>Ga0163152_10001288_pt1 | contig 40086 bp, 37 predicted proteins | sample OliLakLV19MP8IB2_FD_148635 | JGI IMG/M metagenome (GOLD analysis project Ga0163152, IMG submission 148635) | Freshwater microbial mat bacterial communities from Lake Vanda, McMurdo Dry Valleys, Antarctica - Oligotrophic Lake LV.19.MP8.IB-2 | ecosystem: Environmental > Aquatic > Freshwater >...
TAAACTTCGCAGAAAGATCGAGATGTTCTTCGGCAAGATCAAGGAAAACAGGCGCGTCACCGTCCGTTACGAGAAAACAGACGCGGCGTTCCTCGCGTTTATCGCGCTCGCCATTATCAAGGCGTACCTTTGATAACAGTGCCTAAGGCCGCCAGAAGGCCTCCCAATCCTCTTGCCTGATTTGCAGCGCTCGAAGCACATCGACCGGAAGACCCGTGGACACCTGAGCTTGGGCTTCATACCCCACGATTTGTTTGTGCAAAATGAACGCCATGGCTTTCAAATGCTGAAGGCTCAACCGAATCGTGGCCACCCGTTCAACCGGCGGCGGAATACCTGGAGCCACTGGGTTGGCTCCTGAGACTTGAAAGTTCAGTGTGCATCCAAGCGGCCCAAGGTTGAGCTGAAATTGGTCGGCATAGACATCGGGGATTTCAGCCATACGTCCTCCTTGCAATTGGATTGATAGTGATTGAGCTGGGCGAGATATTAGCCTCCATCCTAGGATGTGGTCAATGGAGTCAACCAGGTACCAGCGCCAGCCGCTTGCATCGCTTCGCGGACAGATTCCACGCCATTTTCTGCTTGCAGCCACAGGGGTTCGCCCGTAAAATTCCGCCTGTTTCCTGTTGATCCTGCGAGGGACCGACCATGCGGAGCTGTGAACAATCCGGCGTCCCGTCTTTCGACTAGCCAGCCAATCCGACGAATAGAAACCCGGGGCGCCTGCTCTATGAAATCAAGGAGATAGTGGTCTATGCCATCGAAAAAAGAAACAGGCAGCCAGACGAAGGAAACTGCCGGATCGACAGAATCTCCTCAAGCCGTTGGCACTGCCGAGGATTTTGAGAAACTCGGTGTGTTCTATCTAGGCCGACCGTACGATCTGGCGGCAAAACAGGCGAAGCCAGGCTGGTTGCTCTACGACTCTAAAGACTTGGTCACCCACGCCGTCTGCGTCGGGATGACCGGCAGCGGGAAGACCGGCCTCTGCATCGGTCTGCTCGAAGAAGCGGCGATCGACGGCATTCCCGCGCTGATCATCGACCCGAAGGGTGATCTCGCCAATCTGATGTTGAATTTCCCGCAACTACGTGGGGAAGACTTTGTACCCTGGGTCAATGAGGACGATGCCCGCAAGAAGGGTCTCTCGCCGGCAGACTATGCGACCCAACAAGCCGACATGTGGAAGAAGGGCCTGGAGGATTGGGGCCAGAGCGGCGAGCGGATTCAGAAGCTCCGTGATGCCGCCGATGTGGTGGTCTATACACCGGGCAGCAACGCGGGCATTCCCGTCTCCATCCTTAAATCGTTCGCGGCGCCGTCACAGGAGATTCTGGATGATCCCGAGATGCTGCGCGAGCGGATCGGCACAACGGTGACAAGTCTGTTGGGTTTCATCGGCGTCGAAGCCGATCCCATCAAGAGTCGCGAGCACATTCTCCTCTCAACCATTCTTGGCCACATATGGAAAGCGGGACAGGATCTGGATCTGGCCACATTGATCCAGCAGATCCAGACACCGCCGGTTGCCAAAATCGGTGTGTTGGATCTGGATTCGTTCTATCCCTCGAAGGAACGCTTTGCCCTTGCCATGCAGTTGAATAACTTATTAGCGTCGCCAGGATTTTCTGCCTGGTTGGAAGGTGAGGCGCTCGACGTCGGACAGATGCTCCATTCTCCTGGAGGCAAGCCGCGGCTCGCCATTTTTTCGATCGCCCATCTTAACGATGCGGAACGGATGTTCTTCGTAACTCTGCTGCTGAGTCAAACGCTCGGCTGGGTGCGGGCTCAGTCCGGCACCACCAGCCTCCGCGCCATCCTCTATATGGACGAAATATTCGGCTATTTTCCGCCCGTCGCCAATCCGCCGTCGAAGCAGCCCTTGCTCACGTTGCTGAAGCAGGCGCGGGCGTTCGGTCTGGGTGTGGTGTTGGCCACACAGAACCCTGTCGATCTGGACTACAAAGGCTTGGCTAATACCGGCACCTGGTTCATTGGACGGCTGCAAACCGAACGAGACAAGGCGCGGGTATTGGAAGGATTAGAAGGCGCTGCCGCAAGCAGTGGGAAGAAGTTCGACAAACAGGGGATGGAACAGCTTCTGGCCGGCCTGGGCAATCGAGTCTTTCTCTTGAACAATGTGCATGAAGATGCGCCGGAAGTCTTTCAGACGAGATGGACGCTGTCCTACCTGCGAGGTCCACTGACGCGGACCCAGATCAAGGTGCTCATGGAGCCCGTAAAACGTGAAACGTTAAACGTGAAGCGTGAAGCGTCGGAGGGCTCAGCACTCAGCACTCAAAACTCAGCACTCGTCCCATGCTTCCCCCCGATGTGCCACAGCATTTTATTCCTGTCCGAGGAAGCCGGCCGAGCGGCAGCGCGTTGATCTACCAGCCGATGTTGCTCGGTGCATCCCAGGTGCGGGTATCGGACAGCAAGGCCGGCGTCGATGTGACTCAGGATGTGATCATGCTTGCGCCGATTTCGGACGGTGCGGTGGCCGTAGACTGGGATCAGGCCCGTGAAGCGGGCTTGGCCCTGGCCGATCTGGAGTCAGCCCCCTCAGACAGTGCGCAGTTCGGCGCAGTTCCCAGTGTGGCAAGTAAGGCCAAGAGCTATGCACTCTGGAATAAGGATTTTGCCGGCTGGCTGTTCCGCACACAGAAAGTCGATCTGTTCAAGAGCCCCAGCACAAAAGACGTCTCGAAGCCAGGCGAGTCCGAGCGGGACTTTCGTGTGCGACTGCAACAATCGGGTCGTGAGGCCAGGGACAAACAATCGGACGGCCTGCGTCACAAGTACGCACCGAAGATTGCCGCGCTGCAAGATCGGATCAGGCGTGCAGGACAAATGGTCGAGCGGCAACAAGCGGAGTCTCGATCGAGTCAAATGCAAGCGGCGATTTCTGTGGGCGCTTCGATTCTAGGGGCATTCCTCGGAAGAAAAACCGTCAGCGCGACGAACATCGGCCGAGCGACCACGGCCATTCGTGGAGCGGGACGCGCGATCAAAGAATCGAAGGATGTGGAGCAAGCCGAAGAAAACGTTTCGGCGCTGCAGCAACAATTGGCTGACCTCGAATCCCAGTTTAAGACGGAGACCGATGCCCTGGCTGCCGCGACCTATCCCCTCAACGAGAAACTCGAACCCGTTTCTCTCAAGCCCACCAAAGCCAACATCGCGGTGAAACTCGTCACCCTCGCCTGGATGCCTCATTGGCAAGATAGCGGAGGCAGGCTCACTTCTGCCTGGCAATAACCCGCGTCTTTCTCTCTTCGCGAAATACGAAGGCGCGCGACGAACTCCGTCAGTGCTTGCGATCCTTCTGCATGATTTTATCGGTCCAGGCCAACAAGATAGCCGATCCGATAAAGGTCATGTGGATAAAGATCTTCCATTTGATGTGCTCAAGATCTTCATGCGCGATGTTGACGAACGATTTCAAGAGATGAATGCTGGAGATGCCGATCAATGAGGCCGCGAGCTTGATTTTGATGGTACCAGGGTCGATATGAGTGAGCCAGTCTGGTCGATCGGCATGCCCTTCTAAATCCAGTTTACTCACGAAGGTGGCGTAGCCGCCGATGATCACCATCGTGAGCAAATTCGCCACCATCGTGACATCGATCAGCCCCAAGACACCCAGCATGAAAACGGTCTCTTGTTGATCATTGATGTGCCGCACCATCTCCCAGAGTTCGAGGAGAAACTTATAGGCGTACAGCAGTTCGGCCACAATGAGGCCGCCATAGAGAGGGGCTTGAATCCACCGGCTGGCGAACACGGCCACTTCAAACAGGTGCTCAACACGGTTGATGGGAGCGTGTGGGTGCTTCACTGCGGTGGGTTCTGAAGAATCGGAATGATTCACGTCGCGCCATCCTAGTCGGCGAGGGGGGGACCTGTCAATCCGACCGACAGCGTTGAGCTCATGATGGTGTGACGGCGACCACAGACAAACGTGAATCAATCAGCGAGCGTCGGAATGGGGAGACTCAACGCTTCAGTCCGGCTAGGACGTGCACATAGAAGGTGGAGGGTCTGAATGATCTTGTGACCCTCCGTGGCCTTCTCCACAACGAAATCGGCCCCGGCGAGAGAACAGTCGGCCTCATCGTCGTGCGAGAGGTTGTCCGTGACGAGGATGATGGTCGGCGGGATCATCAATCGTTTGATCTGTCGGAGGACGTCGATGCCACGGCCATTCCGGAGCGATGCGTTCAGAATGGCGATATCCGGCTTGCGATTCAGAATCATCGCGGTGGTTTCTACCGCGTCCGACGATTCCCCCACCACGTCCAAGCCGGTGATTTTCTCAAGTCGCCTCTTCAGGTTTTCTCGAAAACGGACATCGGTATCGGCGAGGACGATGGTCATAGCATCTCTTCTGTCGGCGCGAATAGTTCGTATCACGAATAGTGTTTAGGCTCAATCGAAGAGAAAGGCAATCGGCTGAATGCGGACACACTGTAGGACAACTCTGACGCCGCACTGATCACGTTTCAGTGTTTCGAGTTTCATGTTTCTGGTTTCAAGTTGCTTGAGTCGAATTGGTGAAATTCAGAGGTCGAACCTGAAACGTCGAACCTGAAACTAGAAACTCCACTTCCGGACGAACGACGCTTCATGCGCAAGAGCAGCGAGCCGGCGATTGCAGCAGAAGCGCTCATGACTCTATTCCCTGTACCCCACAGACTCTGTATACAGGGGTGAGTCATCATGGTGGTTATTCAACTAAACGATGGTCGAGGGCGTAGCGGATCAGTTCGGCGGTGGTCGTGAGTTGTAGTTTGTCCTGGAGGCGGACTCGATAGGTGCTGACGGTCTTGACGCTAAGCGTGAGGGACAGTGCGATATTCCTGACGGATTGGCCCTGGGCTAACAAGACAAGGACTTCGAATTCTCGCTCAGATAATGTGTGATGGCTGGGGTGGGTCGATTTCTTATTCAGGCTGCCGGCCATACTCTCTCCGAGAGAGTCGGTGACATACCTCCGTCCGGTCAGGACTTGCTTGACTGCCCTGGCCAGCTCTTCTGGTGCAGTCTGTTTGGTGAGATAGGCCATCGCCCCCGCACGGAAGGCACGAACGGCATATTGTTCTTCGGGGTGCAGGCTTAACACCAGCAGTGGGAGTCTGGGCGCGATGCTGTGTAACTCGCCCAGTAGGGCCAACCCATTCTGATCAGGAAGACTGATGTCTACGATCGCCAGATCCCACGGCTCCTGCTGCACTGCAGCAATTCCCTTCTGGCTGGTATCGGCTTCTCCTACTTCGACGTGAGGGAAGATCTCCCCAAGGATTTGTTTCACGCCCCGGCGGACGACCTCGTGGTCGTCGATGACGAGAACTTTCATCAGCTGTGTCGCCATCATGAAATGGCGCACTCCACCATCGGCACGGACACGCAGGCCGTGGTTCCGACACCGCAGGTGCCGATAATATGAAAGTGGCCGCCTAGGAGGGAGGCTCGTTCCCGCATGCCTCGAAGCCCAAAGGAGTGAGGCATGGTCATCCTCTCGGGGGTGATGCCCTTTCCATTGTCGGCCACTTCTAAGATGACCCTGGCGCCGTCCTGGTACAGCCGCATGTGCACCTCTGAGGCTGCCGCGTGACGCATCACATTCGTCAGCAACTCCTGCGCGATTCGAAACATCGCGGTCGATACTTCGGAGGGCAGCGTGGCGGATGACACCTCAGGCTCCGTAGAGAACGTGCACCGCGAGCCCGTGCGATGCTGGAACGTTGTGGCGAGGCATTCCAACGCCGGGACCAGTCCGAGATCGTCCAGCATCGCGGGACGCAGGGCCGCTGCTGTCGCGCGAATGGACGCCAACAGTGCATCGACCGATCCCGACATGGACCGGACTTTGTTCAGCACACGCTCAACGCCGGGTGGAAGAGGAGATTGCGTGAATGCCCTGCCACACCATGCCAGATCGAATTTCAAGCCGGTCAAGGCCTGTCCGAAGTCGTCGTGCAATTCCCGTGCAATTCTGCGCCGTTCCTCTTCTACGGCTCTCTGCGCCTGACAAGCGTCGCTACGTATTCGGGCATGGGCCAACCGGAGTTCTTCTTCCACTTGGGTATCCGGGATAACGGCAGTTCCGATGGCCATGAGACCGATCAGGTTGCCGTGAGTCCCCAGCACCCGTGTTATATTCCAGGAGAGCAGCGACGCTGAGCCGGTGCGTGTACGAAGCGGGAGTTCGAGCCCCCTCACCTCACTCCCTTCGGTCACTCGTGCGAGTTCGACCAGGAACGACTCACGCATCGTCATCGGAAGACACAATTCCACATAGCGACGACCCAGGGCTTGGTCGGCCGTCCAGCCGGAGACTGTTTCGGCAGCGCGATTCCATCCCAGAATGATGGATTCGACCGAGAGAAGCAGGATCGCGCTACTGGAGGCCTCCAGTAGCGCCTGGTAGCAATGATCCAGCTGCCCCCCTGGGTGGGGGGGCGATTTCTGAAAACGTAGGGTCTTGATCCCCGTGTTCTTGCGCGTGCCTCGACTGAGAGCACGCGAGGATGCGGCTGTGACAAGACGAGTGTGTGCCTGTTTCATACCGGTGTGAGCATCGGTTCAAGATACAGGTCCACGGTGATGCAGGTGCCTTCCCCCACCGTGGATTGGATGTCCAGGCGACCACCGATCTTCCGAACGCGGTGCTCCATCTGTGCGAACCCGATGCCTTTTGCGCATTCGTGTTCGACGTCAAATCCTGTTCCATTGTCGCGAATGCTCAGTCGTACTCGTTGGCCGATGTGCCGAAGGGCGATCACGATGCCTGTGGCCTGGGCGTGACGGACGCAATTACTCAAGGCCTCCCTCGTGATCGTGACGAGTTCACGCGCTTCTTCACCGGTCAGAATCTCCTCTGCCGCGGGGTCGATTTCCAGATGAATCCGTACCTCACTCACTTGCTCAAAGGTCCGGGAGAGGGCCTGCAACTCGGAGACCAGTCTAAAAGGATCAACGTTGTCGGATTCCATAGCCAGAATCATGCGTCGAGTTTCTTGGATGAGCTTGCTCAGTTGGTCGGCGGCTTGACCTCGGAATGGCGGCACAGATTCTGGCGCATCCGTTTCCAACCTAGGCGTCTGCGCAAGGGTCAACCCGATCGCATAGAGCGCTTGCAGCACAGAATCGTGTAATTCCCGTCCAATCCGAGTCCGATCGTGAAGCAGAGCGCTCAATCGTTGCTCGGATACATTCAGGGCAGAGGCAAGGTTGCCCCCGGCCTGTTCAAGCTGCAGGCCAGTCAACGACCCAGTGGTGTTGTAGAGAGTCCTTTGGGAGAAAGACGCACGCTGTTGCGCCGGCTTGCTAGAGGATTGCCGAAACCCGTCGATAATCTGGAACCCCTGCCGAACTTTCCTCATTCGAAGTGCTCTTTCCAATCATGTGACGTGTAGGTCTTCAGAATCTTCCCCCGCACGGACTCCTCAGTTCCAGCGCGTACTACTGATACGCGCTTGCCACTCATCCGTCACCTGGCGGATCCGCCAGGTGACCAATGAGTCAGAATTTGAAACCCTATAGGTCCGATGACCTTTCCTATTTAATTCAAGCTGTTGGAGGTGCCCATGATAATCGACGTTAGAGAGGAATCAAGACAAATTGCTTTCCGTGAGGGGGAGTTTTTAGTGAAGGTGCTCGAAACTGAGGGGGAGTTCCGGCAGGCCTACCATCTTCGACATAGAGTCTTTGCCGAGAATCTCAGATGGGTGCCGGAGAGGAACGACCAACTTGAGTCTGATATCTACGATGCCTGGAGTACCTCGATCGGTCTCTTCTCCAACCAACAACTGTTCGGAATGGTACGGATGACGCCGGCCCCGTTCCCATTTATGCTCGAAAGTGAGTTCAGTGGGTGCCTGGGCGGGTCACATCGCGTTCGCAAGGATCTCGATACTGCGGAAATTACCCGGTTGGCCGTGGATCCTGCCATTGCAGACCGAGGTCTTTCTGCAAGGCTGATGCGGACTATTTTCAAGGGTATCTATCAATGGGCCCTCGCGAATCATATTCGGTATACGTACCTGGTGGTTGAAAGTAGACTGCTACGAATGCTTCAGCACCTGGGGATGTCCTGTGATCCATTAGGCGTACCCGTTGCCCTTCCTCCGGCGGAGGCCTTGTCGATTGCCTCTATCATGGACATCGTGAAATGCGAAAAAGTGCTGGCTCAAAGAAGGCCACAGCTCATGGAATGGATGGCAACGATGGTTACAGCAGAGGGAACGGTGGTGAAAGGGTGCACGAGCCAGTGCAGTGACGTGGAGGTGGGCTTTCCATCTCAGGCCGAACCGTCATCCTCTCTTTTGTTGGCTGCATGAATGTGCTTTCTGGAAAACGGCGCGCGGAGAGCGATTCGGATGGGCGCTTCCGTATTATTCATGACGGTTCGTCGTGAAATCGCTGAGCCGCGTCGTGCGACCGAGTTTCTCAGGACCTGAGGTATATTCGTTCAGGGCGTTGAGGGTTCGCGGGGGGGAGCCTGCCGGCCGAAGGCTCGTCGGTGCAGTGGATCGGCGATTGCAGCCGCAGTGCTCATGAAGAATGCGGGCTAGGCTACTAAATTGGGAAGGCCATGTTGAACGGCGACGGCGACAGCCTGGGTTCGTGAAGAGACATCGAGTTTGCCGAAGATACTCTCGACGTGAAAGCGAATGGTCCGTTCTGTGATTCCGATGATCTGCGAGATTTCCCAATTGGTTTTTCCGCTCTTGATCCAATTCAGAACCGTGACTTCGCGCGGAGACAGTGTCGTTACGCACGTGTCGGTTGTGGGGAAAGTCTTCGAGGCAGCCCTCAGCAGTGCCCAGTGGAGGTGTTGGCCAATATAGTCCACGAATTTCACGAACCGTGGGTGTTCAGCCGTGTCTCCACCTGCAAATGCGAAGTATGTGGCCACGCCACATACGGGATCGAGTGATCCGGTTGTGACTCCGTCAGTGAGACCGAAAGAAGTTGCGGCCTCGACGAATTCCTTTTCTCTCTCAGATGTCACGTTGGCATATACCTGGCTCCACACCTGTGTTTGGTTCGACTTCATAAGCGCGCGCAAAACTGGATCCACCTCTGCATAACGGTTTTTCCAATAGAGATAGAGCCATTCTTCTGGGAAGTCGACATTCAACACGTCTGAAAACCCTTCGAACGTGCCGTGGGGTCCAAGCCGTACGAGACCCCCTATCAGATGGTCAAACGGAAGAAAACTCTTCGCGCGAGCCAGGACTTGCTTGACATCCTCGGGGGTTTCAGCCTGGACAGTGTAATGCATGATTTCGAGCAGGTGCTGAAGATCGTCTTTCGAAGCATGCTCAAAATAATGAGCCGAAAAAGGATATGCGCTCGTAGTCATTGCTATCTCCCTTCACCCCATTCTGTACCGTAGAGATATGGCCATGTGAATTGTGTACCACTCGTCACACTATTGCAAGAATGAAATCTCGGTGCTTAGGGGATCAATTGGCCCTACTCGGCATACCGTTAATTAATACGTAGTTGTGAGCTGGACAAGGAGAAGGGCCAACTAGTATTATTGGCCGTTTTTTTGAAAGTGTAGGAATTCCGGGAAAGGAACAAGAAGATTGATGGTGTGGATTGTTTTTTCTGTGGTGTGGATCTTTGCCTTGATGTGCCCTGCCGCGACTTTTGCTCAAGCTATCCGATTTCAGCCGCAAGGAGCTGCCGCAGCCGGCCAGGGGAATGCATTTGCCGCTCAGGCGGACGATGCCTCGGCCATTCACTTTAATCCAGCCGGATTGACCCAAGTCGATGGGGTCCAGAGTCTTATTGGGTCGACGCTCATGGGCGGGTCGATCAAATACAAGAGCCCAGTGGGTCTTGATACAAGAGGGGATTTAGGCGGCAGTATCACCTCTCCACCTCCAAGCCATTTCTATGTGAGCGCCAATCTTGGCGCCCTTGGCGCCTCGACGTTCTCGCCCGTCACCCTGGGGCTCGGTCTTATTTCGTCATTTGGCTCGAACACGCGTTATCCGGTCGATGGCCCTTTCAATACCGCTATTACCTCAGCGGCACTTCCGCTGATCGATATCAAGCCGACTGTGGCCTATAAGATGAATGATCAGTTGGCCATCGGTGTGAGCGCCGACATCTATACCTTCGCACGTGTTCTTGGAGAGGGGCAGATCGAGCAAAAACAAGTGGGTGCCGGACTCTTCAATGGGGCGTCCGTCGAACTCAACGGCACAGGGACAGGAGCCGGCGCAACGGTCAGCCTGCTCTATACACCATTGAGAAACAGCGCCGGTAAGCCGATCGCCTCTATCGGGCTGGTCTATCGCACGCAGGCGGTGGTGCCGTTGAGTGGATCGTTGTTGGTCAATGGGACGAAAGTTGCCGACGCCTCCACCAATCTCGTACTGCCGCAGATCTACACCGGAGCCATCGCGATCTGGCCGATTCGGACGAGCGAGCGGGAATGGAAGGTGGAGCTCGACGTCGAGTATGTCGGATGGACATCGAATCGTCACCTCGATGTCCAGCTCTCGTCCGGTGGAGTGATCCCGCAACCGCAACAATGGAAGACGGTGACCGTGGTCGCGATCGGCACCGAATACAAATGGCTCAATCCCGCATGGTTGCCTCATTGGGATGTGGCAGTTCGATCGGGATACACGCGAACTGAAGATCCTGTTCCCGATACGACGTTCAACCCGGGGGTTATGTCTCTACCTTCCAGCACGCTGTCCATGGGAGCCGGATTGTTGTGCAAGGGCCAGGGCCGGTTTCTGGGGCTGGCGCCTTGCGGGGGAACGTCCGCGTTCTCGCCCAAGGGGATTGGCCTGGATGTGGCGTTTCAGGAATGGTTCTACGAACCACGGACGGTTGCCGGGAATCTGAACCCCACCGTCGATGGGACCTATCATGCGTTTGTCCATCTGGGGACGGTCAGCGTCAAATTCCTGTTTTAGCTGCAGGATGCTGAAAAAGTCCGTCAGCATCGTTCTCGCATCGCTCAGAGACTCAACGAGAGTCCCCCGGAAATCAGAAGCACTGGAGGGGTTTTTCCGTTCGCCAAGACCTATTGCAAGGGCGAACGGCCCCACGAAGTGCGGTGCGTACCTCCTCGCCTCTTCGCTCGCTGCGGCCTTGCTGAGCGGCCTTTTTGAGCATCCTGCATGGACACAGGGTTTTCCCGCAACCTGCTAAAAGACTCATAACGGCCCGTCGCGAAATCGCATGGAAGCCTAGCCTCTTGCCCAAACTGCAACAGATGACCGCGTTTAACTGCGAGACGGAGTCGTGTTCGCGAGGGCTTTTCGGACCTGTGCGACGGTCTTGGCATCAAGGCCTGCTGCCGTCAATTCGTCGTCTGTGGCGGCAGTGATATTCGTCAGGCTGCCATATTGTTTGAGTAAGCGTGTCCGTGTGATCTCGCCGATGCCGCGTACTTGATCGAGGGAAGAGGCCATCAAGGCTTTGCCGCGCAGCTTGCGATGGAAGGTGATTGCAAATCGATGGGCCTCGTCGCGAATCCGTTGTACCAGATGAGTGGCCGGAGAGTTCGCGCGAAGCACAATGGGGTTTTTTCGACCGGGCAAGAAAATCCGCTCGTCCTTTTCGCCGCGTGCTTTGGCCAGACCCATAATGGCCAGGTCCGGATGGCCGACCTGTTTCAGCCCCTCCATGGCCGCGGCAAGCTGGCCTAATCCTCCATCGATAAGGATCAGATCCGGGCGCGGGAGATGCTCGCTTTCTCCATAGCGTCGGGTCACGACTTCCTGCATGCTGGCGAAATCGTTGGCCCCAATTACGGTTTGAATCTTGAACCGGCGGTAGTCGGCTTTCTTCATCTGGCCGTCTTCCCATACCACCATCGAGGCAACAGACTGGTTGCCCATGGTGTTCGAAATGTCGAATCCTTCGATGCGCCGCGGCGCAATATCCAGTCGTACAAGTCGCTTCAGTTCTTCAACCGCTTGCCGTCCGACTTCTTCGTCTCGCAGATGATTGGCGGCGGCGACTCTGGCGTTCTCTTCCGCCAGGAGGAGCAATTGGTGTTTCACGCCCCGCTCGGGGGCCACGACACGGACGGTGTTTCCTCGTTTGCCCGAGAGCCACTCTTCGATGACCGTGACGTTGTCGAGGACGGTGGGGATGAGCAGCTCTTTGGGTGGCTGACCGTCCTTGTTGTAGAACTGTTCGATTGCGGATCGAACGAGTTCCTCGTCACCGGCGTCGGCTGAATGAGGCCAAAAGAAGTCTTTGCGTCCGATCAGCAGGCCGCCGCGCACGAAGAGGATCTGGAGATCGACCGCTGAGCCTTGCCGTGCTAGCCCGATCACGTCTTGATCGGTGGTCGTCGTTTGAGTGATACGTTGCTTTTCAAGTGTGCGTTCGATGTTGAAGAGCCGATCGCGCAGACGCGCTGCTTCCTCGAATTCCTCGCTCTCCGCTGCCAGCTCCATTTGGGCGCGCAAGTTGTCCAGTAATTCATGGTCGCGCCCTTCCAGAAATTGCCGGACCTGCGCGACGATGTGCTGGTAGTCCTCTTTCGATTGATTCCCCGTGCAGGGCGCCATGCACCGCTTGATTTCGAATTCGAGACAGGCTCGCTCCGCCTTGCCGTCGATCTGGATCGTGCAGGTGGCCAACGGGAAGGCTTTCTTGATGACCTTCAACGTCTCCCGCAGCGCTCCTGCAGGCGTGTAGGGACCATAGTAAAGTGCGCCGTCTTGTTGCACGCGGCGAACGATAGAGAGGCGGGGGAAATCCTCTTTGATCGGCAGACGAAGGTAGGGGTATTGCTTGTCGTCCCGTAAGACCACGTTGAAACGAGGCCGATGTCGCTTGATCAGGTTACTTTCAAGAATGAGTGCCTCGAGCTCTGAGCGGGTGACGATCGTTTCGACGTCTGCAATGTGGCTGACCAGGACGGTGGTTTTCGGGGAGTGGTCGCTGCCTGTTTGAAAGTAGGACCGCACACGGTTGGACAGGACCGCGGCCTTCCCGACGTAGAGCAATTCGCCCTGCGCGCCTCTGAATAGATAGACGCCAGGCTGGTCAGGCAGATGGTCGAGTTTCGATTGGAGATCTTGGGAAGTAGCCATCAGCTGTCAGCCTTCAGCGGTCAGCAAGAGAAGAATGCCTTCATGCGACATTCTACGGTCCGAGGCGCTCCGGGGCAACTTGGCTGATAGCTGATCGCTGACGGCTTGCTTAGCGTAGCCCCCGTACGAACGATGGACTGAGTGTGCCGCGCGCGACTTCCGCAACCGGCCCCTTCATGGTGAGACTGAAGTCCGCGGCGACTTCGATGTTCAGGCTGCCTCCCGGCATCTTCACCGTGACGGGACTCTTCACCAACCCGAGCCGGACTGCCGCACTCGCGGCGGCGCAGGAGGAGGACCCGGAGGCCTGGGTTTCGCCGGCCCCGCGCTCCCAGATCAGGATGAAGAGTTCTTTTGGGCCGGTCGGTACAGCAAGTTGCACGTTCGTTCGCTTCGGGAACAGGGCATGGTTCTCGAGTGCCGGCCCTAACTTCAGGAGATCCTCACGCGACCAGGACTGGCCAGCCGGTTTGAAGACCACGCAATGGGGATTGCCGACGCTCACCCCGGTGAACGTGAGGGATTGGCCTGCTGCATCAATGGGCTGCTCGATCAGTTCGCCGACCGTGAGAGTACAGGGAAGTGAAGCAGGCTGAAACGTGGCTCGACCCATTTCGACGGTCACCGCGCTCGCATCTCCATGCCGATCTATATGCAACGCGATCGTGACCAACCCGCCTTTGGTTTCGACGGTGAAGTGTTTCTTTTTCGTCTTGCCGGTCGCATGCAGATAGCGGGCAAAGATGCGCAGGCCGTTGCCGGATTTTTCCGCCTCGCTCCCGTCAGGGTTGAAGATTCTCAGGCCGAAGTCGGCTTTCTTTGATGGGACGAGCGCAAGGATTCCATCACTGCCAAGACCCCAGTGACGATCGCAGATGGCTTTAATCCTTGAAGGAGTGAGCGAGAACGACAGTTCCTTGGGATCCATCACCACATAGTCATTGCCCAACCCATGCCCGCGGAAAAATGCGTTCTTCATCCTCGGTCTCCTATGGTATTTCGTCGTTCGTGAAGCGTGAAGCGGGAGGAACAATACTTGGTCACTGGTCAGTCGTCAATCGTTGTTCGCACGGCGAAGACGTCTTGCGGTACCTTACCAATGACTTTTGACCTTTGACTATTGACCTCGGCGCACGGATAAAAGTGGCGGGTGAATCGATTACGCCAACGATGACAAATCCTCAACCCACAACACTCGTTTGCCATATGAGCCACCCCTGATCGACGAATAAAATTTATGATCCGCTGTGATCATCATGCCATCGACCGCCTCAGCCAAGGCAAGGTAGAGGCAATCGTACACACTGCGTTGCGTGTCCAAGGCGAGTTGATACGCAGTGGGAAAGAGCCGCTCATCGGCATGTCGTTGGAGCGGAAGCTGCTTCAGTTCCTTCAGAATCACATCGCCTTCGGTCCGAGTAAGTTCCCCTCGGCGAATCTTTTTGGCAAGCACGTTGCCGAGTTCCAGGGTCATCAATGCGGGGACATGGAGCCGATGCCGTGAACGCTGCGCCTGAAGCGCAGCCTCCGAGTGGATTTCAGGAATGAACCACTTGATCGCCACGCTAGCATCGACCACATAGCAGCTCACCGATCGCGGTCCTCACGGATGAGGCCCGCACTGTCGGTGAATTTCCGGCCAGACTTCCCCAATCGCTTGCGCAATCCTTCGATCCGCTTCCACGCTCCCTCATAGTCGGGCACCGCTTCTTCCAAAATCGTCTTCACTTCCGACTGCAGAGACCGGCCATGTTCCTTCGCCCGCTTCTTCAGTCGATCAACTACCTTGTCGTTCAGTTGCCTGACGAGCACTTGCGCCATCGCCCCCTCCTTTCATCTCTCCCATGTCATCATGATAGCAGAATGATAGCAGTCTGCCCACCCCCGGTCAACACTGTCGCACGCGCAGATAGAATCGCGTGATCGGCCATGTCCTGACCCGGCGCATACGCCATCAGCACGATGCCATATGCTCGTAATGTTCAGGACGCGGTGGAGAGCGGCCTATCAATGGCGCTGTGTAGGAGACTGTAGGAGCTGGGAGAAGATTACTGAGTCGATCCTCGCGTTTCTCCGTGGATAGAGGATGCGGTCGATTGGCTACAGTTACGGCAGTGATCAGAGAAGAAAACCGCGAGAGTCAGCTGGGGGCGCTAGAGAAGAACAGCGGGGATACTTTGGGCTAGCATGATCCCCTCCCGTCCACAGACGACGCTAGCGCTTGATCTTTGTGCATGGTCACGCTACGCTGTCACACATGAACAGGGAACAGCTCATCACCATTGATCCCGGCAAGCGGGGCGGCAAACCCTGCATCCGTGGATTGCGCATCACAGTCTACGACGTCCTGGAGTATCTCGCTTCCGGTATGAGCGAAGAGGATATCCTCAAGGATTTTCCCGATCTGACCCGTGAAGACATCCGAGCCTGTCTCACCTTTGCTGCCGATCGGGAACAGAAACTGGTCTCCCTTCCGCCCTCGTGAAACTGCTCTTCGATCACAACCTCTCGCATCGCCTTGTCACGGCCCTCCAGCACGATTACCCAGACTCCACGCATGTGCGCGACATTGGACTCAGTACGGCCAGCAACGACGCCGTTTGGCAGTATGCCGCCCGACACGGTTTCACCGTCGTGACGAAAGACGCCGATTTTCATCAACGCAGCTTTCTCTTTGGCCACCCGCCGAAGGTGGTGTAGATTCGACTCGGCAACTGCTCCACAGCCATGATCGAAACCCTCCTGCGCCGACATTGCACTCACCTCCAGGCGTTGGCCACGGAACCAGACGGCGCATTCCTGACACTCGAATAATCCACGCGTTCATCGCCAACTCCAGTCCATCCTGATCCCAAGAAGCCAGGTTCAGGTCTTGTGGCCATGTTGCCTAGGTGCCATTCGCGACGCCCTCGTAGTCAGGCCTTTGGTTTGGGTTGCTGTGCATCGCGCATGCTGACCAAGGCCTGCGGTATCGGCTGGTGTAACCGCGCCAGCACGTCCACGCCCATCGCTAGGCGGGTGACGAGGGCGCCTTCAAGTCCTTTGGGCGCAGCCTGGCCATCCTTCGCAGTCTTGGCAATCGAGGCCAGCAATGTCGGCTCAATGAACCCGAAATCGACGTAGGCAATCCCCTGCGCCACGCCGACGTTTGTGTAGTTCGAGGCACGCGGATGCGCCGACGACTCGCTGGGTTTCAAGCGCACATTCAACGCGATGGTTTGGCCCGTGACGTCACTCATGAGAGTCGGCTCCTTGTGTGACCGATGCAGGAATAGGTCGCCTTAGCCCGCATGATTCATGACGGTTCGTCGTCTCCCACCCATCCCTCCCCCATATTATGGGGGAGGGCAAGGGAGGGGGTGCGAGATGGGCACGGGGAGCCGTGAGAGCCCGAGGCCTACGTGAACCGTATGCCGAGGGAGCGAACGGCGAGCCTGCAGCCGCAGGCGCGTCGCAGCAGCGCTCATGAATCATGCGGGTTAGATGCGAGGAGAATAGATCAGGATCCTCATACTGGTTCCTACCAATGACTATTGACCACTGACTAACGACCCTCTTCCTGCCATGAGAAGGGAAAGGGGATATGGTGGGTGGGCCAGCTACACGATCGCAGTCCCCGGCCGGCGTTCGATGAGTTCGATTTCGTATCCATCCGGGGCATCGATGAAAATGAACCGGCTGCCGGAGGAGGACTGGGTCGGACCGTCTGTGATCTTGACGCCCTGCGCATTGAGCGATGCGCAGGTGTCGTCGAGGCTCTCGACTTGAAAGGCCAAGTGGACAAGGTCCTCCTGAACCTTCACCGGCCCGCTGGGAGGAAAGCTGGTCAGCTCGATCAGCTCCTCGCTGTTGGGCACTTTGAGGAAGGCCAAGTGCGAACCACGCGGAGAAACCTTCCGTTCCAGCACCTCCAGCCCGAGGACGCTGGTGTAGAAGTCGATCGTCTGCTCCATGTCGCTGACGCGCATGCGGGTGTGGAGGAGCTTGGTGACTTTCATGGTAGGTCTCAGGATAAGAGCTTATCGCGTATAGCGTATGGCCAGAAAGGTATCTCTCTGATTCGTCTTTCCTCATACCATACGCCATTCGCTATAAGCCATCAGCTCTTCTGGCTGGGCCACTGGTCTTGCGCAGCAGGATTTCCGCGCTGCCAGGGATCAGAAAGTTCGGCATAGGACCGATCTCCTGATAGCCCTGCTTCTGGTAAAAGTGCCGGGCTTGATCGTTGAAATCCGACACGCAGGCGAACAGGTTCTTCGCCCTTGCGAAGACAGCCGCTTCGACGTGGGTGAGCAGCCGCCTCCCCAATCCCTTGCCTTTCGCCCAGTCCGCCACCCCAAGCAATTCCAAATAGTCGCCGAGCAAGAATTTTTGACGAAGGACCGCGATGCCGGCAACCCTCCCATTCTGATCCACGACGTAACTGTCACGTCCCTGGGGGAGCGGTGTGAAATAGCTGTCCCAATCTTTGGCTTGGTAGCCCAGACGTTTCCACGGATCGGAGTCTGCGAGCAATTCTATGACGGCAGTTCGATCTTCCGCCATCATAGATCGCACGATCAGATCGGTCATGGAGCTGCCTGGCTACAGTTCAAAAGATCGCTCACGGTCATGGGGGTGAGATGCCGTTCCGGCAAGAGATGTTGATGGAGGTCTTGCACCACCTCGTTCGTGTGCTTGCCCTTCCCGTTGGCGTGCATCACGATGACGCTGCCCTTTCGGACATACCGCTTGAGGCGGCCTTCGATTTGGATGGCCGTGAGCGTTGGGTCCGGATCGCCGGACACCACATCCCAGAGAATAAACTGGAGACCGAGGGCACGGGTCACGTTGACGGTCTCTTCGTTGAATTCCCCATAGGGAGGGCGAAACAGCGTCGCGTCGTGATGGTATTTGGCTTTGAGCAGACGAACCGGCCCCAGGATTTCCTGTTTCTGTTCCTCCGCTGAATGGAGCGGCATATGAGCATGGACTTCCCCATGGGTGCCGACCTCAAAGAACGGAACCTGGAGGAGGGCCTTCACGTGCCGATCATGTTTCACGATCCATTTCCCCGACATGAAGAACGTGGCAGGAATCTTCTGCTCAATAAGATAGTCGATCAGTGCCTGATCGTAGCCCGTTCCATTCCGCACCGGGCAGAGGTCGAACGTCAAGGCCACACCGGGGCAGGAGGGTGGCCCAGATTTGATCACCTGAGCCTCTGTAAACGACGGCATCGCTGTAGCGCAGAGCATCGTGAGGACCAAGCACGTTATCCGTGAAGCGTGAAGCGTGAAGCGTATGTCGTTCAAGGGTTGAAAGTTTCGAGGTGCAAGTGTCGCGTACTTGGAGGTTGCGTCCTGACAACATGAAACTAGAAACATGAAACTGGAACCCAGCAACTCCACCACCGAACGATGAATCAAGAAGGGGATATTTTTGAACAGCCTGCTGGTGTTGCTGAAGGCGTGCATGACTTTCCTTTGTCTTGTGCTTCTCAGTGGCCAGAACGCATTTCACAACACCTGACTAGTATACCGGAAGAGAGATCAAGGAGGCTGCGGAAAAACTCTTTACGCACAGAAGCTTCAACCTTCCCGCTGCGGCGCCTGCCCATCTCACTCGTCCCGCCCGTCCCGCGTTTCACGCGAGTCTCGCCCCGCAGGTTGACGCTTGAATTCACGCCTGTTACGGTGAACGCATGGCGTTGCCCAATTGGAAAATCGGCCGTGTGCTTGGCATCCCGATTCACCTGCATGCGTCCTGGTTTGCGGTCTTTTTCTTTGTGACCTGGTCATTAGCGACGGGTTATTTACCCGATGCATTGCCTGGTCTGCCGCCTCTACGCTATTGGGGGATGGGTGGTATTGCCGCGCTCTTGTTGTTCCTCTCCGTCCTTCTGCATGAACTGGGACATTCCTATGTGGCCTTACGCTACCAGATTCCTATCAAGCAGATTACCCTGTTCATCTTTGGAGGGATGGCGCACATGGGGAAGGAGCCGCCCAGCCCGCGAGCCGAGTTTTTGATCGCGATGGCAGGACCGCTCGTGAGTTTGATCCTGGGAGCCTGTTGCCTCGGCGGGGCCATGGCCGTGGAATCATTGTTTTCGCAACCAGGGGTGAAAGGGCTCATCGCCCTCGGAAGTTTGCTGGGCATGGTGAATGTGCAGCTCGGACTCTTCAACCTGATCCCGGGGTTCCCGTTAGACGGCGGACGCGTCTTACGGGCTGGACTGTGGGCTCGGAACAAGAATTTCGATCGAGCAACCAGTCAGGCTGCCGTTGCGGGAATGGGATTCGGTGTGGCGCTTGGGCTGCTCGGCGCGGTCTTGATGGTGGGGGCCTGGTCCGGCATGCTGGGATCGTCCATTGCGACGAACGGGGTCTGGCTCATCTTTATCGGAATATTCCTCTTTTCAGCGGCATTGGCCAACAAACGGCAGGTGGCTCCGCGGATGTTGTTGGCGTCAGTGACGGTTCGTCAGGTCATGGTCCACCGCGTCATGACCCTGCTGCCGGATATGAGCGTGCAGGACGCGGTCGATCAGTACTTTGTCGCGCAGGGATGCGCTGAATTCCCCGTCTGCGAGGAGGGGCAGGTTCTCGGTGTGGTGACCGTGCGCGACGTACAAGCGCTTCCCACAACGCTCTGGCCATGGCGCCGCATTCGCGAGATTATGCGCCCGACGTCGCCGGCCTTCTGCATTCCTCTGGACTGGTCCATCATGCAGGCGATAGATCGCATGGCCCAGGGCGGGTGGGATTGTCTTGTGGTGATGGAGCAGGGAGAGATCGTCGGACTGGTCACCCGATCGGCCATTGCGCAATACGTACAGCTGCACAAGGCGTGAGATGTGAAAGGTAAAGCGTCAAGAGATCGAAAGGGGGTTCGCTGTCACCCCTTACGTTTCACTGTTCACGTTTTACGTCTTACGATCAATCATCGGAGCGAGAAATGGAAATGTTCTGCGCAATAGAAATGCGCACGAGGTGGACGACCAGAAGAAATCCGTAGACCACGCAAAAGAATTTGAATGTGGCGCGGTAAAAGTCCGACAAGAGGATGGGGAGACAGAGCGCGAACAGTAAACTTGCGATCAACGTCACAAAGGTCAACCGCTTACAGAATTCATGGGACGCTTCCTTCCCAATTTGTTTCAGCGCGCGGGCATAGCGATCGGCTCGTTGCAACCTCGCGGCTTTTACCGCAGCCTCGCCTATGCCCCAATAGCGGAGGTAGCAGTACCCGCCCAGAATTAACAGCCACGGCGATGCCCACAAGGGCCAGTAGGCCGGGCCTCCGTAGATGTCGCTGCTGAGCAAGCTGGCGAAGGAGGGGGCGTAGAGCAACCCTAACACCAGCGGCAGGATGCGCTCATCCTTGGGACGTTCGCCCTCCGGCCCTCCATGAATCAGTTCACGCTCAAAGAGCGGGTACCCGTACTTCAACACCACCAGCGCAATGGCCGCGCTCATGGTTTTGTCCGGAACATAACGGACCCAGTTCTGGAACCAATTCACAATCCACCAACTCAAACTATCCCCCCAACTGATTCCGAATAACGATTCGAGATAGACATGCGCCATCTGCTCCCATTTGAGGACGCGCTGGCTCACCGATTCGGCCACCTCGGGGCTCAAGGCAAAGGTCGTTTGCTCATGCAGCGCCGATTGGATGAAGGTACCTGGCAGGCTCATCACGATCGCGCCGCCGACCCCGAAGACACACAGGAACCAGCCATGCGACATGGCGGAATTGCGGCCGGTGCGGAGGTACTTTTGAAAGCCTGCTTGTCTGGCCATCCACCCCCAATATATGGCGCCGGCAATGTTGACCAGCGACCAGGGGAAGATCGCCACATCCCCGCCGTTTTCCGGGAACAATAACCAATTTACGACGGAGCTTGAGAGAAGAGCCACAATCGCTCCCCACCAGGGGCCTAAGAGGAACGCAACCAGCGCCGTTCCTGTCATGTCGAGGAACAGGATGCTCTCCAGATGGCGGCTCAACGTCAGCCCAACGTAGTTGAGCAGCAGCCCTGCTGCCACAATGACGCTGGTTTCATATAGGAGGAGATAGGAGGCCCCCCGGAGGGGCTTCGACGAATAGGAGCTGGACGTAGACGGTGCGTCAGGGGTTGGACGCTCAGTTTGAGCCGGCGACTTTCGATCTTTCTTCGATATCAGCCGATTCTTCATATCCAGCAACTTCTCCATAATGCTCAACATGGCCGCAACGAAACCGGCCACTGTACCGCCGAGCATAAGGAGGTCTTTGCCGAAATCTTCAGACATGAGCAGTTCCTCGATTTGTACCGGTTGCCATCCTAGCCACGAAGGGATGTTCACACCAGAAAAACCCCAGAAGCCGACAGGCCGATTTGGTCTCTCTGGTTCATCTGGTCTATCTCGTCTGTTTGGTTGAGCAAGTCAAAGTCGAATCGACCAGATAGACAAGACAGACCGGATCGACCAGATAGACTAGATTTTTATGTCGGCGGGCTATTCGGCAAACCCTGGTCCGGCAAATTCGACTTCGGGGTGACTTTTGACCACACCTGCGCCTGTTGCTGGAGGCGGTAGGCGACCTCTGCGCCGATCAGCAAGAGGGCCGCGGAGTAGTAGAACCATAAGAGCGTCAGAATGATTTCCAAAAGGGATCCATAGAGGTCGCCGTACACGGTCGCGTAGGTGCTATAAATCACGAACAAGAGTTTGGCAGCGACCCAGAGAAGACTGAACGTCAGGGCCCCGATCATCGCCGCACGCCATTGTGGCCTCCGTCGAGGAACAAGCCGATAGAGCCCTGTGACCGTGAGGAAGGCCAACACGAAAGGGAGCGTATAGGTGAGGAACAGATCATGGGCTGCGAGGGCCAGGAGATCGAGTCCCCAGAGTCTTGGCGCGTATGCCGTTAAGAAGTTGACAGTTTGGGTTGCGACGTAGGAGAGAATCAGTACCAGTCCAGTCACGCCGAGCAAGGCCACCGCGATAGCGGTTGAGATGAGGGGATGGCGGCGCCACGTACTCTCAAATACGACGTTCAACGCATAGTCTAGTTCATAGAACACCAACGCGCCGAACCAGGCGAACGTCAGAAACACGGCCCATCGGACGGTTTCTAAGGCGCTCACCCGATGCAATTCCTTTACGACATGTTCTCCCAACGAGGGGAGAAAACCCTTGAGAAAACTAAGGAGAACCTGCTCTCCAATCACGTCATGGCTCACCACGAAACTCAGGCCGTAGAGCAAGAGAAAGACAAGCGGGAAGAGAGAGAGCAAGGAGAAAAATGCAAGAGAGGCCGCCAAACTGGCACACCCATGTCGCAGAAACGATCGGACAAGATCTCGGAGGAAACGAAAAATCTGCATAAGATGCGAAAGGTCAAGGACTTATCACCAACCTAACATGAGTCGCTCTCTCACGCACCTGTCGAGCCCGCATTATTCACGAAGGCTTCTGCTGTAAGGCCCAATGTTCAGGCGAAGAATATGGGGCCAGCAGGATGCGCAAAAAGTCTACGGTTCTCACCCGTCCAGCCCCGGCGCGCCAAGACGCGCCGTTCCGCAGGCAAGGCCACAGCGAGTGAAGACCGGAGGCGTGGCTCCTCTCACCCGCCCGCCCCAAGCTGCCAAGACAGCTTGTTCTCCAACTGGGGTGCGTTGAGGATCTGAGCGATGCGAGAACGACGCATGGGAAAAGGCGCGTCTCGGCGCGCCTGGGTCGGGCGGGTGAGAAGTGCGGCTTTTTCAGCATCCTGCCGGAGAATTATTTGAGCGTCAGGACCGACTGGAGCGCGAAGCTGACGAGCGGGTTGGGATAGAGGCCGAACAGAATCACGCCGGCAACGGCACAGGCCAACACAAAGGAGAGGGCCGGCGACGCGACGAGCCGCGGCGGCGCAACGGAAGAGGGATGAGGTTCGCGCATATACATCACCATCACCACCCGCATGTAGTAGTAGGCCGATACGACGGCAAAGATCAGGGCCACGGCGGCGAGCCAGGCCAACCCTGATTCGACGGCCGCCATAAACACATAGAATTTCCCGACGAACCCGGCGGTCGGCGGAATGCCCGCAAGCGAGGCCATGAAGATCAGCATGAGAAAGGCCGCGAGCGGCTGACGCTTGGCGAGCCCTGTGAAATCCTCAATTTCCTCTCCTTCGATCCCGCCTTTCCTCAGCATGGCGATGACGGCGAAGGCGCCGAGCGTCATGAACGAATAGAGGGCGAGGTAGATCATGATACTTGCGAGGCCGGGCGTTCCCCCGGACATGCCGACTCCACGGCCTGCCGCGACAAAGCCGATTAACGCGTATCCGGCATGCGCGATACTGGAGTAGGCCAACATCCGTTTAATGTTGGTCTGCACAATGGCCACGACGTTGCCGAGCACCAGCGTGCCGACAGCGATGAGTATAAACAGGAACGACCAATCGGCCTTGAGCCCGCCGAGCCCTTCGACGAAGACGCGCATGAATGCTGCGAAGCTGGCGGCTTTTGCGGCGACCGCCATGAAGGCCGTGACGGACGTCGGGGCGCCCTGATAGACGTCGGGCGTCCACATATGGAACGGGACCGCGGCGATCTTAAATCCGAAGCCGACCGCCATCAGCATCGTGGCGATCAGCACAAGAGGGTCGTCTGCCCCGCGAGTCCCGATGGCGCCCGCGATCGATGCCAGCTTGGTGCTGCCGGCTACGCCGTAGAGGAGCGAGATGCCGTACAGCATGATCCCCGAGGAGAAGGCGCCCAGGACGAAGTATTTGGCTGCGGCCTCCAGCGACCGAGGCTTAGACCGGTTGAGCCCGGTCAGGACATAGAGCGAGAGGGACATGAGCTCGGTGCCGAGATAAATCGTCAGCAGGTCGACGCCGGAGACCATCACCAGCATGCCGGAAAGAGCAAGAAGAATGAACCCATAGTATTCGCCGAGGTGGATGCGCTCCGCTTTCAGATAGGGCAGCGACAGCACAATGGTCAAGCCAGTGACCCCGTAGAGAAGGACTTTCCAGAATCTGGCGTAGGCATCGACCACCACCAGGTCGCTAAACGCGGATACCCGGACATTCAGTGTGTTGATCTGGCTGACGGTGAGCCCAAGACAGAGGGCAAGGGCGCCCAGACTCAGCCAGGCCAGGAGGTCTCGTCGCGAAGCGGGAGTGATGGGGTCTAACGCAATCACGAGACAGGCAGTGGCGACGATAATAAGTTCGGGAAGCAGGGCTAAGAGATCGGCGCCGTACAGACTCATCGTGATGGGCCTTGAATCGTCAGGTGTGCTCCGCTCTCCGCCAGTAGCGGCGCGATCATTCCGGCAGAGGGGTGGGCGGTCGGTGCAACCTTGGCGCGCGACATGGAGGCGATCGTGTTCGTCACGCTCTGGTGCATCCGACTCACGAAGGGATTCGGAAAGATTCCGATCAAAAATACCAGCAAGACCAGCGGCACCAGCGTCACGAGTTCCCGATAGTTCAGGTCCGTGAGTTTCGGAAGATGGTGCGGGGAGGGGACCCCGAAGACGACTCGCTGGATCATCCAGAGGAGATAGGCGGCGGCGAGAATGATGCCCAACGATGCCAAGGCGGTTGCGACCTTGCTCCAGAGGAACGTGCCGACGAGCACGAGGAATTCCCCGACAAAACTATTGGTGCCGGGGAGACCGAGCGAGGACAAGGCGAAAATCACTAACAGGGTGGCATACTGCGGCATCGGGGCGGCCAATCCGGTATTGTCTGCGATCAACCGGCTATGGGTACGCTCATAGATGATGCCGACGCAGAGGAACAGCCCCCCGGTCGTAATTCCATGGTTGACCATTTGGAGGACGGCCCCTTCGATGCCCTGTTGGTTCAGAACAAACAGGCCAAGAGTGACGAACCCCATGTGGCTCACGCTCGAATAGGCGATCAGCTTCTTGAGATCGACTTGAGCGAGTGCCATATAGGCGCCGTAAATGATCGCGATGATGGAGAGGGCGACCATCATCGGTGTGAAGAAGCGGCTGGCGTCCGGTAACATCGGCAAGCTGAATCGCAGGAATCCATAGGCACCCATTTTCAGAAGGATGCTGGCAAGGATGACGCTGCCGGCAGTCGGAGCCTCGACGTGGGCGTCCGGGAGCCATGTGTGAAAGGGAAACATAGGGACCTTCACCGCAAAGGCGGCGAAGAATGCGAGGAACAGCCACGTTTGCAACGACGCGGGGTAGGTGCCCTGACTTAAGGCAAGGATGTCGAACGTGTGCCCTCCATAATAGTACAAGACGAGGATGGCCACCAATAAGAGTACGCTTCCTGCGAGGGTATACAGAAAAAACTTGATGGCCGCATAGAGCCGGTTCGGTCCTCCCCACACGCCGATCAGGAGGTACATGGGAATCAGCATGGCCTCCCAAAACACATAGAAGAGTACAAAATCCAATGCAATGAATACTCCCACCATGGCCGTTTCCATCACCAGCAACACGGCCATGAATCCTCGGATACTTGTCGTGATCGCGTTCCAGGATGCCAAGACGCAGAGGGGCATGATCCCGGCGGTCATCAAGACCAGCGGCAGACTGATTCCGTCGAGACCCAGACTGTAGTTAATGGGAGGGGCCGTGATCCAGGCAATATGTTCGGTGAACTGCATCTGACCGGCCTGGGGATCGAAGAGCCACCAAAGCGGGAGGGCGACGAACAGGTCGGCCAGGGTTGCGACCAGTGCGATCCAGCGAGCGGCAGATTCTGTCGTGAAATACATCGCGACGGCCCCCGCAAGGGGCAGCACGAGGAGGAGTGAGAGCCAGGGAAAGGAACTCGTCATCGGTCAATAGTCAATTGGTAATAGGCCGTGGCAAGAGACCAGGTGCTCATGGTTCCCCTTGACCAATGACCGTCGACCATTGACGCTCCTTACAAGAATAAGAACATCGAAAAAAGGACCACCGCTCCCAGTGCCATGCCGAGCGCATAATGTTGCGCCTGCCCGCTTTGCATGAGCCTCAAGAGCCAGCCTGCCCAGGAGATCGCGCGGGCCACGCCGTTCACCGCGCCGTCAACCACATTCACGTCCACGCGCTTCCACAATTCGGTCGCGGCGAAAAAGGTGGGGCGAACGATCGTGCGATCGTAGGCCTCGTCGACATACCATTTATTCAGTGATGCCCGATACAACGACTGCCACTGTCGAGCGAATCGATCCGGCAGCGCCGGATTCATCACATAGACATAATAGGCGGCGGCGATCCCGATCAATCCCATCGCTGTGGCTGCGACCATGATGCCGATGGCGGCTCCTCCCTCGTGCGCTGCGCCGCGTGCGCCTGTTTGGAACGTCGGTCCAAGAAATTCAGGAATGCCCAGATAGCCTGTCACGATGCTGAGCAGGGCGAGGATCATCAGCGGTATGGTCATGGCCTTCGAGGGTTCATGTATGTGGTCGGCATGATGAGGATCGACATGGGAGGGACCCCAAAATATGACGAAGACCAGCCGAAAGCTGTAGAACGCCGTCATCAACGCCGTCGCGAGGCCAAGCAGGGTGAGGAACTGACCGAGGGGTCCGGCCGACCAGGCTGAAATCAGCAGATCGTCCTTGCTGAAGAATCCGGACGTCAGGGGGAATCCTGCCAGCGCGAGCGAGCCCACGACGAATGTCCAATAGGTGACCGGCAATTTGTCTTTCAACCCGCCCATACGACGCATGTCCTGCTCATGATGCAGGGCGATGATGACGGACCCGCAACCGAGAAATAAAAGGGCTTTGAACGCGCCGTGGGTCAGGAGATGGTACATGCCGGAGGCATAGGCGCCCAGACCGCAGGCCATGACCATGTAGCCAAGCTGGCTGACGGTTGAATAGGCCACGACCCGCTTGATGTCGGTTTGGGTCAGGGCAATGGTCGCCCCAACGACCATGGTAATTCCACCGGTGATCGCCACGACGGTCATGGCAGTGGGAGACAAGTTATAGAGCGGAGCCAACCGCGCGACCATGAACACGCCCGCCGTGACCATCGTCGCCGCATGAATGAGCGCTGAAATGGGAGTGGGGCCTTCCATCGCATCCGGCAACCAGACGTGAAGCGGCACCTGGGCTGATTTGCCGATCGCACCGGTGAACAATAAAATGCAGATGAGCGTCAGCACGGAGACGTCCCAGGTTCCCCCGAACGGCCCGAGGACATTCATCACGTCGGCTGCAGACTCGTGTGCGCGGGGGAAAATTTCCTGATAGTCGAGCGATCCGAAACTGTACCACACCAACAGGAGTCCGAGCATGAAGCCGAAGTCGCCGACGCGGTTGACAAGGAAGGCCTTCGTGGCCGCGGCGCAGGCAGCCGGTTTTTCGTACCAATGGCCGATCAGCAAATAGGAACAGAGCCCGACGGCTTCCCAGAACACAAAGAGTTGCAGCAGGTTGTCTGCCATCACCAACATCAGCATCGAGAAGGTAAAGAGGGCGATGTAGCTGAAGAAGCGGGCATAACCAGGATCTCCGCGCATGTACCCGATGGTATAGATGTGGACGAGCGAACTCACAGTCGTGACGAGCAGCAGCATCACGGCGGTGAGTCGGTCGATGGAGAAGCCGATGTGAATATCGAGCAGGCCCGATGTCAGCCAGGTGTAGAGGGGGAAGCTCGTCTGGTGGCCGTTGGCCACATCGAAGAAGACCAAAATGGAGAGCAGCCACGACACGAGGACAGCCGGAACGGCCACGAGATGCGCGTTGTTCTTGATCCAATGGCCGAACAGTCCGAGGATCAGGAAGGAGGCCAGCGGAAGGAGCGGGATGAATTCGTACGTCATCGGAATAATGGTGAATGGTGAATGGTGAATGGTGAATGAAACGCCCGCAAGACACTCCGCACATTGAACATTGAACATTCACCATTCACCATTGAGTCCAGACCTACCATTTCAACAACTGCAGTTCGTCGATGTTGATTGTGGACTTGGCTCGGTAGAGGGCAATGATGATCGCCAATCCGACCGCAACTTCTGCCGCAGCGACCGTGAGGGCAAAGAAGACGAAGACTTGCCCGGCGACGTCGTGAAAATACTGCGAAAAGGCAACGAAATTGATATTCGTCGCGTTCAACATCAATTCGACCGACAGCAGGATGATGATGATGTTCCGGCGAAGAAGGACGCCGACGACTCCGGTCAGGAATACGATGCTGCTCAGCACGAGGTAGTACGACAGGGGAATGGTCATGGCTTAGAATGCCGAATGTGGAATGTGGAATGTGGAATTGGCGTCATGATCGGTAGAAAATTCACAGTTCATCATTCACAATTTATAATTGCGGCGCATCGCCGCCGATGTCTTTTTTGGCCAGCATGATCGCGCCAATCATCGCGACGAGTAGGATCAGGGACGCCACCTCGAAGGGAAACAAATAGGTGGTATAGAGTACGTCACCGATCGCCCCGGCATTGCTGGTTCCCTGTACCGTCGTCTCCGTACCGGTTGCCACGACAGGGGCTGTCCAGCCTTTCATCACGGTGAGTATGATGGCCTCGATGACCAGTGTGAGCCCCACTGCGGCTGCCATGGGCCATTGCCGATGGTAACGGTCGTCCTGTCGCAGGTTCAGCAACATCACGACGAAGAGGTAGAGGACCAAAATGGCGCCGGCGTATACGATGATTTGAACGGCTGCGAGAAACTCGGCGTGAAGGGTGACGTAGAGCCCTGCCACGTGAAAAAACATGATCAGCAGCGCGACCGCACTGTAGATGGGATTACGCACCGCTACAACCATCACCGACGTCGTGGCGATCATGAACGCAAAATAGATAAAGAACGTCAGTTCCATCACGCCTCTTCCTCTGTGCCGCGAATAGGCTGCCGGCAGAGTCTGCCGGCCCCACAGACACCATAGCGCATCCCTCGACGTGGCTCGGGACGGCGAGCCCGTCGAGCCGTGACGCGCGGGCAATTCAGCCGGGTTTTTGCGGCAGGTGCTTGAACGCGACGTTGAAGAACGCCACATTCGGATGCTGGAGCTCCAATTGCTTCTCTCGAACCGGGAACGACCGGTCGCCGATGGCGAGCAATTGTTCCTTGTTGAGGTGCAGGTGGCGCTTGTCGTACACAGACCACTCGAATTCACGCGTCATGCCGAGGGCATCCACCGGACAGGCATCGACGCACAATCCACAAAATAAGCAACGAGTCATGTCCATGTAATATTCTTTCGAGTAGCGCTTCGTCGGCTCGCCCGGCACCTCCGCGCTGACCACGCGAATGACCCGCGAGGGGCAGGCGGCTTCACAGAGGTCGCAGCCGACACATTTTTCCGTGCCATCGTCGTACCGCAGCAATGCCAGCATCCCGCGATAGTTGTCCGGCAGTATCCGCTTTTCGTGCGGGTACTGCTCGGTGACCGGCTTGTAGTGCAACATATGCGACATCGTCGTTTTCATTCCGACGAGAATCTCGTAAAAGGTAATCGTTTTTAGCCAGGTCTTCAACGTCATGCTTAGCCTTCAGCCATCAGCTTTCAGCGATCAGGTTCATCGAGATTCGAATCCAAAACTGACCGCTGACAGTTTTTCTTGCCTCACCTCGGAAAGAAGTACAGCGTCAAGGCCGTGATGATAATGTTGGCCAGTGCGATCGGCAACATGACCTTCCAGCCGAACCGCATCAATTGATCGTAGCGCAGTCTGGGCAACGTCGCGCGTATCCAGATGAACATGAAGAGGAAAAAATAGACTTTCGCCGCAAACCAGGCGATGTGTTCCACCCAGGCGAGCTGTCCAAGACCGAGTAACTCCACGATCGTGCCGGGATAGGGGGCGTTCCAGCCACCCAAGAACAGCGCGGCGGCGACGCAGGACACAAGCGTCATGTTGGCGTATTCCGCACTGACGAAAAAGGCGAACCGCATGCCGCTATATTCCGTAAAGAATCCGGCCACGAGTTCGCTTTCAGCTTCCGGCAGATCGAACGGGATACGATTGGTCTCAGCCACGGCAGAAATAATGAAGACGACAAAGGCGAAGATCTGGGTATGGATCGGAAAGAATCCGTCGGGGCGTCCTCCCCAAATAAACCAATGCCAGAAACCGCCTGATTGGGCTTCTGTGATTTCCACAAGGCTCAGAGTGCCCGCCAACATCAGCACGCCGACCAGCGCCAGTCCGACGTTCAATTCGTAGCTAATGACTTGGGCTGCGGCGCGCAATCCCCCCAGCAGTGAGTATTTACTGTTGGATGCCCACCCTCCCAGGATAATGCCGTAGGCGCCGATCGAAGCAATCGCCAGGATGTATAGGATCCCGATATTGACATCGGCGACGACGAAGGGTTTGATCGTGAGCCCAAAGATCTCCACCGTCATGTTCGGGCCGAAGGGAATCACGGCGAATCCGATCATGGAGACGACCATGGTCAGCATCGGCGCCAGGGCGAACATCGCCTTGTTTGCGCCGGCCGGCACGATGTCTTCTTTGAAGAACAATTTGATGCCGTCGGCGACCGGTTGAAGGAGTCCATAGGGACCGACTTCCATCGGGCCCATCCGATCCTGCATCCATCCGAGCACCTTCCGCTCGAAATAGGTCATGGTCGCGACCGTGATCATCACGATGCTCATTTCCGCCAATATCTGGGCGAATGAAACCAGAAGCCGCAAGCTTAACTCAGTCACACAGCACTCCCGGATAACAAGTGAAACACATCCTCGGTTCTCGTCCGTTTACGTTGTTTTCATGACCGACACGGACGTCGTCCGGCAGGACGGCACGTTCGTGTCCGGATCGACGACACAGGCAAAGAGTCGCATGGCGTCCTGCGCGAAATGATCGGGGAGCCACGCCAAACCCTCAGGCACACGATCGAATACTTTCACCGTGGTCGTAAATTCACCCCGGCTGTTCGAAAGGTGGACTCGATCCCCAACGCTGAGCGCATGCCGGGCTGCATCCACAGGGTTCATCTGTAAGAACCCGCTTGGTTCGATCTGCAACAGTCCCTTCGAATGGGTCGACAGCTTCCCTGAATGGAACAAGCTCTGGGTCAGCTCCAACTGGACCGTTCCCTCCGGACGCAGGGTTCGCGCGGGCAGAGTATATCGAGTTCCCATGTCACGGCGATATCCCTCATGCACATATCGGTCGACGGCGGCAGGGTCCACCAAGGGAGGGATCGGCGTGGGGCCGAGTGATCCGTAACCTGGAATCACTGCCCGGATCTCTTTCAGGATATCCTTGGCGTCATCGTATTCCAAGGGGGCACCCATGAAGACCGAGAGGGCCGACAGAATTTCCCAGTCTGGGCGGCTGTCCCCCACCGGATCGATCGCGGGTCGAACGGCCTGGACATGGCCCTCGGTATTGGTGAAGGTTCCCGCTTTCTCCATGGCGGAGGCGGCAGGGAGTACCACATGGGCGAGCGCAGCCGTTTCCGTGAGAAACAGTTCCTGGCACACCAGGAGATCGAGTGTGCCCAACGCCTCTTTGACGCCGGTCTGGGGCGGAAGGCTCCCGACAGGATTTTCTCCGATGACGAAGAGGGCCTTGATGATCCCGGACTGCGCGCGGTCGATCATCTCGATGAGGGTCGCTCCTGCCGCCGACGGGAGATCCTCTTTCCAGGCACGAGTGATCTGCGCGCGTGCGTCCTGATCGGTGAGGTCGAGCGCGCCCGGCAGGAGTGCCGCGGTCGCCCCCATTTCAACCGCCCCTTGATCGTTATTCTCTTCCGCCAAGGGAGCAAAGCCGCAGCCCTGTGCGGTCAACTTCCCGGTCAAGAGAAGCAGATCCAGGAGATTGAGACAGATGCCGTAGCCTCCTTGGCTGCGCAGCAGAGTTTGGCCGGCAAGTGCCACGACGCGGCGCCCTCCGGCCAGGGAGGCGGCCATTTGAACGAACGATTCGCGCGACACCCCGGTGCTCAGTGCCAGATCGTCCCAGGTCAGTTGCTGGACGGCTTGCGAGACGTCCGAGACATAGTCCGGCGCCTGTTGCCGGACGGTATTGTCGACATGGTTGTCCTCGACCACAGCCTTCAGCAGGCCCAGGACTGCTGCGCCGAACTGGGACGGTGCAATACAGAAGTGTTGTTGCGACAGGTTGGAAATGTTGCTGATCGTGCCGATCGCAGGTTGGATGGCCTCGATCGTCAACAATGTCGCCTCGTGTTTTTTGACGGCTTCTTTTACTTTAAGGCCGGTAATCGGATTGGCTTCTGTAATATTGGTGCCGACGAGGAGGAGTACGTCCGCTTGCACGATGTCCTCGAACGTCACGGTCCAGCGATGCGTGCCTTGCACCAATCGCATCGCCTGCACCCCGTTGATATGACCGTACCGCGCACTGCTATCGAGGTTGTTCGTTCCGATCGTGAGGCGCATGAACTTCTGGAACAGATAGAGTTCTTCGTTGGTACAGCGGCCTGAAATCAGTCCGCCGAAGGCCTGCGGGCCATGCGCGAGCTTGAGCCGCTTGGTCTGTTCGGCCACAAACTCCAGCACTTCCTCCCACGTGGCTTCGACCAGCGCGCCATTTCGCCTGATCAACGGATGGGTCAGTCGACTGGGATGGGCCGCCGCACGGAATCCAAAAAACCCTCGCGCGCAGAGGTCGCCGCTGTTCCGACCGGCGCCGTGGGCGCTGTTCACCTCGATCAACTCCTGATCCTTGGTTTGGACCGTGATGTGGCAGCCGTCCCCGCAAAAATTGCAGATGGTGTCGGCGCGTTTGAGCATCCAGGGACGGTATTCGTACATCGAGAGCCGGCTGACGATGGCGCCGACCGGGCAAATCTGCACGCAGCCGCCGCAGAATTCGCAGTCCAAGGGATGAGAGCCGAAATATTTGATCTCCGTCATCGTGCCTCGACCGACCGGGGCGAGGGCCTTGACGTCCATGACCTCGTCGCAGTAGCGGACGCAGCGTAAACATTGCACGCAACGGTTCATCTGCGTTTCGATCAAGGGGCTGAAATATTCCTTCTGGAAAATGCGCTTGGTTTCCTCAAACCGGCTGGTCGCGGTGTATTGATGGGAGAAGTCCTGAAGGTCGCACTTCCCACCCTGGTCGCAGACCGGGCAATCCAACGGATGATTGGCCAGAATGAACTCGAGCACCGACTTGTGGGCGTTGTGAACAACCGTCGTGGCCGTTCGAACAGCCATACCTTCGGTCGCCACGGTGCTGCAAGAGGTCTGGAGCTTCGGCATCCGTTCGACTTCGACCAGGCACATGCGACAGTTCGCATCCGGCTTGAGTTTCGGGTGGTAGCAGAAGTGTGGGATCATCACGCCGACTCGGCGAGCCGCTTCGATCACCAGGGTGCCTTTCGGCACCGAGACGGGGATACCGTCGATCGTCAACCGAACTTGTTCTGCGGTCACAATAGACATAGTACGTCTTCAGGTCTGAAAGTCATCACGTCTTCAAGTCCAAAAATCATCAAGTCAAAACATCCGATGCCCTAGACATTGTGACTTGACGACTTTCTGACTTTTGACTGTCATCAATGTCTCGCTACAGTCGGCTCCAGCGTGATCAGATTCGCGGCCTCCGCTTTCTGAATCAGCGCGATGTATTCAGGCCGCCAATGTTTGAGCGTGCTCATAATCGGCGCTACTGACGCATCGCCGAATGCGCAGACCGTTCGGCCCTCGATGTTCTTGCATAGATCGACCAAGGTTTCAAGGTCCTCCATCCGCCCGCGCTTCGCGACGATTCGGCGCATGGTCTGTACCAGCCAGGAGCTTCCCTCGCGGCAGGGGCTGCACTTGCCGCAGGACTCATGATAGAAAAATTCCATGAGGCGAAGCGCGGCCCACACCATGTCGGTCCCCTCTTCCATCACGGTCACCCCGCCGGACCCGAGCATGGAGCCGGCGGCGGCGACGGACTCGAAGTCGAGTTTGACGTCGAGGTGGGTCGGGGTGAGGAATGGCGCAGACGCCCCCCCTGGGATGAAGGCCTTGAGTGGTTTATGAGAACGCATGCCTCCGGCTTGCTCATAGATCAATTCGCGGAAGGTGACCCCCATCGGCACTTCGTAGTTCCCCGGTTGTTTCACATGGCCGCTCACGCAAAACACTCTGGTGCCGGTACTCTTCGGTGGGGAACCGATCGACGAGAACCATTCAGGGCCCCGGGCGACGATGTGCGGAAGGTTGGCCAGGGTCTCGATGTTGTTCACCACGGTCGGTTTGTTATAGAGACCGTGCGTCGCGGGAAAGGGAGGCTTGACCCGTGGCAGGCCGCGCTTGCCTTCGAGCGACTCCAGTAACGCCGTTTCTTCTCCGCAGATATAGGCGCCGGCGCCTCGGTGCACCCACACATTGGCGGTAATTCCTGCGCCCAGGATGTTTGTGCCGATATAGCCGGCGGTCCGCGCTTCGGTAATCGCCTGCTCCAAAATTCTGGCCCCCAGGACGAATTCGCCCCGTATATAAATGTAGGCGGTTTCTGCCCCGATCGCGTAGCAGGCGAGGACGATGCCCTCCAAGATCTGATGCGGATCTCGCTCAATGAGCTGGCGATCCTTGAACGTGCCCGGCTCGCTCTCGTCCGCGTTGCAACAGAGATAGCGCGGGCCCTGATAGCCCTTGGGCAGGAATCCCCACTTCACACCGGTCGGGAAGCCCGCGCCGCCACGCCCCCGGAGCCCTGATTTCATCACCATGGCGGTCACCTCGGTCGGCGGCACCTTCCCTACGACCTTGCGGAGCGCCTGATAGCCGCCTGCACGCTCGTAGTCGTGGAGCGAACCGGTATAGCCGGGCTGCATCATGTTCTTGAGCAATATCAGTTCGTGTTTGGGCATCTTTTTAGTCTCGTGAAGGGTCGTTCGTGAAGCGTGAAGCGTCAGGCATCTCAAACTTCTTTCCCGCGAGCGACGAGATACGCTTCACGTTTCACGCCCCGGCTTTGCCGGGGCTGGTTCCGGCCACATAAACGGACCGGTCTTGAGCTGACAGGCCCCATCTTGCTTGAGGTCGGCCAGAATTCGGTCGAATCGTTCCTCTGTGAGCTGTTCGTAATAGTCGTCGTTGACCTGCATCATCGGCGCGGTGCCACAGGCGGCGAGGCATTCGACCGCGCTGAGGGAAAAGAGTCCGTCGGCTGTCGTCTCGCCCGGCCTGATTCCCAGTTTCGTCTTGACCCACTCGATGACGGTGTCCGACCCGGCCAGTGCGCACATCAGAGACTTGCAGACTTGGAGATGAAATGTCCCCATGCGCTTGAGATTGAGCATCGTATAAAACGTGGCCGTCTCATAGACTTGGGGCGGGGTCAGACGCAAGAGCCCCGCGATCTCCTTCATCGCCGCCTCGGACACGAAGCCCTCATCCCGCTGTGCCAGGTACAGCAAGGGAATCAACGCCGAGCGCTTCACCGGATAGCGGCTTATGATTTCCTCAATTTCCGTTGCGTATTTCTCTTTCAACATTGCGTTCTTTTCGCCAATCCCTCATGAGGCGTAAGGGGTGCGATCTTTTCTTTCGCCTGACGCCTTACGTTTCACGCCCAACGTCATCTGTCGCATTCTCCCATGACCACGTCGTAGGTGCCAAAAATCGTGATAATGTCGGAAATCAAGTAGCCGCGCGCCATGTGGTCGAAGGCGCCCATGTGCACGAATGACGGCGCGCGAATCTTCATCCGGTAGGGCCTGGCGCTACCGTCGCTGACGATAAAAAACCCCAACTCGCCCTTCGGGGCCTCGGTTGCGCAATAGGTCTCGGCCTTCGGCGGCTTGATGCCCTGGGTGTAAATGATGAAATGGTGGATCAGGCTTTCCATGTCCCGCATGACTAGTTCCTTGGGCGGCGGGATATATTGCGGCGCCTCGGCCATAATCGGCCCAGCCGGCAGCTGATCGAAGCATTGCGCAATGATCCTGGCGCTTTGTCGCATTTCTTCCATACGGATCCAGTATCGATCGTAGGTGTCGCCGTTCTTGCCGATCGGCACTTCCCAATCGACCTTGTCATACACCCCATAGGGCTCAGCCTTGCGGACATCGTAGGCGACGCCCGATCCGCGCAATACCGGTCCGGTGCAGCCGAAGCTGATCGCGTCCTCGGCTGAAAGCACCGCGATGTTTTTCGTGCGGCCGAGCCAGATACGATTCGACGCGATGAGCGAATCGTATTCCTTCACCTTCTCGGGAAAGCTCTCGAGGAAGGCCTTCATCCGTTGGACCAGCTCGGGAGTAAAGTCGCTATCGATACCGCCGATGCGATAGTAGTTCAAGGTCAGCCGGGCCCCGCAGAGTTGTTCGAACATGTCCAACAGGGTTTCGCGCTCCCGAAAGGTCCAGAAGAATACGGTCATGGCGCCGATATCGAGCGCCTGGGTGCCGAGCCAAAAGAGGTGCCCGATGATGCGTTGCATCTCCGCCACGATGGTCCGGATATATTCGGCTCGGATCGGCACCTCGATCTGGAGGAGCTTTTCCACGGTACGCACATACGCATAGTTGTTGGACATGGCGCAGACATAGTCGAGCCGGTCCGTGTGCGGGATGATCTGCATGTAGGTCAGTCCCTCGGACAATTTTTCGACGCCGCGATGGAGGTAGCCGAGGTCCGGTGTGGCTTTCACAATCCGTTCGCCGTCCAGCAGGAGCACGACACGCAACACGCCGTGGGTGCTCGGATGCTGCGGCCCCATGTTCAGCAGCAATTCTTCTTTCCGTTGGGAGCTGGATACGTCAGGGTCTACGCGGAACGTGCTTTTCTCCTCCTCGGAGAATTCGCTTTCAACGACGTCGACGGGGGCCTCGTCGAATCTCGGGATGAACTCGAACCGGCTGCGCCAGCCACGTCCTTCGGTCGGGAAGTCCTTTCTCAAGGGATAGCCTTCGTCATAATCCTCGGGCAACAGAATGCGTCGGAGATCGGGATGGCCGGAGAAGTGAATGCCCATCATGTCGTAGACTTCGCGTTCAAGGAACTCGGCTCCCTTCCAGATTCCGGTCACCGACGCAATCGTCGGGTCGTCCTCCGTGAGGCGCGCTTTGAGACGTAGACGCTGCCCAAGGGGGAGTGAGTGCAAGTGGTAGACGACTTCGAATCGCAGCTGGTCTTCGGGGTAGTCGATCGAACAGATATCGGTGAGATGGTCGAAGGCTGCCTCCGGTGCATCACGCAAGTAGCGCGCAATCTCAGGAAGGCGCGCAGCCGCCACGGAGACAGTGGTCTCGGCACGTGCGGCGTCCACGCGGGTTGTGAGGATCGCGTTCGTGAATTTCGTCTTCAAGCTGTCGAGCAGAGCTTGCATAATTTCTATCTGCGAGACGGGCGGGACTTGCCAGTCTCGCATTTCCCGCTACTCTCGCTCGTCCCGCGAGTTATTTCACAAACACCTTTTCCCGTTGAATCTTCTCTTGTAACTTCAGCAACCCATCGAGCAACGCTTCCGGACGGGGCGGACAGCCCGGCACATAGACATCGACCGGAATAATCTGATCGACGCCTTGGACGACCGCATAGCTATTGTAGTGGTTGCCTGATGTGGCGCAGGAGCCCATAGAAATAACATAGCGCGGTTCCGGCATCTGGTCGTAGATGCGGCGGATCACCGGCGCCATCTTGCGCGTGACGGTGCCGGCGATGATCATGAGATCGGCCTGCCGTGGCGAGGCTCGAAAGACACCGGCGCCGAAACGATCCATGTCGTACCGTGACGAGACAGTCGCAATCATTTCGATGGCGCAGCAGGCGAGGCCGAACGTCATCGGCCACAAGGCCGACTTCCGGGACCAATTCACGACCGCGTCCAGATTGGTCGTCAGGATATTCGCCTCAAACTGTCTCTCCAGAAAACTCATGTCGCTTCGCTCCAGTTCTGAGTGCTGAGTTCTAAGTTCTGAGTTTCCAAGCGCAACTCATAACTCACAACTCAGAATTCAAAACTCAAAACTGCGCGCCTTCCGCGCGCTAGTCCCATTCAAGCGCCCCCTTCTTCCAGGCGTACCAGAATCCGGCTAGCAGGATGCCGATAAATAGCATCATCTCGATGAGGCCCAGCAGGCCGAGCGACTGAAACCGAATGGCCCAGGGGATCATAAAAATGATCTCGATATCGAAAATGACGAACAGCATCGCAATGATGTAGTAGCGCATCGGAAACTGAATGCGCGCGTCGGAAAACAACGGGCTCCCACTTTCATAGGTAGCCAGCTTGGCTCGATAGGGACGACTCGGACGAAAGAGCCTCCCGCCGACCAGCGCGAAGACGCCGAAGGTCAGGCCGACGACGACGAACAGGAGAATCGGGATGTAGCTCTCTGGAATGTTGGCACTACTCATGCGCGCCCCGTGAAGCGTGAAACGTTGTTCGACCGATGGAAGGCCATCGTGCTGTCTTTATGTCAGGCTGCGGAGCAGGTTGCCAGCGCCGAGCCGAAGAAGGGTTTGAACTTCAAGCCGCCCAGTTCCGGAGGGCTGATTCCCTTGTGTTGAATGAGCACCTTGAAGGTGCTGCCCATGCCATCCGGCTTCAGGAGATGAAGCGCAGCATGAAACGACGGGCTCTCCGGCTCCAATGTCTCGATCATGTCTTCAACGCCGAGCCCCATCAGAAAACTCATTTGGTTCGTGAACCCCGTCACATGTAACCCGTGCCTCTCACCGACAGAAGCCAGACTCGAAAAATCTACATGGGTCGTCATATCCTGCTCGCCGACGCGAATGAAAGGATCGTCGTTCGTCTGCTGTTGGAAATAGCAGAGGAACGTGCCGTCCTTCCGCGCAGGTCCGTAGAGATCCTGCGCCGTATGGCCATAATCGATCGTCAAGACGAATCCACGCTCCATCCGCCCAGCGACCTCCTCCATCCAGTCCATCGCAAGAAGATTCACCTCGGTGCGGTAGCCTTCGGGCCACGTCGGAGTCAGTCGTTGTAAAAATTGATCGAGCGCGGGAGTCGACAGGGGCTTGAGACAGCCCACAAAGCGTCCGTTTCGATAATCTACATAGAGTTCTTCGGTTCGTCCGGCCTTGACTTGAATTCGGTGCACCGGAAAGGCATCGATCAGTTCATTGCTCAAGAACAGACCGGTCACGCTTTCCGGTGCCAGCCCATCGAGGCCTTCCACCCAAGTGACGAGGCCGGGCTTGCTGAGCCAGGGAGCCAAGTTCTGCCCTTGCAAGCTCCGCATGGCAGGGCTTCGTTCGATCAAGACATAACGGACACGCGATGCAAAGTCATCCTGCTCGGCATGGATCGCCGCTAGACAATCGCGGGCTAACAAGCCCTTGCCAGCACCCATTTCAACGATCGTGAATGGAGCGGGGCGACCCAATACTTCGTCCATTTGTCTGGCTTGGCCGGCAATCGCACGGCCAAGAATCGGATGCACGTCGGAGCTGGTGTAGAAATCGCCTGACCAGCCGATACGCTCACGCTCCACGCAATCAGATTGACGCATGTAATAGCCGTATTGGGGGTGGTAGAGCGCCAGTTCCATGAAGCGGACAAATGGAATCGATCCGTTTCTGGTGATTTCTGACGAAATGGCAGCAACGAGTTCAGGATACCCGCTTGTCACAACCCACTCCTTGTAATTTCCTTCTCTGAATACCCCCACAGCTTCTGGCAAGGAACTCCATCCCATCGACAACACACGAAAAGTGATACCATTAGCCGAGGAGACACCCCACCCCTCCCTCTCGAAGGGTCAACACAAGGCCAAAAGTCGCGTAGATTAGCCTTGAGTTTGCCGGTAAGTCAAGGCGGAGAACATTGGAAACTCAGGCAAATCTCCCGATTCTGGAGGGGGTAATACTCCAGAGAAATATATTCTGATGGAAGACAACTTGGCTGGGGGTTGGGGAGGCACAGGACGTTGCCTAACCTTCCTGCTTTTCCCTCGCCCCATTCCTCCGCACAAACTCCCGAAAAAATGGTTCAGCGCAGATTGGAATGGATAAATGAGCGTGCCTGAAGTCCCCCAACTCCGCAGCCAGTCTGTGTGTGGTCCATGGCGGCGAGACCTCGAATCTTGTCCGAGATCTGTGGCACACTCCTAGCG
>Ga0163152_10001297_pt1 | contig 39952 bp, 27 predicted proteins | sample OliLakLV19MP8IB2_FD_148635 | JGI IMG/M metagenome (GOLD analysis project Ga0163152, IMG submission 148635) | Freshwater microbial mat bacterial communities from Lake Vanda, McMurdo Dry Valleys, Antarctica - Oligotrophic Lake LV.19.MP8.IB-2 | ecosystem: Environmental > Aquatic > Freshwater >...
ACCCCTAGCCCCCGACCCCTTACCATGAGCTTTTGGAAAATTGCTTGGCGGAATATTAAGCAGCGCGCCTTGGCGTCGTCGCTGACGGGGTTGTCGATGGCGCTGGGCGTGGCGCTGATGATTTTGGTGATCGTGATTTATGACGTCACGGTCGATCAGTTTTCCAATGATGCCCAGGGGTATCACCTCATTGTTGGTGGCAGTAAGGGGGGTGATTTGCAATTGGTGATGACGACCGTGTTTCATTTGGGCCGGCCGCTGTATCCGATTCCCTACAGCTATTATGAGAAGTTCACCGAGGGGGAATTCGCGCCTTACACGCAGGTGGCCGTGCCGTATTGCTTGGGGGATAGCTATGTCTCCGGCGATCAGCAGTTTCGCGTCGTGGCGACCACGCCTGATTTGTTCGACAAAATCTCCTACGGAGCCAACGAGGACGGCAGCGACAAGAAATACAGTTTTCAAGACGGCCGCAATTTTCAAAGCGATCATTTTTTTGAAGCGGTGATCGGCTCCGTGACCGCGCGGAAGACGGGACTTGCGGTGGGCGATACGTTTCAACCGACCCACGGCATGAGCGCCGAGGGGGACAAACACACGGAGTTCACCGTGGTCGGCATTTTGACACCAACGGGGACGGCGAACGACCGCGCGATGTTTGTGAACGTCGAAGGGTTTTATCTGCTGGAGGGTCACGCGCTCACATCCGAAGATGGTGAGCATACCCATATTTCGATCGACAAACTCCGCAAAGACAAAGACCGCGCCGCGGCGATTGATCCCAATGATCCGAACTATGGCATGGAGCCGCTGCCGGAAGCGCAGCGCGAAGTGACTTCGATTTTGGTCGTCTGCAAAGATTCGTTCGGGCCGATGATTTTGGATTCCAAGATCAACAAGGGAAAAGATCGCGTGGCTCAGGCCGTCTCTCCCGGCGGGGTGGTGAGCCGACTGCTGGAGGGAATTGTTGGTCCCATACGGATTGTGTTGCTGGTGCTGACGGTGTTGATCATCATCGTGGCGGGGATCAGCATTTTGGTGAGCATTTACAACTCGATGAGCGAGCGCTCGCACGACATCGCCGTCATGCGGGCGTTGGGGGCGAGTCGCTCGGCAGTGATGGGCATTATTTTGGTCGAGTCGATTTTGCTATCGCTCTTGGGTGGCCTCGCGGGAGTGCTGTTAGGGCACGCGGTGCTGGGGCTGGCTGGGCCGCTAGTTGAGGCACATACGGGGATCGCCTTGCGGTTTTGGGACTTCAATTGGAAAGAAAGTCTGCTGATTCCGGGGCTGGTGGTGTTCGCGTCGCTGGTCGGGTTTTTGCCAGCGCTGACGGCCTACCGCACCGACGTGGGCCGCATTTTGGGTGGTGGGCGGTAACTTCGTAGCCGCAGGCGGCAGCCGGCGGTGAACCAGGCCGTAGGCCGGAACGAGTTGTGCGAGTTCCGGCAGAGTGTACGTGGAAACGTGGGTCTTGCCGGAACTGCGCACGGCTTGTTCCGGCCTACAATTTGGCCATGTAGCCACGACCCATGCCTCACACCACCTAAATCGGTATAATGAATTTCACGAATTTTTTGAGTGGCAAGAGTCATGGGCAAGCGAAATTTCAAATCATCAATCTTCCGTAAGGTGGCAACCACCTCGCTGGCGTGCTGGCTGTTGCTGAGCGGTTCCAGCGCGGGCTGGGCTTGCCCGTTTTGTACTACGCCACAACAGACCTTAAGCGAAGAGATGGCGGCGTCTGATGCCGCGGTGATCGCTGTACTGGAAGAGGCAATCAAACCTCCCACACAAGAAGACCCGTTCGAGGAAGATGAAACGGGGCCCTACAAGGGGGCGAAGTTTAAGATCGTCGAGGTGATACGGGGCGACTTCAAGCCGGGCGACATCATCGAGACGGTTTACTTTGGCGAGGATGCCGCCGATAAGCAGTTTTTGATTCAAGGGATGCTGGGGGATCAACTCGACTGGGGGACGCCGCTGCCGATGTCGCCGCGTGGCGTGGAATACGCGAAGCAGTTGCCGCAGGTTCCTAAGAGCGGTCCCGACCGGCTGCGGTTCTTCATGAATTATCTGGAAGACAGCGACCCCCTCTTAGCGCAGGATGGCTACGACGAGTTCGCCCGTGCTCCCTACGAAGATTTGATCAATATCAAAGATTCGCTCGACCGGCAGCAGTTGGTTGAGTGGATCACCGATTCACAGGTCGGTCCCACGCGGCGGCGGTTGTATCTGACGATGCTCGGCGTTTGCGGCACTCAGGAAGACGTTGGCATGCTCGAAGAGTTGCTCACGTACAATTACGAATCGATGAAACCAGGACTGGCGGCCATGATTGGCCTGATGGACTTGGGGGGCTCGGCGATTGGCGCGCCGCTGGTCGATGAATTGGTACATGCCGATGTGCGCGTGAAGCAGCAATGCCTCGATGCGCTGATCGCGGCTTACTTGAAGCTCAAAGGCCCGGATGGCTTGGCACTTGTCGAAGAACGGTTCTTGAAAAATCCCCAGGCGGAGTACACACAGCAATATTCGGCGATCATGGCGCTCAGGTTTCATGGCGAAGAGTCGTCGGAAATCCCTCGCGAGCGATTGGTGGAGTCGCTGCGGTTGCTCTTGGATAATGAAGAAATTGCCGACCAGGTGATTCCCGATCTGACGCGGTGGGAAGATTGGGAGATCATGGACAGGTTGGTGGAAAAGTTCAAAGCCTCGGACAAGGATGGTTGGATTCGCCAGCCGGTGGTGTCGTATTTACTGACGGCTGCCGAGCAACCGGGGGCGGTGGGTGAAAAGGCCAATGCGGCCGTGGCCGAACTTGAGGAGATTGATCCCGAGGGAGTGAAGCGGGCCCGCAGTTACTTGTCGTTTGGCATGATGCCGAGTGGCGGCGGTGCCGCGAAGACTGCCACCGACAAGTCGGCGGCGGGTGACGCAAAAAGCGAGCCGGCGGAAGTCGCCGCAACCGCGACCAAGAAACCCTCCGCCAAGAGAACTCTCGCGCCGAACACGGTGATTCTGGCGGCTCCGAGCCGAACAACGATTATTATTGTGCCGCTGGTGGTGGGGCTGATGCTGATGGGTTTGTTTGGCGTGATGCTCCGCGGCGGCCACACGAATCCGCCGCAATCACCAACGACGTAAACATCCTATTGCGCGGTTTAGTAAGAAAAAGTATATATTAGCCACGGAATTTCACGGATTAAACACGGATAATTGTTAGTGATGCTTTGAGGGTCGCAATATCCGTGTTCATTCCGTGTTTCATCCGTGGCTAAAATTTCTGGACATAACGATCGAGTGTTTTTACTGGTTTGCAAATCTTCAACTCAAAAGCCATGGCATTTTCTGAAGCAGTTACCGATTACCCCTCCGTGATCTCGGCCGACGCCGAGCCGTTCGAATACCGCGCGTTTAGCACGAGCGCGATTGCCTCGGGCATTTTTGGCGTGCTGTCGCTGTTGACGATAGTCGCCGCCCGCGACAGTTTTGAGTCGGCGCTGATGCTCTCGCCGATTCCGCTGTTAGGCGTGATCTTGGGGCTGCGTTCGCTGTCAGCAATCCGCGCCACGCCGGACCAACTCAGTGGCCGCAAGTTTGCGATCGCTGGAATTGTGTTGTCGCTCGTGGGTCTGCTGGGTGGGCTGAGTTACGCTGGCTATGTTCATGCCACGGAAGTGCCCGAGGGAGCGGCGCGCACCTCGTTTTATGAGTTCCGGCCCAGTGAAAACGACGAACGTGCTGGCATTCCGATCCCCAAAGACGTGCAAGCACTCGACGGCAAGCGCGTGTTTATCAAAGGTTATTTTCGCCAGGATTCGAGCCCCGTCACGCGGAATGTCCGCCGCTTTTTGCTGGTGCGCGACAACAATCAGTGCTGCTTCGGCGATTTGTCGAATGTGAAATATTACGACCAAGTGCTTGTTGATTTTGACGATAAACTCACCACCGACTATAAGTCGGGCTTGTTTCGGATTGCCGGGACACTCCATTTGCAGCCGCAGAATTTAGTCAACGGCTCGCAAGCTCCGGTGTACTACATCAAAGCCGACTACGTGCGATGACCACGCGCCATGCCATCCTGTTTGCCCTCTTGCTCGCGCCGTTAGCGGGATGTGATTCGTCGCCGGTCGTGGCCAACGCGTCGGATGGCCGCCCGGCGCGCGCGGTGAGCAGCACGCAGGCCGTCGAAACGACGTTCGACGATATTAAGTTCGAGATGGAGCTCGACGATCCGTTTGAGCGGTCGTTGCTCACGCCCAAGATTGAAGAGTTATTCGGCCAGCGTATCAAGATTCGCGGCTACATGTATCCCACGCTCAAGCGGCGCGGGCTGACGGGCTTTGTGCTCGTGCGCGATAATCAAGAATGTTGCTTTGGGCCTGGAGCGGCACTCTTTGATTGTATTCGCGTACAAATGCACCCCGACAAGACGGCTGAGTTTTCGATCCGGCCGATTGCGGTCGAGGGGGTGTTCAAGTTCGATCAGTTCACCGACATGGACGGCACGACGCGCGCGATTTACATGCTCGTACAAACGACCGTGGAATAGCGGCCTATTTCTCGTCGTCGTCACGGAGCCCCAGGGCTGAGAGCCACTTGCGACGGGGTTTGCCATCCGGCCCCACGGGTGCATCGGCGGCGGCTTGCTGGGCCGCTTGCAGTTTATGCTCGAACTCGGCTTCCTTACGTGCGATCGCTGCCCGTTGGAGAGACATTTCCAATTCCGCGGTGCGGAGTTTGTCGTGCAATTCTTTTTGAAGCTCAGCGAGTTTGGCCCGTTCGGCCGCGATCAGTTCGTCTTTGTCGAGCATATTGGTTTCGGCGGTGGCAGACTCTTCCACGACCGCAAATGAGCGATCAGCCAATTCGGCTCGCAATTCGGCAATCTCACGATCCTTGTCGGCCACCACGCGGTCGGTGATCGAAATCGTCCCCTCGATGGTGGTCCGTTCTTGGCGGCGTGCGGGAGTTTCCTCCTCGGCATCATCGGCATCTTCCGATTCGAGCGCGGCAAGCAAGCGGGCTTTTTGTGATTGCCAATCCATGGCACCGCCAAGGCTGGGCGCGGCATGGCCGCCTTGCGGCGCGCTGGCGAGCTTTTCCTGAAGCGTGGCGTTCTCTTGCTTCAAGTGCCTGAGATCGTCCACGGCAAGTTCAAAGCGGCGCTGCAGGTCGGACATGCGCTGTTCGGCATCTTGGTCGACGGCTTGCACGGGAGCCGCTTCCAATTCGGCGACTCGCGTGGCCAGCGCATCGCGCTCGACGCGCAGGCTGAACAGCTCAGGCGATTCGGCCTCGGATTTTTCGGGGCGCTGGGCGAGCTCGGCTTGCAAGTCGGCATTATCGCGTTTGAGCTTTTGCGCGTCGGCTAGCGCCAGCTCAAACTTGCGGCGGGCTTGGTCCAGTTCCGCTTCGTGCGCGGTCGAATCACTGAGTTCGGCAATTTTGGCTTCGGCTTTTTGGAGCAAAGCGACCGCTTGATCGTTCTGCAAGTTGGCGTCCGCGAGAAGCTCTTCGGTCGTCTTGTGCTGCTTGAGAAGTTCTTCAAACTCGTGGGCCAGTTGTTTGCGACCTTGTTCGGCGGCTTCAAATTCTTTTTCCAACCAGGAAAGTTCGTTCGTGAACGATTCTTCCCGAGCGGTGATCTCGGCTTGAACTTGGGTTAATTGTTCGGCCAACAGATCACGTGCGGCGGCGACTTCGACGAGTTGCTCGCGGAGGGATTGGTTCTCGCGTGCGGCCGCCAATTGCGTGTCGGCTAGGGCGCTGTCATCGGCGGAATGTTGGGCAAGTAATCTCGACTCGGCAGCGCGTGATTGGGCCAGCTCATCGCTGAGTTGGCTGACCTGCGTGAGCAACGCTTCGATTTGAGAGGCAGATTGCGACTCGCGGTTGGCAGCAGCGGCAAGTTCGGCGGTTTGATCGCTCACAAGCTGCTGGGCTGCCGCGAGCGCGCTCTGTGACTCGGTGAGCGCGCTTTGTGACTTAGCGAACGCGCTGTTTGACTCGGCGAGCGCGGCATCGTCGGCGGCTTGTTGGCTTAGCCAAGCTTCCTGGACGGTTTGCGATTCGGCCAACTCCTCGGCGAGTTGGTCGATTTGGCCGAGCAAATTCTCAACACGCGCGGCAGCCAGAATTTCTCGTTCCTCGGAGGCTTCGAGTTCCGCGATGGTTTCATCGAGCAGCTTTTGAGTTTGCTCGACGGCTGTTTGGATTTCCTCGAGTACACTTTCGTCGTGACCCTGCTCGGCCAGCAATGTCGCGGCCGCCTGTTTCGACTGGGCGAGTTCTTGCGTGAGTTGGGCCACTTGCGTTTGCAGGGTTTGAAGTTGTGCCTCCGAGCGCAAGGCAAAATCATTGGCTGCCGACAATTCGCTGCGCAGCTTCCCGCAATCCTGACATTCCGCGACGCGCACCGCTTCGATGGCCGAACGCGATTCGGCCAGTTCGGCGGACAAACGCAGATGACTTAGCTCGGCATCGGAGAGTTGTCGCTCGAGCTTGGCGATGGTTGCGTCACGCTCGGCGAGTGACTCGCTGAGTTTGCGCAAGTGGTCTTCGTGGAGTGCCAACGCAGCTTGCGACTCGGCGGCTTGTTCCTGGGCTAACTCCTCGGCGATGTGCAGTACGCGGGCGGTGAGATCGGTTTCGAGATCGCTGATGCGGCGGCGCTGAGTTTCCAGCTTCGCGCCCAAGCCGTCGCGCAATGCGCGCAGCGCTTCCGCGGTCTGGTGAGACCGCTTTTCCGCGGAGGGCGCGCCTGGTGCTGGATCGTCCATGAGCAAAGTTGCCGATGCTAATCGTCTGTACAAACGGGAATCGCGGACGGCCTCTCGTCAGAGGTCGCGAACTTGCCGAGCGATATTTACCCAAGGGTATATAGGTTGCCCCCACCAAGGGGTCAAAAACCGTGGCTTGCCGCGTAGAGGTGGTAGGGGTTGTGCGGGTCAAAGTGCGGTTATGCCACCCGAATTGATCAACCCCCGAACATCGCTTCAATCTCGCCCGCGAAATTCTTCGCGATCACTTCCCGCCGGAGGCTGAATTTGGCGGTGACTTCGCCTGTTTCGAGCGAGAAATTGCGGGGCAAAATCAGGAAGGGGCCGACATGCTCTTCGCGGGCTGCGTCGGCAAGAACCCGATCGATTTCCGCGCGGAATAACTTGCGTACTTGCGGGTGCGTGACCGCGCGATGCTTTGACCAAACCCACAAGCGATTCTCGCGGATAAACTTTTTGAGGGCTTGGGGGTTCGGCACGATCAGCGCCCCCAAGTGACTGCGGCCATCGCCCACAATGCAAACCGCTTCGACAAACGGAGAACCGGCGAGACGCTGTTCGACGGACGCGGGACAGACTTTTTTGCCCGTGGAAAGCACGAAAATCTCTTTGCGGCGCCCGACGATGCGCAAGTTACCATCGGCGTCGAACTCGCCGAGATCGCCGGTGTGGAGCCAGCCATCGACAATCGCTGCTTGTGTCGCGATTTCATCCCGCCAGTACCCGAGCATCACATTGGGGCCGCGGGCTAGGATTTCGCCGTCAGTGGCTAAGCGAACTTCGACGTCAGCCAGCGGTCGCCCCACGCTGCCCGGGCAATAGTTTTCCTTGCGAGTCGCCGTGATAACCGGTGCCGCTTCAGTGAGGCCATAACCCGAGAGCAACGGCAAGCCTTGCTCGGCAAAGAGCTTTTCGACTTCCGGCGCAACCGCCGCCCCGCCGCAGAAACAGAGCCGCACTTTTCCGCCCAAGAGTTCCAACAGGGCGCCGGGTTGCTTCGACTTGCCGGCGGCGTGAAGGGATTGTGCCACCTTTTGATAAAAGTACGGCACGCCGTTGAGCACCGTGGGCCGCACCAACTGGCAATCGCGGAGGATCGTGTCGCGATTCTCGGCTAGCACAATCCGCGTGCCGCGCGCGAGCCAGGTGTACAGATCGCAGGTACGGGCATAAATATGGCTCAACGGCAAAAAGCAGAGCCGTGTTTCCTCGTGCGGCGACCCCACCGCCTTGGTCGTCGCAATCGCATTGGTGGCGAGATTCCCATGGCTGAGCATCACGCCGCGAGGATGGCCGGTGGTGCCGGAGGTGAAGAGGATCGTGGCCAGATAGGAGGATTGGGGACTAGGGACTGGGGATTGGGAATTGGAGGAGTTTCCGATCAATTCACTATGCGTGACGGATTTTATGTTTTCGCTGTTGAGGAAACTCTGTGGTTGATTGGTAACGACCAACAGCGCCGCGTCGGCGAGCTGCAACTGTTCGGCGGCTTGCGCGGCGGGCAGCGAGGCATGGAGCGGCACATGGACTGCGCACAGCGACAGAATGGCGAGGTCGGTGAGAATCCATTCGTAACTGTTGGGGGAGAACTGAACAACGCGGTCGCCGGGCTTTACCCCTGCCGCTTGCAAACCGGCCTGCACCCGGCTGACATCGGCAGCAACTTCGCTCCAAGTCTTCCATGAGAGTTTGCCGTCGCAAATGATCCCCACCGCTGGTTGCTCCGCCACACGGGCGACGGTGGCTTGGAACAGGGCAGGGATAGTGGGCGTTTCAGGCATTGTTATAGAAAATAATACGCGATTTTGCAGTTAGCAAAATCGTTTATTGTCTGAAAGTCGTTTCGTGTCGATAATAAGTTTATGACATTTGTGTCCGTCCTCGAAGGTGTAATCATGCCAAGTCTTGTGAGTGTTAGGCCGCTTGCCGATTACTGTGTCCATCTTGCCTATGACGATGGCGTCTCGGGACAAGTTGATTTGTCTCATCTGACGGGAAAGGGCGTATTTTCTGCTTGGCACGATCTGACATTTTTTAAGCAAGTCACGATCGGCGAGTTTGGCGAGTTGTCGTGGGGCAGCGACATTGAGCTCTGTCCGGATGCCCTCTACTTGCAATTGACGGGCAAGGCGGCCGAGCAGATTTTTCCCGGCATGAGCGTGAATTCTCATGCCTGAGCTGAGTCGCTTCTATGGCATCGTGATTCGCATGTATTTTGGCGATCACAATCCGCCTCATTTTCACGCATACTACGGCGGAGCCAAAGCGGTCTTTGACATCCAGTCAATAGATATCATTGACGGCAACATTCCCACTCGTGCTGCCAAGTTAGTCGAAGAATGGGCTCGTCTTCATCGAGTTGAATTGGAAGCAGCCTGGAAGCAGGCTGTCGCCTTGCAACAACCCGATCGAATTGACCCGCTGCCTTAGTGCCCCACTACATTGAGAGCAACTACGCCCGCAGTTGCCCGCCGAGTTGTTTGCTGAGCGTGGCTACCACCTTGTCGCGAAGCTTGTCCGCTTCTTCGTTGGTGAGCGTGCCGGTGGCAGAGCGGAGTTGGATCGAGAAAAGTAGGCTTTTCTTGCCGGGGCCAAGTTTGTCCGCGCTGCGATATTCTTCCTGGAAGGACAAACTTTCGAGCAACTCACCGCATCCTTGCCGCACGAGTTGCTCCACGTCGGCCCAGCGGATTTTTTCGTCGACCACGATGTTCAAATCTCGCGCGACCGGCGGGTAGGGGGATAATTCCTGGGCCCGCCGTACCAGCACCGCCGCGTCAACCAGAAGGCCCAGGTCGATTTCGGCAACGGCCGTTTCGCCACGCAGGTCGAATTTCTCGCGTGCTGCCTCGCTCACCACGCCGAGATAGCCGAGCAGCTTCCCGCACAACTTAAGTTCGGCCCCCTGCCCTGCCGTGAAAAATGGCGAGTCATAGGCTTGGGTGGTGAACTCAGCACCTGGGGCGATTGTGGCCAGCAGCGTTTCTAAAACGCCTTTGAGTTCCAAGAACCCGCCGCCGCTGGTAAGCCCCAACATCCGCCGCTGATCTGGTAGGCCACTTGCTTGTGGCAAATAGACACTGGCGATCTCGAACAATTCGATCACGCTATTGGAAAGCGTTTCGTTGGTTCGGCGGGCCGTGAGCAGACTCGGCAGCAAGGTTTGCCGCAGGCAATTGGCGCGCCGCAGGACGGGGGTGCTCGTGGCGAGTGGCTCGGCGGTGGACCAGGGACGAAACGCATCGACCCATTCTCGCTCGACGGCGCTGATGGTCATCGCCTCGTCGAAACCAATCGCGGCCACGCAATCGCGGACCTGATCGAGCACGCGGTCTTCTCGGCTGCGCGTGGAAGCGACCATTTTCACGCCGGCATCCTCGGGGATTTCGTCATAGCCGTAAATGCGGCCTACTTCTTCGACCAAGTCGATTTCGCGCGTGAGATCGGCTCGCCAACTGGGCGGTATGACCTTCACGCAATGATCGCAAACGTGGGTTTCTACGTTCCCCAGTGCGGTAAGAATCTGCCGCACTCGTTCGTCGGGAATCTTGATGCCGAGAACACGCTCAAGCTGGTCAAAACGGAGTTTCACCTGCTCCCGTGGCTGGGGTTGCTGGCCGACATCGATCACCCCGGCAGCCAGTTCGCCCCCGGCGAGTTCCAAAATCAACTCGCAACAACGGCGGCTGGCCCAGTCGATGCCCTCCGGATCGACGCCCCGCTCGAAGCGGTACGACGACGGACTGTGCAAATGGAGCCGCCGGGCCGTGTTGCGGACCGAAAGCTGAGCGAAATCGGCCGACTCGATCAAGAGGTCGGTCGTTGTGTCGCTGACTTCGCTGGTGGCTCCGCCCATCACCCCCGCCAGCGCGACGGCCTTCTCGCCATCGGCAATGACGCAGGTGTCAGGAGCAAGTTCGTAAGTTTGATGGTTGATCGCGGTGAACTTCTCGCCCGGTTTCGCCCGGCGGACGATGATTTTACCTCCAGCCAAGAGCTTGAAATCAAAAGTGTGGAGTGGCTGGCCACACTCCATCATCACGTAGTTGGAAATATCAACGACGTTGTTGATGACAGCGATTCCGAGGGTCCGCAGCCGGTCAGCGAGCCACTGAGGACTCGGTCCAATCTTCACGCCCCGAATCACACGTGCCGTGTAACGCGGGCACAGGTCGGCACATTCCACCGTAACGCTGGTGAGCTTGGCAACATCCGGCCCCATCGCTGGCGGTTTCGCGGCGGGAATTGTTAGTGAACGCTCCCACAGCACCGACACCTCGCGAGCAACGCCGACATGCCCCAAGCAGTCAGGTCGATTGCTGGTGACTTCCACATCAATGGCAAAATCGTCACCGACCGTATGGAAACATTCGAGGTTCAATCCCGAAAGCGTAAGCCGATCGGTCAACTGCTCGACCGACATCGGCAGCGGCACGTAATCTTTCAGCCAGTTGCGGGAGAGGATCATGAGAGGTTAGAAGCTAGAGATTAGAGGCTAGGGAATTTAATTGTTGAGTTTTGACACTAAGGATTTCTGTAACCCGCGTAACATACGGCCTTCTTCTGACAGGAGGTCAAGAAGTCCTTGTATCTGTTTCGAATCTCCGTACTTCAAACGCAAGCTGAGTTGTAAGAATGTTTCTACTTCGCACAATGATCCAACGGCAATCGAAAGAAAACGGAGGTATTCTTTCGTCGAATTTCTAGCGTTGCCTTCCGCAATATGAGCTGGAATTGAGCTTACAGCACGCCGCAATTGGCTCGTTAAGCCGTAGATTTCTTCACGAGGAAATGACTGGGTGAGGGCATAGATTTTTTCCGTAAAATCCATACCGAGTTGCCAGACTTTAAGGTCATGATGGCTGCGAATCTCAGAACCCATGTTTCTTTCCCCCTAACCTCTAGCCTCTAACCACTTATTCAAAACTGCTCCAAAAAACGGACATCGTTTTGGTACAACGCGCGGATGTCGGTGATGCCGTGTTGCCGCATGCAGACGCGCTCGACGCCGAGGCCGAAGGCAAAGCCGGTGACTTCATCGGGATCATAACCGACGGCTCGCAGCACGTTGGGATCGACCATGCCAGCGCCCCCCATCTCCATCCACCCCCCTTGCCAGTTCATGTCGACTTCGACACTCGGTTCGGTAAATGGGAAAAACGAGGGGCGGAAGCGAATATGCACTTCATCGTCCCCGCCGAAATAGCTTTGGCAGAACAGCCGCAGGACGCTCTTGAGGTCGGCCATCGTCACGCCGCGATCCACGAGCAAGCCTTCGATTTGGTGGAACATCGGGTAGTGCGTGGCGTCGGCGGTATCGGGGCGATACACGCGACCGAGCGAAATGATTCGCACCGGCGGCGGGGTCGTTTCCATCACGCGGATTTGGACCGTGCTCGTTTGCGAACGTAACAACAGCGGCGTTGGCGAGGTCGGTTCACCGACCGTGTCCCCATTCGTGGAAGCATGTGCCACCGAGAGATAAAAATTGTCGAGCGGATCACGCGCGGGATGGATCAGGGGGATATTGAGCGCCTCGAAATTGTGCCACTCGTCTTCGATCTCGGGCCCTTCGACTGCGGAGAACCCGAGGCGGCCCATGATTTCCTTCATCGAGCGGATTGTCTGCGTGATCGGATGGAGATGGCCAAGTCGTTTGGCGCGACCGGGCAAGGTGACATCGAACGCTTGGAAGGTGGCCGTTTTGCCGGAGGTGAGCCGTTCTTGCGCTGCGACGAACGCCGACTCGATAGCGACTTTCACTTCGTTAAACCGTTTGCCAGCGGCAGGTTTGTCGGCGGGTGGCATCGTCCCCAGGCCCTTTTGCGCATCGCGCAGCTTCCCGGCTTTCGCGCCCAGATAGGCCACGCGGGCCGTTTCCAGGACGGCCGGATCGGTAGCGTTGGCAAAATCGGTCCGCGCAGCTTGAGCGAGCGAGTCGAGACTAGCGAGGAATTCAGCGAGGGCCACGTGCATTGCCTCCGCTGCCTAGGCGGCCAATGCTTCGCGGGCCTTTTCCACGACGGCATCAAAGCCGGCCGCGTCGTTGATCGCCATGTCCGAGAGCGTCTTGCGGTCCAGCTCGATATTGGCCTTCTTCAAGCCGCAGATGAACTCGCTGTAACGCAGACCGCGCTCGCGCACGGCGGCATTGATGCGGATGATCCACAGTTTGCGGAACTCACGCTTACGGACCCGACGGTCGCGGAAGGCGAATGCCTCTGCACGGATCAGGGTTTCCTTGGCCGTGCGCAACAGATTGTTGCGGCCACCGCGATAACCCTTGGTCTTTTTGAAAAGACGATTCTTGGCCCGATTACGGGCGCTGCCTTTGGTGGTTCTCATCGAGGGAACCCTTTACTTTTCGGTGTCGCGCCCAGGCCTCTTTCGACTGCGAAAGATGTTCTGTTGCCCGGCGTGCTTGGTTTGCGAGCCGATGGGTTTAGCCCTTCGGCCTGTTTCCGTTGGGGCAAGCCCAACGGCTCGCATTAATAACTGTTGCCAGCTAGGGCGATCTTGATCCCCTTGGCATTGCATTCGGCCGTGGCCTTCGTTCCACGCAGGTTGCGTTTACGCTTCTGGCTCATGCGGGCCGCCAAATGGCTCGTGCCGGCGGAGCGGTGCATGACCTTGCCATTGGCCGACAAGCGAAAGCGCTTCTTGGTGCCTTTGTGTGTTTTTTGCTTGGGCATGTCACTCACTCCAACGAGAACCAGTGCGGATACGGAAGCCCCGCATTTTAGCAGATTCAGCGGGGCTGAAAAGCCGTAAGTTTAGCCAGAAACAATGATTATTTAGCCCCGCCGCTTGCGGCGGGTGCCCATCGCTGAGCAAGCTCAGCGGCTAAATAGTCTCCTACTTTGGTGCCAGAATCAACACAATCCGCCGACCTTGCATCGACGCGGCTTGCTCGACCTTGGCGTCTTGCTCCAGTTCCGTGACCAGTCGTTTGACGAGCTTGAAGCCTTCTTCGACGTGGGCGTTTTCACGGCCACGGAAAATCACCGAGCAAATCACCTTGTCGCGGGCTTTGAGAAACTGCCGCGCGTGATTCACCTTGGTCATGAAGTCGTGGTCACCGATTTTGGGCCGGAGGCGAATTTCTTTGTTCTTGCCGTGGTGCGTGTGGCCCTTGGTGAGCCGCTTTTTTTGCTGGTATTTGAACTTGCCGAAGTCCATGATGCGGCACACCGGGGGCTTTTCGAGCGGAGCGACCTCGACCAAATCCAGGCCGACCTCACGGGCTTGTTCGAGTGCCTCGTCGCGGGTGATCACACCCAGCTGCGCGCCATCCAGGCCAATCACCCGCAGGGGTGACGTGCGGATCTGTTCGTTGATCCGTTGTTGTTTGCTTTCGATCTTAAAGGCCTCCTAAAGGGTGAGAAAATAACAAAATACCGCCAAATTCTGTAACACCACAGTATTGGTTATCCAGGCGGGAGTCGTCAACGCCTGTCATTCCCGCGCAGGCGGGAACCCATTCCTCCAAGCTCACTAGATTCCCGCCTGCGCGGGAATGACGCGGAAAATTCAATACTCGTTCTTCACCGCCCTGTCCACCAAAGCCGCTCCACCGACGTCCGCGACTTGCCGCACGGTTTTGGCGTCGACTTCCTGCCGCAGTTTGGCCAAGGCTTCGCTGAGCGGCATAGCTCCCAGATCGCCTTCGATCCGGTCCCGCAGCGTGACGGTGCCGTTTTGAGCGTCTTTTTCGCCCACGACCAGCATGTAAGGAATCAATGCCAATTGGGCCTCGCGGATTTTTGCCCCCAGCTTTTGCCCGCGATAGTCGCCGGTGACCCGGAATTCCGCGTCGCGGAAGCGTGCTTCCACCTCGCGGCCGTAGGCCTCGGACTTATCGCTGACGGTCAAAACGCGGACCTGCTCGGGAGCCAACCACAGCGGAAAGGCCCCCGCAAAATGCTCGATCAAGACCCCCACGAACCGCTCCATGGAGCCCAACGGGGCCCGATGGATCATCACCGGCCGATGCGGCTGGTTGTCCGCCCCGATGTATTCAAGCGCGAAGCGCTCGGTGCTCGGCAAATTGTAGTCGAGCTGCACGGTCCCCAACTGCCATTCCCGACCGATGCAGTCCGTGACAACGAAATCGATTTTCGGCCCATAGAAAGCAGCTTCGCCCGGTTCCGGCTCCCGCCCCGGCAGATTCATCTCCTCGGCAACTTGCTGAATCGCCGCCTCGGCGCGGTCCCAGACCTCGCTGCTACCGACGTATTTGTCGCTATCGGGGTCACGGAAACCGAGCCGCACGCGGTAATTCTCCATTCCCAGCGATTTGAGCACCGCGAGTGTCATTTCCAAGCAGCCCCGCACCTCGCCGGCCACTTGGTCCTCGGTGCAGAAAATATGGGCATCGTCCTGGGTAAAACCCCGCACGCGGGTCATGCCCGAAAGTTCGCCCGATTGTTCAAACCGGTAAACGGTGCCGAATTCCGCCAACCGTACGGGCAAATCGCGGTAGGAACGGGGCTTCGACTTGTAAATCATGATGTGGTGCGGGCAGTTCATCGGCTTGAGCAGATAGCGCTCTCCCTCACCCGGTTTCAGGCCTTCGCGTTCGCTCAAATCGATAGGCGGAAATTGGCTCTCGCTGTAATACGGGAAGTGCCCCGAAATCTGATACAACTCGATCTTGCCGATGTTCGGCGTGTAGACGGCATCGTAACCGCGGCGGCGCAATTCGCTCTTGAGATAGTCTTCCAAAGTTTGCCGAATCACCGCGCCTTTCGGCAGCCACAAGATCAAACCCGAGCCGACGATTGGACTCACGGTAAACAATTCGAGTTGCTTGCCGAGCACACGATGATCGCGGCGCTTGGCCTCTTCGAGCACGCGCAGATGTTCGTCAAGTTCTTGCTTGTCAAAAAACGCGGTCGCATACAATCGTTGCAACTGCTGCCGTGAAGCGTCACCCTTCCAATACGCACCGGCGAGGCTCAGCAATTTGAACGCCTTGCCGATGTGGCCCGTGCTGGGGATATGCCGCCCGCGACACAGGTCAATGAATTCCCCCTGGCGATAAAACGACAATTCCGCTTCGTTGGCGAGGCCCGTTTCGATGTGTTCGACCTTGAACTCTTGCTGCAATTCCTGGCACAGCGCTAGGGCTTTCCCGCGAGTCACATCCATCCGCTCGAACGCTTGATCTTCCTTGACGATCTTCGCCATCTCGGCTTCGATCGCTGGGAAATCTTCCTCGGAGAGCGGCTTTTTAAGCTGAAAATCGTAGTAAAATCCGCTGCCGGTCGAGGGACCGAACGCGAGTTGCACACCCTCGTGCAGTCGCATGACGGCTTGCGCCATCACATGCGCGCACGAATGACGCAAGATCGCAAGTGACTCAGGATCGCGCTTCGTGAGCAGCCGCAATTGCACGTCGCCCTCACTCGACAAGGGAGTGCTGAGATCGATTTGCTGGCCATCAACTTCCGCGGCGAGCGCGGCTTTCGCCAAGCCGGGGCCGATCTCTTCCGCGATTTGGCGAGGAGTAACAGAACTAGGGTATTCACGCCGACTACCATCCGGCAAAGTGACTTTTAACATGATTATGTTGCGATGCTCGTGCTGTGGCAAAAACTGAGGGCTGTCGATCAGAGTAGCTCGACACTCCTTGTCGAATGGTTACGGACAGATTATCACGACACTCCGTTGTCATGACCATACGACACGGAGTGTCGTGCCACTCTGTACTAACGAACTCGCGAGTATAAGCCCCATGGCGTGAATCAGCCAATGCGGTTCGATACTTCCCTGTGACCCCAAATGTCGGCCAGTGTTCGCAATTCATCGCCAAAACGTCAGACAGAATCTTGCCACAGAGATCACGGAGTAACAAAAACAACTCGCTTTTCCCACCTCTGTGAACTCCGTACCTCCGCGGTTAATCAATGACTGTTGCTCGGCGCTCCTGTGGGCCCCTAAAATCGACCGCAATTCATCCCCAAGACCTGTTCGTCCCCGCCTTGGCCCCGAAAAGTGGAGGGGAAAAACCGCATTTTCAAAAAATGATCGATCTGTGAAGATTTTCGCAAGTGGTTGACCCACAATGAGAAACGCCGAATTCTTGACCCAGATGGATTTTTTTCCCAAAAATTCTCTGCCTTACCATTGCCAAAACTGTTGCAAGCCCGCAATTCCTTGGTAAAGTGTGAGAGGAATGGCAGATCGGTCTGTCATTTATGGGTTTCTTGTCTTGTCAGCAACCCCACCGGTTTGCTGGCCAAATCCATAAGAAAAGTTAGCCACAATCCTTTTCGGGCAGTGTGGCCAACCTTTCGAGTGGAAACCAGCAAAATTAGTCGGGTAGCACACGCGGGGGCAGAATCTGAATTCTTAATCGATTTTTCGCGTGCACGCCGCGTTCAGCGTTAGTACAATGAACGTACCCCAACAAACAAGGAATTCTAGTAACAAGATTTATCTTCGACCTATTGAGACGGGGAAACTGGAGTAATGAACATGAAGCGAAGCCTACTGATTTGTGCAGCAACAGTGATGATGCTGGTAAGTGTCCCTCAAGTGAATGCCGATGACATTCGGCTGACGCTTGATCTTAACAACACCCTCCGTGGTAACGCCCTTGGTGGCGGATCATGGACTCTTTCTGCCCGTAAAGTGGAAACGGGCGCTGGTTCTCAGGGGGATAGCGGCATCGCCGGTATCCGAGCCCTGATTAACAACATTACGATTGGTTCAATCGCGTTCTCGGGAACGATTAATCAACAGGCCGGTGGCCCTTACACTCAAACATTGAGCAATGGGACAATTGAAATTGTTTATGGTCAAGACATTTCTGTTCCAGCCAGCGTTGTCACGGGTGTTGGTGTAGCTGCGAATGCCAACCTTGATCGCATTATCGCAACCGGCACATGGCCCGCAGGACCACGCCCGACGTTTGGTGTCGATACTTCGACCCCAACGCCGTTTGCTTCGGAAGGCAACTTCCTAAATGGCTTGGTTGCTCCATTCGCTGGTGTCTCGGCGACGAATACGGTTACCGCTATTGTGACTTTGGGCGACTTCAACAATACGGGCACGATTTCGAATGCGGATACTGGTGGTTACGTTGCTGCCTTAACCGGTGGTGCCGGAGCTTTCAATCCCGCAGGCGATTTTAATCAAAGCGGTAGCGTAACTAATGCCGACACGGCTTCCTACGTTGCAGAACTTACTGGTCCTTTGTCGGCCAGCTTCAGCGTGGTCCCTGAGCCGTCAACCATTGGTTTGTTAATTTTGAGCGGCATAGGCTTGATTAGCCGTCGCCGTCGTGTATAGTAAGGTTATATTGACTACGTCAATTGGATTAACATCTTAGTGCGAGGTGCTCGTGATGTTTATGTAACTGCCTGCGTCAGTCGATTAACGCAGAGTTTGTCATAGCTTCGAGGCTACGTTAGCCTTGAAGGGACAGTTGAGGTTAGTTACACATTTAGTCAATAATTTTTAATTTAGGAATAAACTACTATGAAGAATTTCAATCTTGGTTCTCTTGCTCTTGCAGTTGTAGTCGCACTTTCGACTTTTGCCCAAGCTGGTTCGTTCTCAATTGTTGGCGGCGGACTTCTCCCCGCTGGAACGACTAGTGGCGTTTTGGATATCGTCTACAATCCGATTCCGGGTGGTGTGACTTTTGGTAACGGTGGCGTTGCCTTGTCAGTGCTGAGCAGCACTCCTGGAGTTATTAAGTTCACAGGTGCTAGTGTTCTTAATCCTGCCGGTCGTTGGACTGCTGTTATCGCCACTCCACCCACCGATGACGCTGCTTCTGCTCTGGATGGTTTCTCAGTGGGTACTCAAGGTCTTTCCTCGACGTTGACCTCGATCTACGCCCAGCTTAATTACGAAGTGCTTGGCAGTGGTACGACTATCTTGAGCCTTGCTACCCATGGTGAAGACGCCTTGTTTGACGGTGCTCAGGGTGACGTTTCTAGCACCACTCAGTTGGTTGGTACTCCCGTTACCGTTGCTTCTGAGATCCCCGAACCAGCCTCCTTGGCTATGGCCGGTATGGGCTTGATTGGTTTGGCTTTCCGTCGTCGCAATGGCTAAGCGAAAAGCTAACGAATAGTTAATAACTCAAACGCCTCCGCACTGAAAAGTGCGGAGGCGTTTTTTTGTGGCCCGCCCGTAGCAACAGGCGGCTCGCCTGTCTTTATGTTTGCTTGATATGTTTAACAGGCGAGCCGCCTGTGACTACGGCAAGATGAGCTGCCATTAACACGAGTCTCCGCTTCGTGACATGACGACTCAGAGAGTCGTGATACTCTGCGCGGACCGCAGGAGAACTGCAAAGTAGTAGGCACACACCGTGTGCCGTAACCGCCTTGGTGAAATCACTGCGTTTTCGCGCGTCCGCCACGGCACACGGAGTGTGCCTGCTACATTCAGGCGGACTTTGCAGTTCTCCTGGCGCGGACCGCGGATTTTTTCGCGTTTCGTGCGGTATCGAGTAAAATGAATGGGATCAGTAAAGTAGCATGGGCCCCTGGCCCGTGTGAGCAGACCAGACATTCACGGCCCAGGGGGCCATGCTACTTCGTTTGTGGTCAATTCGCCGAGGAGCTGCGTTGTTCGCTCGTTTATTGATTAAATCCCTGCTGCTGATGCTGTGCGCCGCGACATTCCCGGCCCGTGCCGCGTTTGACCTCACACTTTCGGTCGCCACACCGGCGGCCTTCACGGCCCCGCAACTCGCGGAGCTGCAGTCCTCGCTCGCCACGGCCGAGGCCTTGTGGGAAAGCGTCATCACGGGTTATCAGCCGGGTATTAATCTCGCGGGGATCACTATCGACGTGAATGCCAACTCGCCGTTTGCCCAGGCCAACTTTCCCGTGACGGTTGTCGAGGCGGGTTTCACGCTCAGCACCTATGCATCGATTGGCATCAATCCAGCGGTGATCGACGACTATGCCAGTTGGACCGGCATTGGCCCGCCGATCCCCAACCCCGCCTATCTGGGCCTGAATTATCTCGACGATATTCTGGCGCATGAAATTGGGCATGTCCTGGGGATTGGACTCTTGTGGGAAGATAACAATCTCTCTGTGGGGGGCACGGGCCAGTATCTCGGCCAGCACGGCGTGAGAGCTTATCGCGCTGAGTTTGATCCCACCGCGACCTTCATCCCCGTGGAACAGGCGGGCGGCGCGGCCGACGCCCATTGGAACCAACTCATGCGGAGCAGTGCCGAAGAAGGCAACCCCAGCGATCCCTTCAGCCTGTCCCCCTACACCGGCATCACCGACGCCCACGGCCGCGACTTTGGCATGGAGTTGCTCACGGGCGCATTGGACGCCGACTATGGCGAACCATTCTTGAGCAACACCACGATCCAATCGCTCCGCGACCTCGGCTTCACGGTTGTGCCCGAGCCGAACACGTGGGTGATGTTGATATTGGTATTGATCGGGTTGGCACGGCATCGGGCCGTTCAGTAGCCCGCGGTTTTCGACAGCCCGCGTCAATAGGGGTGAAGATTTCAGCCTGTTTGCAGCAAACGATTGACCCGCTCGCGGTAGGGTCCGAAAATACGGTAGGTAGGAAGCACCCTTCGTTCTTGCAATCAGAGAAAACAGGTATGAAACGAATTTCAATTCTTAGCGCCACACTTCTGTTAGTCTTGATTGGCATCGCCCCAGCGCGTGGGGACAATTTGCTGCTGAGTTTAGACCTTCGAAATAACCTCGCGAATGACCCCTTAAGCGGTGGCAGGTGGGAACTGTTTGCTCGTCAGGTGGAAACCGCCGACGGAGCTCAAGGCGACTTCGGCGTTTCAGGTGTCCGTGCCCTGCTCGATCATGTGGACGTCAATTCCATTACTTTCGCTTCCGGGATCGGACAAGGAACAATCGGGGGACCGTACCTACGAACTTTGCCTAACGGCAAAGTCGAAATCGTCTATCAACAGGACTTAAATGGAACAGTTGTCACTGGCGTGGGAGTTCCTCCTGTTTTTCCGCCAGAAAGGAGCTCCTTCCTCGCCTCCGGCACCTGGCCAAGCGGCCCACGGCCTGTCTTTGGTATTGATCCAACCGCAGTGGCTTCAACAGGGAGTTTTCTTACAAGCTCTGCGGCCCCTTTTGGCCAAATTGCCGCGGACGCAACTCTTACTGAAATTACGACGCTCGGCGATTTCAATGGTTCTGGAACGGTCACGCTCGGCGACATTCACCCGTTTAAATTGACGAATGGTCGAGTTCTTCCCCACCAAAGAGCGGCTGATTTTAATAGAACCGGTACAAGCAGTAGTGCGGATCGAGCTCACTTTGTCGCCGCTTTAAACTATCGAGTGCCTGCCGTGCTAAGTCCAGCACCTCAGCCTACCGGTGATGAGTCCGGCTCGGTTTACTTTGCCGGGGATGTGGGAGCAACAGCGACGGGGAGTAGCGGAACGATTGAAATTCGGATGAATTTAGATTCCATGGATGACTTGGGAAATGGTGGGGTGGAACTGGGAGTTCAACTGGGCACTCCCGGAGTCGTGAAATTTACCTCCGCTGAAATCATCAATTCTCCGTTTCGCTGGGTATCTCCGACGGAATCAGTCGAAAATAATTCAGTCCATTTCTTTTCCAATTCTTTTGTCGGCCCGGTACTCAGGCAAGGCGCGCAAGGTGTGCTCTATGCCACCATTAATTACGTTCGTATTGGACCAGGTTCGACACCCTTAACGTTCACTATTGGGAGCGAAGCTTTGGTGAACGGACCTAATTTTCCGGGCAATGCCGATGTGACGCAGAACTACGCTTTTTACGGAAGTAGTATCGGGTTGCTCGAAGTCCCCGAGCCGGCGAGTGTAAGCCTGCTGCTGTTGAGTGGGTTGTCGCTGTTGGGGCGTCGCCGCCGTCAGATTTGTTTTTTTAGCAATGGGACAATACCATGAAGCACCGCGCACTCCTTTGTACTCTGGCATGCACGACACTGCTGAGCGGCTCTGACTTGAGAGCCGACGATGTGGTGTTGACCTTGGACCTGAGCAATACTTATCGCGATGATCCACGGAGCGGCGGTACTTGGCAGCTTTTTGCCCGCCGGGTGGAAACCGGCCAAGCTCCTCAAGGGGACGCCGGCCTATGTTGGATCAGAGCGCTCATTAATAATATCCGTAGTGATACAATCACCTTTGCACCCGACATCGGCCAGATGACGGCCGGCGGACCATTTATCAACACGCTCAAGAGTGGGACGGTCGAAATCCTCTATCAGCAAGACACCGACGGCACGGTGGTCAAGGGTATTGGCATTGCCAAGAATCCTCATCGTGACCACCTGATTGCTTCCGGGAGCTGGCCGCCCGGCCCTCGGCCTAACTTTGGAGATGATGGTGCCACCCCGCCCCCGGCTACTTCCTCAGCCAAGTTCCTCGGTGCGGCCAAAACGCCGTTCCCAGAGGCTGTCATCCCGGGCCAGACGGTGACGGAGGTCATCACATTGGGCGATCTCAACGAGAACGGCACGGTGACGAACAGCGACATTGCACAATTCACGGCCCGGCTGCCGGGTGCTTCACCGTCGCTCCCCTACCACCCCGCCGGCGACATTGACCAGTCGGGGACGATCACCACCGAGGATCGTGAGTTACTCATCTCGATTTTGTCGGGGCCCTAGCATTAATAAGGACATGCGTGTCGCGACACCTGTCCCACCTTCGCGACACATTTCCGCCGCTGGTTTCCCGCCGAAAATCGGCCTAGCCTCTTCGCGCCGCTAGCGGTTCAGGTAGACTAACTCTTGTGTCGGCAACCTTTTCCAGCTCGGGTCGGGAAGCATCGCGCTGCTTAGTTTGGCTGTGAGAGACTTGTCGGTATGGCGCTTGCTCTTATCATGTCATTCCCGCGCAGGCGGGAACCCAGGGCGGAGGCTCTGAACTAGGTTCCCGCCTGCGCGGGAATGACAATACTACTCTGAGTTTGCACCGATTGTCCTCTGCCTGCCTGTTGGTGAATGGGGGAGGGCCCCACAATGAAAAATCTGCCGCCTGGTTTGATTGCGTTGCTGCTGGCTGGTGCCGTGGCTGTGTGTCTGGCGTCGCAAAGTTTGTATGGCCAAGGGGTGTACGGCCAGCAAGGGACTCTGCCGTATCGTCCCGGCATGGCGGGGCGGCCCGATGCGGTGCAGGTGTGGCGCGAAGCCGCCGCGATGGGGCTTAGTTATAATGAGGCCCTGGCACTTTCGCGGCTGCGCACGAACTCAACTGTCCCCACCCCGTTGCATCCTCGTTTTCAAGCCGGCGCGGGAGCCGGCCTGTACCAGCCGACTTATTCCGGCCACCAGGGCGTGTCGGTCACGCCGACTTACTCCACGAATGCTTATCGGCAACCCATATCAAAACCCTTCGCCGGGATGCGCCCGGCCCCGACGGCTTTTGAACGCTATTGGCCGTTGCTCTTGGAAGGCCGCGAAGACCCCGAGACGGGGGTGGTGATTTGGTCGATTCCGTGAGAAGTCTCGTCGCCCAGAAATTTATAACCACAAAGCCACGAAGCACACAAAGAAGAGTGAAGCAGTATACTTCGTAAGGCGCCTATGGCGAGTAATTCGAAATTCGTTTCCTATTATTATAAAATTACTTCGTGCCCTTCGTGGCTTCGTGGTAAATTTTTTTATTCGAGCCCCGGAAAGCTCACCCAAGCATCCACCCGCATGGCCGCTTCGTGGGGGCAGGCGTAGACGCAGGCGTGGCGGTGGCCGCTCAGCGTGCTGCACTGGTCGCAGACCACGGCCCGCTCGGTGACGAGTTTTTCTTCGACGTCTTCTTGCTCGTTGATCGCTAGGTCCAAGCGGAGATCGAAAATCGTCGCGTCGAACGGCACGGGGGCGGTGACCTTCGCCGCGACGACGTGCGAGCCCTTGCCGATGCGGGCGAGCGGCAGATTGGCGACGTATTCGCCCCGTTTCGCTTGGGGAGCGTCTTGCTCCAAAGCGAGCGGAGTGCCATCGAGCCAGACTTCCAAAGCCTTGCCTTTTGAGGTGGCTAAAAGCCGCCAGGTGCGATTCTCGGTGAGCCGCGAGCTATCGACCGTGAATGTATAGCGGAAATAGTAATCGCCCGTGGCCCCCCTGCCTGCCGCGAGGGCTTTCTCGATATCCGCCGCAAAGGGGGCTGAGCCCGGCAACCAATTTCTGCTTGCCTGTCCGGGCGCGAACCATTTTTTGGCCGGTTCGGTGGCCGAGCGGAGCCAACTCCAACCCGGTGCCCCGGCGGGGATCAACGATTCGTCGTGCATCTGAATCGAATCGTACGGGCACTGCCGGGCGCAGACGCCGCAGCCGATGCACCAATCGCGGATGGTGATTTGACCGTTTTCGCCCTGCTGGATTGAACCGACGGGGCAGCCAATCATGCAGACCGGATCGCGGCAATTGCGGCACGACGAGGGGATCAAATAATCGCCGAAGCGCGGGCCGTCGAGGAACAGCCGACTGTGGCCATCGTCGTGGGTGTCGATGCACGCCTGCACGCAATCGCCGCAGCGGGTGCAGCGATTGAGATCGATGAGCATCAGTTTCTGCCCCTGGAGGAGGCCCAATTCCTCGGCGCGGCTGGAGTTGGAAAGCAACTGAATCGGCGCGGCGGCCACCTGTTGGTCGCTGGTTGTGCGTTTGGCGATGAGCCGCTGGACTTCGGCCCGGACCGCGGGGGACATATCCACGAGATCGCGGAACAAATCGGCGGGAACGCGGACCAGCTCGATATCGGTCGCCTCGATGTTGGCATCGCTGTGGGCGTAGGCCACGCAGGTCGCGGTGCGGGGTCGGTTCTGGGCGAGGCCAATTTCGCCAAGCGCATCGCCGCGGCCCAAGTAGCGGAGCACGCGCTGCACACCGGCCGGTTCGGGGGGCGCGACGATTACCGGCAGCAGGAGATGGTACAGCAGCCGCGTTCCCCGGCGGTTTTGGAGCGGGGTCCAGTTTTTCACCTTGGCGTCGAATTTGGCCCCGTCACGTTGGAAATGTTCGTCGGCAAGCAGGGGGGCGACTTCCTTGGCGGCGACCAACGTGCCGGCTTTCGCAAGCTCGTTGCACTCGGCGACAAACTGTTGCCGCAGTTCGGGCGCTGGCTCGCCACCACAATTGGTGAGCGATTCTTGCAATCCGGCGGAAAGTTTGGCTCGCCAGGCGGTGAGCGGGTTTGCTGGCTCAACTGCGGCGAGAAGTTTTTGCACAAGGGTGGGCCAATTGCCGATGGCTTCCCCGGTGAGCCGCCAGGGGAACGATTGCAGCACCTGCACCATGCCCGAGCGCACCACATACACAGCCGTCGGCGGATCGCCTTCATCCCACAACACCGTTCCGGGGGCAAACTCGACAAGCTCAACGCGGCTGACCACTTGGCGGAATTGCTCCGGCGTGAGCAACGCGAACAGCGACAAACTTCGCAAGTGGCCTTCGAGCACACGGTCGCGATATTTTTGCTCCGACTGCTGTTTGTACTGCGGATCTTTGCGCATCTGGTCGAGCACGTTCCGCAGAATCTCGAGCGCGAAACACTCTTCGTCGGCCACCACCGTCGCCGAACGGGGTTGCCGCGTGAGGCAACTCATTTCGCCGAAGACTTCGCCGGCGTAGATGGCGGCGCGGCGGGTTTCGTAGTTGATGTCGGTGGGGCCGTCGTTGGGAATCAAGTCCGGCTTGTTCGGGGCGGCGGATGGTGATTGTCGCCCGGCACCCGTGAGCCGCTGCCAAAAATTCCGCGAAGCCGGTTGGCTGGTTCCCGCAGCCAAAAGTTGGGCGGTGGCGAGGCGTTTTGGTCCGGCACTAGTTGCGGGTGCCGGGCCGCTGCCGAGGGTGGCCAAATCCTCCGCCGTGAGCATATAAAACGCCGACCAGCCGGCTTGCCCCTGATGGCAAATCACTTCCCCGGCTTGGTAGCGGCGAAGCACGTAGCTGCCGGGAAACTTGGAAAACGAGGGGGCTTTTTTAATCGACGCAAACAGGGCGAGCGCTCCCAATTGTTCGAGCGTCAGCGGCACGTCGCTCGGGCGCGGGGTGAGTTCGGCGGTCGGATTAACAACGGTTTTCGCCACGAGAAGTTTCGCAAGATTTCGTCGAGATAATGCGTCGGTGCCATTCTACTGTAACCCAGGGAAATTGGAACGCGAGGCGTGGTACAATCAATTGGGCGAGCCCACCGGCGTACCCGCCGCAATAGAACCAGCAGCGGGCGGTGAACAAAAGCACGATTTTCCAGCAACCAGCACCGCGCATGGCAAACAACAAGCAAACTGTCATGGTCACCGGAGGTGCCGGGTTTATTGGAAGCTGCCTCGTGCGGCAGTTGGTGGCGCGTGGTGAGCACCACGTCGTGACCGTCGACAAGTTGACCTATGCCGGGAACTTGGACTCACTGGCAGAGGCTCTCAGCGCGCCGCACCACGAATTCATCCAAGCTGATATTTGCGACCAAGAGGTGCTTGCCCAGATTCTGGTGAAGTACCAGCCCGTGCAGGTTTATCATCTGGCGGCGGAGTCGCATGTGGACCGCTCGATTGATAACCCCGCTGCGTTCGTGCAGACCAACGTCGTGGGAACCGTGGCGCTGTTGGAACAATTGCGAACCTATTGGAGCAATTTACAGTCCGCGGAGCGCGACGACTTTCGCCTGGTCCACGTTTCCACCGACGAGGTCTTCGGGTCGTTGGGGCCGAAGGGTTTTTTCACCGAGAGTTCTCCCTACGCGCCGCGTTCGCCCTACTCCGCTTCGAAGGCGGCTGCCGACCATTTCGTGCGGGCGTTTTTCCATACCTATGGTTTGCCGGTGATGGTGACCCACTGCTCGAACAACTACGGGCCGTATCAGTTTCCTGAAAAACTGATTCCGCTAATGATTTTGAACGCGCTCGAAGGTAAGCCGCTGCCGGTCTACGGCGATGGCAGCCACGTGCGCGATTGGTTGTTCGTGGATGATCATTGCCGGGCGCTGCGGATCGTGATGGAGCACGGACGGCTCGGCGAGAGTACCCTGATCGGCGGGAACTGCGAGCGCAGCAATCTCGAAGTCGTGCGCGCGATCTGCGCGGCAGTCGACCGGCTCAGACCTGACCTGCCGCATAGGCCGTGCGCCAGTCTGATTACGTTTGTCCGTGACCGACCTGGACACGATCAGCGCTACGCCAGCGACACGAGCAAAATGCGTAACACGTTGGGTTGGCAAGCTGAATGCGATTTTGAGTCTGGCCTCGCCGAGACGGTCGCGTGGTACTTGGAGAACCCGACTTGGATCTCACGGGTGACCTCGGGCGTTTACCAGCGCGAGCGGTTGGGGCTGGGCTCTGTTTGATTTACCGCTAGCGACTCTTGGATCGCAGCGGCCCGAAATGGAAGTAGGCGTGCAGTTCGGAGCGGGAATTCACGCCAAATTGATGATAAATTTTCTTCACATAGTCGCCGACCGTGTGAGTGCTCAGATTGAGTTTGGCTGCGATTTCCTTGGGAGAATGTCCCGCCAGGAGCAAGTTCAATACTTGTCTTGTGCGGAGCGAAAGTTTCATCGTGCGGGGATCGATGGGGACTTCCGCGCTGTTTTTATGCAGCCAAGTGACCTGCGGAATCATTAAGTGAAACAAGGTGCGATCGCGCTCGGAAAAGGCCTCCCTATCGTTGCGCCGGTGGATGCCGACGGCACTGACGGTGCTTGGCTCATGCTTGCAGAAGTAGAGCAAGGAGTCGCCCAGTCGAGTGGCATGAGTCGTCGTCGCGAGGGATGATCCGTTCGAGCCGTTTTGCAGAGAGCCGAGTTTTTGCTCGGGAAATGTCATCTCGATCAAATTGGTCTGTGCCCGCGACTGATTGGCAAACATCAGTTGTTTGGGGTCCATGAAAGCCTTGGCCGATTTTACGAGTTCTTGGTCGTCAACCTGTCCGCCATAGAGACTCACGCAGGCCGAACCATCGCCCGCTGATTCGGGAGTCAGCTCGGAAATGCTCCACATCCAGAAGTCGGCCAAAGTGAGTTCGGCGATCTGAGAAAGAAGTCGCCGCCGGCGCTCGTTGATCGAATCCTCGACCGTGGGATCGGTAACCGAGGCAATCAACGCGACCAAGCGCTGGACATCATTCAAGGGAAGTGATTGCTTGAAAGTTCTAGTGCGCGAAGTAGCGGGTCGTTTATCAGGAAGTAACTTGAACGCGGAAGCTCATGGCAAGACTAGCCTGTGAGTGCATCACGCTCAGCACCCCGCCGCACAGGGCCCTTGGCCAAAATATTCGCATCTTGCAGGCCGCGGCAACTTTTTCCCAAGAAGAAGTCGCGGCAAGCCTTCACCGTATAACCGCAATACCCCACGCCCACCCGCCAATTTTTTGACTCTCTCCGAGAAATAATTCTTGCTTGGAAAGGGTAGATAACACCGTGCATGTTGCGTGCATGAACGATTTCTTAACGGTTTCTGGCTGCGTAACCAGCGACTATGCCAAGGAATTCATCAATTCTTCACTCGTGCGGAATTGCGCTTTCCGGTCTCGCATACCCGTCACAACTTACCTATCCCGCATTTACGGGACTAGTGTCTTTGTGGACCCCCATCAAGAATGCGGGGGAGTTTGCTCTGGAGAGCACCCCAGTAATCCTATCAGCAGCAGGGATGCAACTGAGGAATTACTGATCGTGCTACTTGATGAGCAGACCTCCATCAGGCATCGATCATGAGCTGATGGAGAGTCGTCATTTTCATGTTTAGACCACACTTGATAGACAGGTGATATTTAAGAGGGGCTTGCTAATGATGCTACATGTTCGTTCACAACTTTCGCGGTTCTTCGTTTGTTACTTCCTGCTACTACTGTCTTCTTCTCAGGTACAAGGCGGCCTACTCAGCGGCCATCCTGATGCCTATGCGGGTTGGACGGGATCGGTTCCCTTCAGCAACATCGCGGGACTCAGTGGCACGATCGACTACGCGGTGTTCAAGGCCGCGGATTTTAACGGCAACTTTGGTGGGACGGGTTATACGCCAGGCGCTCAATTGGTGTATACCTATCAAGTCAACGTGGCCCAGAACAGTTTATTTGTTTCAGCCGAGATCGTGGGGATCGTCAATCCCGCCAACACGATTGGCACCTTCGGACCTTTGAACGCTTTGGATGTGGATGCCTCGTCGGCATCGTTCGATCCTTCGGGCAATGCCCAGTGGTTCTTTACTCCCGACGAGATTCCCGCGGGGTTGTCCAGCTTCGGCTTGGCGTTTTCTTCGCCGAATATCCCCATGCCGGGCGCTTCGGTGACGATCGACGGTGGCACGTTCGCGACTTCGTTGGGGCTGCCTACACCCAGTTCGATTGTTATTCCCGAGCCGATGTCCCTCGCTTTGATCGCGTCGGGATTGGCGGTAGCAATCACGCTGAGACGGTTACACAGATAGAGAGCACAACACTAAATCACACAGATGCTGATGGCAATCAAGAGTAGACCTTCACAGATCGAACAGGAGTCATTTCGCAATGCTGTCTTTCATTGATATACGGAAATCTCTGCGGCTAGCCTTGCTCGGCTTGCTCGTCTTTTGTGCAAACACGTTTGTCCAGGCCGGTTCTCTGGCCACGACCAATCGCGCGTTAAATGATGGTTTTGGTCCCGATGCGGGACGTTGGCATGGCAGCGTCGCCCTGAGTGGCATTGCCATTTTCGGACCGAACGTCGTCTCCGCCGAGGTCGATTGGGCCGCGTTCGCTCCCGGTAAATTTGCCCTGTACCTAGCCGACGAAGGTTTGGCAGGGCCTGATCCGTCTGGTGGAACAGATGTTGTTTATGCCTATCAAATCGTGTCCGTAACGACCGCCGTCCCAGGTATTGCCTCGCTGACCGTGGGGATTGACCTGGCAGACACTCGCGGTGTGGTGCTCGCTCCGACGGCTGTCTCGGCGGGTGGTGGTAGTGAAAAGCTACCGAGCGGCGGCGGCGACGAAGGAACTTCGATGTCGTGGACCTTCGCGGCGAATCCGGTGGGTGCGGGCGATACATCGGGGCTCCTCGTGTTCACGAGTCCGTTTGCTCCCGAGTTCGATCACATGACCGTTGTTTCAGGTTTGGCAGCCGGAACGGCCTTTAATGGCGTGGCGAGCCCCAGTGTGCGTATTTTTCAAAACGATGTGCCCGAGCCTAATACGTTAATTGGTCTTGCGCTAGGCTTGTTTTCCCTCTTCGCTCGTCGACGTTAGCCTACTTTGTTTTTCTTGTTTTTATTGCTGGAAATCAATACTAAGGACACACCCATGAAAACCGAAAAGGAAAAGCCATCTCTCGATGCCGCTGACTCTGCCGAAGCCGGCAAGTCAAGCAAGGTCGAGTCTCCTCAAGCCACTCAAGTCAAGGTTGATGACAGCGGTTCACTCTGTACGTATGCGAATTTTTGTCGCGTCACGGGCACTCCCGAAGAATTGATTCTTGATTTCGGTCTCAACTCGCAACCTTTCGGCGTGCCAACCGAGCCGGTCGAAGTCAAGCAGCGCTTGATTGTGAATTACTACACGGCCAAGCGTTTGCTGCACGCCCTGCATCTTTCGATTCAGCGTCACGAACAGGCCTTTGGATCGCTGGAAGTGGACGTGCAGAAGCGAGTCGTCAATCGCCCCACAGTCGGCGGTTGAGTGGTGTTTGACGGATTGAACCGGGAAAGTACGGCCAGGCTGTTGAATATTCTTGAACGCTGCGCCTACCTTGTCCCCCCGCATCATTTTTCAGGTCGTTAACCAGAAATTTTCATTACCTTCTCCAACTGTTTCAAGCGAAGAGTTGATCATTCAAGGAGTCACCAGGCATTATGTTACGCCAACCAGGACACAAGAATTCGGCTCAATTTACAACACGTCAGGCTCCTCAACGGCGGGCCGCCAAGCGTCGCGCGAAAGTCTCGCGCTTTCGCAAAGCGTTTCCTAGCTTCTCGCTTTCGCGGTGGTCGTCGAGTCGGATCGTGCAGTCGCTTTGCACGCTGTTTCGACAGAGTGCCGCGTCAATGCGCATCGTGGGTCGAGCGACGGGTCAGCAGTATGTGGGCGTAGGTTACGGACGCCAACTGCGCTTGGAAGGTCTGGAGAGCCGCCAAATGTTGGCTGCTGATCTGTATGTCAACGATACATGGATTATTACGAATGACGCGGACCTCTCGCTGAGTCTAACCGCTGGCGATACCGTCATGTCCGACATTGGTGCCGGTGATGCCGCGATCAGCGGTCTGATCTTTGGAACGGATGCTTTTTCGACGATTCAAGATGCCATTAGTGCTGCGGCACTTTCCGACGATAACATCAATGTGCTGACGGGAGCTTACTCCGGCGCACTCTCTGTCAACAAAAACGTGGATATTATTGGGGCGGGAGACGCCGATGTTTCACTTAATGCGGGGGGCGATTCTACTGGCATCATGATTTCCAGTGGCTTCGATGTCTCTCTGAGCGGTATTACGCTCTCCAACTTTTCTGCCACCGGCATTCGTACCCAAGGCGATTTGACACTGTCGAACAGTACGGTCGATGGCGGCTTTGTTGGCGTGTGGGTCGATGGCGGGACGCTGGATATGACCTCAAGCATTGTCCAGAACGCGATGATCTTTGGCGTGCAGGTGGGTGGTAACACAACGATCGCCAGCAGCGAAATCTCGGCGGTGGCCACCAGCGCGGCTTCCGTGATCGTGTCGGCGGGGCACGCTGAAATTACAGGCAGCAAACTTTTTGGGGGGCAGCGCGGCCTGTTGGTTAATGCGGTCGGAACGGCGGAAATTTCCGACAGCGATCTTTCCGCCAACAGCCTGCGCGCCGTCGAGAACGCGACTTCAACCGCAGTTGATGCCTCGGGCAACTGGTGGGGTAGCAACGTCGAAGGCGATGTTCTCGCCGAGACGCTGGGCTTGGTTGATGTGACGCCCTACTTGGATGCTGGGACCGATGGCAATGGCGCCACGCGCGGTTTTGCGGGCGATTTCTCGCATGTGCATGTCACCACCTTGGGACAACAGACGGGGTCGAGCGGACGGATTCAGGAAGGAATCAACGCGGCGCAAAGCCTGGGAACCGTCACCGTTGAAGATGGCACCTACGACGAAGTGGCGACCATCAATCAATCGCTGACCGTGGTGGCCGCTTCCCCGCTGGGAGCCATCATGGCCCCGACGACCGGGGCACAACAGTCGGTGCTGATTGTGGCTGCGACCGATGTGACGATTGATGGTTTGCAACTTCGAGTGAATCAGGATGATGATGGCGGAATCGGTGGTATCGCGCCGATTGCTCCCGTGGGCATTTCAGCGACGCCGCTGACAACGATTGATTTTGATGGACTGAGAATTCAGAACGTCAAGATTACGTCGATTGGTAATTCTCCCGCGAACTGGACCGGTTCACCGAGCCTCACAGTTCGCGCAGCAGGCATTGTGCTTTACGCGAGTGGAGTGCCTAGCGTGGAGATCACGGACAACGATATCAATGTCACGAGTGGAACGAGTTTCTTCCAGCGCGCCGTGTGGCTGGCGCAACTGAATGCCGATGTGACGGGCAACACGATTGCGGGGTTCGCCAACGATTTGTTGTTCCAATTTGCTTCGGGTGGGGCGTCACTCATTGATGATAACGATTTTGTGGGGCAACATCGGGCCGGTGGCGCTGGCGTCAATATTTCTGGACCGAACGCCAACGCTCCAATTACGATCAGCAACAACAACTTTGCTCCCATCATTGGAGACCCGGCCAACATCCAAACAGGTATCGTCATTAACCAGAATTGGAATGGCAATAACGGCTCGCCCGTCAACATCGTAGGGAATACGTTTACCGGTGAAGTGCTCGGTATCCTCTCCGGCAACTCCGACGGTTTGACAATTGACTCCAACGTTTTCACCCCCGCGGCTGGCCTGGCAAACACTCCGGCTATTGGCGGTGATTTCTTGCATATCGCTATCGATTCCGACGCGCCGAGTAGCGGTGATCTTGTTTCCTTGGCAACTCAGGCCGACGTCAAGAACAACACCTTCAACGCCGCGGCAGGTTCGGAAGGGACCGCGATTTCGGTGGCCAATAACTTGGTGGGAGGTTCCTACGATGAAGTCACCATCGGCGTGGGCGGAGATAATACTTACGATGCCGCTTTGGTTACGGGCGTGCGCGTGGTCGGAGGCGTGGCCACCGTGAGCGATTCGATCAGCGGCGTCGATACGGCTGTGCAAATTTCTGGCGGTACGGTTACGCTTGCTGGCAGCAGCTTGACGAACAATACCACGGGTGTGTCGGTGAGCGGCACGGGCAGCCTGACCGTTGGCACCGGCAACACGATCACGGGCGGCACCACCGGCTTGTTACTCGACGGCGCTGGGGTTTCCGTCGCTGGCAACGATTTGAATGACCTTTCCATGAGTGGTCAGTTGGGCGATTACATCACGCTCGCCAACACGGCGTTTGACGATCAAGAACTCGATGGTTCGGACCTGACTTTAGGAGGCACATTGGTCAGCGCGATGACCCCCGCGCAGCTCGTGGCTGCCGGTGCCAAAATTACCGATGAGCTTGATAACAACACGCTTGGCTTGGTGGACCTGGGAGGGATCATTGTCGTCACGCCGACGTCTTCTGCCTCGCTGCTCGACAACGACTATTTGCGGATTAAGAACGCCATTGAAGCCGCCGAAGATGGCGACACGATCATTTTCGCGCCCAACGGACTTGATGCGGAATTCAATTGGGATGAACCATTTGCCCTTGCTTCTTGGGAAGACGGCAACGATGGCCTACCGGGCACGGACGACGACTTTGGCGTGCAACTGCCTGGAAACCTCGACAATGTCACGGTAACGGCAGACGACGGAGATAACATCAGTATCCAAGGCCCTGGCGACATGCTCACTTCGAGTATCGAAGCCGGCTTTATCGTGTATTTCAATGGTGTTGGACCGACGACGAACACCAATTGGACATTCTCGAATTTTGCGATTCTCGACATCGACAATGCGTTTGGTTTCTTTTATTCCAACGGCAATGATTTCAGTGGTCTCACGATTGACAACATGCACATCGTGGTGCCAGCCGACAGCACTGGCGAGACGGGTGATTTCCAGAATATCGGCATCCACTATGGAGCTGGTCAGAATATTTCGATCACCAACAACTTAATCGAATTCGTGGGAACAGGCGACGGCACCTCGCTTGGTATTCAATCCAGCACACATGGCGGGGCGAATTACGACGGTCTCAATATCTCGAATAACCAGTTCGTCGTACTGGGGGCGGGGACCGAAGAAATCACCGGCGTTTGGGAAAACGGACACACCCATCTCAGCGACATCGCCGTGTCGGGCAATACCTTTACGGGCCTTGCAGGCCGTGCTGGTGAGCAAATTGGTTTCTTAGTCACCTCCCATTCGAGTGCCACCACAACGGTCACTTACTCCAACAACTCTATCTCCAATGCCGATGTCGGCATCGACTGGCTAGATGAATACGACGATGGCATGACGGTCACCCCACAGGTTTACACGGGTACTCAAGCCGTTGTTGTGGCTAACAACATCATGACCGGCGTCGGAACCGGCATCCGCGTGGGTGGAGTTGATGCGTCAGGCGCGATCAGCGGCAACAGCATCACGGGGGCTTCGGGCGTCGGCGTGGATGTGCTCACAGGGGCATCGGTTGTCATCACTAGCGGTTCGTTCCAGAATCTCGACATCGGCATTCGCGTGGCGGGTGCCGCCGCGATTAGTGGTGCGGACTTCAACGCTGGCACGGACAACGAGACCGATATTCAACTGCTGGCCTCGGCGGGTGTGGTCACTCTGGGTGCCGGCAACCTGTTCGGCGGGACCGATTACTTCATCGACAATGCCTCGGCAAACGACTTTGACCTGGCGGCACTGGGTTACGGCGCTGCCAATTATGAAGGTCTCGATCCTGGCACGTTGGCCGATGCGTTTGCCATCGAAAATCGGCTGCGGCACGAAGTCGACGCCGGCAATGCGGCGGCAGGGTTGATCCGCGTGGTGAACAATACGTTGTATGTGACCACTCCTGGCGCGGAAGTGGGTATTAGCGACGAAACGATTCAAGGGGCCATCGATGCCGCCATGGCGGGCGATACGATTCACGTTCAAGCGGGAACTTTTAATGAGTATGTAGTGGTTGATAAGCAACTCACGCTGCTTGGTGCTCAAGCGGGTACGGACGCTCGCGGCCGTGTTGCCACAGAATCGGTTTGGAGCCCGCTCGTTACTCCCGACGATGGCCATCTGCTCACGATCACGGTTGGTGGGGTGACGGTCGATGGATTTACGTTCGATGGTCTGACCACCGCGAGTTCCGCGATTCGCAACTGGGACGACACCAACAACTATGCCACGCCGAATTTGACGCTGCAGAACAACATTATCCGTGATTTGGATGCGAATGCCGGCCTCGGCATCACACTCACCAATCCCGCCGGTACGCCCACAAGTGGGTTGCTGATTTTCCAGAATGACATCATCGACGCGGGTTTCTTCGCCATCGATTTGAGCGAGAATGTTTACGGCACGGTTGACGACAATAGCATTCATGTGCCTTTCTTTGGGTATGGTATTGCGAGCTCTTCCTACTATAGCTTCCCCGGTACGCTGACTTTAAGTGACAACGAAATCACCGGGGCAGGTCGCAGTTGGGGCATCTATGCCAATCTCTGGTTTGGGCCAGCCACCAGCACGCTTGACATTATTGGTAACACAATCAACGTGGACCCGGGTGTGCTCGGCACTGACGATGATTCACTCACCGGAGACTGGGATACGTGGGGTATCAATCTGTGGTCGATCAACAATCAGGCCGATGTCAATTTGACGAACAACGTCATTGGCAGTTCCGGCGGGCAATTCAGCCGTGGTATCAATGTTTGGAATGCTCTGGATAACGTGAGCATAGTGGGTGGCTCGATCTCGAATTCCGAGGTTGGCATCAATATCGACGCCACGGATCCCTACTATGCCGGCGGTTTCGATACGGACGTGGCAATCAGCAATGTTGCCATCAACGGCGGCGAAGTGGGCGTGCGGATCTGCAATCGCAGCTTGCCCTACACGCCCCTCGGCGACAGCCCTCCTCCCGCGGATGGTGATCCTCATGGCAGCGTGACGGCCAGTCTCTCGGGAGTGGTCATCACCGGTGCCACGACTGGCATTCTCGTGAAGGATGAGCTTTCTAGCGATGCGTTGACCGCATCCGTGGAATTGATCACCGGCAATTCGATCACTGGTGGCACCACGGGACTTGCCGTTGATGGCGAGCAAGCCCTGGTTGTGGGTGACTCACTTGGCGACACGATTTTCAGTGGCCAATCCGATTACTATGTGTCTCTCGTCAATGATGCGATGAACGAGATTGAGATTGACGGCACGCTGGCCAGCTTCGCCGGATTCATTGGCGGCAGCGGAATTTTGGCGGACAATTTTGCGATTGAAGACAAACTGCGACACGCAACCGACGATGCGGGTGTTGGCCACGTGCGTTTCCGCATGGGGGAAGTTTTCGTCACCACTCCGGGTTCTGGGTTGAGCGACGAAACCATTCAAAACGCCATCGATGCGGCTGACGCGGGCGATACCGTGCATGTCGCGGCAGGCATGTTCAGTGGCGTTGGTAATCGGGATCTTGACGTCAGTAAAAAGCTCATCATCGATGGTGATTTCATGGGTACGACGATCATCGACGCCGATGGACTCGATGGCTTCAATATCAATGCCTCGGGAAGTAATGCCTTGGATCGGCTGATCATCAAAGACCTTACCGTCACCGACGCCACCGGTGGCAGCGCTGCTGCCTTCAGAATTGACGGTGTTGCCAGCTTTGTCACGCTCGATAACGTAGCCGCCACGGGAAATAATATCGGTTTCTTGGCTGATAATACGAGCGATGTTGATGACCTAGACATCGTAAATAGCACTTTTACGAACAACGTCATCGGCATCTATAGCGAAGCCGAAACCAGTATCACGAACAATCAGAATCTTTTCGATGATATCTTGCTTCAAAACTTGACTGTTAGCGGGAATTCTTCGAAGGGCATTTACTTAGAGAAGGCTAATAACCTGACGTTCGACAATGTGGTTCTCACTCACGCGGTGACTGACAACGGTCTCGACTTGAACCTCAAGTATGGCGATTTCCAGAATGTGCTTATCACTGGTAGTTCATTCATCAACACCGGCGGTGGCACGGCCGCCCATATCAAAGGCCGCAATGACGTTTATGGTGTGAGTACCGATTTGGTCGGCCTCTCGATTCAGAACTCCGACTTCACAAGTACCGCTCCTACCGCTTCGGGCCTCTCCATTGGCAACGCGGTCAGTGGAATCACGTTCAGCGATGCCGACTTCCTTGGCACCGGTAATGGTATTCTTTTCTACGTCACAACGCCGCAGATGCTTGATCTTGCGGATAGCGATTTCGTCGTCACGCTTGTGGGATATGTGGCTAACGCCACTCCATTTGCGGTCGATGGTACCGATGCGACTTACGATGGCATAGTCGGCAACACGGCGACGCCCACACAAGGTTTTGCGATCACGGATAAAATGCTTGATGCCGTGGACGTTAGTGGACTGGGACTCGTGCGGATTGTTTCCGGTCAAGTTTTCGTTACTCAGAACAGTTTCTTCCCGGCACCACCATTCAACACGTTCACTCCCAGTGTGCAACGCGGGGTGGACGCTGCGACGACGGGAGATACGGTCTGGGTCAATGATGGCACTTATACGGGCAACGTGGTCGTGAATAAGAACTTGACCCTTGTGTCTGCCAATGGCCGTGGCGTCACGACTCTCCAAGGAGTATCAGGAGTTGGGTCTCTAGGAACGCTGCTGGTGACGAATAACACCACTGATTTCAATTTGGGGAGTATAAGCGGCAATGGCTTTACGATTGTCGGCATCGACAATAATAACCCAGGCATCGAGAATGCTGCCGTTTATTTTCAAGGCGGCCATACCAATGCGGAAGTTCGATGGAATGACATTGTGGCTAATGGTGACCATGGATTCGCCTCCGAGTCAGGTGCTGCCATGGTGGGCTTGGTCGTCGACAACAACATCTTTTCTGGCCAAACGTTCGTCGGCACGCCAGCGGACAACGGATTTACGAATCAATTCACGACGCCAAATGTCCCACGGCAGCTTTTCGTCTTGGGCAGTGGTTCAGGGACGGTAGTTGCCAATAATATTACCTTCACCAACAATTTGATCACTGGCACGGCTGGCGGCTCAAATGGGGGCGGGGAACAAGGCAACACGCTTGTAACCCTTGATGCCTTGAATTCGGTGATATCGGACAATACTTTCTCGGGAACAACCACACGCTTCGGCCATAGTCTACGTGCGCGTGGTGCGAACAACACGATTACCGACAACGTGTTTAATAGCGCAACGATGGGCACGAACACCGTTGACGTTTACGTCAATCGGACAGGAAATATTATCCTGGGTAACACTTTCTCAAGTTCAGCTGGAACGGCAATCCAAGTTGATGCCTCTGGCGGTGCCACGATTGGCGGAACCGGAGTTGGTGAAGCAAATAGTATCGCTGGCTATAATTTTGGCATAACCGTTGGTGGGGTTTCCGCCGCGAGTGCCACCATCGTTGGCAATACCATCTACGGTGGAAATGGCGTGGGAATAGCAGCCGGCGCTAATTCGTCTGTCTTGGTCCAAGAGAATGACTTGACGGGGAATACCGTTGGCGTCGGTATCGCTGGTGGAACCGTTGACCTGGGTCAACTCGGACTCGGCACGGACTTCACGGGGCTGGGTGTCAGCTCGGGTGGCAACGACTTCTCGGGCTACACACTGGCCGCCACTGCAATCAGCGGTGCGATTGTGAATTTGAATGCCAACGGCGTGAACGCCAACGCTGGCCCCCAAGGCTTGCCGTTCGACGTGCCGGCCTTTGGCAATACTTGGGCCGTCGCCACGCCGACGGGGATCGAGAATGTTGTCTGGCATGATGCCGACGATGCGTCGGTTGGTTTCATCGACTACGATACCTTGGCCAATTTGGTAGTCAGTTTGGACCCGTTGCCGTCGGATGTTGACAACGAAGACGTGAACGAGGGCAGCACCGCCACGGTTTACGGCGAGTTCACGAACGACGCCCAGGCTCATACCGTGACCATTGACTGGGGCGATGGCAGCCCTGATACCGTGGTCAATCTCTTGCCGGGCGTTTTCAGCTTCTCCGTCACATCGACGATCGGTGTCACTTACACCGACGATCCCTTCGGCAGCACACAGACGATCAATCACGGCATCACCGTCACGGTGGAAGAAGATGCCAATCCCGGCAACTTCTTGACCGACGGCAGCTTGAGCGTCGATGTGAATAACGTCATTCCCACCGCGACATTGTTTACCGCGGATGGCAATCTCAACGAAGGAGAAACGCTGTCGCTCGATGTTGGACCAGCGTTTGATCCCGGTACCGATGTGATTTCCGCGTATCGCATCAACTGGGGTGACGGGACCAATGAAATCATCCCAGGTAACTTGGCGTCCGTTGTCAACCATACTCACCAGTATCTGGATGGACTGGCAGTTCCGAACAGAACCGTCACCCTCGACATTTTCGATGAAGATGGCACGTGGAATACGGTAGCGAGCTTGGGTATTCTGGTAAACAATATCGCGCCGACGGCCGGCAATTTCTTCAGCTTTGACGCGACCGTCAATGAAGGGAGTACGACTTCCGTCTTCTTCGTTGGACCCTTTACCGATCCTGGCAATCCCGACACTCCGTTCCGCTTTGCCTACGACTTCAACGGCAACGGCATTTACGGCGAGGCCGGTGAATTGGGCGATGGAACCTACACCGGCTCGGTCGTCGCGAGTACGGCCGCGGTGCCAGCGGCGTTCTTGGCCGATGACGACGACAGTCCGCGCACCATCAGAGCGCGGATTATCGATAATGACGGTGGCTTCACCGAATACTCGGTGAACGTCAACATTCTCAACGTGGCACCGGTGGTCAATGCAGGGGCCGACGCGAATGCTTTCGCTGGCTTGCCGTTTAATCATGCCGTTTCGTTTACTGAGAGAATGTCCCTCCGTTAGTTGAAAAGCCGGTTCCACCGACGTTCACAATATCACGCGGACTTCTGCTCGGCGTCAATGGTCTTCGTATCGAGCACGTCGAGTTGGCTCACCAACAGGTGCAGCTGC
>Ga0163152_10001298_pt1 | contig 39948 bp, 25 predicted proteins | sample OliLakLV19MP8IB2_FD_148635 | JGI IMG/M metagenome (GOLD analysis project Ga0163152, IMG submission 148635) | Freshwater microbial mat bacterial communities from Lake Vanda, McMurdo Dry Valleys, Antarctica - Oligotrophic Lake LV.19.MP8.IB-2 | ecosystem: Environmental > Aquatic > Freshwater >...
CTCGTGAACGCGGGCGCAAAGGACGGCATCGTCGAACACCAGCCGGTCGACATGGAGCGCGTGCTGCGCATCGACCCCGATCTGTTCGTGTGCGGCGCGACGTCGGAGAGGGAGGGCGGCAGCGCGACGAAGGCGATGCTGCTCGCCTCGGCACCGCTGACGTCGCTGACGGCCGTGCGCGAGCAGCGCATCCTCGTGATCCCGAGCATCCTGCTGTCGGCCGACTCGCCCGCGATCCTGGACGCGGCCGAGGCGCTCGAGGCCGAGTTGCTGCGCGTGTTTCCGAATCGACGCTGAACGAGCTCGAGTGTGGAGCGGGCCGCGTGCTGCGCGCAGGATCCGTCCCGTCACACCCCGAACTGCCGGTGCAGCCAGCGCGGCCGGCTGTAATCCCAGTTCTTCTCGGCCATCGCGCCGACCAGCACGGGATAGATCGCCTCGATCGCGCGCGCCACGTCGGTGGAGATGCCCACGTAGCGGGCGTACGACTCCAGCGCTTCGACCTCGTGATCGTGCAGACCGCGTCGATCGCGCACGGCGCGCCAGGCTTCGCCCGGTGAGATCTGACGTTCCTGCTTGCGCTCGTGCACGATCAGGTGGAGCAGGTCGAAGAGCGGCAAGCCTTCGGGCTCCGTCGTGCCCCAGTCGAGGTAGCCCAGCACCGCGCCGTTGCGGTCGACCTGCACGTGCTTGCTGCGCAGATCGGCGTGGTAGAGGACGAGCGGCAGCTCGGCGCCGACGAGACGCTCGCGCGCGAGGTCCAGCAGGCGCTCGAGGTTCGCGACCGTGCTCGGCACCGCCGCGTGCTCCGCGACCAGGCGAAAGCGCGCGGCGACCTGCGCCTCGAAGTCCTCGGCGGTGAAGGTGTGCCTCGGCCGCGTGACGAGCCGCGCGAAGTGACGCGCGACCTCGCGCTGCATCCGCCCGATGCGCACGCGGTCGCCGACGACTTGCGGCGCCGTCCACCCGGGCAGTCGCCGCTCGCACGAGAGCCAGAGTCCTTCGACGCGTCCGTGGAAGAGCGGCTCCGGCACCGGCACCTCGGGAAAACGATTGCGCACGAGCGCGAGCGAATCCATGTGCAGCTCGAGCTGCGGCACGTTCTTGGGGCACAGCGGGATGTGCAGCGTCCACGAGCCGCGAACGGCGTCCTGCGCGCTGCGTGTCTGCACGAGAAGGGTGTTGCCGCGCGTCCCGACGAACTGCTCGGCGACGGGCACGGGCTCGCCGGTGAGCTCGGCCAGCGCTGCCAGGATCCGCGCCATGCGCGTCGGACCGACGACGCCGTCGCGCGAACCCAGCAGCACGAAGGACGGCGTGAACATCGGGAAGAGCCCCAGCGAGCGCGCCGCCAGCTTGAGGCGGTTCTTACGCTCCATCGGCCCGATCGTCAGCGTCGGCAGGCGCTCGTCGAGCGCGACGACGTGCGTGAAATCGCGCGAGTGCGGGTACAGCGCGAACGCGCGCGGCCGCGCGAAGCCGGCGCGACCGAACAGGCTGCGGTAGCCGCCCAGTGTGCGCTCGCCGCGTTCCGGCGACAGCGCCGCGCGTGCGAACTCGAGCGGACCCGGCACGTGGAAATCGCTGCGCCGCCCGCTCGAGCGTTTGTACGCCAGGCGATTGTCGGCGGTCAGCACGACCTCGCCGCGCGCGACGCGCAGCACCTCGTCGAAGTCGTGCGCGTAGTGCCCGCTGGTGGGGGGCAAGCCGTCCTCCTGCACGACGACGTCGAACGAGCGATCCTCGAACGGCAGGCGCGCCGTGTCGCCGCCCAGCACGACACGCAGCGCGCCGGGCGTGTGCGCGCCGGCGCGCAGCAACGCGAAGCGCGCGCGCTCCACGTTGCGCTCGAGAACGGTGACGCGAAAGCCCGCGCTCGCCAGCGGCGTGATCGAGCCGGACAGCGCGTTGCCCAGGAACAAGAGCTCGCCGCGCTGCGTCGCGAGGAGCGGGAACCACGCGCCGCGCGACTCGCGCAGCATCTGCATCAGCCTGTCGGCCGCCTCGTCGTCGAGCGCCAGCAGGAGTTCCTCGAGCGCGCTGCGGAACGTGGCGCCGCGCCGAGCCGCCTCGAGCGCTGTCTCGAACGCTCCACGCGCGAGCGGCGCCGGCTCCGGCTCCAGCGACGGATCCGCGCGCAGGTCCTCGAGATCCGTCACGGTGTTTCCGGCCGCTCGACGACCCAGCGTGTCAGCCCGAGGGCGCCGACGAACGCGAAGAGCACCCAGGCCGGAACGAAAGGCATGGCCGAGCCGAGCTCGAGCTCGAAGCGCGCCGCCAGGATCGCGGCCGCGAGCGCGAGTGCGAACGCGGTCACCACCGCGCCGAGCAGGATTCGACCCTCGTGACCGCGCGCGGCTCCGGAGGGATTCCACGCGCGCGGTGTGCGGCGGCGGTCTGCGAGCCAACCGGCGACGATCCCGGCCGCGACCAGAGTCAGGAGCACGGGCGTCCACCGGACTCCGACCGCCGACTCGTCCAGGAAACCGGCTGCGGCCCGCAGGTGGGTTCCGCCGGCGGCGAGGCCAACGAGGCCAGCTCCGCCGCACCAAGCCGCGGCTCGCAACCGAGATGGCCTCGGCGTGCCGATCACGATCCACAGCGCCAACGCGACGGCGACCGTCGAGCCCGACTCTCTGTCGGTCGCCGCGAAGGCGAGGGCGATCGCCGCCAGCGCCAGCGCGCGCGCGTCCCCGTGTCGCAGCCACCCGACCGTTCCCGCGGCCGCCGCGGCCGCGGCCAAGGCGACGGGCATGACCTCGGGATCGCGCACGAGTGGCGCGAGCAGGACGAACGCCGCGATGACGGCGCAAGCGACGCTCTGCACCGACGCTGGCGCGCGCGCCAGGGCCAGACCGTAGGCGACGAAGACGAGCATCGCGACGGTATGGGCGAGCGTCAGCGCGTCGCTCCAGCGCGCGCCCGAGGCCTCGGGCGTGAATGCGAGCGCCGCGACCACCACGAGCACCAGGATCCGAGATGGCCACGACCACCGCGCCGGCACGGGCTCGTGGCGCGGAACGAGGGCCGCGGGAGATGTGAGGAGCCGCGCGACGAGCAGGAGGGCGAGAGCGGCGCAGGCGACGACCAACGCCGTGCGCCACTCGACGCCGATGCGCTTGGCAAGCGATCGACCGATCATCAGGCCCGCGACGCCGATCAGGTGGCTCGCCGCCCACGTCGCGACGAGCGCTCGACCCTGGTGGCTCCCCGGGCGGCCGGGCGGCAGCCACGCGAGCAGGATGCGCCCCGCGACCGCAAGACCCACCAGCTCGGCGACGTCCGCGACCCACCCTCCAGGTGCCGCAGGGCCCATTACCGGCATTTCCTTCCCGGGTCCAAGGCCTGCGAGGATCCACTTCCGGCGCTTCGGGATCCAGGCCGGCCCTTCCCCGCAACGCGCCGGGAGCTTGGGATAAGAGGGTGCTCGTGGCCCAGGATCCGAGGCTCTCTGCTCTCTTCGACCGTTACCGGCGCGAAGGCGACCTGTCGGCGCTGGCCAAGCTGTTCGACGAGCTGTCGCCCGAGATGATGCGGGTCGCGCGGCATGTCGCGGGGCGCGGCATCGATCCGGAGGACGTCGTCCAGTCGACGTTCCTGGCTTCGATCGAGCGCGCCGAGGCGTTCGACGCGGCGCGCCCGATCGTGCCGTGGCTGATGGGGATCCTGATCAACCAGGCGCGCCTGGCGAACCGCCGGCGCGCGACGCGCTACGAGGAGGCGCCGTCCGACGATGTCGCCGACGGGGCGCGCGAGCCGGAGGACGCCGAGGCGCACGAGGTGCGCGACGCGGTGGCGCGCGCGCTGGCCGACCTGCCGCCGACGTACCGCGAGGTGCTCGTCGCGCACCTGGCCGAGGGGAAGCCGCCGCACGAGATCGCGCGCGAGCTCGGGCGCCCGCAGGGCACCGTGCGCGCGCAGCTCCACCGCGGGTTGCGGCTCGTGCGCCGCGCGCTGCCGGCGGGCTTCGCGTTCGGCGCGCTGTCGCTCGTCGACCGCACCGCGCTGGCTGCCGTACGCCGCGAGGTGCTGACGGCGGCCGCGCGCGCGAAGGATCTGCCGGCGTCCGCGATCCCGCGCGCCGTGCCGGCGTCGCAGGCCGCGCTCAAGGTCGCGTGCGCCGTGCTCGTCCTGGGCGGCGCCGTCGCGGCGGCCTGGATCGGCGGCGGGGGATCGGGCGGACACGGCGTGACGCTCGACGAAACCGTCGCGTCGAGGTCGGGCGGCGCGGCGACAGGCGGCGATTCGAATCCGGGGCGGCAGGTCGGAGCGGTGGTCGGTGCCGAAACAGCGCCGGACGCCGCCGACGCCGCGCCCGTACAGACCGTGGACGCGCTCGGCTCCGTGCGCGTCCTCGTGCGCGATGCGCGCGGCGAGCCTGTGCCCGGCGTGCGCGTCGACCTCCTGGCGTGGGGCGATCCGCGCTGGCATGAGCGCGAGCGCACGGCCGTGACGGACATGGAAGGGGCCGCGGAGTTCGTGCGCGTCCAGGCCGGCCGCGTGGGCGTGCACCTCGACCTCGACGTGGGCGGCCCGCAGGCGCGAGCCGACGTCCTGGCCGGCAACCGCACGGACCTGCCGATCACGCTGAAGCCCGGGATCGAGCTGACGGGCGTCGTGCTCGACCGCCGCGGTGTGCCGGTCGCCGGAGCGGTCGTCGAGGCGGCCGACGATCCGAATGCAAAGCCGCGGCGCGTGTCGGAGCTGACGGGACCGGATGGTCGCTTCCACCTGAGCGACGTGCCGCGCGCGCTGAACGTGTGGGCGCGGGCCGATGCGCGCGCCGCGTCCGAGACGCTGTGGCTCGGCAGCCCGGGCTGGAGCCAGCGCGGCGCGCTCGACGTGTCGCTCGTTCTCGGCGAGCCGGAGCCGCCGATCGAGTTCGTCGTCGCCGACCGGCGCGGAGTGCCGATCGCCGATGCGCTCGTCCAGGGGCAGGGCGTCGACGGCGGTGTACGCTTTCGAGCGGACGGTGCGGTCGTGCTCGACGGACGCGCCGCGCGCACGTACAGCGGCTCGAACGGCTCCGTGCGGCTGTGCGTCGACCGCGCTCGCGTCCAGCGGCTCTCGATCTCCGCTCCGGGTTACGCCCGGCGCGAGATCGACGTGGACGAGGCCGGTTCGCTCGTGACGCTCGACCACGGCGCTCGGCTGCACGGCGTCGCGCTTTTCCCGGACGGCTCCGCCGCCGAGGACGCGCGGATCCAGGCCTGGCCGGCTGGCTTCCGCTCGGCGCTGACGACGCGCGTGAACGCCGACGGCTCGTGGCTGCTCGAGGGCGTTCCTCCGGGCGAGTTCCTGCTGCGCGCCGGCGTCACCGACGACGCACCCGCGGTCGAGCTGCGCGGCGTCCTGAACGAAGGCGGCGCGATCGAATGGAACCCGCGGCTGCAGCACACGCCCGTGATCCGCGGCATCGCACGCTCGGCGCACGGCGGGCCCGCGAAGACGTGGCTCGTAAAGGCCGTGCGCGAGGACGAGCCCGATTCGGCGCCGCTGGCTTCCTGGGCCCGAGCGCACGTGCCGATCCAGCGCAGCCGCGATCTGCGCCAATGCTGGACGGCCCTGGACGGAAGCTTCGTCGTGCCGTGCGGCGCCACCGGCCGCTATCGGCTCGAGCTGCGGCCGCGCGCGCAGTGGAGCGGGCCCGTGATGGGCGCCCTCGAAAGCGTTCCGGCCGGCGCGAGGGGCGTCGAGCTGCGCGTCCTCGAGCCGCGCGGCTGGTTGCGCGCGCGCCTGCTCGACGCGCGCGGCCTGCCCGCCGTCGGCACGTTGATCGCCGTGCGCCGCGGATCGGGCGCCGAGCACCGCGCGTCGAGCGGCGCAGGCGGAGAGATCGTCTTCGACCTGCACCCGGGCACGTACGAGCTCGTGCTGTGGCCCGACGGCCGCGCGCCGACGACGCTGGGCGTGCACACGGTGGACGCAGAACAACGCCTCGAACTGGGCGATCTGCGCCTCGCGGAACCGGGCACGTTGGTCGTCACCGCGACCGCGGGTGCGCAGCTCGAGCTCTTCAGCGCGCAAGGCCTGCCGTTCCAGCTCGCGCCCAACGCCGAAGCGCTCGTCGCGCGTGGCCTGCCGCCCGGCTCGTACCGCCTGCGCGGTCGCATGGCCGACGGCACCGCGTACGACGAGCTGGTGCGCGTCGACGCGGGCCTGACGACGACGCTCGCACTGGCTCCCTGACGAGAGCAACCGCCGCGATCAGCTCGAGCGCGCGCGCTCACAGCCCTGATGCGCGCAACTTCCGCGATGAAGTCGCCCGCGCGCCCGCTCCCTGTCGCGTGCAACCTGCCCGATCAGTAGCGCGCGCCCGACTCCATGCCGCTGGGCTCGCCGAACCGCTCGGGCTGACCCGTCGACGCCAGCACGGACCGCCACGGCTCGCCCTGAGGATCGAGCCGTTTCTTCTGCCTCACCGACTCGAGCGGCAGGTGCACGAAGACATCGTGCGAGCTGGCGACGACGAGGTCCGTCTTGCCCGCCAACGCCGCGTCCGCCGCGCGCCGCGCGAGCTGATCGCACAGGATCGCATCCTCGCAGTTCGCCGGCCGGCTGCGGATCGAGTAACTCGGGTCGATGTAGCGCAGCGCGAACGGGATCTTCAACGTCGCAAGATGCGCCTGGATGCGCTCCTTCAGGAACGCGCCGATATCCCCGAGCAGACGATTGCCCGACGCATCGACGCGCGTCTCGAGGTGGCCCAGATGTTCCTGACCCGCACCTTCCGCGACGACGATGAGCGCGTGCCCCGACTGCGACAGCCGCCGCTGCAACTGCGCCAGGAACCCGTTGGGCCCCTCCAGCACGAACGGCACCTCCGGCACGAGCACGAAGTTCGCATCCTGGCTCGCGAGCGCCGTCTCCGCCGCCAGGAACCCGGCCTCGCGCCCCATCAGTTTCACGATGCTGACGCCGTTGCGCGTGCTGGTCGCCTCGTTGTGCGCCGCATCAAGGATCTCCCGCGCCGCCTCGACCGCCGTGCGGAACCCGAACGAACGCGAGACGTGCACGATGTCGTTGTCGATCGTTTTGGGGATCGCGACGACCGCGAGCGGATACTTGGCCGCGCGCGCTGCCATGGAGATCTCGTGCGCTCCTCGCAGCGTGCCGTCCCCCCCGACGCAGAAGAGCGCATCGACCTCGTGCTTGCGCAGCGTCGTTAGCATGCGCTCGGAGGGAACAGGACCGCGCGAAGTCCCCAGGACGGTGCCCCCGAGTCGATGGATGCGCCCGACGCTCGCGCGCGTGAGTGGAACCGGCGGCGTCGGCGAGTCCGGATCGAGGCCCGCGAACCCGTAGCGCACGCCGAGCAGTTCCTTCGCGCCGTAGAGGTGGTGCAGGTGCAGGAAGAGCGAGCGCAGGACGTTGTTCAACCCCGGGCACAGGCCGCCGCACGTGACGACCGCCGCGCGGAACGAGCTGGGCTCGAAGAAGAGCCGCTCGCGCGGTCCAGCGACTTCCCATGTCGTGGTCGGCTCCATGTCGCCATCGACGCGCACGACGGTCTCGGGGACGCAGACGCCGTCCGAGACGTAGCTGCGCAGCGGCGAGGGGAACCGCGCGGGTCCGAGCGACGAGATGCGAGCCAGCATGGCGCGCAGGATACAGAAGCGCGCAGCCGACCTGGGGAGGCCGGCTGCGCGTTCCTCAATCTCTCTCAGTCAGATTCTCAAGCTCTCTCTCAGGCTCTCTCTCACAGTCCGCTCTCTCCCTCAGACGGGCGGGAGCGGGCGTTCTCTGATGGCGGGGGGGATGTCGCCCTCGGGGTCGTCGCCAGGCGTGATCACGGGCACGTGCACGGGTGCCATCAGCGTCGCATCCCCGCTTGTTCCGGCGCTGGTCGAACTCGGTAGCGTGGTGGGGAAGATGCTCGCTCCGGTGGTCCTAACGAAGAGCGACGCGCCGATCTCGATCCAGCTAGTGCGGGCCGAGTCCCCTTGAATCCAGAGAGCATCGACGCCACCCGCGGCCATGTTCTCCAGGGGATGCGTGCCTGTGCGATGCCAAGCTCCACCGGTCCAGCTCCCCACTTCGAGCTTGATGCCGTCGAGGAGTTGTGTCGGGTAGTTCCACGTGAGGTCGCAACCGGGTGCCAGCGTGCGCCAAGCCAACGTCCCGCCGCCCTTGAAGAGCAGCACTTGATCCACGGAGGAGAAGTTGCGCGCAAAGAACTGCGTGCTCGTCACGCAGATTCCGACCTCTATCTCCGCGGGCTGCGAACCCTCTTGGACAGCGGAGAGGGGGGAGGACAGAAAGATCGCGGCAGCGATCGCAGTGGTGGTCTTGAACATCGGGAGGGCCTTGGTTCGTGAGGGCAGAAGCCCTCCGGCCGCACCTCCATCGGCAGCCCATGCACCAGCCTTGAGACTCCCTCAGGAGAGTTGCTCCGTCCGAAGGGCGTGCTTGTCCCGAAATCGCTTCTGGTTCCCTCAGGACCACCAGAAGCCCGTTCTCTCCCGCCCCGCGCCGAGCTCTCCCCCAGGACCACTCAACGGATCAGGGGCTGCCGGAAGCGGCCCCCAGCCGCGACTCACTCCCGGTCCGGTTCGATCAATCGACGGCGGCCGCGGCATGGACCCCGAAGGGCTCTTCCGCCGGACTTGGCGCTTATTCCGCCGCCGCCACCTGTGCCGCACTGTCAGTCTCGGCCAGCGAACCGGAAAGCGGCCCATTCAGAGACCGGCGTACCGTCGCGCCGCAGAGTCTCTCGCGCTGCTAGCGAGGCCTCGGACGGTTTCGCTCCCTCTGCAAGCGAGCGGTGGAAGGCCTCTGACCAACGCCGGGCAGCGCTATCTTCGATCGGCCAGAGCGTGACGCAGAGGTTCCGAGTTCCCGACCCAAGGAATGCGTTCGAGACGCTTGAGAGGGCCTGCGCGTCCACAAAACTGCCTTCGCCACTCTCACAAACAGCGAGCACAGCGAGTGGCAGCCGCGGCGCGACTTCGCGAATCTCACGTGAGCACAGGAGCCCACCCCGTGCAAGCAGAAGCCCGGCTTCCCCACTTGAGACATCGGACCCGCATCCACGGATGAGGTGGGTGGCGATGTGCAGGGGGCGTCCGCTCTTCAAGGCATCGAGCAAAGCGAGGCGATCGAATTCATCGTGGGTTCTCACAGGTGTCCCAAGCAGCTTGCCCAGCGCTTCCACCTCGGCGCGTGCGCCTGGAAGCACGCTGTCACCGTTGGCCGAACTGGGGTCACCGAACACGGACCAGTTGTTCAACGAGTCCGCAGGTAGGGCACCTCCCGGCCGTGCCTCGGCAAGGCCGGGAAGAACTGCCAGGGCGCCAGCCTCCCCGAGCGGCATCAGATCGAACGGCATGCGCTCAAGAGGGCCGTGCGCCAGCACGAGAAGGCGCCCTGTACCTGCAACGCGCTCCCGCAGCGCCGGAGGCACAACTCGGCCTTCGATCTCCGCGGCGAGTAGGCAGGCTCGTGCCTCATCACCCGTGATCGCGGCTTCGCGTACACGGCGGACTGCATGATGCAGAGCCTCCCGACCTAGCGGGACCGTAACCGCGAGTGCGGTTCCATCTGTCCCTACATGGGCGCAAACCATGGTGTCCGCACCTACTATCCACGTCAGAAGTCCACGTTCGAAGCCTGCAGACCAAGCGCGCAGGTCATCGTCCGCGATTGCGACTCCTTCGAAGGCTCGCAGGGTGCGCGTCTGCGCCTCCTCGGCCACCCGTACTGCTTCGAACGAACGACCCTGTTGGGCCAATGCATTGGCCAGCAGGGCTACCGTTTCCAGCCCAACGATCTCCCCGAAAACACTCTCCCCGTGAGTGCGTTCGAGTCGCGACTCGATCGCCCCACCCTGCTCGAGCGCGCCACGTAGGGCGCTCTCCGCCAAAGCGAACTGCTCCAATCGCAGATAGGCCGCACCGATGGTGTAGGAACGTTGTGAACGGACGAGTGCGGCGCAGTTGCTGTCCGTCAGTGGCAACGCGAGTTCCAAGGCGGCCGCAGCGTCTCCCCGCTCAAGCGCGGCCTGAGCTTTCCAAACTTGTCCTCTGACCTCGGCACAAGAGAATTCAGATGTTCCGCTTATCGTTGGCCGTAATCGGACCTCGCGGAAGTGACGCTCGGCTTCGGTCACGTCCCCTTTTCGTTGAAGTGCACTGCCATACAGGAAGTGCCACTGACTTCTCTCCGCGGGCCGGCTGGGGGCGTTCGCGTTCAGGAATGCCAAGGTTGCATCAGTCTCGTCTCCCGCGAGCAAGTAGGTGGCCCAGCGACGCGCGAGCCACCAATCCTTGCTTGGTTCATTTATCGAGGCCAGCTCGCGGAGCAGGTCGCGTTGTTCGTGCCGATCTCCTTCGTCCTCGGCGATACACAACAGTCCGCGCAGCGAGCGTGAGTGGAAGTCCGCGTCGGCAACGCGCTCGGCGAGATCAAGGCAGTCCTCAAAGCCCTCGCGTGCCGCAACGACTCTGCCGCGCGCTTCCTCTGCTCGTGCTAGCAACCACAACGGCTCAAGAGTCGGAGTGATCATCCCGGCTCTCTTGAAAATCGTGAGTGCTTCACGCGCTCTAGCCTCGCTGCGCGAGAGGTGGGCTGCGCGCTGCTCGCTCGCCAACTTGTCGTCCTGTCTCGCCCGTTGCTCCTCCAAGAGCGCCGCCAGTGACAAGGCGCGCGCGGCAGGCGTGGGGTCGGCCGAGTCACGGTTGTTGGAGATGAGCGCCTCAAGCTCAGACACGATCTCATCGCGTCGCGGGCGCCACACGGCGGGGTTAGCACCTTCGGCCTCATGCACCTCGACGAACAAGGCCTCGTATCGTCTCTCCGCCTCGAGCCCGGCACGCCTCTCGTCCGGCGTCAGCGCGCGGTAGAACGCGACGACGTCGCGCGCATCCTCGCGCTTGAGCTTGGCCATCCGCTCCGCGCTCGCCTCGAGTGACGGCAACGCCGAATCGTCGCCACTCCGAAACGTCCGCAACGCCTCCGAAAACGTCACCCGCTCCGTCGCAAGATCGAGAACCGGCTCGTTCTGCCCGCCATGCACGCTGATCACCAGCGCGAGCAGTACGGCACCGACCCGCACGGCTCTACCGGCCCGGCGCCCGGCCGAGGTACTCGTCGCGCTCCGACGATTGCGGCAGCGTCCGAGCCAGCGCCCGTGCGTCGCTGCGATAGCCCCGCTGGTCCAGCAGGGCCACGCCGCGCACGCCGGCATCCGGAGTGCCCGGCGCCAGGACATCGGCCAGCTCGCGCATGAGGGCGTCATCGGTCACGACCTCGAAATCGCGGCTGCCGAGCTCGTCGTCGAGCCCATGCACGCGCGTCCAGGCCTTCCAAGTGTAGTGGCCGGCACCCAGGTCACGCGGTGCCGGGCTCTGGGCGGCCTCCGGCGTCCATTCCGCGAGGGGGACGGGCTCGTCGAACGCTCCGCCCTGGGTGCGGAACAGTTGCAGGCGGTAACCGTCGGCGACCCCGGCGGGCTGGACCTCGAAGACGAGGGGCCCGGCGAAGGCCGGCGACAGGCGAACCAAGGCGGGGGTGCGGTCCAGGACCTTCCCGCGGGGATGGACCAGCGCGTCCGCGATCTCGCCCCGCAGCAACGGGGCCTCGGGCCAGCTCGCCCGAGTCGTTGCAGGAGACCATGACCGCCAGATTCCCACCGCCAGGACAAGCCCGGCAGCGGCTGCCAGGGCGACGGCCACGCGCCGACGCGGGAACGCCCGGATCGGGGCTGGCGTGAAGGTCTCGGCCGGCGCGTCGAGCTCGGCGCCCGGGAGCCCCATCAGGATGGGCACCGGCGGCGCATTTCCCAAAGTCGCGACGAATTGCTCACAGGCCAGGCACGTGGCCAAGTGCCGGTCGATCGCCGCCTCGCGCTCGGGATCGAGCACCTGGGCCCCCGGGCCTTGGCCGTAGTCGTACAGCTCGTCGGCCGGGGGGCACGTCAGGAGGTCGGGCCCCGGTCCGTGGACGCCGTCTTGGGTCCGTTCGACGATCGATTGCACCGCGCGTTGCCGCAACCAGCGATCGGCACGCTGCAACGTCTCCAGCCGCCCCCTGTGCTCCGGATGCTCGGCAAGCAGCCTCAGGATCTGCTCGTCTTGCTCATCCCAGTGCAACAGGGCGTCGTGGGCGGCCTTCGGATCGCTCTGGAGGTCGGCGGGATGGAACCGGGGCCCGTTCGGAATGCTCTTCATCGCCGCCTCCCAATCCGAGGTTTGGCCCTCGCGCGGGGGTCGCGGACCGGGATTTTCGTGGGTTTCCCCGTTCATCGGACGGCCTCCTCGATCGCGAACTCGTTCAGCAGCACGCGGCGCAGGCTCGAGGCCGCTCGCTTGAGCCGGTACTTGGTCTGCTCGATCGAGATGCCGAGCTCGTCACCGATCTCCACCAGCGTGAGGCCGTCCACGAAGCGCAGCACGAGCAGGACGCGTTCCTCCTCGTTCAGGAGCGCCATCCCGCGCTGGACGATGCCTTCGATCTCCTCGGATCCGGCCGTCTCACCCGGACCGGGCGCGTGGTCGGGCCGCTCGGGCACCTTGTCGCCGACCGCGGTCAGCTTGGGCGTGCGGCGCGCGTTCGTCTTGCGCTTCAAGTCGACGCAGCGGCACCACGTGACGCGGTAGAGCCACGTCGCGAACGAGCCCTTGGTCGGGTCGAAGCTGCCGGCGTCGATCCGCTCGAGCACGTACAGGACGACCTCCTGGTGCAGGTCCTCGCGCGACGACGTGTCGGACTCGAAGTTGCCGATGCAGTGGAAGAACAGGGACCGGTAGCGCTCCAGGAGCGTTTGGACGGCCTCTTCGCGACGCTCGCGCAGGCCCGCGACCAGTTCGAGCTCTTCCACGGGTTGGGGGCGAGACTGTGGGGAGAGACAGTGGGGCGGGCCAGCTGCAGGGAATCTGGGCAGGCCGCTCCGGTTACTTGGTATCGCACCCCCAGGATGGGTGCAAGGTCGCGCGCCAGACCTCAGTCTATCCCGGCCGTACGCTGGAGCGCGCGCCCATGTCCCGTTCCCGACGCTCGAAGCCGCAGCCGGCCGACCCCGACAAGCCGGCGCCCGTCATCCACGCGAGGGATCCACTCGACGTCGTCCAGCGCGCCGTCGCAACGATCACGGGCCTGACCGGCGCCGTGCTCGGGCTCCTCGCCTTCGTCACGTCCCGCGAGGTCGCGCGCGAGCAGCGTGCCCAGCAGGTCGCCGTCGATTGCCTCGCGGCGGAGCGCAAGCTGGACCGCGCCTGGGACGAATTGGGCGGTGCGCCGCTCTCGAACCGCATCCGGGCCTACACGCAGGAGCTGCGCCGGCTCGAGGCGGCGACCGAGCTGTCGCGCGAGGCGGAACTCTTGTGTCCCACGGCTCGGCCGCGCGCGATCCGCATGCGTGCGCACGTGCTGCGGGCGCAGGGACGGAAGGCCGAGGCGCTCGAGGGGACCCGAGGAGGCGCTGGCCGCGGATCCCGGCGACACGCTGTCGCTCGAGGGGCTGGCGAAGGCGCTCATCGACCTGGGCCGGGTGCCGGAGGCGCTCGAGACCTACGACCGCGCGCTGATCCTGTCGCCTTCGGACGATTCGCTGCACGTGAACCGGGCGGCGATCCTGATGCACCTCGGGCGTCCGCTCGAGGCGTTGGAGGCGTGCGACAAAGCCAGTGCGATCGCGCCCGACGTCGCGTTCAACCATGCGGCCCGAGGCAGTGCTCTCGTCGCGCTCGACCACAAGCCCGAGGCCGCGGACGCGTTCGTGCGCGCCGTGCAGCTCGATCCCATGATGGTCGGACCGCACGAGCAGTTGGCGATCCTGTGGCGCGCTTTGGGCCATCCCGTGGAGGCACTCGTCGCGGCGGAGCGCGCCACGGAGCTGGATCCGACCAATCCGGGGCCTCGCAACACGCGTGGCAACCTGCTGCTCAGCGCTCGTCGCAACGCGGAGGCGCTGGTGGCGTACACGTCCGCGACGACGATCGGCGGGCCCTGGAGCTCGCCGCACGCCGGGCGCGGTCATGCGCTGATGGCACTCGACCGGCCGCAGGAAGCTCTGGAGGCTTACGAGCGGGCGAGCGCGATCGATGCCAGCGACGTGATCGCGGCGAAGGGGCGCGGCGATGCCCTGGCGCGATTGTCCAGCGCCGAGGATGCGGTGGCCGCGTACGACGTCGCGTTGAAACTCGATCCCACGTGGGCGCAGACCCACTTCGCCCGGGCCAGCGCGTTGATTGCGCTGGGACGCCTTGCGGAAGCGCTGCCCGGACTCGAGCGCGCGCTCGAGCTCCAGCCGGATTTCCTGGAGGCGCAGGCCGTCCGGGAGCAGGTGAAGTCCGACCTCGAGCGCTGACGGACGAAGCGGCCCGCGCCGAGACCAACTCGCCGCGGGCGGTGAACAGCGGTGTCAGACACCTTCCCCCGCCGTCGCGACAGCGGTGTCAGTTCGGCATCGACCCCGGTTGACCCACAGCGGATGAAACCTCCACGGAGGCGGCTCGGGGAGGCCTCTTTCTATCGAGCGGTGAGGCGGGGGGAAGGTGTCTGACACCCGTGTTCACGGATTCAATCCGCTTCGGCGCGCTTCTCCATCCGGGCCCACGCGTCGCGCAGCGTGACCGTGCGGTGGAACACGGGCTTGCCGGGGCGTGAATCGACCGGGTCGACGTAGAAGTAGCCGACGCGCTCGAACTGGTAGTGCGCGCCCGGCTGCGCGTCGCGCAGGGAGGGCTCGAGCTTCGCGCCTTCCAGCACCTCGAGCGACTTCGGGTTCAGGTTCGTCTTCCAGTCGACGCCTTCGGGCACGTCGTCGGGGTGCTCGGCCGCGAAGAGGTGGTCGTACAGCCGGATCGGCGCCGTGATCGCGTGCTCGGCCGAGACCCAGTGGATGATGCCCTTGACCTTGCGACCTTCCGGATTCACGCCGTGCGCCGTGGCCGGGTCGTAGGTGCAGACGAGCTCGACGATCTCGCCGCGCTCGTTCTTCTTCACTGCCTTGCAGGTGACGACCCAGGCGTAGCGCAGGCGCACTTCCTTGCCGGGCGAGAGGCGGAAGTACTTCTTGGGCGGATCCTCGCGGAAGTCGTCGCGGTCGATCCACACCGTCCGCGTGATCGGCACCTTGCGCGTGCCCGACGACGGATCCTCGGGGTTGTTCACCGCGTCGATCCACTCGACGTGGCCCTCGGGGAAGTTCTCGATCGTGACCTCGAGCGGGTCGAGCACCGCCATCACGCGCGCGGCGCGCTTGTTCAGGTCGTCGCGGATCGCGTTCTCGAGCACGACCTTGTCGACCGTGCTGTTGAAGCGCGCCACGCCGATCTGGTCGCAGAACGCGCGCAACGACTCGGGCGTGTAGCCGCGCCGCCGGATGCCCGACAGTGTCGGCATGCGCGGGTCGTCCCAGCCCGACACGATGCCGCTCTGCACCAGCTCGAGCAGCTTGCGCTTGCTGAGCACGGTGTACGTCACGTTGAGCCGCGCGAACTCGATCTGCCGCGGCCGGTGGGGGACCGGCAGGTGGTCGAGGAACCAGTCGTACAGCGGGCGGTGGATCTCGAATTCGAGCGTGCAGACCGAGTGCGTGATGCCCTCGAGCGCGTCGCACTGCCCGTGCGCGAAGTCGTACATCGGGTAGATGCACCACGCGTCACCCGTGCGGTGGTGGTGCGCGCGCAGGATGCGGTAGAGCACGGGATCGCGCAAATTCGGGTTGGGCGACGCCATGTCGATCTTGGCCCGCAGCGTGCGCGCGCCGTCGGGGAACTCGCCCGCGCGCATGCGCCGCAATAGATCGAGGCTCTCCTCCGGCGTGCGCTTCCGGAACGGGCTCTCGCGGCCCGGCTTGTCGAGCGAGCCGCGGTATTCGGCCAATTGCTCCGGCGTCAGGTCGTCCACGTAGGCATGGCCGGTCTTCACCAGGTGTTCGGCGTAGGCGAACAGCTGCTCGAAGAAGTCGCTGGCGAAGAAGAGCGCGTCCCAGCGGAAACCGAGCCACTCGATGTCGTGCTGGATCGAGTCGACGTACTCCTGCTCCTCCTTCGACGGGTTCGTGTCGTCGAAGCGCAAGTTGCACTTCCCCTCGTAAGTGCGCGCCAGCCCGAAGTTCAGGCAGATCGACTTGGCGTGACCCAGGTGCAGGTAGCCGTTGGGCTCGGGCGGGAAGCGCGTCTGGACGCGTCCGCCGTTCTTGCCAGCGGCGAGGTCGGCCTCGACCTCGTCGTGGAGAAAACTGCGGTGCCGCGGCTTCTCAGGCTCCGTGCTGGGCAGGCTGTCGTGGGGCATGGCTCGTGGCGTGCCGCGCGGTTCGTGGACGCGCGGCCAAGCGCGGGAAGATACCAGCGTCAGGCCGCCGATGCCGGACGGCCCGTGACGAATGCAAAGCGCGACCGTAGTCTCGCCTCTGTGTCGATCCTGAATCCCACGCCGCCCGAATGGATGGTCGACGGCCAAGGTCGTCCCTATTTCCTGTGGGACATGGAGATGACCCTGGGGCGATTCCGCGAGCAACTCGCCGGAGACGACCGAGAGGTGCGCGCGTACCTGATCGGGAAGCTCATGCGGCAGGCGAAGCCGGACGACGTCTTCCAGTTCGTGACGGTGGCCGAGATCCGGGCGGACTGGCCGCGGATCGAGCCGTTCCTGGGAGAGTCGCGCGAGTTCTGGACCTGGCTGCTTCGGACGTGGGCGGAGGAACGCGATGTCGGATAGTCGCCTGACCCCGCTGCAGGAGCGCGTGCTCGACCAGCTCGCGGGGCGACCCGCCGGCTGGACGCTCACTGGCGGCGGAGCGCTCGCCGGTTTTCACACCCGCCACCGCACGACGCGCGACCTCGACCTCTTCTGGCACGGAAGATCCGAACTCGGATCCCTGGGCAGCGAGGTCCAGGCCCGGCTCGAGTCGTGTGGACTGACGGTGGCAACCTCGATGACCGCGCCCGCGCACATCCGCTATCTCGTGCGCTCCGGCGAGGAACAACTGGCGATCGACCTCGTCGCCGAACCCGTCAGGCCGATCGAGGAACCAGTGGAGCGGGCCTTGGGCTCACGCCCATTCTTCGTGGACACGGCGCACGAGATCCTCGTGAACAAGCTGACGACGCTGATTCAACGGAGAGAGCTGCGCGACCTCGTCGACGTCGGAGCCCTCCTCGATCAAGGCGGCGACCTGGGTCGCGCGCTCACCGATGCGCCACGGAAGGACGCGGGGTTCTCCGCGCTCACGTTGAGCTGGCTCTTGCGCGAACTCCCCATCGCGGCCATGGTCAAAGCCTCGAGCATCCCGTCGTCGGAAGCGGAAGCTCTGCTCGCCTTGCGCGACCGCCTCGTGAAGCGCGTCACGACACTGGCCGAGCCGGGTCTTTAGCTCACCAGCGGGTCACTGCGCGCCGGCCACGAGGAAGTCCGCGGCCAGGTGCGCCATCGCCCGCGCGCCGGTCGGCAGCGCGGCCTCGTCGATGAAGAAGCGCGGCGAGTGGTTCGAGTCGGCCGTCGCGACCTTGTCGGGCGGCGTCACGCCCAGGAACACGAACAGGCCGGGCACCTTGCGCGCGTAGAACGAGAAGTCCTCCGCGCCCGTGATCTTCGTCACTTCCTTGACCCGCCCGGGCGCCACGCGCTCGAGAGTCGGCATCATGCGCTCGAGCAGCGCCGGGTCGTTCGCCGTGACGGGGTAGCCCGTCTCGATCGTGACTTCGGCGGTAGCGCCGTGCGCCTGCGCGATGCGCTCGGCGATGCGCTTCACTTGCGCGTGTACGTCGGCGCGCATCGCTTCGTCGAACGTGCGGATCGTGCCGACCAGTCGCGCGCGGTCGGGGATGATGTTGTTGCGCACGCCGGCCTCGAACTGGCCCACGGTCACGACCGCCGGCTCCTTGGTCAGGTCGAGGCCGCGCGAGACGATCGTCTGCAGCGCCGTGACGATCGCGCTGCCGGCCACCACGGGATCGATGCCGGCCCAGGGTTTCGATCCGTGCGCCTGACGGCCGTGCACGACGATCTCGAAGCGGTCGGCGGCGGCCAGGATCGGCCCCGCGCGCAAGCCGATCTGGCCCGACGGTTGTCCGGCGAACACGTGCAGCCCGAAGATGGCGTCGACCTTCGGGTCGTCGAGCACGCCTTGCGCGATCATGAGCTGTGCGCCGGCCGGCTGCTCGTCGACCGGCACGCCTTCCTCGGCCGGCTGGAACAGCAGCACGACCTTGCCGGGCAGTTGCGCGCGCACGCCGACCAGCGCTTCCGCCGCGACGAGCAGCATCGCCGTGTGCGCATCGTGACCGCAGGCGTGCATGACGCCGACGGTTCGGCCCTCGTACGTGCCCGTCGCCTTGCTGGCGAACGGCAGGTCGACCTCCTCGCGCACGGGCAGCGCGTCCATGTCGGCGCGCAGCGCGACGACGCGTCCCGGCCGGCCGCCTTCGATCACCGCCACGACGCCGTGCTTCGCGACACCGGTGCGCGGCGTCAATCCCATCGCGCGCAGGCGCTCGGCCACGAAGCGCGCGGTCTCGACTTCACGGTTGGAGAGCTCCGGGTTCTGGTGCAGGTGGCGGCGCCACTCGATCAGACGCGGTGTCGCTGCTTGGATGGCCGCATCGACGTCCTCCGCCAGCGTGGGGGCACCGCTCGCGGGGCCGCCCGCGCCGGCAGCCGCGGCGAGCGGTACCAAGAGGACGACGCACGACGCGGCGCGCAGGAATCGACGGCGGGTGGAGGACGCGAGGACAGGTCGGCGCATGGAGGCTCCGTGTTGGATCGCGCCATCCTAGGGTCAACCGCGTGAATGAGCATGCCCGACCTCGTAGCCTGCGCGCGATGATCCTCGACCTGGCCCAGTCCGACCCTCCGGAGCTGCCGGAGTACGACCTGTGCATCGTCGGGACCGGGCCGGCCGGCGCGACGCTGGCCAGCGAGCTGGTGGAGAGCGGGCTGCGCGTGTGCGTTCTCGAGAGCGGCCGGCGCGTGCCGAGCGCGCGCGGCGATGCATTGCGCGCGGTCGAGAGCGAGGGCATCCACGTCAAGGACTGGTCGCGCGAGCGCGTTCTGGGCGGCGCGTCGACGACGTGGGCCGGCTTGTCGAGCCCGCTCGATCCGATCGACCTGGAACCGCGGCCGTGGATCGGCTCCGCGGGCTGGCCGATCGCGCGCGCGGAGCTGATGGAGCTCTACGAGGAGGCGTCGCGGCGCTATCGCTTCCCGTCGCCGGCCGCGTTCGGCCCAGAGGGTTTCGCGAAGCTGCGTCCGCGCGGCGAGCTGCAGCCGACGTGGCGCCGGCTGGAGGAGAAGGTCTTCCTGGCCTGCTCCGAGCCGCAGGACTTCGGTCGCGAGTGCGCGGCGGCCTGGAACGCGCCGAGCATCGACTTGCTGCTCGACGCGACGCTCGTGCGGCTCGAACCAGGTGGAGATCCCGCCACCGAGGCGCCGCGCGTGGGTTCGGGCGTCGTGCGCACCTCGCGCGGCGAGTTGCGCGTGCGCGCGCGCGGATTCGTGTTGGCGACGGGAGGCATCGAGAACGCGCGGCTCCTGCTCCTGTCGCGCGGCCCGACGCTCGCGGGCCTCGGCAACGAGCACGGTCAGGTCGGCCTGGGCTTCATGAACCACCCGAAGAACTACTTCGGCACCGTGCGGCTCTTGCGGCCCGTGTCGGAGCTGCCGTACTTCTTCGGCTCGCTGCACAAGGGCTTCGCCGGATACGCCGGCTTGCGGCTGGTCGAGCCCGTTCAGCGCGAGCTCGGCCTGCTCGACTCGTACGCGCGCTTCGAGCCCCTGTTCCCGTGGTCGGACGACGAAGGCGTCGAGTCGCTCGTGACGCTCGTGAAGCGCAGCCGGTCGCTCTTCTCGCGCTGGAAGAAGGCGCACGAAGACGAGGTCGTCGAGCTGCGCGACTGGTCCGAGACCGGCGACGACTCGGAGCGCCAGAACCGGCGGCGCGGCGCGTTCAGCGCGCTGCCGCTGGCCGTGAACGTCGCGCTGCACGCGCCCAGCGTCGCGCAGTACTCGTGGTTTCGCCTCGGACGGCGCAAGCCCAAGGTCCGGCTCGTGCGCTTGCGCAACTTCGTCGAGATGGAGGCGACGAACGCGAACCGCGTGACGCTCTCCGACGCGCGCGATCTGCACGGCCAGCTGCTGGCGCGCGTGCGGCACCAATGCACGGAGCTCGACCGGTGCTCGATGGTCGAGCTGCACCGCGCGCTGCGCGAGGAACTCGCCGCGAACGGGATCGGCGAGCTGGAAGGCGACCTCGACCGCGCCGAGCCGTGGCCGATCGACCAGGACGCGTCGCACCACATGGGCGCGACGCGCATGGGCCTCGACCCGCGCACGTCCGTGGTCGATCCGCAGTTGCGCTTGCACGGCGCCGCGAACGTCTGGATCGCGGGCTCCTCCGTGTTCCCGACCAGCGGCTGCGCGAACCCGACGTACACGATCGTTGCGCTCTCGATCCGGCTGGCGCGGCATCTGCGAAACCTGCGCTCGCTGCGTGCGCGCGAGAGCGTCGCATGAACCCGCGCCGCGTCTGGATCGTCGGCGCCGGCAAGCGCGTGCGCGAGACGGCGCTGCCGGCGTTCCTCTCACTGCCCGAATCGTTCACGATCGCGGGCGTCTTGGCGCGCACGGGCCGCGACGTGGAGATGGCCGGCCGCCGCTTCGCGATCCGCGCGCTCTCCCAGGTGAGCGCGCAGGAGTTCGCGCCCGGCGACATCGTGTACGTCGCCGCCGCAAAGGACGCCGTTCCGAGCGTGCTCCTGAGCCTGGCGACGTTGGACCGGGCGCGCCTCGAGCTCTTGATCGACACGCCCGTGCTGCGCTTCAAGCACCTGCGGCACGCGCACCTCCTCGAAGGCTGGTCGCGCGCCAGCGTCGCCGAGGACGTCGCCTGGCTGCCCTGGTACGAGGCTGCCCGCGCAGCGGTGGGGGACGTGCGCAGCGTGCTGTTCGACCGCTCGGCGTTCGCCTACCACGGCCTCGCGGCGGCCAAGACGCTGTGTCACGCGACGCGCCTCGTCCGCGCGCGCCGGACGAAGCTCGCAGGCGGCGCCGCGCGCCGCGAGATCGAGGTCGACGGCGGCCGCCGCGCGGTCGTGATCGAGCCGCGCGACTACGCCACCGGCCGTTTCGCGCTGGAGGGCACGCGCGGACGCGTCACGGACCGTCGCGAGCCGGGCGAGGACGCGCTGCTCCTCGAGCCGATCGTCGAGGATGCGCTCTGCACGGGCTTTCACGCCGGAGACGTCGTGACGCGGCTGACGCGCGAGGAATCGCTGCTGACCCGCGGCGACGCCCCCGGCGCGAGCGTCACGGCGCGCATGGCGTCGATGAAGCGGATCGGTTTCCGACGCCTGGCGCTCGCGGTGGCGGAAGGCCGCGGCGCGTACCCGATCCAGCAGGGCCTCGACGACATGACGGTCGACTGGTTCCTCGAGCGGCTGGGCCGCTGGCGTGCGAACGGCATCCTCGACGTCATGTCCCGCGGACTGTGGAGTGCGCTCGGACGTTTGCGTTGAGCCGGTCTCGGCCTCGGACCGCGCTGGATAGACTGCACCGGCCGCCTCTGCACGCCAACTGATCCTCGAGGTTCGATTCCATGCGTACGCGCTCGCTGCTCGCCCTCTGGCTGTCCGTGACCGCGCTGAGCGCGCTGAGCGCACTGACTGCCTGCAACTCGTCGTCCACCGCGCGCTCGACGCCGCCGGCCGAGCTCGAGGGTGCCAGGCAGTCCTCTCCGCTGGCGGTCGCGTCGCGCCCCTGGCCGCACGAGACGTCCGACATCCCGGTCGATCCGCGCATTCGCTTCGGCGCGCTGCCGAACGGGCTGCGCTACGCCTGGATGGTGAACGCCGAGCCGGACGAACGCTGCTACGCGTACCTGCACGTCGACGTCGGCAGCCTGGCCGAGAAGGACGACGAGCAGGGGCTCGCGCACTTCCTCGAGCACATGGCCTTCAACGGCACGCGCGACTATCCGGGCACGAGCCTGATCGAGTGGTTCCAGCGCCACGGCATGGGCTTCGGCGCCGACTCGAACGCGCACACTTCGTTCAGCGAGACGGTCTACGAGCTCAACCTGCCGAAGTCGGACGCGCAGACGCTGGGCGAGGGTCTGCACGTGCTGCGCGAGTTCGCCGGATCGCTCGTGATCGATCCGGCCGAGGTCGAGCACGAGAAGGGCGTGATCGACGCCGAGGAGCGCGAGCGCGACTCGGCCGCGTGGCGCGCGCAGCGTGAGAGCCTCGAACGCACGCTCGACGGCACGCGGGTCCCCGAGCGGCTGCCCATCGGCGAGAAGGTTGTGCGCGACCGCTTCACGGCCGCGGGCGTCCGCGCGTTCTACGAGACCTGGTACCGGCCCGACCTGATGACGCTCGTCGTCGTCGGCGACCTCGGCGATCTCGACCCGACGCGGATGATCGAGAAGGAGTTCAGCGACCTCGTCAACCCGTCCGCGCCGCGTCCGTCCGAGCCCGCGCTGGGCCGGCCGAGCTTCGCGAACCTGGTCTACGCGATCCACGAGCCCGAGCTGCCGACGGAGAGCCTCGCCGTCGCGCGGCTCGTCCCGTACGTGGAGGAGCCGGCGACGGTCGCGGAATGGCTCGAGGACGTGCCGCTCGACTACGCGCGCGCGATGTTGAACCTGCGCTTCAGCGAGCTGGCGAAGGACTCCGACGCCGCCTTCCTCCAGGCCAACGCGGGCGCCGCCGAGATGGTGCGCGCGATCGACGGCGACGGCCTCTGGATCGCGTGCCGGCCCGAACGCTGGCGCGAGGCGCTCATGGCCTGCGAGGCGGAGCTGCGCCGCGCGCTCGAGTTCGGGTTCCAGGCCGCCGAGCTCGACGAAGTGCGCGCCGATGGATTGCTCGGTCTCGACGAATCCGTCGAGCGCGAGGCGACGCGCTCGAGCGCTGCCTACGTGTCCGCGATCGTCAGCGCGGCGGAAGAGCCCTACGTGCCGACGCGCGCCGAATGGGTGCGTGCGACCTTCCGGCCGGCGCTCGAGGCGCTGACCGTCGAGCGCTGCGTCGATGCGCTGCGCGAGGCCTGGCGGAAGGGCGCGCTCTCGATCACCGCCTCGGGTGCGCTCGACCTGGGTCCGGACGCGCCGGCCGAGCTGCGCGCGGCCTGGGAGGAAGGCGGACGAGCCACGCTCGAGGCGCCGGCTGCGATCGCGGCGCAAACCTTCGCCTACGCGGCGAGCGAGAACGCGGGCCAGGTCGACTCGCGCACGCACCGCGACGACCTCGACATCGAGGACGTGCGCTTCCAAAACGGCGTGCGCCTGCTCGTGAAGCGCACCGATTTCAAGGAACGCCAGATCCTGTTCAACGCGCGGATCGGCGAAGGCCAGCTGATGGTCGCGCCCGCGCAGCTCGCCGTGGCGTGGGTGCTCGGGCAGGTCTTCGAGGCCGGAGGGCTCCGCCAGCACAGCGCCGACGACCTGCGCCGCCTGACCGCGGGCAAGAACGTCTCCGTCGGCTTCGGCATGGCCGGCGACTCCTTCGAGCTCGGCGGCGCGACGACCGCCGACGATTTCCTGCTGCAGTGCGAGCTCGTCGCGGCCCACGTGACCGACCCGGGCTGGCGCGAGGAGGGCTTGTCGCAATTCCAGAAGGCCGTGCCGCAGTACTACGAGGCGCTGCAGCACGAGCACCAGGGCCCGCTGCTGCTCGAGTTCCTGCCCGAGCTCTACGGCGGCGACCGGCGCTTCAGCATCCCGACGCAGGCCGAGGTCGAGGCCGTCACGCTCGACGACCTGCGCGGCTTCTTCACGCCGGTGCTGAAGGACGCGCCGATCACGCTCACGGTCGTCGGCGACCTCGTCGTCGACGACGTGATCGCGGCGGTTGCGCGCACGTTCGGCGTGCTGCCGCCCCGACGGGCGCTCGAGAGCCACGCCGATCGCCGAGAAATCGGCGGACCGCGCGCAGGCCTGCGCGTCGAGCGTGCGATCGACACGACCGTGCCGCAGACGCTCGTCATGGGCGTCTTCCCGACGACCGACGGCTTCGATCCGGTCCTGCGTCGCAACCTGACCTTCCTGGGCGAGGTCTACAGCGATCGACTGCGCGTCGATGTCCGCGAGAAGCTGGGCGCCAGCTACAGCCCGAGCGCGAGCAGCAACGCGAGCCTGGTGTGGCGCGGCGACGGCGCGGTGCAGGTGCAGGCGATGGCCGCACCGGCCGAAGCCGACACCCTGCTCCAGACGTGCCTCGCGGTCGCTGCCGGTCTCGCGAGCGGCCCGATCACCGACGACGAGGTCGAGCGCGTGCGCGAACCGTTGCTGAACCAGGTGCGCGACTCGAAGCGTCAGAACGGATTCTGGGTCACGCGCCTGCGCGAAGCGCACGCCCGACCCCAGGCGCTGGACGAGATCCTGACCGTCGAAGCGCACTACCGCGCGCTGCGCGCGCAGGACCTGGCGCCGCTGGCCTCGAAGTACCTCCAGCCCGAGCGCGCTTCCGTGTTGATCGTCGCGCCCAAGGAATGAGCGTTCGTCGCAGCAACAGGGCGCGCGGGATGGCGATCGGGACCCATAGCTTCCCGCGGCCGACCGATGAGGGCGCGTGAGCAGCCGGTGGCGCCGGCCTCGCCGTCGCCGTCGGATCGCAAGCGTGGATCCTCGACCACCAGTTCCAGGGTGGCCTCGGCGATACGGGCGGAGGTTCTGAGCGGCTCGCGGCCGATCTCGACGCGCTCGGGCACGTTCGCCTGGGCGCCGCAACCTCGGGGGACTATGATCTTCGCCCACTTGGCCGCGCGCGCCCCCCCGGCGCGACCAGCCTGAAACGACCGGAGCACCACCGTGAGAGACGTCGTCCTCGTCGCCGCCTGCCGCACCCCGATCGGCAAATTCCAGGGAGCCCTGTCCGGCTTCAGCGCCACCAAGCTGGGCGCGCTGGCCATCCAGGAAGCGTTGCGCCGCGCGGGCGTCCCCGCTGCAGCGGTTGACGAAGTGATCATGGGCAACGTGCTGACCGCGGGCCTGGGCCAGAACCCGGCGCGTCAGGCCGCGATCGGCGCGGGCGTGCCGAACTCGGTGCCGGCCTTCACCGTGAACAAGGTGTGCGGCTCGGGGCTGAAGGCCGTGATGCTCGCCGCGCAGGCGATCAAGGCCGGTGACGCCGACTGCATCGTCGCGGGCGGACAGGAGAGCATGACGAACGCGCCGTACCTGATGCCGGAAGCGCGCGCCGGCGTGCGGCTCGGCCACGGCAAGCTCGTCGACTCGATGATCTGGGACGGGCTGTGGGACATCTACAACGACTTCCACATGGGGCAGACGGGCGAGCTGGTCGCCAAGAAGTACGAGATCACGCGCCGCGAGCAGGACGAGTTCGCCGCGCGCAGCCACCAGCGCGCCGGCGCGGCGACGGCCGCCGGGAAGTTCGACGCGGAGAAGTTCGCGCTCGAGATCCCGCAGAAAAAGGGCGAGGCGTTGAAGTTCACGACCGACGAGACCGTGCGCGGCGACACGACGGCCGATTCGATCGCGAAGCTGCGCCCGGCGTTCGATCCGAGTGGCTCGGTGACGGCGGCCAACGCCAGCTCGATCAACGACGGCGCGTCCGCGCTCGTGATCATGTCGGCCGACAAGGCCAAGGCGCTGGGCGTCAAGCCGCTGGCGCGCGTGCTGGGCTACGCCTCCGGCGGCTGCGCGCCGGAGTGGGTCATGATGGCGCCCGAGAAGTCGATCAACGCGCTGGCCACGAAGATGGGCAAGAAGCCGCGCGACTACGACCTGCACGAGATCAACGAGGCCTTCTCGGTCGCGGCGATCGCGCTGCAGCGCGTGCTCGACCTGGATCCGGAGAAGGTCAACGTGAACGGCGGCGCGGTCGCGCTGGGGCACCCGATCGGCGCCTCGGGCGCGCGCGTGCTGACGACGCTCCTGTACGCGATGCAGCAGCGCGGCGCGAAGACCGGCATGGCCAGCCTCTGCCTGGGCGGCGGCAACGCCGTGTCGATGGCGGTGGAGCGGATCTGACGTGGGGCAGTGCACTTACGCGCGCGTCGCGGTGATCGGCGCGGGCACGATGGGCAACGGCATCGCGCAGACGTTCGCGTCGTGCGGGGCCCAGGTGCTGCTCGTCGACGTGGCCGAGGAAGGCCTGAAAAAGGGCGTCGCGGCGATCGAGGGCTCGCTCGCGCGCTTCGTCATGAAGGGCACTGTCCCTGAGGCCGACGCGAAGGCGATCCGCGAGCGCATCCGGGCCAGCACGCGCGTCGAGGACGTGCGCGACGTGGAGCTCGCGATCGAGGCCGTGGTCGAGCGCGCCGATGTGAAGCGCAAGATCTTCGCGCAGCTCGACTCCCAGTGCCCTCCGGCGACGATCCTGGCGACGAACACGAGCTCGATCTCGATCACCGAGATCGCAGCCGCGACGAAGCGCGCCGACCGCGTGATCGGGATGCACTTCATGAACCCGGTGCCGCTGATGAAGCTCGTCGAGATCATCCGCGGCCAGGAGACGAGCGACGCGACCGTCCAGGCGATCCTGAAGTGCACGGAATCGCTCGACAAGACGCCGGTCGAGGCCTCGGACTACCCGGGGTTCGTCTCGAACCGCGTGCTGATGCCGATGATCAACGAGGCCGTGTTCTGCCTGATGGAAGGCGTGAGCACGCGCGAAGGCATCGACACGGTGATGAAGCTCGGCATGAACCACCCGATGGGGCCGCTGGCGCTGGCCGACCTGATCGGCCTCGACGTGTGCCTCGACATCCTCGAGGTGCTGCACTCCGGGCTGGGTGACGACAAGTACCGCCCCTGTCCGCTTCTGCGCCGCTACGTCGCGGCCGGGCGGCTGGGCCAGAAGAACGGCCGCGGGTTCTACGACTACGACGCGGCGCCGGCCAGGACCTGAGGGACTTCACGATGGATTTCGCGCTCGACGAGGAACTGACGCTCTTGCGCGACATGGCGCGCAGCTTCGCCGAGCAGGAGCTCCTGCCGCGCGCGACGAAGCATGACCGTCAGGGCACGATCGACCCCGAGGTGTTCGAGCGCATGAAGGACCTCGGCCTGTGGGGCCTGACCGTGCCCGAGGCGTTCGGCGGCGCCGGCCTCGGGAACCAGGCGCTGTCGGTCGTGCTCGAGGAGATCAACCATTCCTGCGCGTCGACCGGCGTGACGCTGTCGGTGCACAACAGCCTGATCTGCGCGCCGCTGAACAAGTTCGGCAGCGACGCGCAGAAGCGCGAGTGGCTGCCGCGCCTCGCGGCGGGCGAGATCCTGGGCGCGTACTGCCTGACCGAGCCCAACGCCGGCTCCGACGCCGCCAGCCTGCGCACGACGGCCAAAGTCGACGGCGACGATTTCGTGATCGACGGCACGAAGGTCTGGGTCACGAACGGCGGCTGGGCCGGCTTGTTCCTGGTCTACGTGCGCACCGGCGCGCCGAGCTCGCGCGCGAAGGGCATCAGCGCCGTGCTGATCCCGCGCGACACGCCCGGCGTGCGCGTCGGCAAGCCCGAGAAGAAGTGCGGGATCCGCGGTTCGTCGACGACCGAGATCGAGTTCGCGGGCGTGCGCGTCCCGCGCACGAACCTGGTCGGCAAGCTCGACGACGGCTTCAAGATCGCGATGGACACGCTCGACGGCGGCCGCATCGGCATCGCGAGCCAAGCCGTCGGCATCGGTCGCGCCTGCCTCGAGGCGGCGATCAAGTACTCGAAGGAGCGCGAGCAGTTCGGGAAGCCGATCGGCGAATTCCAGGCGATCCAGTGGAAGCTGGCCGACATGAGCACGCGCCTCGACGCCTCGCGCCTGTTGGTGGCCAAGGCCGCCTGGCTGCGGGACCGCGGCGAGCGCTGCACGCAGGCCGCCGCGCAAGCCAAGCTGTTCGCCAGCCAGACCGCCAACTTCTGCGCCGACGAGTCGCTGCAGATCCACGGCGGCGCCGGCTACACCGACCACTTCCACGTCGAACGCCTCTTCCGCGACGCGCGCATCACCGAGATCTACGAAGGCGCGACCGACATCCAGCGCATCGTCATCGCGCGGTCCGTCTCCGCCTGAGCCCCCATGGCCCCGGCGCCCCCCCAATCCCGTGCATCGGTGCCTGGCAACATTCTGCGGGATTCGCGCGCCCGCATGGCAGCCGACCCGAATCCCGGAGAATCTTGCCAGGCACCGATGGCAGGTGATTCGTGAGCGAGGTGGAGCAGCTCGCCGCGCGCTTCCGTGCGGGCGACAAGGCGGCGCTGGCGCGCGCCATCTCGTGGGCGGAGAACGGAGATCCGCGGTTCGCTGAGTTCCTGCGCGGCGAGTGGTCGCGCGTGGGTCGGGGCTGGCGCACGGGGATTACCGGGCCGCCGGGCGCGGGCAAGAGCACGCTCGTGAACGAGCTCGCGCGGACGCTGCGTGCAAAAGACCGCACAGTCGGCGTGTTGGCCGTCGACCCCTCGAGCCCGATCAGCGGCGGGGCGCTGCTGGGCGACCGCATCCGCATGGAGGAGCGCACGAGCGATCCGGGCGTGTACATCCGCTCGATGGCGACGCGCGGCAGCCACGGCGGGCTTTCGCGCGCGGCGGCTGACGCCTGCGACGTACTCGACGCCTTCGGCCTCGACGAGGTGCTGCTCGAAACGGTCGGCGTCGGCCAGGCCGAGTACGACGTCGTGTCCGCGACCGACACCGTGCTCGTCGTGCTGTGCCCCGGCGCGGGCGACGGCATCCAGGCGATGAAAGCCGGCATCCTCGAGATCGCCGACGTGCTCGTGGTGAACAAGTCCGACCTGCCCGGGGCCGACCGCTTGATGATGGACCTCGAGGAATCCGTGCACATCCGCAGCGCGGGCCGCGACGTCTGGGCTCCGCCCGTCGTGGCCTGTTCCGCGGCGAAGTCGCAGGGGATCGACGAGCTGCTCGCGGCGATCGAGGGCCACCGCGAGCACCTGCGCGCGCGCGGGCTCGATTCCGCGCGCGCGACGAAGCGCGTCGCGCAGGTCCAGCGGGTGCTGCACGAGCGTCTGGCCGCGCAGTTGTGGGGCCCGGGCGGCCAGCGCGAGCGCGCGCGGAAGCTGCTCGAATCGGGTCGGACGCCGTACGACGTCGTCGACGAGCTGTCCCAGGCTTTGCCCGACGCGCTCGCGGCGCGTCCCGCCCCCCGGGCCTGATTCCCGTTCGATCGCACGCTGTCTCGCGGAGCCGCGCGCGTGACGCGGGATCGGGCCACACCTGGCCCGCGGCCAGTGAGCCTCAGCGTGCCTCGGCGAACACGATGCAGATCGGCGCTGGCACGTTGACCACGCCACGCGTCTGGTAGACCAGCTTTCCGGTCGCCGGATCGACGCGGTGCACGGACACGGTGTTCGAGTGCGCGCCCGCCGCGAGCAGCCATCCGCCGTCGGGCGAGAGCGCGATGTTGCGCGGGAAGGCGCCGCGCACGGGTTGCACCTGGACCACCTTCAACGCGGCGGTCGCTGGATCGGCCGAGAACACGCTGACCGAGTCGTGGCCGCGGTTCGATGCGTACACGAATCGTCCGTTCGGATGGACGACGATCTCGGCGGCGGAAAGGAACGATTCCCCGGCCTTCTCCTCCGCGCTCAGCGTCGGCACCGTGGCGAGCTGTCGCGCCGTTCCACTCTCGGCGTCCCACGCGAACGACGTCACGGACAGCGCCAGCTCGTTGAGCAGGTGGATGAACCTCCCGTCGGGCGAAAAACGCATGTGACGCGGTCCGCCGCCCGCGACCGAGGCCGCGAAGCCGTGGCGTTCGATCACGGGAACGCGTTCGTCGACGCGGTAGATCACGATGCCGTCGAGCCCGAGGTCCGGCACGAGCGCGAAGCGTCCGTCGGGCGAGAAACCGCACCAGTGCGGATGCGGCGCATCCTGTCGTTTCGCCACGACGCGCGTTCCGCCCTCGTGACGCACGACGTGCGCCGCGCCCAGCCGGCCGTCGGCGTCCAGCGGGAACAACGCCACGGAGCCGTGACCATACTGCGCGGTCAGCAGGAACCGGCCCGAGGGGTGCACGGCGATGTGCGCCGCTCCTCCGACGCCGCTCGGCGCGACGTTGATCGGCGTCAACGCACCGCCCGCGCCGATCCCAAACCCCGCGGCGCCCGGCCCGCCCGGGAAGTCGGCGACGGCGTACAGGATCCGGCCCGCGGGATGCAGGGCCAGGAAGCCCGGCGCGCCGATCTCGGCCGCCAGCTCCGGCGCTGCGAGTCGTCCGCTGGCCGCGTCGAACGAGGAACGATGGATGCCGCGTGCACTTGATCCTTCGGTGCCGAAGTAGACGTGCCAGGCCTGGGCGGCACGCTCGTCGTTCGTCCATGCTGCCGAGGTCAAGAGCACCGAGGCCAGCATGCCCACACCGCAGGCGGCGATCATGCGCGTGGTCGTAGCAGGTGCGTGGCACGTGAGCCAGACCAGGCGCACGGGGTGGTTTCTCGTGCAGCGGCTGTCCTCCTCACGGACATGGAGGTCCAGCACGCAGCAGCGGCACGAGCTGTCCGTGCGGCAACTCCGGTGCGACCGGACCCGGTTGCGCGAACTCGGCCGGCGCGGCCGGTGCCGAGCTCTCGAACGGCGGGCTGGCGAGCCTCGCGGCCGACACGCTCGAGCTCGGAGCCGCGGGGATGACCGGGACCAGCGCGCTGTTCTTCGAGGGCACCGCGCAGGCTGGCGGCGGAGCGGCGTGCCGTTCGACGACAGACACCTGTGCGCGTCCGGCACGCCCGTGCGGTTGCGCACGGTGCCGCCACTTGGGGCGCGTATCCGGCCGAGTCCCTTGCCGAATACTTGAGTCAGCGGCTAACTCAGAGCCGGTGGGCGCCTAGCGCCGTGCGGATCGCTCTGCGTATCCCGGGCTGTCCGTCGCGCCGTCGTCCTGCGCCGGCGGTGCCCAGCCTGAGCGGTTCGAGGCGCGCCCCGCGCCGAGAACAGAAAGGTCTCCATGCTGCGTCCTGCCTCGCGATCCTGACCCTTCCCGTCCTCCTCCTGACGGCGCCGAGCGCGCGCGCGCAGGCGGACTGCGGCGACTGGCAGAGCACGTTTGCCGCGCCCGGTGCCGACGATCCGATCCTGGATTGGGCCGTCTTCGACGACGGGCCCGGTCCCACGCTCTACGCAGCGGGCTTCTTCACGTCGATCGGCGACCTGAACGTCTCGGGCGTCGCGCGCTGGAACGGGCAGGCCTGGAGCGCGCTCGGCGCGCCGGTGGCCACGGACGGCGCCGTGCTGGCGCTGGGGTCGTACGACAGCGGGTCGGGCGCGCAGCTCCACGCCGGCGGCGAGTTCACGCGCATCGGCGGCACGGACGCCAGCAACATTGCGCGCTGGAACGGCACGAGCTGGTCGCCTCTGGGCGCCGGCTTGGACGGCCTCGCTGACGCGATCGCCGTGTTCGATTCCGGCGCGGGACCCGAGCTCGTCGTGGGCGGCACGTTCACGATGGCGGACGGAGTGCCGGCCGCGAACATCGCGCGCTGGAACGGCACGAGCTGGTCCGCCCTCGGCCTCGGCACGAGCTCGCGCGTGCGCGACCTGATCGTGCACGACGACGGCACGGGACCGGCGCTGTACGCCTGCGGATGGTTCGCCAGCGCGGGCGGAGTCGACGTGCCGCGCGTCGCGCGCTGGAACGGGAGCACGTGGAGCGCAGTCGGCTCGAGCACCCAGTACGTCGGCTTCCAGCAGATGAACGATCTCGAGGTCTACGACACCGGCTCCGGCCCCGAGCTCTACATGTGCGGGTACGCCGACTTGGGCAACGGGCTCCAAAGCGTCGTGCGTTGGGACGGCGCGAGCTGGACGGCCGTCGGCGCCCTGCCGTCGGGCTTCGCGGAAGCCCTGACCGTCTTCCACGACGGCGATTACCCCGCGCTTCACGCCGCGTTCCGTGACCTGAACAGCTCGCCGAGCCGGACGACGATCCACGCTTGGGACGGTTTCCAGTGGACCGCGCTGGCAGGCGAGTTCGCGGGCAGAGAGGGCCACGTGCGCAGCATGGCCGCCTTCGATGGCGAAGCGGATGGCGTGCCCGCCGCGAACCTCGCGTCGTGGCGCTCGTGCGGAACGGTCGGCACGGTCGCGTGTCCGGGCGACGGCAGCAACGCGGCGTGCCCGTGCGGCAACACGGGCGCGAGCGGGCACGGTTGCGCGAACTCGGCGTTCGCGGGCGGAGCCGTGCTCTCGAGCAACGGGCTGGCGAGCCTGGGATCCGACACGCTCGAGCTGGTCGCCGCGGGCATGAGCGGCACGAGCGCGCTGTTCTTCCAGGGCACCGCGCAACTCGGCGGCGGCGGGGGAATCATGCTCGACGACGGCCTGTGGTGCGCGGGCGGCGCGCTGGTGCGGCTGCGCACGGCGCCTGTGTCCGGCGGCTCGGCCAGCGTGCCGCTCGCCGGCGATCCGCGGCTCTCCGTCTCTGGCCTGATCCTCGGCCCGAGCGAGATCCGCACGTACCAGGTGCGCTACCGGAACGCCGCCAGCTTCTGCACGCCGGGCACGACGAACTTCACGAACGGTCTGCGGATCGTCTGGTCCTTGTGAGCGTCGCCGGCGCGTCACCGCTCGCCGAGATCCCATGACGGGCCCAGGGCCGGCGCGCGGACGCGCTGCCGGCAGCGCGTGCGACACGCACGTGGGCCAGCTCTCGCGTGCGGGCCAGGGCCTCGTGTAGCTGCAGAAGGCGATGCACCAGGCCGGCGCGCGCCGTGATCACGAGCTTGTGGCGCCTGCCGGACGAAGCCACGAAGACCTTGATGCTCGACTTCGACTGGCGCGTCTGGATCGAGGGACAGCGTTGCTCGAGCTCGGCCCGGCTGCATCCTTGGATCGCGCCAGCCGCAGTGCCCGAACGAAATGCCGCCGGCCGTTCGTGCGGAACGACCGCCCGAAAGGCGAGGATGGGCGCGTGATCGACAAGCACAGTCTCGACGGCCTCTTCCGCCCGCGCTCCGTCGCCGTGATCGGCGCGTCGCGCAAGAAGGGGCACCTCGGCCGCGAGCTGTTCCACAACGTGCTCGCCTACGAGTTCCAGGGCATGGCGTTCCCCGTCAACCCGACGGCGAAGGTCGTCCTCTCGATCAAGTGCTACTCGTCCGTGCTCGAGATCGAGGACGACGTGGACATGGCCGTCGTGGTCGTGCCGCGCGAGCACGTCCTCGCCGTCGTGGAGGAGTGCGGGAAGAAGGGCGTGAAGGGCGTCGTCGTCATCAGCGCGGGCTTCCGGGAGGTGGGCGACGCGGGCCGCGAGCGCGAGCGGGCCCTCGTGGAGATCGTCCGCCGCCACGGCATGCGGATGATCGGCCCGAACTGCATGGGGATCGTCAACACCGATCCGGCGTACCAGCTCGACGCGACGTTCGCGCCCACGCAGCCGATCCGCGGGGGCATCGGGTTCCTGTCGCAGTCCGGCGCGATGGGAGTGGCGATCTTGAACCGCTGCCGGCAGCTCGGTCTCGGCATCTCCATGTTCGCCTCGATGGGCAACAAGGCCGACGTGAGCGGCAACGACCTGCTCGAGTACTGGGAGGAGGACCCGGACACGAAGCTCGTCCTCATGTACCTCGAGAGCTTCGGCAACCCGCGCAAATTCACGCAGATCGCGCGTCGCGTGACGCGCCGCATGCCTGTGATCGCGGTCAAGTCGGGCCGCACGGCGGCGGGCGCGGCGGCAGCGACATCGCACACGGGCGCGCTCGCCGGCGGACAGGACTCGGCCGTCGACGCGCTGCTCTGGCAGTGCGGCGTCCTGCGGGCGGACAAGATCGAGGACCTCTTCGACATGGCGCTCGCGTTCAACTCGCAGCCGTTGCCGCGCGGACGCCGTGTCGCGCTGCTCACCGACGCCGGCGGGCCGGCGATCATGGCGACCGATGCGCTCGTCGCCGCGGGACTCCAGATGGCGCAACTGTCCGCTGCGACCAGGAAGGCGCTCGCGCTGGGACTCTCGCCCGATGCGTCCGTGGCCAACCCCGTGGACATGCTGGGCCACTCGACGGGCGTTGACTACGCGCGATCGCTGAAGCTCCTGCTCGAGGACGACAGCGTCGATGCCGTGATCGCGCTCTACGTGCCGCCGGTGATGCACGATCCGGTCGCCGTCGCGCATGAGATCTTCAACGCGGGGCAGGGCAGCCAGAAGACGGTGCTGTGCGTGCTGATGGCGCGCGAGGACGTGATCCGCGCGGTGAAGGACAAGGGCGGCCCCTCCTTGCCGATCTACGAGTTCCCCGAGTCCGCCGTCCACGCGCTCGCCGCGATGGTGCGCTACCGCGAGATGCGCGATCGCGATCCGGGCCGTATCCCCGAGTTCGAGGTCGATCGCGACGCCGCGGCGCGCGTCTTCGCCCAGGCGGCGGCCGAAGACCGCGGGCAGCTCACGGTCGACGAGGCGATCGCCGTGCTGGAGGCGTACGGGCTGCGCTTCGCCGCGTCGCGGCTGGTCGCGCAGCGCGCGGACCTGCTGGCCGCGTGCCGTGCGGTCGGATTCCCCCTCGTGATGAAGATCGTGTCCCCGGACATCGTCCACAAGACCGAGGTCGGCGGCGTGATCGCCGACGTCCGCAACGTCGACGATGCGCAGGCTGCCTTCGACACGCTGATGGGCCGCGCGACGGAGCTGTCGCCTGCGCCGCGGATCGACGGCGTGCTCGTGCAGGAGATGAAGAAGGGCGGCCGCGAGATGATCCTGGGCGTCGCGACCGACCCGAGTTTCGGTCCGCTGCTGATGGCCGGCCTCGGCGGCATCTACGTCGAGGTTCTGAAGGACGTCGCGTTCCGCATCCATCCGATCACCGACCGCGACGCCGACGAGATGGTCGCGAGCCTGCGCGCGGCCAAGCTGCTCGAAGGCGTGCGGGGCGAGAAGCCGGTCTGCGTCGCGGCCTACAAGGAGGCGCTGCTGCGCGTGAGCCGCCTCGTCCAGGACTTCCACGGCATCCGCGAGATCGACGTGAACCCGTTCATGCTGGGCGAGACGGCCGAGCAGAGCGTGGCGGTGGACGCGCGGATCCGCATAGATCCGGCGGCCTTCCGCGCGGCGCGTTGACGTCTCGGCGCGAGGCCGTCGAGCTCCGGTCCTTTGGTGAGCCGGGCGAGGGTCGCGTCATGCGCCGGGGCGAGCTCCGCGCGGTCCGGGGCAGCCGGCAAGCAAGCGGCCAGGTGCTGCCTGCGCGCGGGCGCCGTTTTCCTACGCACTACGACGCAGCGTCGAGCCGCACGGTGCGTACGGTCAATGCCCGGGCCCGCGCTTATCGTGCATCTCGCGCACGTCGGGCGGTTGCGCGCACATGAGCACGAAGCGATTCGAAGTCGTCGACGCCAACGAGGCGGTCGCGCGCGTCGCCTATCGCGCCAGCGAGGTCATCGCGATCTACCCGATCACGCCCTCCTCGGCGATGGGCGAGCTCTCCGACGAGTGGGCCGCGGCGGGCCGGACGAACCTGTGGGGGGACGTGCCGCGCGTCGTCGAGATGCAGTCCGAGGGCGGCGCGGCGGGCGCGTTGCACGGCGCGCTGCAGGCCGGGGCGCTGGCGACGAGCTTCACCGCTTCGCAGGGCCTGCTGCTCTACCTGCCGAACATGTTCAAGATCGCGGGCGAGCTGACGCCGTTCGTGCTGCACGTCTCGGCGCGGACGATCGCGACGCACGCCCTCTCCATCTTCGGCGACCACTCGGACGTGATGGCCGCGCGCGGGACGGGCTTCGCGATCCTCGGCTCGTGCTCGCCGCAGGAGGCCCAGGACCTGGCCCTGGTCGCGCACGCCGCGACGCTGCGCTCGCGGATCCCGTTCCTGCACTTCTTCGACGGGTTCCGCACGTCGCACGAGCTCGCGCGCGTCGAGCTGCTGGCGGACGACGACGTGCGCGCGCAGCTCGATCCGGCCGCGATCGAGGCGCACCGCGCCCGCGCGCTGACGCCGGACCGCCCGGTGCTGCGCGGCAGCGCCCAGAACCCCGACACGTTCTTCCAGGCGCGCGAGGCCAGCAACCGCTTCCACGCGGCCTGTCCGGACTTCGTCGAGCGGGAGATGCGCGCCTTCGGCGAGCGTACCGGCCGACACTACGGCCTCTTCGACTGGCACGGCCATCCCCAGGCCGAGCGCGCCGTCGTCGTGATGGGGTCCGCGTCGGAGACGCTGCGCGCGACCGTCGACTGGCTCGTGGCCCGCGGCGAGAAGGTCGGCGTGCTCACGGTGCGCCTCTTCCGGCCCTTCTCCGTGCGCCATTTCGACGACGCACTGCCGCGCACGGTCGGGCGCATCGCCGTGCTCGACCGCACGAAGGAGCCTGGCGCCCCGGGCGAGCCGCTGTACCTGGACGTGGTCGCGGCGCTGGCCGAGGTCCGGCGGGGCGAGGTCCCGCTCGTCGTGGGCGGCCGTTACGGGCTCTCGTCCAAGGAGTTCACGCCGGCGATGGCGCGCGCGGTCCTCGACGAGCTGAAGGCACCGCGCCCGCGCAACCAGTTCAGCGTCGGCATCCGCGACGACGTCACGCACGCGTCGCTCGACGTCGGTCCGGAGCTCGACGTGCTGGGCGAGGGCGTGTTCCAGGCCGTGTTCTGGGGCCTGGGCTCGGACGGCACCGTCGGCGCGAACAAGAACACGATCAAGATCATCGGCGAGGAGACCGGCGCGCACGTCCAGGGCTACTTCGTCTACGACTCGAAGAAATCCGGCGCCGTCACGGTGTCCCACCTGCGCTTCGGCCCGCACCCGTTGCGCGCGCCGTACCTGGTGTCGCGCGCCGATTTCGTCGGCGTTCACCAGTTCGACTTCGTCGACCGCTACGACGTGCTCGCGGCGGCGCGCCCGGGCGCCGTGCTGCTCCTGAACAGCCCGTACGGATCGGACGAGGTGTGGGACCGCCTGCCGCGCGAGATGCAGGCTGCGATCCTCGAGCGCGGCGTGCAACTGTGGGTCGTCGACGGCCTGGCCGTCGCGCGCGAGGCCGGCATGGGCGGACGCGTGAACACCGTGATGCAGGTGTGCTTCTTCGCGATCTCGGGCGTCCTGCCGCGCGACGAGGCGCTGGCGCACGTGAAGCGCTCGATCGAGAAGACCTACGCGCGCAAGGGTCCGGACGTCGTGCGCCGCAACCTGGACGCGGTCGACGCCGCGCTGTCGCGCCTGCAGCGCGTCGAGCTGCCGGCGGCCGCGAGCGCGCGACGCATGCGGCCGCCCCCGGTCCCCGAGCAGGCGCCCGAGTTCGTGCAGCGCGTGACGGCCGTGATGCTCGCCGGGCAGGGCGACCTCCTGCCGGTCAGCGCGTTCCCGCCCGACGGTACCTGGCCGACGGGCACGGCGCGGTGGGAGAAGCGCAACCTCGCGCTCGAGATCCCCGTCTGGGACGAGGAGCTGTGCATCCAATGCAACAAGTGCGCACTGGTCTGCCCGCACGCCGCGATCCGCGCCAAGGTCTACGAACCCGCGCAGCTCGCGGGCGCCCCGGAGGGCTTCAAGTCCACGCCCTGGCGCGCCGACGACTTCGCGGGCGCCAGCTACACGCTGCAGGTCGCCCCCGAGGACTGCACGGGCTGCCAGGCGTGCGTGGTCGTTTGCCCCGCGAAGGACAAGGCCAACCCGCGACACAAGGCGCTCGACATGGCGCCGCAGCGGCCGCGGCGCGAGGTCGAGAGCGAGTGCTTCTCGTTCTTCCTGGGGCTGCCCGAGGCCGACCGCGCGCGCGTGAAGCTCGACGTCAAGGGCACCCAGCTCATGCAGCCCTTGTTCGAGTTCTCCGGTGCGTGTGCGGGCTGCGGGGAGACGCCCTACATCAAGCTGCTGACCCAGCTCTTCGGCGACCGGCTGGTGATCGCGAACGCCACGGGCTGCTCGTCGATCTTCGGCGGCAACCTGCCGACCACGCCCTACTCCGTGAATCGCGACGGACGCGGACCGGCCTGGGCGAACTCGCTGTTCGAGGACAACGCGGAGTTCGGCCTGGGCCTGCGTCTGGGGCTGGAGGCGCACGTCGCCCAGGCTTCGCGGCTCCTGCGCGATCTGGCGCCGAGGCTTTCCGACGAGTTCGTCGGCACCCTGCTGAACGCGCCGCAGCACGACGAGGTCGCGATCGCGGCGCAGCGCGCGCGTATCGACGTGCTGCGTGAGCGCCTGCGCGCGTTCGACGGCGACGACGCGCGTCGCCTCGATGTCCTGGCCGACTACCTCGTGCGCAAGAGCGTCTGGATCGTCGGCGGCGACGGCTGGGCCTACGACATCGGCTTCGGCGGGCTCGATCACGTGCTGGCCTCGCCGTTCGACGTCAACGTGCTCGTGCTCGACACGGGCGTGTACTCGAACACCGGGGGCCAGCAGTCGAAGGCCACGCCGCTGGGAGCGGCCGCGAAGTTCGCCAGCGCCGGCAAGGAGATCCAGAAGAAGGACCTGGGCCTGATCGCGATGAGCTACGGCCACGTCTACGTGGCGCAGGTCGCATACGGCGCCAAGGACGCCCAGACGGTGAAGTCGCTGGTCGAGGCCGACGCGCATCCGGGACCGAGCATCGTCATCGCCTACAGCCACTGCATCGCGCACGGCTACGATTTGGCGCGCGGCACGGAGCAGCAGAAGCTGGCCGTCGAATGCGGCCTGTGGCCGCTCTACCGCTCCGATCCGCTGCGCGCCGTGTCCGGCGAGCCCGCGCTGCAGATCGACATGGGCGGGACGCCGCGGCGCCGCGTCAGCGAGTACACGGAGAACGAAACGCGCTTCCGGGTCGTGGAGCGGCTCGATCCGCGCCGGTTCGCGCTGCTGCAGGAGCGCGCGCAGCGCGACGCCGTCCGACGCATGGAGATCTACCGCCAGCTGGCCGAGATGCGTACGAGCCCGGAGGGGCGCGCCGAGACTTCGAGCAAGGGGACCTGACCGTGGACTTGCGCACGACCTGGATGGGGCTCGAACTGCCGCACCCCCTGATCGTGGGCGCATCGCCCATCGTGGACGACCTCGACCTCGTGCGCCGCGCCGAGGACGCGGGCGCGGCCGCGATCGTCATGCACTCGCTGTTCGAGGAGCAGATCGCGCTCGAGGAGGCGAACCACGACTGGATGACCGCCCACGGCGAGTTCTTCGCCGAGGCGCGCTCGTTCGTCATGCCCGGCAGCGAGTTCGTGCTGGGTCCCGACGCCTACCTGGAGCAGATCGGCAAGGTGAAGGCCGCGGTCGCCATCCCCGTCATCGGCTCGCTGAACGGCGTGTCGGACTCCGGCTGGCTGCACTGGGCGCGCCGCATCGAGGAGGCCGGAGCGGACGCGCTCGAGCTCAACGTCTACATGGTGGCGCACTCGCCCGATCGCAGCGCAGCCGACGTCGAGGACGAGGTCGTGCGCATGGTCGAGCACGTCGTGCGCGACGTGCGCATCCCCGTCGCGGTCAAGCTCAGCCCGTTCTGGACTTCGCTGGGCCACTTCGCGCGGCGCCTGGAGCGCGCCGGTGCGAAGGGCCTCGTGCTCTTCAACCGCTTCTACCAGCCCGACATCGACCCCGAGGCGCTGGACGTCGCGCTGCACCTGAAGCTCTCCAATCCGAACGATCTGCTGCTGCGACTGCGTTGGCTGGCGTTGCTCGCGGGACGCACGGAGCTGTCCCTGTGCGCGTCGGGCGGCGTGCACTCGGGCTCCGACGCGCTCAAGGCGGTGATGGCCGGCGCGGACGGCGTGCAGATCGTGTCCGCGCTGCTCCGCCAAGGCCCGGAGCACATCGGCGTGGTGCGCGACCAGCTGGCGCGCTGGCTCGAGGAGCACCACTACGCGTCCCTGCGGCAGGCGCAAGGCTCGATGAGCCTCGTGCGCTGCCCGGATCCCGAGTCCTGGGAGCGCGGGAACTACGTGCGCATGCTGCAGGGGTACACGCGGCTCGGGGTTTGAGCGCGAGGCGCGATCCGCGTCTGGATCGAGCGGAAGCCGCCGACGCGACGCCATGGCCCGCGCGCGACAGCTCGCCGACCCTGTGGGAGGCCAAGCGCCGCGCGCGACGCGCAGCGGAACCCGGTCCACGCCACGCGCGACTGGGCCGGGTGGGCGCTCACGGACGGGCCAGGGG
>Ga0163152_10001300_pt1 | contig 39926 bp, 46 predicted proteins | sample OliLakLV19MP8IB2_FD_148635 | JGI IMG/M metagenome (GOLD analysis project Ga0163152, IMG submission 148635) | Freshwater microbial mat bacterial communities from Lake Vanda, McMurdo Dry Valleys, Antarctica - Oligotrophic Lake LV.19.MP8.IB-2 | ecosystem: Environmental > Aquatic > Freshwater >...
GGGCAGCGAAGATGCGGGCCGCCCCAGCCCGGAGCTGCTGGATGTGATCTATGATGCCATGCGCAAACAAAGCTGGTATCGCGATTACCTGATCGAGATCGGGGAGCCGCGGCTGGAGTTTGTGGGCAGCGCGCGCATCGAGCAGGACCCGGCGGAACTGGCGCGGACAATCCGGGCGGCGTTTGGCCTGGACACCACCTTGCGGGCGGAGTCGACCACTTGGCAGATGGCGTTGAGCCTGATGTTTGAACGGCTGGAAGATCACGGCGTGTTGGTGCTGCGGAGCGGCGTGGCGGATGGCAACCCGCATCGTCCCTTGCGCGTGGAGGAGTTGCGCGGGTTCGCCCTGAGCGATCCCTATGCGCCGGTGATCTTCATCAACACGCGGGACAGCCAGGCGGCGCAGATGTTCACGGTGGTGCATGAACTGGCGCACCTGTGGCTGGGGCTCTCCGGAGTTTCCAATCTGGAAGAAACGAACGTGCCTCCGAAGCGGGTGGAGCTTTTCTGTAACGCGGTGGCGGCAGAGGTGCTGGTGCCGCTGGAAGAACTGCAAAACAAGCCCGAGCACATGGGGCAGACAAGGGATGCGCTCGGAATGCTGGGGCGGCATTTCAAAGTGAGTTCGCTGGTGGTGCTGCGTCGGCTCCGGGAGTTGGGTCGCCTGGACTGGGAGACCTACCGCCGACTTTACCGCGAACAGGAGGACTTGTTTCTGGAGAGGAAAGCCAAACAGAAGGAGAAGGGCGGAGGAAACTACTATGCCACTCAGGAGGTGAGGGCAGGGCGCCGTTTCGCTCGTGCCTTGATCGGCAGCGCGCTGGAGGGGCGCACACCGTATCGTGAAGCGTTCAGTTTGCTGGGTGTCCGCAAGACGGAGACCTTTAACGAGTTCGCTCGGAAACTTCATTTCCAAATCTGACGATGGCGTTTCTGCTCGATACCAACACGCTGATTCAGGCGAAGAACGATTACTACGCGTTTTCGCTCTGCCCCGGATTTTGGAACTGGCTGGCCTCCGCTAATGCAGCGGGCACCGTCTTGAGCATTGAACCGGTCTTGCAGGAGATTCGGGATGGTAGCGATGACTTGACCGTATGGGCGAATGCCCGCCCGCCTTCGTTTTTTGTGCCGGTGGATGCCGCCGCTGCCTCTCAATTGAGCCGTGTAGTGCAATGGGTGCAGCAGGCGGATTTCCGAGAGGACGCGAAGCGGGATTTTCTCGCAAAGGCCGATCCTGTGCTCATCGCCTACGCTCTGGCCCACGGCTGCACACTCGCCACGCATGAGGTCCATATCGAGGGGGAGAAACGAAAAGTGAAAATCCCCACGGTCTGCCGCGCACTGGGAGTGAACTTTGTGCGAACTTTTCAGATGCTCACGAGTGAAGGCGTGCGCTTCGTCGTCGAGCCAACGCCGTGAATCTCTTTTAGCCATGAAAAAGCACACTGAAGCCCGGCTCGAGGATGCCATCATTGACCACCTGACCGCGCAGGGCGGTTATGTCTTCGTGGATTACCGGGACGGCCCGGCCAAGGACCGCTACGACAAGGCGCGACACTCCTAGCGCACCCTCGGGATTTCAGAACGAACTTGATCCCGAAACGGGTTTTTTTTACTGCGGAGACACGGAGAGCACGGGGTCAGTGGCCGGAAAAATGCGTGGGCAATTTGCCCGTCCGGACCAAACCACCAACCCTGAGACAGGATCACAGGAGACACGCTGTCATTGGATTCTAGGGTTCGAAAACGCAAAAGTGTTCCAGATGTCCAATTTAATTCTCTTCCGGCGCACCTTTCGTCAGCGATTCATCACCTTTCACTTTTTCACCTCGGCCTCTATCCCTTTATTATAGTTTTCCCCAGATAATTCTTTGCCGACAGATGGTCATGCCATACTGTTTGATCCACTCAAGGGATGAATCAGTTCAAATCTGAATTCTGGGCGAAAACCACCAAGGACGGCCTTCCGGGCATCTCAGTCCTTGACCATTGTGTGAATGTCGGTTGTGTGGCAGAGCAGTTGATTGCCGGACTGACACCCCGTGTCCGTGCCCTGCTGCCGCAAGGAGCTGCCACACTCGCGGCAGTTCATGACGTGGGGAAAATCACTCTTGGATTTCAGGCCAAGTGTCCGCAATGGATTCAAAACGCTGTAACCCCCGCATTTTCTCCTGGGGATGCCGCCTTGTCGGTCAGTGATCACGCTTTCGTGAGTCAGGTTTTTCTTCAGAGAATCCTGGGATCCGGCAGCCGGCGACGCCGGCAGCGGTGAGAGCAACATCCGCCGCTGGATCATCGAGAACGACATGTTGGAGGCCGTCATCGGCCTGCCCGACCAGCTTTTCTACAATACCGGGAACTGGAAGGAGCGGAAGCGCAGTCGGCCATTCTGGAGGTGCTCAACGGGATGAAGGGCGGCTTTGAGGCGGGCGAGCTTGTCAAAGACCGCGCTATCTTCGCCGAGCAATTGTCCGATGCCTTCGATGCAGCTGGCATCACGCTTGATGGCGCATTGAGGAGCGCCTTGCTTGCGCCAGGCAGCTTGGGGGAACGTGACCCCTCCGCCGAAATCTGCCGCGACAAGAAGGGCCAACCCGAGCCCGACCCTGACCTGCGCGACACCGAGAATGTGCCCTTCCCGCCCGGCATCAAGTTGCCGCTGTCCCTCGACTACGAGGGCAGGAAGAACAAGGGCAAGGTGGACGTGGACCCTCTGCTCGCCCTCGTGCGCGACCACTGCGAAGCCTACCTCGCCGCCGAAGTGTTGCCTTACCGCCCGGACGCGTGGATCGACCACAGCAAGATCAAGGTCGGTTACGAAATTCCCTTCAACCGCCACTTCTATGAATACGAAGCCCAGCGCCCGCTCGACCAGATCGAGCGGGACATTGACGGGCTGGAGAAAGAAATCATGGCCATGCTCAAGGAGGTCACGACATGAAGAAAAAATCCTCTCCACAGCCTAAATGCACCTTGGTGAAAATTTTTCCTGCTGCCGCCAACCGCGCGTTTGGCGAGGTGCTCCACCTCATCCAATCCGCCCGACAGCGGGCCTATCAAGGCGTCAACAGCGAGCTCGTCACGCTTTACTGGCAGGTTGGGGAATACATCAGCCGCAAACTCACCTCCGCTGAGTGGGGCGATGGAGTCGTGGATGAATTGGCCCATTTCCTCGCCCGCACCCAGCCGGGGTTGAGAGGATTCACACGCCCCAATCTTTTCCGGATGAAGCAGTTTTACGAGGCTTACCGGGAAAATGAAATTGTCTCGGCACTGCTGAGACAATTGCCGTGGACGCACCACCTGATCATTTTGGGTCAGAGCAAAATGGAGGTGGAGCGGGAGTTTTATATCCGCCTCGCCATCCATGAAAAATGGTCCAGCCGCGAGCTGGAGCGCCAGTTCCGCACGGGCAGATTTGAGCGCACGATTCTTCATCCCATAAAAGTCACACCACTGGTGAGGCAATTGCACCCCGAGGCTTTGAACATCTTCAAAGACACCTACACACTCGAATTTCTCTGCCTGCCGACGGACCATTCCGAGGCAGATTTGCACAGCGGCTTGCTGCGCAATCTGGGGCGCTTCATCACCGAGCTGGGGCGGGATTTTTGCTTTATCGGCTCCGAACACCCTCTCCAGGTGGGCGGGCAGGATTTTGCTCTGGACCTGCTTTTCTTTCATCGCGGGTTGAATTGCCTCATCGCCATCGAGCTCAAGGCCGCCCGCTTCGAGCCGGCCCACCTCGGCCAGCTCAATTTCTACCTCGAAGCCCTCGACCGCGACCACCGCAAACCCCGCCATCGGTCTCCTGCTCTGCGCCACCAAGGATGAAGAAGTCGTCGAGTATGCCCTCAGCCGCTCCCTCTCCCCCGCCTTGATCGCGGAATACACCAGGCTGCTTCCCGACAAGGAACTGTTACGAGCAAAGCTGCACGAGGTCTATGCCTTACTGGCTCCAGCAGATGAAGAACCCGCCAAATCAACGCCCACGAAAGCTAAGCGAAAAGGAGCGAAAAAAGTGAATCAACACTTCTACGAATACGAAACCCCGCGCCCGCTCGACAAAATCGAGAAGGACATCGACGGACTGGAGAAGGAAATCATGGCGCTGCTGAAGGAGGTCGTCGCATGAGCGACCGCGTCCCACAGCCCAAACGGGGCGTCCAGAACCCAGCCCAGGGCAACGCCCTGGGATACGATGTCCAACAAAACACCAGCCCTGAAAGGGCGGGATAACCACGTCATCCCATGCCTCAGTCTCTCGCCAGGATTTTGATTCACCTCGTCTATTCCACCAAAAACCGTGAACGCAACCTTGGTGACGACATCCGCGACGAACTCCATCGCTACACAGCCGGTGTGCTCAAGGAGTGTGGTTCGCCCGCCATCCTCATCAACTCCGTGGAGGATCACATCCACATCCTTTACTCACACTCGAAGAATCATAGCCCCGCGCGAATTGTCGAGGAGGTGAAAGTGGCCTCCTCCAAATGGCTCAAGACCAAAGGCCCGGCCTACGCTCATTTCCATTGGCAAAACGGTTATGGGGATTTTTCCGTCAGCCAGTCGAATGTTCCCGAGGTGGTCAAATACATCGCTAATCAGCAGGAGCATCACCGGCGCAAGTCGTTTCAGGAGGAGTATCGGGAGTTTCTCCAGCGCCACGAGGTCGAATACGATGAACGTTATGTCTGGGATTGATTGCAACGTTGGGCAACCACTGCGGCGCTGTAGCCCGTCCCCGCCCCGACGGGACGAAATAATCCAGCCCAGGGCAACGCCCTGGGTGGCCGATCCCACAGATTCATTACCCTTGGGGGGGGCAGGACAAGACGCGCCGCCAACAACCACATGCACGGATGCACCCGCGTACAAACCAATGGCCCGATGGTTATGCCGCCCTTTCAGGGCTGGGAATGTTGCGGGCATGTTACCCAGGGCGTTGCCCTGGGCTGGAATGTGGCCGGCCCTTTGGGCCTTCGGAACACGGGCCGCGACCGCTCGACAAAACCGAGAAGGACATCGACAGGCTGGAGAAGGAAATCATGGTTATGCTCAAGGAGGTTACCGCGTGAAACTGCCCAGCTATCCCGAATACGCTGAGTCACGCGACAAATGGATTGGTGAAGCGCCGACCCATTGGAAATTCCTGCGAGCAGACTTCACGACTTCATCAAACAAAGACCAGATCAGTGAAGCAGCGATGGAAAGTCTCCAGGTCCTTCACTATTCGATTCCAAATGTTCAGGAGTTCGGAACAGCCCAAATCGAAGACGGAAATGAGATCGACTCAGCCAAATTGCTCATCACCACCCGGCAACTGCTCATCTCGAAACTGAACCCTCGCAAGGCGACGCTTTGCATCGCGGAACCACATGAAGGGTTGCTAACCGTCGGTTCCGGCGAGTTTGTTCCCATCATTCCAGAGGGCGGACTGAACCTGAGATACTGCTACTATACTTGGCTGTCGGACAAGGTCACCAAGCTTCTGTCCAGCAGAGTGCAGTCGGTGACACGAAGCCACCAAAGGGTTTCTCCGGAGGACATCACGAAACTGCCTTGGGCGTGGCCGCCTGCTGTCGAGCAGAACCAAATCGTCGCGTTTCTGGACTGGAAGACGGGGCAGATCGACGCGTTGATGGCGCGGCAGCAGGAGCTGCTGGAGAAGCTCAAGGAGAAGCGCCTCGCGGTCATCACCCAAGCCGTCACCCGGGGCCTCAACCCCGCCGCCCCCCTCCGCGACTCCGGAATCCCCTGGCTCGGCCAAGTGCCAGAGCATTGGGAGGTGAAGCGAATCAAGTTCATTGCAAGAATAGGCAACGGTTCGACGCCAAACCGCGAGAATCCACTGTATTGGCACGATGGGCACTATCCTTGGTTGAACAGCTCTGTGGTGAATCAAGAAGCCGTAACGATGGCCGATCAGTTCGTCACAACAGACGCCCTAAAGGAATGCCATCTGCCTATCGTGCAGCCTCCTGCGATTCTGATTGGAATCACGGGCGAAGGAAAGACACGAGGTATGGCAACAACGCTGCTCTTTGAAGCGACCATCAACCAACATCTTGCTTTTGTGAAACCAGACCCTTCGCAGGCAACGGTCGATTACCTCCGCCGAGTGTTCGACAGGGCTTATTCCTACCTGCGCAGTGAAAGTGAAGGTGGAGGAAGTACGAAAGGAGCGATCACTTGCGAGCAAATCGCGGAGCTGTCAGTTCCAGTTCCGCCGATTGCTGAACAAGAGACTGTAGCAGCGCATCTCGGCTCCGAAACGCAAAGGCTGGAACGTCTATCCCTCAAGATCGAATCCGCAATCGCCCACCTGACCGAATACCGCACCGCCCTCATCACCGCCGCGACGACGGGCAAGATTGACGTGCGCGGGGTGAAGATTCCTGCTTAACTCCCACCGACAGCCATGCACATCCAGACGCTTTATCTCGATACCTCGGTCATCGGCGGCTACCACGACACCGAATGGATGGCGGACACGCGCGAGCTTTGGGCGCAGCGCGCCCGTGGCTGGTGGGTCTTTCTAAGCTCGGGCCTCGTGGCGCAGGAAATCTCCGATGCGCCGCCGGAGGTGCGGCAGACGTTTGAGGAGACCTTTGACCGTGCCAGAGATTTGCTCCCCATCACCGGCGAGATCGAAGACCTCGCCCTGGAGTATCTCAAGGCCGGCGTGGTGAGCGCGAAGTTCGAGGACGACGCGCGGCATGTCGCCATCTGCACCGTTCACCGGGTGGATCACCTCGTGAGCTGGAACTTCAAGCACCTCGTGAACGTGCGACGGTCCGCGGGATTCAACGCCGTGAACCTATTGCAGGGCTTTCCGCCCGTGAGTATCGTCAACCCCAAAGAATTGATTTATGCCAGCACCGATGACCAAGACCTTTGACGCTGTGGAGATGTCGCGCCGCCTGCGCGAGCAGACCAGCCGCAAGCTGGCCGGGCTGACGCGCGAACAACGGCTGGCGCTGCTCAATGGACACATCCGCGCGACCAGCAAAGCACCGCCGGTGGATGAAGCGATCTTGCGCGAAGAACCACCCACCTACGGGACGGGAAAGCCCTGAACGGACGGTGAGCGCCGCCGCATGAAGCAACACACCGAAGCCCGGCTCGAAGACGCCATCATTGACCACCTGACCGCGCAGGGCAGTTATGTCTTCGTGGATTACCGGGAGGGTCCGGCCAAGGACGTCAAGCGCGCTGGAGGGGCGCACACCGTATCGTGAAGCGTTCGGTTTGCTGGGTGTCCGCAAGACGGAGACCTTTAACGAGTCTGCCACGAGACGTTGATCAGGCAGGATGCTAACCAATGCCCATTCCTTCGTATACCGTGTTCGGATAAATCCGCTCAAACATCCGGAAAATGCGCGCCTGATTTTCGGGTGCAATCCCAATGCCATTGTCCTTAAACCACACTCGAATCAAAGATTGCTCCCGCTCCTCTGCCCAAATCTCCATGTGCGATGCGGTTCCGGTCGAAATAAATTTTGTTCCGTTGCTCAACAGGTTTGAGACACATTGTGTCAAGAGCGCAGCGTTTCCGATCACATCCGGCAGCGTGCCGGTGATTTCGATTCGCGGTTTGACTAGCTGCGCATCCGGATAGGTTGCGGCAATATCCCGCACGAGAGTATCCAGATCCACCCGATCCATGGGCCAGCGATCCTGGAGGATTTTAGTGTAGCTCAAGGCATCTCGAATCAGGCCGTCGAGACGAACTGACGAGCGCATGATCTGCTGAAGAAAGTTTACTCCTTGTTCATCCAGCTTGCCGCTGTACTCGTCCACAAGAAAGTGAGCGTAACTTTGCATTGCCCTGAGCGGAGCCCGCATATCATGCGAAATGCTGTAGGAGAATGCTTGCAGTTCGTCCAGGGCTTCGCGCAAAGCCGCAGTGCGCTCCTCCAATGCCGCCTGGGCGGCAACTAGACTCCTGTCCGTCCGCATTTTTCCGAGTGCGCGATGGACCACACTGGGCAGGAACGCGATGAACTGCCCGTCCTTGACCAAATAATCCAGGGCGCCGCGTTTCATCATTTCGACGGCCACACGTTCGTCTCCCTGGCCGGTGATGATGATGAAAGGAAGTGAGCGTCCAACAGAAGCGAGATGATTGATGAACTCCTGACCGCGAATGTCCGGAAGTTTAAGGTCCAAAAGCATCAGATCGGCACGATTCCCAGCGAGCCACTCCAAAGCCTTTTGACCCAGGCTCGCCGTCACAGTTTCAAACCCTTCACGCTCCATCGTCTTTCGCACCAGGTGAAGCAGCCCTTCGTCGTCGTCAACGATAAGAATTTTTACTGGGGCCGATTCGGGCATAACATTGGTTTATTAGACCGCTAATTTGCCGCTATTTCGGGAACCTGCACCCAACTGATAAACAACCCGAGCTGTTTGATGGCTTCCGAGAATTTCTCGTAATCCAGCGGCTTGACGATGTAGTTGCTGCAACCGAGGCCATGACAACGGGCAACTTCGCGTGGATCGTCCGTAGTGGTCAGCATAGTGACGGGGAGCTTCCGCAATTCGGGATCGGCTTTGATTTGGCGCAGCACTTCCACTCCGTCCACTTTGGGCATGCGGATGTCCAGCAGCAGCAGGTAAGAATTTTCATTTGCCAGCCTCGGAACTTTGCTGCGCTGAAATAAAAAGTCCAGAATATCCTGGCCATTTTCAAAGCGCAAAAGGGCGTTGTTCAGGCCCACCCTCTGCAGATTCTTTTCAATGAGACGCGCATGGCCTACGTCGTCAGCGATGAGTATTACCACCTCTCGGGTCATGGGTTTGGTTCTTATCATTTTGCCTCCGCTTTTGCACGCAATTTGTTACTTGATGGACCCCCTCAACCCCCCTCAACCCCTCCGAGCGCAACTCACGGTTCCGGGGGTGAGTTGAAAGAGGAAGAGACCACAGGGCGAACTGCTCCATCCATTGCACCATTTGCTGCCGTGGGATCGACTCTTCGTAACGCTCGGTAAAATATTGTTCCAGCTTGTAATAGGAGAGGTTGTCAGTCCGGTCAGTCCGCGTTGGTGCAACTTGACCAGAAGCGTCCGCGCCGCCTTGATTTCCGGACTGAGTTGGGTGCCAGCAGTTGTGATTCACACCATTCACACCACATAATTGATTTTTGATTTATTTATAGGAATCACCCATTGCAAATCCGGCAGAGAGGGTCTCTCCGTCACCGCGAAAACGTGGAAGCGTTTCATACCAACCCTTATACTCACCCAACACTGACGCAGCGGGCCAGTTCAAACTTTAGACGGTAGAAGTTTCACTCCGACTTTTTTCGCGGCTGCTCTCAAATCCGAATCAAGGGACCCAAGTGGCACATTCAAACGGATTGCCATTTCAAGATATGCGGCATCGTACACCGAGAGCTTTTGCTCGTGAGCAACAGTGCTGGTGGCAGTCCAGCATTGCTTGTGGGCTATTTCGTCCACCTCAATTGGCAGGGCCTGAAGGAGAGAGCTCTTTTCGATCCGCTCGGCTGGAGTGAGACGTTTTGTTCTTTGTGCCATAGTGAGGGTGTTATTAATTTCCCAAGCCCAGAGCGGTGGGACAAAGGCCCGCGCGCCTTCCCCAAACGTCTCAAGAATCTCCTGGACTGAGTCCGTCGCCTCGTCATCAAAACACCAGGAAAGAGCGAGCGAGGAATCAAGGACAAAGTTCGTGCTCATGGCCTGCCGTTGTTTTTCCAGGCGATGATTTCTTGAAGCGTCGCTTTGGGACCTCGTTTCCTCGATTCTCTAAGCCTCTCAATGATTCGTTTCAGGTCTTCCCGACTCGGCCTCCTGGCAGGAACGAGTTTTGCAACGGCCTCATCGTGGCGTGTGATGGTGATTTCCTCACCGTTTGCCACGCGGTCGAGGAGTTCCGAGAGTTTTGCCTTTGCCTCAGTAAAGGGTATCGTAGTTGTCATGTTTTTGACTCTGACTAGTCTCAGACCAGATTAACACAGAAGTAGGGAAATCCAACCTATTTGCGCCGCTCACCAAATCAAAAAAAACTAGCACCGACCCCGCCGAAGCGAGCGAGTTCCGCGAGATTCGAACAATCCCGTTGACTCGGCTTCGGATTCACTCAATCGTTTCAAACGTACGTATGAAACGCCAGTTCGAACCGTTGTCAGAAAGGTTGAACGCGGCGCTGATGGAGGCGTTGCCCAGATTGTCACGTTCGGACATCTTTTGGTGCATGAAATTCACCTTCGGCGCCCTGCATCACTGGCATCTCACCAGGGAGCGTTTTCGTCCGGCATGGCTGGAGCAAATCGAGCTTGAAGAACAGATACAAAAGCTGATTTCCTTTGCCGCAGCAGGATTCCGCAACGCCTGACTTTTTGGATTTTATGAATATTTTGTGCTCAAAAAAACTTCAGTGGGTTTTAGTGCTGCTACTCGTCCTTGGCGGCACCGCCTGCGGGAAAAAAGCTGCCGAACCACCGCCGCCACCTGCGGAGGTTTCGGTCTTGGAGGTCGCCTCGGAACAGGTGAAGTACACGACCGAACTTCCAGGCCGGATCAATCCGATGCGTGAAGCGCAGGTGCGCGCTCGTGCCACCGGGATATTGCTGAAACGCCTGTTTGATGAAGGGTCGAATGTCAGGGCGGGGCAGGTGCTTTTTGAAATCGACCAGGCGCCGTTGCAGGGCGTGCTCAACAGCGCCAAAGCTCTCATGGCAAAAAGCGAGGCCACGTTGAAGGAGTCCAGGGCCAAAATGGCCCGGTACGAGGAGCTCATCAAAATCAACGCCATCAGCAAACAGACTTTTGATGAAGCAACCGCAACCCTCGGACAGAATGAGGCGGATTTGCTGGCGGCAAAAGCGGACGCACAGACTGCAGAGTTAAACTTCGGATACGCGCTGGTGACCGCTCCGATTTCCGGGCGGATCGGGAAAGCGCTTGTTACCGAAGGCGCATTGGTCAGTGCCACCGAGGCGACGCAACTTGCGGTCATCCGCCAGCTCGATCCGGTCTATTTTGATTTCACGCAGTCGAGCACCGAGGTGTTGAGGCTGAAACGGGCTCTGGAAAAAGGTTCGCTTCAGAGCGTGGCGCCCGGCTTGGCGGCGATCACGCTGTTGCTGGAGGATGGAACAACCTATTCGCATCCGGGCAGACTGCTGTTTTCGGATGTCGCAGTCGATCCCACCACCGGGATGATCACTCTCCGCGCCGAGATTCCAAATCCCGAGAATCTCCTCATGGCCGGCATGTTTGCCCGCGGACAAATCGTCGAGGGAATCAAGACCAATGCGGTCACCATACCACAAAGGACCATCGCCAGGGGGGCGGCAGGAGCGGCCACGGTGCTCGTGGTGAATGATCAGAACGTGGTCGAACTCCGGCCCATCGAAATCGACCGGACGGTTGGAAACACGGTGATCGTCGCCCGTGGACTGAAACCCGGCGAGCGGGTCATTGCTGAAGGATCGCAAAAAGCCCCGCCTGGTTCGACGGTTAAAACGGTTCCGTTCACCCAGCCTCCGGTCGCAGGTGCGAAGACCGAGTCGAATCCCAACTAAAAACAGATCATGGCAAGATTTTTCATCGACCGCCCTGTATTTGCCTGGGTGGTGTCCATCCTGATCATGGTGCTGGGCGGGCTGGCCATCACCAAACTTCCCGTGGCCCAGTACCCAAACGTGGCGCCCCCGGCCGTTTCGGTCACTGCCAGTTACGCCGGCGCTTCGTCCGAGACTTTGCAGGAGACGGTCACCTCCGTCATCGAGCAGCAGCTCAACGGAATTGACAACCTGCTTTACATGTCTTCGAGCAGCGATGCAGCAGGACAGGCGACGGTCATGTTGAATTTTCTTCCGGGCACCAATCCGGATACAGCACAGGTGCAGGTGCAGAACAAGGTGCAACTCGCCATGCCGAGCCTGCCCCAGACTGTGCAGCAGCAAGGTGTGGTCGTCGCGAAGGCCACGCGCAATTTCATGATGTTTTTCACGCTGTCCACGACGAACGACAGCCTCGATGAAATCGAACTCGGCAACTACATCGCATCGAGCGTGCTCGATCCGATCCGGCGTGTCTCGGGTGTGGGCGAGGCAAATATGTTCGGGTCACAATACGCCATGCGGATCTGGCTCAATCCCGACAAGTTGAACAGCTTTAGCCTGACCACCGCGGACGTCACCAGAGCCATCGAAGATCAAAACAGGCAGGTTCCTGTGGGGCAGATCGGGGCCACCCCTTCCGTGCCGGGCCAACAGCTCAACGTGATCATGCAGGCGCGCACGACACTGCGCACCGTCCCGGAATTTGAGAACATCCTCCTGCGCACAAATCCAGACGGTTCGCGTGTGCTTCTGAAGGATGTTGCCCGCGTCGCTCTGGGTGCGGAGAATTATGGAACCCAGGCCCGGGTGAACGGGCATTTATCCGCTGCGGTGGCGATCAAACTTTCCCCTTCAGCCAACGCGCTGAACACCGCGGCCGAGGTGCGTAAGAAAGTCACCGAACTTTCCCGTTTTTTCCCTCCTGGCGTGCGTGTGGATTATCCGTTGGACACCTCGGCCTTTGTGCGGATTTCGATCGAGGAAGTGCTCATCACCCTGGTTGAGGCCATCCTCCTGGTGTTCCTGGTCATGTATTTGTTCCTGCAAAACTTCAGGGCCACGCTCATCCCGACCATTGTGGTGCCGGTGGCGCTGCTCGGCACCTTCGGCACGATGCTGGCCTTTGGATTTTCCATCAATGTGCTGACCATGTTCGGGATGGTTCTTTCCATCGGCATCCTGGTAGATGACGCGATTGTGGTGGTGGAGAATGTGGAGCGGATCATGACCGAAGAAGGTCTGTCACCGCTCGAAGCCACGCGAAAAGCCATGGACCAGATCACCGGTGCGCTTGTTGGAATCACTCTTGTGCTCACTGCGGTTTTTATTCCCATGGCGTTTTTCAGCGGCTCCGTAGGCACCATTTACCAGCAGTTTTCCCTCTCGCTGATTTCGTCGATGTTGTTTTCGGTTTTTCTGGCGATGTCTTTGACCCCCGCTCTCTGTGCGACTTTGTTGAAACCTGTTCCCAAAGGACATCAGCAGACCAAACGCGGTTTTTTTGGCTGGTTCAACAGGTCTTTTGCCAGGACCACCACGCGTTATCAATCGACTGTCGGCAGACTCCTCAAACATCAGGGGATGACGATGATCGTTTTTGTCGTGATCCTCTTTCTAGTCGGATTTTTTTACATGCGCCTTCCCTCCTCCTTTCTGCCGGCGGAGGACCAGGGTTATTTCATCACCAATATCCAGCTCCCTGTGGGCGCGACCGAGGACCGGACCGACGAGGTCTTGAAGCAGGTGGAGGAATACTTTTTGAAACAACCCGAGATCGAGAGTTTTATCACCGTGGCCGGTTTCAGCTTCAATGGACGCGGTCAGAACTCAGCCTTGTCCTTCGGAAGACTGAAGGACTGGGATGAGAGGGAAGGGGCTGCACACACAGTTGAGGCGGTGATTGCGCGTGCGGCCGGCAAGTTTTCATCGATCAAAGATGCAATCATCTTTCCGTTGAATCCGCCCGCGATCAGCGAGCTGGGCAATTCGACCGGGTTCGACCTGCAATTGCAGGATCTGGCCGGGCTCGGGCATGAAAAGCTCCTGGCGGCGCGGAATGAACTGCTTGAAATAGCCGCGAAGAATCCGCACGTCATGGGCGTCCGGGTCCAGGGTCTGGACGACGCGGCACAGCTGAAAATCGATGTGGATGAGGGAAAGGCCAGCGCGCTCGGAGTTTCCCTGGGAGATGTCAACAGCACGCTGCAAACCTGCTTTGGATCGGCTTATGTCAACAATTTCATCAACGGCAATCGTGTCCAGCGCGTGCTTGTGCAGCTCGATGCCCCGTTCCGCATGGCCCCGGAGGATGTCAAAAACCTCTACGTCAGAAACCGGACTGGAACCATGGTTCCGCTTTCAGCCTTCACCACCGTGCGCTGGATCTTCGGCTCGCCGCAATTGCAGAATTACAATGGATTTCCCTCCTTCGAAGTGATCGGTGCACCCGCTCCCGGAAGAAGCACCGGCGAGGCCATGGACGCCATGGAGGAGATGGTGAAAAAACTGCCGGCTGGCATCGGCTTTGAATGGACAGGTCAGTCGTATGAAGAGCGTCTGTCCGGTTCGCAGGCACCGATGCTTTACGCGCTATCGTTGCTGGTGGTTTTTCTATGTCTGGCGGCTCTTTACGAAAGCTGGTCGATCCCGCTCGCAGTCATCCTGGTCGTGCCTCTCGGTGTTTTGGGTGCGTTGCTGGCCACGATGCTCCGTGGTTTTCCCAATGACGTTTATTTTAAAGTCGGACTTTTGACCACGGTGGGGCTCGCAACCAAGAACGCCATCCTCATCATTGAATATGCGAAGGATCTGCAACTCGCAGGCAAGGGGTTGATGGAAGCGACACTTGAGGCGGTGCATTTGAGGCTCCGTCCGATTCTGATGACCTCGTTCGCTTTCATCCTTGGAGTGATGCCGCTGGTGATCAGCACAGGCGCGGGGTCCGCGAGCCGGACCGCCATCGGCACAGGTGTCGCCGGCGGCATGCTGGCGGCAACCTTGCTCGGCATTTTCATGATCCCGGTGTTTTATGTTGTCGTCCGGCGCATTTTCAAAGGCCGGTTAAAACATGGCGCCGATCCCGGGCCAGGAACTCAAGGTGGAAACGCAGAAAAGGAGCAGGCTGTATGAGCAACAGGCTTCTTTTTTCCATGAGCCTCTCCGTGGTTCTTGGCGGCTGCACCCTGATGCCAAAATATGAAAGGCCGGCGGCTCCGGTCGCCGGATCGTGGCCTGGAGCCCCGGTTGTGATCCACGCGACCAACGACGTCGCAGCCGGTGTCGATTGGCGCGAATTTTTTGACGATCCAAGGTTGCAGAACCTGATCGCCGAAGCACTTGAGAACAACCGTGATCTCAGGATCGCGGCCCTGCGTGTCGAACAGGCCCGGGCCCAGTTTCGAATCCAACGCGCCGCTCTTTATCCCGGGGTCCAGGGCAACGCCAGCATGGTCCGGCAAAAATTCTCTGGCGCTGTCACCGCCTTTAGCGGCGGCACGATTCTCACAACATACAGCCTGGATGTGGGCGCGGCTTATGAAATTGATCTTTTTGGCCGGGTGCGAAGTTTGAAGCGTGAGGCGTTGGAAAAATATTTCGCTACTGACGAAGCCCGTAAGAGCGTTCAGATCGCCCTGGTTTCCGAGGTTGCGTCTCAATACCTGACCTTGCAGCGATTGCACGAAGCCAAGGGCATTGCGAATCAGACTTTGGAGGCCGTCCAGTCTTCGCACGATCTGCTCAGGCGGAGTTTCGAGGCGGGCGCGGCTTCTGAACTGGACCTTCGAACCGCTGATGCGCAGGTCCAGACGGCGCGGGTGAGTGTCGCCAGTTACCAGCAACTTTTGGCTCAGTCGGAAAATGCTTTGATCCTGCTGGTGGGAAAACCACTTCCCGATGGACCGCCCTCCGGCAAATCGTTTCGGCAGCAGCAACTGCTTGCCGATCTACCCTCCGGTCTTCCGTCGGAGGTGTTGCAACGCCGTCCAGACATTATCGCCGCAGAACACAATTTGAAGGCGGCCAACGCGAACATCGGTGCGGCGAGGGCCGCATTTTTTCCGAGGATTCAACTCACGGGGAACGCGGGAACCGCCGCGGCAAAACTGACCGATCTGTTCACCGGTCCGTCGGGCACATGGAATTTTTCGCCACAGATCACGATTCCGATATTTGACGTCGGCGGCACGAGGGCGAGGCTGGCGGTGTCGAAAATCGACAGGGATATTCAACTCGCCAATTACGAAAAAACCGTTCAAACCGCGTTTCGTGAAGTGGCAGATTCGCTTGCTGAACGGAGTGTCGTGGAAGAGAAACTAAAAGCGCAGGAGCTTCTATTGGACGCGCAACAGAAACGGTTTGATCTGACGAATGCACGGTATCGTCAAGGTGTTGACAGTTACGTGGATGTTCTCCTGGTGCAGCAGGATCTTTACTCGGCGCAGCAGGAGCTTCTGCAATTCCAGGCCGCGCGACAGCTAAACGCCGTCACACTTTACCGCGCCCTGGGCGGCGGCTGGAAGGAGTGATTTGTGGTGACCCTGGAGGACTGCATTTTGGCGCAGTTTTGAAGGAAATGGAAAAACGCACCGTGGAATCCAATCTATTTGCCCACAAAAGCTGCCTTGCTTTAGTTGCTCAATTTTCGTCCTATTCTGGGATTCATGGGCTTTATTTTGATCCGCAGCTTATTGGGGAATGAAAATATTGATTGCAGACGATAACACGACCAACAGGAAACTGGTCAAAGCCTTGCTGACAATCCGCGGTCATCAGGTTCTGGAAGCTCCCGATGGAAAACAAGCCCTTGCTATACTATCCGCTGCTGACGCTCCGAGTCTGGCCATCCTCGACTGGGAAATGCCGGAAATGGAAGGGATCGAAGTCTGCCGTCAGGTGCGCCAGTTTCAAGGCGCCCCGTTTAAATACCTGCTTCTCCTGACCGTCCGGGACCAGAAAAGTGACATTGTAAACGGTCTGGAGGCCGGGGCGGATGACTATATCACCAAACCATTCGACTCAAAGGAATTGCTGGCCCGAGTTCAAATTGGAGTTCGGATGGTCGATCTAAACGTGGCGCTTTCCGACCGGGTACGGCAGTTGGAGGTTGCCCTGGCTCAAATCAAACAGCTCCATGGCCTGCTTCCCATCTGCTCTTATTGCAAAAAAATTCGTGACGACAAAAATTACTGGCAGCAAGTCGAGAAGTATTTTTCCGACCATTCAGGAGCCACTTTCACCCACGGGATCTGCCCGGACTGTTATGAACGACTGGTGAAAAATAAAAAAACTGTTTAGCCCACAATTCAGTTTAACCGCGAATGGACACGAATAAAGAACGGTTATCCCACAGCTTTCTGACACCTGGAAATTGGTCACAAAACGGTGATCATGGTGGCCTCACCCCAATTACTATTTTGTGGCTTTCTATTCGCGTTAATGCGCGCCCATTGGCGGTTTCCTTCTTTTCCCTCTGCATGGACAGGGCTTGGCACGGCAAAACTGAGGTTACCATTTCAAAACTTTCAAACGACGCGCGACTTCCTCTGCGTTTTTACGGCTGTTGAACGAAGATATGCGGAAAAAGCCCTCGCCGTTTCTGCCGAAACCGCTTCCCGGGGTTATGACCACGTTGGCGTCACCCAGGATTTTGTCGAACACCTGCCAGGAGGTATAACCGCCGGGGGTCTGAACCCAGATGTAAGGTGCGTTTTCTCCGCCGAAAACTTTCAGACCAGCTTCGCGGGCTCCTTCCCTGAGAATTTTGGCGTTTCCCATGTAGTGACTGATCAATTCCCGGGTTTCCTCCTTCCCTTCCATGCTGTAAAGAGCTTCCGCAGCCCTCTGGACGGGATAACTTACCCCGTTTGATTTCGTGCTCCACCTTCTTTGCCAGAGCGGATGAAGTGGAATTAGTTTTCCCTCGGGTGTGGAGGCCATCAGAGCCTTTGGAAGTACGGTAAATGCGCATCGCACCCCAGTGAAACCGCCGTTCTTGGAAAAGCTACGAAACTCAATGGCGCATTCGCGCGCACCAGGGATTTCGTAGATCGACCTCGGGATCTCAGGATCGGTGATGTAAGCCTCGTAAGCGGCGTCGTATAGGATGATAGACTGGTTTGCCTTTGCGTAGTCCACCCAGGCTGTCAGTTGCTGACGCGTGGCCACGGCGCCTGTCGGGTTATTGGGGTAGCAAAGGTAGATGACATCGACTTTTTCAGCGGGAATGCCGGGGACAAAATTATTCTCCGGTCCGCAGGGGAGATAAACCAGCCCCTCAAATGCGCCCGATTCATCAGCCGGACCTGTGTGGCCTGCCATGACATTGGTATCGACATAAACCGGATAAACCGGGTCCATGACGGCGATCCTGTTCTGGGAACCGAGGATGTCGAGGATATGACCGCAGTCGCACTTTGAACCGTCTGAAAGAAAGATCTCATCATCCGCGATTTCCAAACCGTGCGCCCTGTAATCGTTTTCTGCGATGGCTTTTCGAATGAATTCGTAACCCTGCTCCGGACCGTAACCGCGGAATGATTCGCGTTTCCCAAGTTCGTCCACGGCCGCGTGCATGGCTTTGAGGGCCGAAGGGGGGAGCGGTTCGGTCACATCTCCGATCCCGCAGCGAATCAATCGTTTCGCCGCCTCGGTATTTTGTTCGCAGAATTGGTTCACCCGTCGGGCGATTTCCGGGAAAAGATATCCGGATCTTAACTTCAAATAATTTTCGTTTAAGTAGGCCATGGAAATTAATCTTCCTGCAATCGAGTTGTCTGGCCGCGTGATCTATCCCGCAGCCACCGCCAAAAATTTAAGGGCGGACGTTAATGAATTCCGAGATCCGTGGCAAGCGTCACGTCGGTGGAAATCGGACCGTGGGCGCAACTCACGGTTTCGGGTGTAAATTGAAAGAGGAAGAGAAAAGGAGTTCAGAGAAAGGATCAGTTATTGGCGAATGAGGTGAGTTTGGCGTGAGGGAAGAGGAGGTCCCAGCGGTCATTTCTCCAAAACATTTCGAGGAACGGTAGTGCCATCGCACTGAACGTTGGCAGGAAAAAGAACCAGAGTTCCGAAAAAAATCAAAAATCTTCAGCCCTCCCCCGAAACCGTGAGTTGCGCCCAGTAGCCGTGAGCCGGGAGTTTTCCCTTTGCAAGAATGCTGTGTTTGGCAAGATCGCACCCGCATGGGGCTGACTGTCCGACAATTTGAACAAATGCAAAACCGGCTGAAGCATGGCGCGCGGCGAAGCAACCCTGCGCCGGAAGAATCGGCCTCCGGAAAGGCCCACGCTGACGAAATTGTTCTCGGCATCGACCCTTCTTTGCGAGGCACCGGTTATGGAGTGATTCAGTTTCATCGCCTCGAGAAAAACGCGCTGGCTTTTGGCACCATCGCTTGTCCTGCGGGATGGCAGCGTTCCCGTTGCCTGCTGCAAATCGCACAAACGCTCAAGCGCATCATCCAGGAGTTCAAGCCGACGGTTTGCGCGGTGGAAGGTCTCTTTTTTGCGCAAAATCTGCAAACCGCTCTCATCATGGGCGAGGCGCGAGGAGCAGCCATGGTCTCGGTTGCCGAGGCCGGTATCGAAATCTTTGAAATCGCGCCGCGGAAAGCCAAACAAGCCATAGTCGGTTTCGGCGGAGCCCAGAAACTGGCCGTGTCCAAAATGGTGCAACGCATGTTAAACTTGGCCGAGCTTCCCGAACCCGACGCGGCCGACGCCCTCGCGCTGGCGCTGGCTCATGCTCAGAGCCGTTCGAACTACACCATCACCCCTCAAAAAAAGATCTAAATGATTTCCTTTCTCCAGGGAACTGTCGTGGAATCGCTGCCAACCCAGGTGGTCATCGATGTCAACGGGGTCGGTTATGACCTACTCATCCCGCTTTCTTCGTTCGACAAACTGCCGGCGCCCGGAAAGAGCGTCCGAATCCTGACTCATCTCGTCGTTCGCGAAGATGCTCATATTTTGTATGGATTCATGACCAGCGCGGAACGTGAGCTTTTCCGCATGCTCATCAACGCTGTCAGCGGCATCGGGCCCAAAACCGCCCTGAACATTTTGAGCGGCATGAACCCGGTTAATTTTCGCGGTGCGGTGGCCAAAAGTGATGTCAAGGCGCTCTCCCAGATCTCCGGAGTGGGCAAAAAGACCGCGGAACGAATCATTGTCGAGCTGCGGGACAAGATCGGGGTGGCTGGAGCGCTGGAAGCGAGCAGTGCAGCCCGTAGTTTGAGCCCGGAAGATCAAAGGATAAATGATGCCGTGCTAGCCCTGATGGCCCTCGGGTTCAAGCAGCTGGAAGCACATGACACCGTTCGAAGCGTCCTGGCCTCCGGTGCTCCGGCCGCCACGGTGGAAGATCTGGTGCGTGCCGCGCTGAAAAAAGGTGGATGAAAACCGGGCTTGTCTCCAAGTCTCCCATGACCGTTTCGCCGAGACAACCCCGATGGTTCGAGAAGTTTGGCGCGACGCTTCTGGTATGGTGTGCCCGACTGCTGATGGCCTCTTGGAGATGTCGCATCATTGATGAACACGGGGTTTTGAGCGGAAAGCAAAACTCACCGGTCATCTGGGGGATCTGGCACAATCGACTCGCCATTTCCATGGTGGTTTACGGCGTTGTGAGAAAGAGACGCCCCGCCGCCGGTCTGGCGGCTTTTATCAGCGCCAGCAAGGACGGAGGACTGCTCGCCTACATTCTTTCCAAATTTCAAGTTCAAGCGGTGAGGGGATCGAGCAGTCGGCGCGGACGACAGGCTCTGCTCGAGTGCATCGGATGGATGGAAAAAAATTACCACGCCGCAATCACACCTGATGGGCCGCGCGGTCCGGTTTACCGGATTCAGGATGGGATCATCGGGCTGGCCCAGATCACCGGAGCGCCGATCATCCCTGTTTACGCCGACATCCGGTGGAAGCTGGAATTAAAAAGCTGGGATCGTTTTCAGATTCCGCTTCCATTTTCGCGCTGCCTGCTGCATCTCGGAGCGCCTGTCTCTATCACCCGTGATTCCACCGAGGAAGAAATTGAGGTTTTGAAGCAAAAACTCAAGGAATCCATGAGGACTTGAAACGTTCCTCATATCTCTTTTTTCGATCCAAAGCCTCGATGATGTAGTTTTTTGTTCCGGGAAAATCCATGCGTTGCAAAAAAATCGTGCTGTTTGTTTTGCCAGCCTCTTTTTTCCAGCGCAAAACGTGGGTGCGCCCCGCGTTGTAATCGGCCAGGGCGAAAACCATCGGATGATCGGTGTCCTGATAACGCCGGAGCAACTTTCGGAGATACCAGCTTCCGGCCAGCGTGTTGGTTCCCGGATCAAACAAAGATTGCGGATTAAAGTTTTGGACTCGTTCCGCCGTCGCCCATTCCTGCGCCGCAGCTTCGCGAATTTGCATTAATCCTCTTTCACCCACCTTACCGCGCGCCTCCGCATTGAACCGGCTCTCTTTCCAGACCAGCGCCTTGATCAGCGCACGATTGACAGCATAACGGTTGCTGGCGGCTTGAATCACTCCGTCCTGGCTGTTTTCCTTCCTGACCCAGAGGAATCTGAAAACCAGGAAGGCCAGAATAAAGACGATTAAAATGATTCGCAAAAGTCGCCACATCGTCACCACGCTCCAGGAATACGCAGGTTTGGAACTTTCGATTTGTAAATGAAAACGTAAGCTACGTCCATGGTTGTCCGTGTAACTCTGGAAATAGCGCTCCGAAAAGAATTTGATTACCTGGTTCCTCCCGAACTGGCTGATCAAATCGAAGTGGGGTCGAGGGTCAAAGTCCCTTTCGGACCGCGCGAAGTTCCCGCCTGTGTGACCGCGATTCTGGAACAGTCCACCCACACCAACCTCCGTTCCATCGTCCGGATTGTGGGCCAAAAATCGCTCGTCACCCCGCAGGTGATCAAACTCACCCGATGGATCGCCGAGTATTATTGCTGCGCCCCCGAGGTGGCGTTGAAAAGCGTCCTGCCCGATTCGGTCCGGAAAGATCACGACGGTTATCGAAAACGTCTGGTGGTCCGTCTGGTGGACCAGACAACCGGCACCATTCCCAAACTTTCCAAACGGCAGCAGGAAATTCTGAAGTGTTTCGAGGATCAGCCGTCGATCCGGTTACAGGAATTATTGGAAAAAGCCCACACCTCACCTCCCACGATTCACAAACTGGAAGATCTCGGTTTGATCCAGATCACCTCCGAAATCGAGGAGCGTGATCCTTACAGCCGGGAAAAGATACTTCCCACAACCCCGCTTCCACTCAATCCGGAACAGGAACCCGCCGTGGCGAAAATCAAGGCCTCCCTGGAGGATGCTGGTCTGCCTCAGATTTTCCTCCTGCACGGCGTGACCGGCAGCGGAAAAACCGAAGTTTATCTCCAAGCCATAGCCCGCACTTTGGAAATGAAAAAAGGCGCGATTGTTTTGGTGCCGGAAATTGCGCTCACACCTCAAACTGTCGAACGTTTTAAAGCACGATTCAGCTCCGGAAATCTTCGAACCTCCGTGGCGGTGTTGCACAGTCATCTCTCTGCCGGGGAACGGCACGATGAATGGCATAAAATTAGGAACGGACGCGCCCGCATCGTCATTGGCGCACGTTCCGCGATTTTTGCCCCGGTCGAAGCCCTCGGCTTGATCATCGTCGATGAGGAACACGAACATTCCTACAAACAGGAGGAATCCCCCCGGTACAACGCCCGCGACGTGGCCATCGTTCGCGGCCAGTTTGAAAACGCCGTTGTCGTTCTCGGCACCGCCACCCCTTCAATGGAGAGTTATTACAACGCACTCCGAGGGAAGTATCAGTTGCTGGAAATGAAAATCCGCGCGGATGATAAAAAACTGCCGGTCGTCAGGGTGATAGATATGCGGCAGGCGGCGCGCAAAGAGAAGGGGGTTCCAATCTTTTCCCATCAACTCAAGGAGGCGATGACCCAGCGTCTGGAAAAAAAGGAACAAACCATCCTGTTCCTGAACCGGCGCGGGTTCGCGACCTCGTTGCAATGCCCGCTTTGCGGTTACGTTGCCGAATGCCCCAACTGCAGCGTCTCCCTCACTTACCATCGACTGGCCGCGAAACTGTGCTGTCACATCTGCGGGCACGAAACCAAGGCCCCGGAACTCTGCCCGGTTCCCACCTGTAAAAATCCGGCGATACGTTATTCGGGATTGGGTACGGAAAAAGTGGAACGGGCGTTGGAACAACTTTTTCCACGGGCGACGATTCAACGGATGGATTCCGACATCCTCAAACGCAAGGAAGATTACCGTCGCATCCTGGGCGATTTTCGCGTGGGGAAAATCGACATCCTGGTCGGCACACAGATGATCGCCAAAGGGCTGCATTTTCCGAATGTGACCCTGGTGGGGATTGTTCATGCAGATCTGAGCCTGCACATCCAGGATTTTCGTGCCGGAGAGCGCACGTTTCAACTTTTGACACAAGTCGCCGGGCGCGCCGGGCGGGGTGATGTGGAAGGGGAGGTTTTTGTGCAATCCTTCACCCCGTTTCATCCCGCGATTCAGTACGCGCGGCGCCATGATTTTCCCGGGTTTTACGAACAGGAAATGGAATTTCGCGAGCAGCTCAAATATCCGCCCGTGGCACGCATCGCCTTGATCACGCTTAAAGGGAGGAACGAGGAAAAGATCCAGTTTCTGGCCGAACAGATTAAAAAAGAGGTGGAAAAACGCCTGCCTGAAGTGGGTGAAACCATCCTGTGCGGACCTGCGCCGGCGCCGCTAGCCAGGGCTGAAACACATTATCGTTATCAGATTCTGCTCCGGACAAAGTTCATCACCAAACTGAGTCATCAACTCAACCTGATGATCTGCGAAACCAAGCTACCAGAAGAAACCCACATGATCGTGGACATCGACCCGGTCAATCTGCATTGATCCCTTGTAGGAAACGACGTAAGGAGTTTTTCTATCCAAGCAAGCGGCCCGACCCCACAAGAGTTTTACCACGGAGGCACGGAGAACACTGAGAAGAAAAGGAGTTGAGAATCGTGAAAACCTCTATTTGCTCCTCCATGCGACTCGCGCGTGACTCAAATTTTCAGCGATCTCAGTGCCCTCCGTGTCTCCGTGGTAAAGATTCTTCAACCGCATTTGTGCTAACTCAGGGCGAGCGGAGGCGATAGAATCGATTGGGGTGCTTTTCCCATTCGGGATCGCTGAAATAGGACGACGAGTTGGCAATGGTGTTGGTGCCCACCGGAGACCAGACAGGATTCTCCAGGTCCGAGCAAGCTTCCACCACGACAACTCTGTCGCTGGCCCAATTTAGGGAAAACCCGAATCCATTTGCGCCAACACCGAAGCTCCGGTGACGCTGCTGGGGATCGTCACGCTGGTCAGGTTTGTGCAGCGAGAGAACGCAATCCCAATGCTGGTGACGCTGCCGGGGATAATGTATGCGCCTGCTTTACCCCCCGGATATTGGATGAGAGTGGTCTGGCTCTTGTTGAACAGGACACCATCAACGCTGCTATAGAAAGAGTTGAGTGCTTCCACCGTTATCGTCCTTAGGCTTGCGCAGCCCCTGAAAGCATTGTGCCCGATGTTGTTGACGCTTTTGCCAATTGAAAGGCTGGTCAGGCTGGTGCAGACATCGAACGCCTCGTACCCGATGCTGGTGACGTTACTGGGAATCGTAACACCGATCAGGCCCGCGCAGCGAGAGAATGCCTGGTATCCGATGTTGGTGACGCTGTTGGGGATTGTGACGTCAAGCTAGGCTGATGCAGCCAGAGAACGCCTGGCGCCCGATGCTCGTAACACTGTTGCCAATTGAAACGCTGATCAGGTTACTGCAGCTAGAGAATGCACCGAACTCAATGCTGGTGATATTGTTGGGGATCGTCACACTGATCAGGCCGGTATCACCATTAAACGCCCAGGGCCCAATGCCAATGACGGGCAGACCATCAATTGTGCTGGGAATGGTCACATCACCACCGGAGCCCGTGTATCCGGTGATCGTGATCTGGCCGTTATAACTCATTGTAAAGATCACAGCCGAGCCCGTGGAGTCACAGGAAATGGAATTTCGCGAGCAGCTCAAATATCCGCCCGTGGCACGCATCGCCTTGATCACGCTTAACGGAAGGAACGAGGAAAAGATCCAGTTTCTGGCCGAACAGATCAAAAAAGAGGTTGAAAAACGCCTGCCGGAAGTGGGTGAAACCATCCTGTGCGGACCTGCTCCGGCGCCGTTGGCCCGGGCTGAAACACATTATCGTTATCAGATTCTGCTTCGGACAAAGTTCATCACCAAACTGAGTCATCAACTCAACCTGATGATCTGCGCTTCAGGTACCTGGTATTTCGTCTCGCCGCATGTCAGCCGGTGGGGAGCGGAGCGACAGGCCAGGAGGAGGGAGGCGCGGATGCGCCTCGTCCGAGGGACGAGGAACCCGCCGGAATATCTTAGGGTCCATGCAGTTGTGGCCTTCCGCCCCCTCATCCCAGCCCTCTCCCAAGGGGATCGTGATCGTTGGTTAACGAGATCCGGATTGCAAACTCATTGCTTGGTGTAGCTGATTTCCATGGTCTTGGCGTTATTCTGGCTGGCATCAAACATTTCGAGGACGTGTTGGTCCGGGCTTTTCGTGCGGAAAACCAGTTTCATCGGGATGTCGCTTTTCCCGCTCACCGGACAGGAGCTTTTTCCCTCAAGGCTCAAGGTTTTGCCGTCACTTTTGCCTTCGCAAAAGAAAATGCTGGTGTTCATGTCGTCGATCCACGAGAGCTGGTAGGCCTTTTTGACGTTGTTGAACCCCAGGACAGTCCGGCCATTGAACGGTTTGCCCATCATCTCCCCCTTAAAATCTTCCTGAAGAAAACGACCGTTCATGATCCATGACACTTTGGCGGTTCCGGCGCTTTCCTGGGGCGTGCCGCCCGGTTCCATCCAACATTTTACTTCGCATTTCCAAGAGCCGACAAAATGTTCGAGGGCCTTGTGCTCAGGTCCGGGAGCTCTTGCTATCTCCGCTTTTTTCATCATCTCCTGCTTCTCCGCATCCGGTTGTCCGCCTTGTTCGGCTCCGGAGGCCGGACGTCGTGCTGTTTTTTTGCCGGTGCCTGTATCGGAAACATCGTGTTTCATGCTGAATTCCTTTGTTGAATTTTTAATTGGTTTTAAACCGACGAACGGTCGGGTGTATAAAACTCGCACTCATTTCAAAGACTTCAATACGACCGGTTGAATTGTTTTGAAGGTGTAACCAGAGGTTGCGGGGATCTCACCGCAGATTCGACAGCGTCAAACCTGAACCCTGCGAGGGACTGCTCCACGATTGCCACCAGGTTTTCTCCGTTTTTGTAACCGACAACACGATCTAAAACCGAACCGTCAGGCTTGATCAACAACAGGGTGGGGTAAGCGTCCACGTTGTATTTCGCGGCCAGTTCCGTTTCTTTTTCGGCATCGATTTTGAGCGGGATGGTCCGCCCGGTCAGCAGCCGGATGACAGCGGGATCCTGCCATGTGGATCGATCCATCTCTTTGCAGGGAGGGCACCAAGTGGTGTAAAAATCGACAAAAACCACCCGGTTTTGACGGTCGGCCTCGGCCAAGGCGTCGGAGAATTTTAACGTCGAAAAAAACTCCGTTTTTGGTGGTGGGAAAAATGATTTCCACAGTCTTGGCTGGAGCAGAAGCCAGCCGAGGGGCAGCACCAGGAAGAGGGTGATGATTTGTTTTTTCCGATTCATAAAAAAAGCGGTGTCACCCGCTTCTTTTCAAACACTTTGAACAGCGGCGGCGATCGAATTCACGTTTTGAAAAACTTCTTTGGCCGCATTGGGGTTCGCAATTTTTAATCCGAAATTTTTCTCCAACACCACAACCAGCTGCAAGGCGTCCACCGAATCGAGCCCGAGGCTGTCAGGCCCAAAAAGCGCTTGGTCATCGGTGATTTCTTCTGCGGAAATCTGTAACATCAGATTCTCAACCATCAAGGCTTTGATTTTCTGTTTTAATTCAATAGAAGCATCCATTTTCTTAGAAAATTCCACCGTCAATCTTGAGTGTCGAGCCTGTAATATATCCGGCCTCGGCCGAGGCCAGGAACCGGATGGCGGCCGCGACCTCGGCCGGTTTTCCGAAGCGCCGCATCGGAATGCGCGCCAGGGTTTCTTTCCGCCTTGTTTCATCTAGCGGCCCGATCGCCTCTGTCTCGATGTAACCGGGGCAGACCGCGTTGACCGTGATCCCGATCCGCGCCACCTCCTTGGCCAGCGACCGGGTCAGCGCGATGATGCCCGCCTTGGCTGCGGCATAATTGCCCTGGCCGGCGGGCGGAAGGAGGGCGCTGAGCGAGGCGACGTTAATGATCCTGCCTGCCCGTTGTGAAATCATCGCGGGCAAAACCGTCTGACAACCGTAAAAGGTGGAATCGAGGTTCGATTGAATGACCGATTGCCAGGCGGAAATCGCCATGGTGGCCAGAAGCGAATCTTCGTGTTTTCCAGCATTGTTCACCAGCACGTCAATCCGCCCGCAGTTTTGCATCACCTTGTCCACGGCAGCCTGCCAGGATAGGGGGTCGGTGACATCCAGATCGAGGAGGGCGGCTTGTTTGGGGTATTGATCGACCATGTTCTGGGCCTGGGCGCGTCCGGCCCGAACTCCGAGGTAAACCTGGGTTGCATCACACTCCAGAAAACCGCGGCAGACTGCCTGGCCGATTCCTCCGTTTGCTCCGGTGACGATGATCACTGTGGAATTCATATTTGGCACGAGTTTGTAGTCCCGGCTCCGCCCCTGGTGAAGAGGGTTGAGGAGATGTGGTTTTGCTTTTCAACTGAATTCATACGGGTTCGGCGACGCTGTTTTTTGCGAACAGTGCTCCAATCGCCTGCTGGTTGCAACCCACGACGCTGACGAGCGCCTCCGCACCGTTGTTTTCTGCCATTGCATCGACGGCGGCGACGCATTGCCAGGCGGAGGTGGTGGCCAAACCTTCGCCCAGGATTTTTTTCACCGAGAAACGGCTGCCAGTCCACGATTTCCAGGCTTCGGTTTCCGCCCGGTCGAGGGATGGAACATCCTGGCAGCCGTCCCAGAGGCATGCACCTTCATGGTCCCGCACTTGGGAAAGAAGGGCGTTAGTCATGTTCTTCGCCGCCACCGTACGCTGGGTCTGGCGGTTGAACAGAAATGAATCTGTGACGGATTTGAGATGAACTCCGCTGCCGTCTCCGGGCCGCAGATAAAGAGCGCCCGCACCTTCACTGACGCAAACTTTGCGGGAGAAAAGCCGGAAAGCGTCACCCGTCAACCAGTCCATCTCTTCTGCGCCGAGGACCAGGCAGGCATCGACCCTTTTTTCCTCAATCCAACCGGCGGCCATGGCCAGCGCCTGAAGGAATGTGCCAGGATCACCCACCAAGGTGTAATTGATGGCACGACAACCGAGATAAGCGGCGAGATGACTGGCCGGGGCGTTAAAAACTGTCTCGGGAAAAACCAGGGGGCTGGCGGAGGCAGGGTCGCGAAGGGTCTCGTCGTAAAAGCGGCGGGAATAATTCACACAGCCGGAAAAGGTGGCCACTACAATTCCAAGTTTGATCGACCCATCCCGGACCTTGGAAACATCTTCACCCAGAGCCTCCAGGCCGGCAGCGAGAAAAAACTGAGAGATCGGACTCGACCTCCGGAGCCGTGGATGCGAGAGGAACTCTGGTTTTTTTTGCGGTGGCGGAACCCGAAGCACCCGGAGCGGTTTGGGCCATCCAGGCCTTAGCATTTCGGAGGCTGCGAGCGGAATTCCGCCGGACAAAACCTGCCTGAAGCTTGGAATTCCCCAGCCCGCCGGGGAGACAACTCCGACTCCTGCGACCACCACGCTCAAACGGTCCTCCGGAAAATCAAGCTGGCGTTGGCACCACCAAAACCGAAGGAATTGGACAAGACATATTCGCACGCGGCGGTGCCGGGGCGGCGGATGTATTGAAAGCGACATTCAGCCGCAGGATTCGTTGTGGCGGGGGAGGGCGGGAGCCATTGCTCCTGCAACACCATGACACAGAGGGCGGCTTCTATGGCCCCGGCGGCTCCCAGACAATGACCGATGCTGCCCTTGGTGGAACTGACTTTGATTCCAGGTGCGGCTTCGCCAGCCCAACGATTGATCGCCTCTGTCTCGGCGCTGTCATTCAACATCGTTCCGGTGCCATGGGCATTGATGTAATCAACCTGGCCGGGGTTGATCCCGGCCTGAAGTGCGGCCAGCCGCATCGATTCGAAAGCGGCGTCTCCGTTCGGTTGCGGCTGGGTGAGATGATGACAGTCGGTTGAAGCTCCATATCCGGCGATCTCGGCCAGGATTTTGGCCCCGCGTTTTTTGGCAAAAGTAAAAGATTCCAAGGTGAGGATGGCGGCGCCTTCTCCCAAGGCCAGCCCGTCTCGTGCCGAATCGAACGGGCGACACACGGTGGTTGAAAGCGCTTGAAGCGAGTCGAACCCAGAAAAAACCAGATGGCTCAAGGCATCGTATCCGCCTGTGAGAACCTGCCGGGCCGCGCCGTTGCGTATCAGTTCGGCCGCATGGCCGACGGCATTGGAACCGGAAGCGCAGGCGTTGGCGATGAGGGTGATCGGACCTCCGAAACCAAAGGCGTTCGCCAGCTCCAAAGGTTGTCGCTGGCAATGGTATTGTGACAGGCGCGAAGCTTGATTTCGAAAGGCGAGTGGGTGATGAATGGCTTGCTGGTAATAATCCTGTCCCGAATTCATGCCGCCGCTGGTGGTGCCGAGAACCACCGGAAGTTGTGCAACATCTTTCCAACCGGCATGAGTCCAGGCTTCTTGTGCGGCCAGCAAAAGCATCAAAGCTGCCCGGTCCAGACGTTTGATCTGCTGCTTTGTCAGGTTTGGGATCTCCGGATCAGGAGGCAGATCGATTTCTGCGGCTTTCCTGGCCCGCTGCTGGGAGACATCAAAAAGCGTGACTTCCCTGAAGGCGGGGTTTCCGGCGCGGAAACCTTCGGCGTTGATCGACCAGCCAGGACCGAATGAGGTGAGAATCCCCACGCCGGTCACTGCCACCCGTTCCTTGATTTCTAGATGCGGAGCTGGATAAAGCACAATTCGATAAAGATCCAGAATAGTGAGCAACCAAATCGCAAGTCAAACAGCGAGACGCCGGAAGATTTGGCAGGGGCGTGATTAAAACTGAGTGAGCGGTGTGTGGTTTTCCATGGCGGCTCAGTTCGCGACACATTTCAGTCCTCCGGGACGTCACGGGCTCGGTCGAAGTGAAATCCGGGCAACGCCGATCCGCCTGTTAATCGGTTTCGGAACCAGGAGCCACGACTTCCTGAACTGATTCCCAGATCAAGCTGCTGACCTCCTCCATGCTCAAGGAAGCGTTGATTGTCCGGATGCGCGAGGGTTCCTGTCTGGCCATTTCAAGGAATCCTGCTTCGACGGCCTGGAAAAAACTGCGATCACACTGTTCAAAACGGTCCGGTGCCGCAGAAGGGTCGCGGTGATGGCGTCGGGCTTCGCTTGTTTCGATCGGAACGTGCAGATAGAAGGTGAGGTCTGGCTTCAATCCTCCAGTAGCGCACTGGATCACATTTTTAATCATTTCCAGGTCTAATCCGCGACCCAACCCCTGATAGGCAAATGTCGAATGGTAAAATCGATCACAAAGCACTATTTCCCCTGCTTTTAAGGATGGAAGGATCAGCTCACGGACAAGCTGGGCTCGGCTGGCGTTCATCAACAGTAGTTCAGTTTCAGCGGCGATGTTCACTCCGGCGGGGGCGTGTTTTACTAAAGCCCGGATTTTTTCTCCCAAAGGGGTTCCGCCCGGTTCACGGGTGATCTGGACCTGCCGGTTTTGATCTCTGAAACGCCGGGCCAGCAGGGCGATTTGGGTCGATTTCCCGCTGCCTTCCGTTCCTTCGAAGGTGATAAATGCCCCGGCCATGGGCAACTAGTTGGTCGGGATCTGCGGAACCGATTCAGACCCTGTAATCTTGCTGTTGGGAAGGGCGGCGGCATTGGTCAAGCTGAGGCTTGGTTTGAAATTGGCGCTCAGGTAAGTGACCAGGGAATCGACTTGGGCATCCGAGAGGGGGCCGCCCTGCGCCTGGGAGAAAGCCGGCATTAATGATCCCACCTTGCCCTGCGTGACCCAATGCCTCCAATATTCGGGTGAGGTTGGGTTTTTGAGTTGTTTGAGGTCAGGAACCATGGTTGCTCGATGTTCGGCTTCATGGCAGATGCCGCAAGCTGTTTCGTAGAGTGCAGAGCTGTGTTTCCCGATGGTTGGGGTGACGTGACAGGAGGCACAATCTCCTTTAAACACCGCCTGGCGGTCGGCTAGCGCCATTTGTTGGTTCTTGGATCGATTGGCCATGGTCAACGCGTGAGGATCCTGTGGAATTTCAACCTTGATCAGCAAAACCTGCGGGCCGTGCGTGGTTTCGACCGTGACAGTTTTGGCTACCACCCCCTGTTTTCCAGCAAAATTCATGGTGACGGAAATGTCGCCTCCCTTGCCAGGGTCCAGTTTCCAAGGGGTCGAAGGGAGTTGAGCCGTGGTGCAGCCGCAGGAGGGACGAAGGAAATTAATATAAGCCTCGTTGGTCGAGGAATTGACGACCGCAAAGGTGAACAAATTGGTCGTATCACCTGGTTTCGCTTTGTATTCCTTTACCATGGCATCCCATTTGAGCGGATGATTCGTGTTAACGGCTCCGGTTGGTTGCGGAGAGATCACCTGCACACCCTGAGGAGTGTTCAGGCGCTGATTGAGCGGGCCTGAACGGCTGATGACCTGGGGTTTGGCGGGCGGAATCGGAATGGAGTTGGTGAACGGCTGGGCCAGACAGACGCCGGTCGTTAACACAGCCGGCAAAATCAAAGAAAAAAAGCGCATAATTGACGAGGCCAATAGGTTAATCCAAATCCGATCCCATGCAATATCTCCTTCAAACATGGGAAAATAAACACAATTTTTAAGAAACGGGCATGCCTATGATGAGCAAAATTTGCATGCGCGATGGACTTAAAGTTTTTTTAATTTTGGTCCCTTGGGTGTGTCTTCAATCGTCCATCCAAGGCTTTGTAGCTCATTCCGGATCTGGTCCGATTTCTTGAAATCTTTCGACTTCCTGGCTTCCTGCCGTTGATTCAGCAGTTCCAAGATTTCGATTGGAATTTCATTTTGAATCACTTCAAGTCCGACGTTAAAAATCGCGTTCACTGAAGTCCAGAATCCCAAGTGACCGGCGGCATCCAGAGGTGGGATAGGCCCGGCAGCCAGCGCCTTGTTCACGGACCTGACCCAGTCAAAAACCACAGACCAGGCGTCAGCCACATTCAGGTCGTTTTGCAGTGCTGTTTCAAACGGAACCAAAAGGGCCTGGGGGACATCGCCTGTCCGGTCGCCAGCAATTTCGCGCAATTTGCCCAGGCATTCGTCCACTCTCGACAGGGCCGAGCGGGCCGCAGTAAGGCCTTCGAGGGTGAAGTTGAATGGGGCGCGGTAATGGGAGCTGAGCAACAGGTAACGGACCTCTCGGCCGGTAAATCCTTTGTCCAACAAATCCCGCAGGGTAAAATAATTTCCCAGCGATTTGCTCATCTTTTTCCCTTCCACCAACAAGTGGGCACCGTGCATCCAATATTTGACGAACCGGTGACCATGCGCCTGCAGGCCGGCACCTTCGCTTTGGGCGATTTCGTCTTCGTGATGTGGGAAAATCAAATCTTCACCTCCCAGGTGGAGATCAAAGCTCGGGCTGAGAATCTTCATGCTCATGGCGCTGCACTCGATGTGCCAGCCGGGGCGTCCCTCACCCCACGGGCTGCCCCAGAACACTTCGCCGTCATCCGGGGTGCGCGCTTTCCAGAGGGCGAAATCGGCGACAGATTCCTTTTCGTATTCGTCCGATTTCACCCGTTCACCCGAACGCATCTGTTCAAAGTTCAGGTTGAGCAGTTGTCCATATTGATGGCCGCCCGACCGGTATTTTTCGATGTTGAAATAAACCGAGCCATCTGCCACGTAGGCAAAACCTTTTTTAAGCAGCCGTTCCACCAGATCAATGATCTCCGGAATATGCTCCGTGGCCCGCGGGATCGACTGCGCGGTGTGGCAACCCAAGGTCTTTAGATCTTCCGTGAACGCGTCCTCGAATTTTTTGGTGTAATCGCGGAGCGATCCGTTGGAATTCCGGACTCGTTTGATGATCTTGTCCTCCACATCGGTGATGTTCATCACATGGTGGACGTTAAATCCCTGGGATGTCAGGAACCGTCGGACCAAGTCGGCGAAGGCGAACGTCCGGAAGTTTCCGATGTGGGCATAATCATGAACGGTGGGGCCGCAGCAATACATTCCGACCTGTTTGCCGACAGGGTCGAGCGGCACAAATTCTTCCACCGAACGCGTCAGAGTGTTGTAAATTTTCAGGGCCATAAACGGAATGTGGGGCGTAGCCTAATGGTGGTTTCTTTAAAGAAAAGACAGAAGTGCGGAGCGGGCTTATGCAAGGGTCTGCTTAAGACTGGATGAGGCCTCCCCGGACCGCAGGTCTGTGACCCGCAGCGCTCTGCCATGAAGAACGCTTTGAAACTGTCGATCCCCTTTATTCTCCACCAGCGCCACGAAATATTCCCCAAAAACTTTGTCCCTTCGCGCACTTCCACACGGATATACTGGAAACAGATTGATCCATGAATCATCCAAATCCGTTCAAGTTATTCCGTGAAACTCTTTCCGAAACGGCTTTTCAAGAGGTGGTTTCCAATCATCTGCCTCTGGTAATAGGGACTGCGCACCGAATAACCCAGAACTCCGGCTTGGCGGAGGAAATCGCTCAAACAGTTTTCATTTTGTTGGCCAACAAAGCGCGGGATTTAAACCCCAACACCATCCTGGCCGGCTGGCTGCATCGAACCACCCGCTATGTAAGCCTGCGGGCTATGGATTCTGAAAGCCGACGCAAAAAACGGGAGCAGGAGGCCGCCGCTATGTATTTGAACGAAAATGATTCAGCCTTCTGGGAATCCCTGACTCCGCATCTCGATCAGGCATTAACAGAACTTCCTCAGGCTGATCGGGATGCTCTTTTGCTTCGCTACATGGAAGAGTGAAGCCTCAAGGAAGTGGGAGAATCGATGGGTTATACCGAGGAGGCGACGAAGAAACGCGTCGCCCGCGCGGTCGAAAAATTACGGCTGATTTTTAAGAAACAAGGCATTCAAATTTCAGCGACGGCTTTGAGCGCCGGTTTAGCTCAGGCGTCTCATCAGTTTTTCGATTTGGGGGCGTTAACGAGGAAAATTTCGAAAGAAGCGTTGCGCACTCTCACAGTCCCCGCTTCTGGTTTGGCCGGATCAAATTTGGCGCTGGAGATACTTTCCGACTGGAAATGGGCCAAAATCAGAACAGCTTTCGTGGCTGTTGCATGGCGAACCTGCCACAGGCAAAAAAATCGTTTTGCGGCGATTAAACCAATATTTCAGGGACCCTGTTTTTATTGGCTATCAAACCACTTCTGATCAGGAGGGAAAATTCAGTTTCGACAAAATAATTCCGGGAAATTTTGAAGTTTCCATCGAGACGGACAGAGGATTGGAGAATAACTTTGCCATCGAGTTGCAAACCCCGGTGACGCTTGCGTCCGGCGAAACTAAAACCATCATCGTTTCCTCGGAAGGAATGGAATTGACAGGGCAACTATCCGCGCAAAATGGCTCTAAGATTTTTTGGACCAATGTGGTGGCGGAATTGAGCCGTGAAACCGGATTGGGAGCGCCCCCTTCCAGGAACAATTTCGTCAGCAATAAAAGTCATTCCGCAGCCACCGAAAGGTATTATAAAGACCCAAAAAACATCGAACTGATGAAACAAAATCGGAAGTTTGTGGGAATTATTTCCGACCGCCAGGAACTGAGTTTTTCGAATATTCCACCTGGAAATTACACCCTGGAAATCACCGCCTTCAGTGCTCCCGAAAAAGGTTCACATACGTTCCAAAAAACCCATTTTATTCGCCAAAAAATCACCGTTCCTGAAAAGCCTGCAGAGATACCAATTGATCTTGGAGAATTGAAGATGGAAGAGCTTTGTAGATCTTAACCTGCATATTGACCCTTCCCGTTCGAAAATGTTTTACCGGGTCCGCACTGAATAGCGCTGCCAGAAAGAGGACAGGATTACAGGATGAACGGGATTAGAACTCTGAAGGAATGAAATCCTGTGATCCACCGTGCTCCAACGGAGTTCCGTGAACCGCAGCTTGTTGCAAAAGCAAAACGCGTGGAATCCTTCCATCCCCGGCAATAGTCACCCTTGCGGCTGGTCTTAACCGGAACGGTTCAGTTGAAAATCCTCATCTCCCCGTCCTCTCCTCCATCGGATGGAAGAGAGGGGGACAAACATCTGCGGTTTTGACCCACCACTCGGTGAAGCGTTTACGGGCACTTTTGTCCCCTCTCCGCCCCCGTGGCCCGCGGGGGAGAGGGTTAGGGAGAGGTGGTTCCTCTTTTCAACTGCATCGTTACGGTTTTAGAGACACAGCCGTTGTCCGACGGGGAGGCTTCAGTTTTTACGAGTTTTTTTTCCGGCCCCTTTGGCTTTGTGACGGCCCTTGAAGGTCAGTTCGGCGATGCCCGATTTGTCCAGTTCACCCAGATCTTCGCGGATCATGCGTTCAAACTGTTTTTTGGTGGCGGTTGCCAGCGGAAGGTTGAGGCCTTTTTCAGCGCCGAGCTTTAGCGCGATTCCGGAATCTTTGGCGGCATGGGCCGCAGAGAAAAAGCAGCTGTGCTCCCGGTTTTGCATGTCTTCGCCGTCAGTCTGCAACACGCGTGAGTTCGCGCCGGTCTGCGAAAAAACCTCGCGCAAAATGGTTAGGTCCAGTTTGAGAGCCTGGCCCAGGGCCAAACCCTCCGCCAACCCTGCGGTGTTGATGTTCATCACCATATTGACCAGCGCCTTCACTCGCGCCGCATCTCCGGTTTTGCCAATAAAGCGGATGGTGGTGGCCAGCTTCTCCAGGACCGGCATCGCCCGTTGAAAAGTTTTCTCCTCCCCGCCGCACATCAGATACAGAGTTCCTTCCAACGCCTGGGTGATGCTGGAAGCCATGCAAGCCTCCAGAGATTCCGCCCCGGCCTTTTTCGCGGCCTTGCCGACCTCCATATGAACCTCTGGTGAAATGGTGGCGCAATTGATGAACAACCGCCCTTTTGCACCCATGAGTAGGTTGTCTTTGTCACGGGGATTAAAAATTTTGCGCATGGCCTTGTCATCGGTGACCACGGTCAGCACAACGTCCGACAGTCCGGTCACCCGAGCGAGACTGCTTGCGGCCTCGCAGCCAAGTTCCTTTGCCAGCACCTGGGCGGCTTCCCGTTTGAGGTCAAATACCGCGGTGACTTCGAAACCCGCATTTTTAAGGCGCCTGGCCATGTTGGCACCCATGCGACCCACTCCGACCACGCCGATTTTTTCGTTCATAATAAAATGTGTTGAATGTTATTTGGGTAGGAGATCGGAAACCAGTGAACGTTCTTCTTTCAATTCATTGACGGTGGCGTCGATACGAGACTGGCTGAACGCATCCACCGGAACGCCTTGCACGATTTGCAAAGTCTGGCCGTTGCTGCGGACCGGAAAGGAGCATATCAGCCCTTTTTCGACGCCATAACTTCCGTCTGAAGCCAGACAAACGCTGTGCCAGTCTCCCGCAGCCGTTGGTTCTGCGATGGATCGGACGCTGTCCACGATGGCGTTGGCGGCGCTGGCGGCGCTGGAGAGTCCGCGCGCTTTGATGATGGCCGCGCCTCGTTGCTGGACGGTGCTGATGAATTCGCCCTGGAGCCAAGCTGAATCGGAGATCACGCTGGTCACGGGTTGACCCTTGATTTTGGCGTTCGTGTAATCCGGGTATTGAGTGGCGGAATGGTTGCCCCAGACCGCCATGTTGGAGACTGCGGTGACGTCCACCCCGGCTTTCCTGGCCAGTTGGGATTTCGCGCGGTTTTCGTCCAGCCGTGTCATGGCGAACCACCGGTCGCGGGCGATGTCAGGAGCGTTGTTCATGGCGATCAGGCAGTTCGTATTGCAAGGATTTCCGACCACATGAATCCGGATGTCGCTCGCGGCGTTTTGCTGGATCGCGCGGCCTTGGCCGATGAAGATTTTTCCGTTGATGCCCAGGAGTTCCTTCCGTTCCATGCCCGCTTTGCGAGGAACGCTCCCGACCAGGAGAGCCCAGTTCACGCCCCTGAAACCTTCGTCGAGGCTGGCGGTGGGAACGACGCCTTTGAGGAGAGGGAAGGCGCAGTCGTCCAGTTCCATGACCACGCCCTGCAATGCCGGCAGTGCGGGTTCGATTTCGATCAGGTGCAGGATCACCGCTTGCTCAGGGCCGAACATGGCGCCTGAGGCGATGCGAAAAAGCAGGGAATATCCGATTTGACCGGCAGCTCCGGTAACGGCCACACGAATGGGTGTTTGTTTCATAAAATTATTCAAGGGGGTTCAGTATAGAAATGAGAATGGCCCAATCAAGGGGAGAAAACTGCCTTTCATCACGCTCGCTTCTTGTGCCTTGGCACAGGCAGGCTTGACAATTGTGGCGGGATTTCAACACTAACCGCCCAATGAATGCTCCTGAAAAATTCAACGACGTCTCCGCCGTCACGAAGGCCAATGTATATTTCGACGGAAAGGTCGTCAGCCACAGCATCCTTTTTCAGGATGGTTCGAAAAAAACGCTCGGTCTGATTTATCCCGGCAAATTCCATTTCGGCACGGAGAAGGCGGAAATGATGCAAATTGTCGTTGGTCAATGCCGGGTGAAACTTGACGGAAAAGACGGCACGACAGGCTACGGCCCTGGCACCTCCTTTGAAGTGCCGGCCAAATCGGGCTTCGACATCGAAGTCGCCGACGGGATCTGTGAATATGTCTGCAGTTTTTTGGGGTGAGAAACACACACTCGATTCCATCTGGAGACTTTGTTGGGAGAATTCCCGGTTTCCGGGGAGGGGCGCGATTAAAAACGGGTGAGGCTGCGGACTGCGGCTTTATCCTCCTCGATCAGCCGCCGGTGACAACTGTGGGGGTTGTGGGAGGTTCCTTGCGTTCAGGTTTTGCGCACTGCTGCGGTTCACAGAACCGCAGTCCGTCAGAGTACTCACCCGCTTTTAATCACGGTTTCCGGGAAAGTGGAATCAAAGAAACGTTAACCGCTTACAATCGTGAGCGATGTTTATTCTTTGCCTGAAACATTGACGGGAGCGTCTTGATTTTTTAAACCATAGGTAATCAATCAGGCCATGGTAGGTATCAATCCTTATAAAGTAGAAGCAGGGCCACAATTGGATTTGCTTATTCACGTTGAGTTTCTAGGCAAAGCAAGCGGCGGGCTGGTGCCCGCTTATTCGTCAAACGACCACTGTGCTGACGAGGTCAAAGCCAGGCTCAAGACGCGGAAAGACGCAAAAATCGTTGTCGGCCGGTCGAAACTGAGGGACCGAAGATGGTTCGCACGTCACGAAAAAGACCCGAGCACAGGCACCGAGGTCATGGCGGAAACGTATCCCCTGGCGATCTGCCGCCTTGCCCTCTTGATCGGCCCCAAAACCAATTGATGCTGGCGCAACAGGTCAACCGAACTTCTTGCCCCTGATTCGGCGGGTAAGCAAAGTCTCGGAAATTTAAACCGCTAATTAACGAGAATAAACGCGAATCAAACTGAAGTTCGAATTATGCATGTGGTCTCCGACACTCGGTCGAGAATGTCTTCCACCGTCGCGTCAGAAATCGGCCTGTTTTCAATGGCGTTCATTCGCGGTTGCTCCGTTTATCCGCCGTTTTGGGTTGCCGGTTTGCAGGCGGGACTTTCTGGCGGTCAGCGTGGTTGGAGCCGGTTCAGCGCGTGATTAAAAACGGGTGAGGCCTGGACTGCGGCTGTATCGTCCTCGATCAGCCGCAGCGGGCGGCAACCGTCGGGGTGTTGCGAGGTTCCGGGACTTTAAGTTTTGCCATGTGCTGCGGTTCACAGAACCGCGATCCGTCAGGAAGCCCACCCGGATTTAATCACGCCCGCCGGTTCAAGTTCAAAAAAGCACGGAGCAGATCCAGATGCACATTCAGGTTTGTTCCTTCTCGTTGCAAACTTGTCTTCAGCGACCGGATCTTCCGGTGCAGTTCACTTGAGGGAAGTTCACAGACGACAACATCGTTGGATTCAGGAACAGGAACATAGGGAGCGGCGAAACCAGGATTGTGAAAAACAAATAATAGGACGGAAACAAACAGGCAGAGTTTGAATGTTTGAACCGTCATGAAGACCGTTGCAGGAAATGATTCCCGTTCGTTGAAAAAAGTTTGAGCGGGTTTTGACCACACGCAATCAAGCCAAAACCCGCCCGCTCCTCATCCGAGAAGATTATTGAACTGAAATCTTGATTGAATCCTTGTCAGATTCCACCTGTTTAACGGTTATTTCTTTGTCCGCCTGAAGCCGGTAGAAACCCTGGTCTTCGGAGACTTTGGGTGCCACGACCTGTTTGGTGGATTCATCGTATCCCGCCCGCGTGTCTGAATAAGGCCCGTTTACATTCGCTGCCGATTGCACCGTGAGGGTGATCGAGCTGTCGTTGGGTGATCCGGGAACCGGATTTCCAAGATATGGAAAAGCGGATGCAAACATCTTCGCATTGACCGATGCGCCGTCCGTAAACGGAAGCTGTCCGGATGGTCCGTTCGTAGAGTCCAAAAGTTTGCCCATGACCACGCGCAGGGCAATGTCCACGACATCATCTCCAAGGCGGCGTCCGTTGGGGAACCCGGCGGCATCTCCGGCGATGACGCCGAGGTTGTTTTGTTGGTCCGCCGCCACGGCCGGAGTTGTTGTGTTCAAGCGGAGCATTTCACCTACCGCATCGGTCTGATTCAATCCCGGGACGCCGGTGAGAAAAACTGCGATCAAGTCGGTGCGGGGGAAATTGATCGGGGCCTTCACGCCCGCCCCTCCGAACAGGAGTTCGATGATGGCCGGCAAGGTGGGGTGTGTTACGTAATCCGCAAACTGCCCGTCGTCCTTCGGTTCGCTGCCGTTGAACTTGTCCTTGTCGCGCAGGCCGATCACCACCTCGTTGACCAGTGGATGGCCGAGCCGCGAAACCTGGGCCAACTCGAGACCGCCCGGAGCCGGACCATTTGTTCCGATCACCTTGCTGGCGGTTGTCCAGGCGGCGATCACAGGATTGGCTCCGGCCACCAGCAATGATTTTGGCAGTTCAAGACAGATGGCGGTTACGTTTTTGTATT
>Ga0163152_10001309_pt1 | contig 39738 bp, 35 predicted proteins | sample OliLakLV19MP8IB2_FD_148635 | JGI IMG/M metagenome (GOLD analysis project Ga0163152, IMG submission 148635) | Freshwater microbial mat bacterial communities from Lake Vanda, McMurdo Dry Valleys, Antarctica - Oligotrophic Lake LV.19.MP8.IB-2 | ecosystem: Environmental > Aquatic > Freshwater >...
ATTGGGCGGTGGGGCGGTCGGGCGGTGGGCTGAACGCTGAACGCTGAGTGCCACCGCCTCGAAAGCAGAGCGACCGGAGAATCATCCCCGGTCGCTTCGCGCCTACCGCCGACTGCACCCGCCGCTCTAGATGTACTCCAACTCCCACCCCGACAGCTTGGCGATCCGGGCCAGCCGGAAGGTGACATCGACCTGCTTCCACTCTGCGGCCTTCGACTCCAGATCGAGCGGGAAGGTGTGATAGCTCATCTTGTTCACGGCCTTTGGCGCGGACCGCATCCCCTTCGGGGCCCAGACACCGTGCTGGTCGCAGTCCTTCAGCAGGCGGACCAGCACCTTGGTCGCGGTGGGCGATTGTGCCAGCCCGCCGATCCGCACCAGCTGCTCGATGAAGTACAGGGCGAGCGGGATGTCCTTCGGCAGCCCCTTGCTGTCGGCTTCAATCGGGTCGCCGAGCAGCTGGATCGATGGCTTGATCTTCTTCTTGCCCACCGGAATCGTGTAGAGCTTCTTGGGCGCGGGCGACGACAGATAGTGCACCAGTCGCTCGGTAAAGCCGGCACGCTCCCGCTGCAGGTTGGGCATGGCCGCCATGATGGCCAGCGAAAACCAGGTCGGGGGCCGGGCCGCGGGATTCAGGACGTTTGCGCTGCCAGCCCGCACGAATGGCTTTTCCGCGAGCGGGCTGCGGAGGAACTCCGACACCTCCGAGGCGATCTTGTGCGCCGCGCCGCGGACCCGCGGGTCCTCGATGTTGCCGGCCTCGGCCAGCGCGGCGGTCGCCGCAGTGCGGAACGAGGCCCGGCCCCAATGGGCATAGGCTTCATCGCCCTTGGCGGGCTTGTGGAATTCGTAGAGCAGCGCGGGATCTTCGTCGCGTGACAGCAGCCGGTACAGCATCCGGTCCGCGAGCTTGAAGGGCCGGGCGGACGTCGGCAGGCCCAGCTGCAACAGGCGGCGGTACTGGGCGATGGTGCCAATGTCCTTGATGCCTTGCGCTGCCGAGGGGGCAACGCCAAGCAGATTGCCGCCCCAGATGCCGGTGTCCTTCTGCTTCTTGACGATGGCCTGGACCGCCTTGGAGGCCTCGAGCGCCGCGCGTGCGGTCTGGATGGTCTCGGGTGCGGCACTGCCGGCGGGTGCCAGGTCGGCGAAGGTGCGGTACCGGATCGACTCGCCGCCATGCGCGAGGAGCCAGCCGATCGGGATTCGGTGATTATTCGGGAGTTCCAGAAGCGCCCCCGTGCAGGAGTGGAGCCGGGAAAAAGCGGGCGCATTATAGCCGCAGCACGCAGGTTACGCCACCGTGACCTCGTCGCGGAGGTCAAACAGGGTCAGGGAAACTGCACCTAAACAGCTATATGGTAGTGGTTTAGCCAAGTGCCTGCTGCAGGTCTGCGCAGAGGTCATCGGGGTGCTCCAGCCCGACGGAGACGCGGAGCAACCCCTCAGGGGCCCGGCTGGCGGTCCCTTCCACCGAAGCCCGGTGTTCGATCAGGCTCTCCGGGCCGCCGAGGCTCGTGGCGCGGGTAAACAGCGTCAGTCGGTTGGCTACCTCGAATGCTCTGGCGCGTCCGCCGGGCACGACGACACTCAGCATCCCGCCGAAGGCCGGCATCTGCCGCAGCGCAATCGCATGTCCGGGGTCGGCGGGAAGACCGGGATAGTGCACCCGCTCGACCTTCGGATGACGCTCCAGAAAGCGGGCGAGGGTGAGTGCGTTGGCCGTGTGCATCCGCATGCGGGCTGGCATGCTGCGGAGTCCGCGCAGCGCCAGCCAGCAATCGAATGGTGCGGGCACCGCGCCATGGCTGCCCTGAATGGCGCGCAGGCGGTCCGCCAGCGCACCCGCCTCACGCAGCACCAGCAATCCGCCCATCGAATCTGAATGTCCGCCGATGTACTTGGTCGTGGCGTGCATGACCACATCGGCGCCGAGCGCCAGTGGCCGCTGCAGCAGCGGGGTGGCCCAGGTGTTGTCGCACGCCACCAGCGCACCCGCCGCACGGGCGATGTTCGCGACCGCGGCGATGTCGGTCACGGCGATGAGCGGGTTCGAGGGCGTCTCCAGCCAGACCAGCTTCGTGTTGACGCGCAGCGCGGCCCGGACGGCACCGAGATCGGTCATGTCGGCGTAGCTGACCTCCAGCCCCCAGGGCGCGAACTGCTCGCGCAACAGCTTCGCGGTGCCGTAGTACGCATCCAGTGGCGCCAGTAGATGGTCGCCCGGCCGCAGCGAGAGAAACAGGGCGGAGATCGCGGCCATGCCGGAGCTGAACGCGATCCCTGTGGTACCGCCCTCGAGCGTGGCGAGCGCCTGCTCCAGTGCACGCCGATTCGGGTTGGAGTCGCGGACGTAAGTAAAGCCGAGCGGGTAGCTGCCGTCGGCCGAGCGCTCGAAGGTGGTCGAAAGGTGCAGCGGCGGCGTGACGGCGCCGGTGAGCGGATCCGGTGTCGAGCCAACGTGTACGGCCAGAGTGTCAGGATGCATCAGGGGCGGACCCGCGCCTCTCCGGCGGCCCGGAACTCGGAGCCGGAACTCCAGCGGGGCTGGGCCGGCGCGTTCGCCACCGCGAGGGCGGTCCGCAGGATCACCCGGAGCTGCTGAGCAGCGCCCTCCATGGTGAACCAGGGCAGCAGCTCGTCCTGCGGCTGGTGATATCGGTTGGCGGTGTACTCCTCCTGTTGCTGCTCGCCCCAGCCGGCCGGCCGATCGCGAAAATCGTGACCGCTCTCAAGCGAGAGGGCGGGGACGCCCTTCCGGGCAAAGGCAAAGTGGTCCGACCGGAAGAAGGAGCCGCGGATCAATGAACCCGAGTCGACGGTGACCCGCAGTCCCTCGGCGGCCGCCGCAGTAGTGAACATCGCGCCCAGGGTGGACTGGTCGACGCCGAGCGCGCTGATGTCCCGGGTCCGGCCGTAGAGGTTCATCACATCCATGTTCAGCACGGCGGCGAGATTCCGGATGGGCAGCGTGGGTCGCTCCGCGTAGGCCTGCGAGCCGAGCAGTCCGCTCTCTTCCGCGCCAAACGCCATGAAGAGGATTGACCGCATTGGCTGCGTCCGGCTCCGGACGAAGGCCTCGGCCGCTGTCAGCACCGCCGACGTCCCGGAGGCGTTGTCTTCGGCCCCGTTGTAGATCGAATCGCCCTTGACCGGCGCCCGCACCCCGAGATGGTCGTAGTGCCCGCCGATCAGGATGGCTTCGCCGGCGAGGCGGCCGCGGCCGGGCAGCCGCGCCACGACGTTTTCGGTGTGGGAGCGGCGGATCACGCTCCGCACCACCGCGTCGATTCCGAAGCCGAGGGCGAGGGGACGGAAGCCCTGCTGACCGGCCCGCTGCATGAGGGAAGCCAGGTCCTGTCCGTTGCCGCGGAAGAGAATGGCCGCGGTCGTATCCCGGATCCAGCCGGCGATCACCAGCGGGCCGGCGGGGCGCTCGAGCCGCACCTGCTCGCCGGTCCACGAGCCGGTCACGGTGGTCCAGGGATAGGTCGCACTCTCTGTGGTATGCACCATCAGAATCCCGGCGGCGCCCTGGCGTTCGGCTTCCTCGATCTTGTAGGTCCAGCGACCGTAGTAGGTCAGGATGCGGCCATGGAAGATCGCCGGGTCGTGCAGCCCAGGATCGTTGACCAGACAGACAACCACTTTGCCTTTCACGTCGATGCCGGCGTAATCATTCCAGCCCCACTCCGGTGCCACGATGCCGTAGCCGACGAACACCGCCTCGCCCGTCAGCTTCACTTCCGGCTCGTTGCGCATCGACCACATGATGTAGTCGTCACGGTAGCGGAGCGGCCCCGGGGCAGCGCCAGTGACCCGCGCCGTGGGGTCCGGTGTATGGGTGATGACCGGCACCTGGTGGAAGTAGGTGCCGCTGTCCCCGGCCGGCTCCAGTCCCAGGCGGTGGAACTGCGTGGCGATGTACTTCGCGGCGAGTGTGCCGCCTCGTGTGGCGGGGGCACGACCCTCGAGCAGGTCGTCCGCCAGGTACTCGAGGTGCGCGCGCAGCACGACGGTGTCGACGCCGCGGGCCAGCTGTGTCGCCGGTGTGGCGAGCTGCGCCGGCTGCGCCGGCAGCGCCGCGGCGGGGTGGAGGAGGAGCGACAGCAGGGCGACGGCGACGGCTGGACGGGTCATGGTTGCATGCGGCTGGAGGGGGCCCTCAGGTCCGGGAATGCTGCTCGCAGGGGAATCTAGCGCGGGTCGCAGGCGGGGTGCGCCAGGAAGCGTTGCAGCTCGAATGCGACCGTGTCCGGCACGGTCTGGTGCGGCCGGTGCAGCGCCTGCAGTGCGACGAAGCGGCGGCAGGGCAGGGCTTCGGCAATCCGCTCCCCGATCCTGAAGGGAATCGTGGGGTCCTGTCGCCCCCAGATGAGCAGCACCGGCTGGTGAATCTCCGCGAAGCGACCGGTGAGTGCCCCGAAATCGAACTGTTCCAGCACCCGCCGCGCGGCGGTGGTGGCGCTGCTGTCCTGGGAGAGCTGGTAGCCGTCACCGCCGCGGGGCTCGCGCAGCCAGCCGGGGTCGTGCGGTGGCAGGACGTACCCCAGCGTGAACACGATCCAGTGGGTGGCTGATTGGACCAGGCCGGCGCTGTCGGAGATGAGGGGGTTGAGGCCTTCGCCCGCCGGATCGATGAGCACGACGGCGACAATCCGGTCGGGATGATCGAGCGCAAGGCCGGCGGCGAGCTGGCCACCCATCGAATGGCCCACCACGATGACCGGGCCGCGCGTCCGAAGGGCCAGCAGGTCGCCGAGCCAGCGCTGGTAGGCGGGAAAATCGTAGGAGGTGTCCGGCTTGTCGCTCAGGCCAAAACCGGGAAGGTCGATGGCCAGCACCCGGAAGTGCGGCGGCACGCGGTCGAGAAGGTACCGCCAGGTCAGCAGCGATTCGCCGTAGCCGTGGAGGAAGAGCAGTGTGGTGTCGCCCGCCCCCGCGCGGAGCGCGCGCAGGCGGAGGTCATCGACCCGGATCCACTCGGCGCGGTGCGGTGGCCGGTGCCGGCCTGGCTGTCCGAGCCCCAGCCAGAGCAGCGCGACGGCGACGAGGGCGATGAGCAGGCGCCGGCGCACCCAGAAGATGCGGACCCGGTGAGTATCACGCACCGCAGCGGATCACGTGGATCACTCCGGAGGTGGTCGGGAGTGGCGCCTCGCTGGTCAGCACCAGGCGCGTGCCATCAAGCCAGTCGACCCCTTCGCCCTGGGGCTCGAGTCCGGCCAGGGTGCAGCGCGTTGTCGGCGCCCCCAGCCGACCGGCGGGGAGCGCAGGGAAGAGATAGAGCTCGGTATAGGTGCGGATCGCCACGCGGGTACCATCAGGGGAAAGGGCGGCATCTGTTACCCACCGACCGGCCGACTGGTCCGGGATGATGGGGAGCAGCTGCACCCGGGTTGCGGTGGCAGTGCCGCGGGTGTCCCAGGCGGCAGCGGGCAGCCTGAAGAGAATGATGCCGCCGGTGCGCCCCTTGGTCACCAGACTTATGTCCCCGTCCCGGTCGACCCACATCGCCTCGGTATCGTGCGGCCCATCGGGGTAGCGCAGCAGCAGGGTGTCGAGGTCGATGGGAGTGGCGTCCGGTGCGCCGCGAAAGCGCTCGAGCCGGGTGGGCTCACGCAGGCGGTAGATGGTGACGACCTGTCGCTGCTCGAGGTTGTCGCCGGTATCGCCCAGGTAGAGGCAGGAGCCGACGGGGCAGGCGCCGATGGCGATGGCTTCCCAGTCCCGGTTGTTCACTCCCGGGACGAGCCAGCGACCGATCGGCCGACCGGAGGAATCGGTGGCGAAGATGACCGGGTCGTTGCCCGAGTCGTTGATGGTGAAGAGGATGCGCGGAATTGCGTGACTGCGGGCGACGCCCGAGCTCTCGCGCAGGTCTGGGTCCTGCAGGGTTCCCGTCCGGGTCGATTCCACCGGGCGGAGGGGCCGAGTCTGGGCGGTGGCGGAGCAGGCGGAGAGCAGGGCGGCGCAACCGGCCAGGAACATTCGGCGCATGCCGAATGGTAGTGCGTCGGTGGCCTCCGGTCAGGCGGCTACCCGGCGCGGTGGGTCAGCGCCCGACGGCAAGTCGCCGCACGGCAGCCTGCGCTGGAGGGAGGCTCGAGAGCTGCGCCGCGCCCTGGAGCGGCCGGGTGATGGTCTTCGCGAAGATGCGCGCATCGTACGCCGAGCGCGGATTCCACAGCACCCAGCCATGGATGCCGAGGTCGGCGGCGGCCCGCATCTGCTCGCGCACATGCTCCGGAGTGTACCGCGGCCTGCCGAGGGTGAAGGCCTGCAGGTATGGCCGGATCTCCGCCGTGCTGCCGGCGACCAGGCGCGAGCGACGCTGTCCATCGGCCAGTGCGCCGCGTACGACGCGGTACGGTTCGCTGTTGGGATGCGAGGCGCCGTACATCGCCTGGTAGTAATGGCTGGGATAGACCATCGGCAGGACGACGTCCGCGGTCGTGACCAGGTCTTCCCACACCTGGCCGATGCCGAGATCGACGGTGACGTTGGTCGTCATGCCGAACACGTCGATGGTGAAGGGCACGCCGAGCGGCTTGATCTGGTCGCGCAGGAGCTTGAGGTTTCGGGCTACACCGCTGCGAACGGTTTCTCCGGCGCGCCGTGCGGGGAAGATCGCCTGCGCCATCCGGCTGCGCGGCTCGTCGGGGAATCGGACGTAGTCGAACTGCACCTCGCTGAATCCGGCATGCACCGCTTCGGCGGCGAGCTGACCGGCGTAGACCCAGACCGAGTCGTTGAACGCGTCGACCCAGGCGAAGTTGAGCCGGTCGTGCCACAGTCCGCCGCCGATCTGATGAACCGCCCAGTCGGACTTGTGGCGGGCCAGCAGCGGATCCTTGGCGACCACGATGCGCGCGATGGCGTGAATGCCACGTTGATGCAGTACGCGTAGCCGCTCGGCGGCATCGCGGGCGCGGAGCTGCCCGTTGGCACCGATGGCGATGGCGGTGGGGACGGCGGAGCGATAGGTGAGATAGCCGGTGTCATCCTTGACGTCGATGACGAAGCTGTTGATCTCGGTGGTGTCGGCGAGCCGGACGAGGTCCCAGAAACGACTACCGCCAAACGCCCAGGCGTTGACGTAGATCGCCCGGACCGGTTCGGGCGCGGGGCGGAGCGGGGGAGCTGGCCAGGTGAGCGCATCGGCCAGGACTGAACCCAGGCCAAGCAGCCGGTCCACCGGTCGAGCTGGTGGCAACTCATCTCCCCAGCCCTTCAGGGACTGGGCGCCCAGTGGGGCGGCGGTGAGGTGCAACGCGAGAAGAATTGCGCGACGCATGGGCGGACCCGGCGTAAGTGCCTGTGTCGAATCACTCAGGGGCCGGTCATGGACCGGCCCCTGAGTCAAAAGGCAATTGCCGTGCGCGCCGCGGTGGCTATGGTCGGTGCTTCACTTTGATCTCGGTCCTGCGGTTGATGGTCCGGGCAACTTCTGTGGTGTCCGCCACAAGCAGCGGTTGGGCACCCCGTCCGGTGGAGGTGATCCGGCTCACACCGATGCCCTGACTGACCAGGTAGTCCCTGACCGCATCAGCCCGGCGCTGGGACAGCCTGCGATTGTCTCCCGGTACGAGTCGGTCATGGGCAAAGCCGTTCACCTCGACGGTCGTGGTCGAGTCGGTCAGCATCACGGTCGCGATGGAGTCGAGGATCGTGGTCGCCGCGCCGGACATGCTGGATCCGCGCAGTTGCCAGACGCTGCCGGGAACCACCCAGCTCTGTTCGACTGGCAGGGTATTCGCCGGCAGCGTCTCCGGCGTGGTGGGACATCCGGTCAGGTCAACGGCGGTATCGCGCCGGCTCTCCGGGCACTTGTCGATGCCATCAGGCACGCCATCGGCATCGGTGTCGCTGGGACAGCCGAGGGCATCCACGGTGGCCCCGGCCGGGGTGACCGGGCAGCGGTCGAGGCCCTCGAAGACTCCGTCGGAATCGTTGTCTGCCGGGCAGCCGGCGCTGTCTACCAGCGCGCCGGCGGGCGTGTCGGGGCACCGGTCGAGGCCATCGAGCAGTCCGTCGGCATCAGTGTCATGGCTGCAGCCAGCTCCGTCGGGGGTGGCGCCGGCCACGGTGTTGGGGCACCGGTCGAGGCCGTCGGGTACGCCATCGGCATCCCGGTCCGTGGGGCAGCCGCGGGTGTCGACCAGGGCGCCCAGGCGGGTATCGGGGCAGGCATCGGAGCGATCGTAGATGGCATCGCCGTCACGGTCGGTGAGCGGCGTGCTGCCGAGCATCAGGCTCACGCCTCCCTGCAGCATGAGATTGGTGAACTTGAGGGTGGTCAGACTGCGCTGTACCGTCCCCTCGTAGCGCATGAAAAGGGTCGGCTTGATGGCAATGCGCACACCCGCCCCGCCCTGGAAGACATCGGCGGCGCCGCAGGGGCCGGCACCTGGTAGCGAGACGGACGGACAGGTGCCGTAGCTGAGGTGAGCATATCCGCCCTTGAGAATCACGAAGGTGCTGCGACCGACCGCGATATTGCCCAGCGCCCAGAGGCCGAGGGTGTTGGTGCTGACCGCCTTCTTGAGCGAGGTATTCGTCTTTGGCTTGGCGAGGGTGCCCTCGGCCTCCACCGAGAAGGGGCCGTAGATCCAGTAGCCGACGCGGAGGGCGCCACCGAAGGTGGGGGAGAGATCGGTCTTGCTGTCGTAGGTGTGGTATCCGCCCGCCCCGCTCAGTTCGAGCTTGTAGAGCCGCTGCGCGGCAAGGGAGGTGCTGCCGATGGTCGTCAGGGTGAGGCAGGGGAGGAGCAGGCGGCGCAACATGGCGACTCGGGCAGCAGGAGGAAGAAGGAAGGTGGATTCTGTCCCCCGCTCGCGGAGGCCGCAAGGGGCGCGCAGGGACGACGACGGACTACAGGGCGCCGGCAGGAGCAGTTAGCTTGGGATCGGTGGCTCGTCCTCCCTTGCCTCAGGCTGCTCCTTTCTCCTGCCGATACTCCATCATGCATTTCACGATCACTTATTGCGTCGTCTGAAACTACGAACCACGGGCGGCCGGTCTGGCTGCCGAGATCAAGCGGGCGTATCCCGACGCGGAGGTGCGCCTGGTGCAATCCTCCGGCGGGGTCTTCGAGGTCACCAAGAATGAGGTCGTCGTGTTTTCCAAGAAGACCATCGGCCGGCACGCGCAGCCCGGGGAGGTCATGGGGCTGATTCAGGGGAGGGGCGCGTGAAGGCAACTGCGGGAGCGGGGAACGGGCAACGGGACGGGCGCGATCGTTCACGAGCCACTTCCAGTTCCCTGCTCCCTGTTCTCCATTCCCTGCGGGCTGTCGTATGCGTATAGCGATTTCCACCGGTGGCGGGGACGCGCCGGGACTCAATGCCGTCATTCGCGCTATCGTCCTGTCCGCGCACACCCGCGGCTGGCAGACCTACGGTATTCGCCGGGGATACGGTGGACTGCTGGGGAATGACGGCATTCAGAGCCTCACGCCGCAGTCGGTCCGCGGCATCACCCACCTCGGCGGGACCATCCTCGGCACCACCAATCGGGGCAATCCGTTCCGCTGGGCATCGAAGGATGCCGCGGGCAAGGAGGTGGAGGTCGACCGGTCGGATGACCTGATCGCGGCGTTTAACGCGAGCGGGTTTGACGCGATGATTCCCATCGGAGGGGATGGCAGCCTCAAGATTGCGTACGACCTCGGGCTCAAGGGGTTGCCGGTCGTCGGGGTCCCCAAGACTATCGACAACGACGTCTGCGGCACGCTCTCCACCTTCGGGTTCGACACCGCGGTCAGCACCGCCACCGAGGCGATCGACAAGCTGCACTCCACCACCGAGAGCCATGAGCGTGTCATGGTGGTCGAGCTGATGGGTCGTGACGCCGGGTGGATCGCGCTGCACAGCGGGATCTCCGCCAGCGCCGATGTGATTCTGCTGCCGGAGATTCCCTTCGATATCGCGAAGGTGTGCGACAAGGTCATGGAGCGGGAACGCGATGGCAGGCACTTCAGCGTGGTCGTCGTGGCCGAGGGGGCCAAGCCGCTCGGCGGCGAGGCCAGCATGATCGAGCGCCGCTCGACCGGCACCGTGGACCGGCTCGGCGGGATCGCATCGCTGGTCGCGAAGGCCATCACTGAGCGGACCGGCAAGGAAACCCGGAGTCTCGTGCTCGGCCACCTGCAGCGCGGTGGATCGCCCACGACGTTTGACCGACTGCTGGCGCTGCGATTTGGCGCCGCCGCGGTACGCGCGGTCGCGGATCATGCTTTCGGCGTGATGGTGGGATTCGCACCCCCCGAGATCATCCGGGTCCCACTGGAGCAGGTGATCGGACGCACCAAGCATGTGCCACTCAATTGCGATACCATCCTGACTGCGCGGGGGCTGGGGATCAGTCTGGGGGACTAGGAGGGCCGTCAGCCATCAGCCTCTTGTTGCGTCCCGCCTACCGCCTAGCGCCATCCTCCTCACTCCCACCTCTTTTCATGACTCGCCCAACCTATCCCGCCTCCCGCACCGACCCGATCATCGATACGCTCCACGGCGTCGCGGTGCCCGACCCCTACCGCTGGCTGGAGGACGGCGACAGCGACGAGGTGAGAGTGTGGACCGCGGCGCAGAATGGGCTGACGGAGGCATACCTCGGCGCGGTGCCGGGGCGCGGTGCGATTCGCGACCGGCTGGCGCAGCTGCTCACGATCGGGGCACTGAGTACGCCGACGCCAGCGCGGGGACGCTACTTCTACCAGCGGCGCGATGGCAGCCAGAACCAGCCGGTCCTCTACGTCCGCGACGGTGTCACTGGCGAAGATCGGGTGCTGCTCGATCCCAACACGCTGAGTGCCGAGGGGACGACGGCGCTCGACTGGACACACCCCAGCGAGGATGGTGCTCTGCTGGCGTACGGTCTCTCGGAGGATGGGAGCGAGGCGAGTGTGCTGCGGGTCATGGAGGTGGCCAGCGGTCGCGATCTGGGTGAGGCGATCGCCGGCACGCGAGCCTGTGATCTGGCCTGGCTGCCCGACAACAGCGGCTTCTATTACACGCGTTATCCCGCGGCGGGAACCGTTCCCGCGGGTGAGGAGCAGTACCATCGCTCGGTCTACCTGCACCGGCTCGGAGCCGATGCGAACGCGGATGCGCTCGTGTTCAAGCCGATGGAGAAGGAGCACTGGCCTGGCGTAGGGCTTTCCCCCGACGGCGGGTGGCTGATCGTCACCGTCGCCCGCACCTTTGATCAGACAGATCTCTACCTGCAGGAGCGTGCCGTGGGCGGACCGCTCGTGTCGGTGGTCCGGGACCTTCCGTTTTCGTTCGACGGGCAGGTGGTCGGCCACCGCCTGTACATCCGGACCAACCTGCAGGCGCCGAACTACCGGCTCTTCGTCACCGACCCACGTTCACCCGGGCAGGCCGCCTGGCGCGAGATCGTGGCGACCCGGGCCAATGCGGTGCTCGATGGAGTGATGATCACCCGGACCCGGCTGGTGCTGAGCTACCTGGAGCGCGCCACCTCCCGGCTACAGCTGGCCACCCTCGACGGTACCGAGCGGTCGGAGCTGGAGCTGCCCACCATCGGCAGCGTCTTCGGCTGGGGGGCCGAGCCGGACGGGATGGAGCTGTTCTACGGCTTCTCGTCATATACCGTTCCGCCAAGCGTCTATCGCATGGACCTCGGGACGGGAATCACCACGCTGTGGCGCCGGGTGGAGGCCGACATCAAGCCGGAGCAGTTCGAGGTTCGGCAGGTGACTTATTCGTCCAGGGACGGTACGCCGGTCACGATGTTTCTGGTGCATCGCACCGACCTGAAGCGCGACGGATCGGCGCCGGCCTATCTCACCGGATATGGCGGGTTCAATATCAGCATGACGCCCGGCTTCTCCCGTTCCCTGCTGGCATGGCTGGAGCAGGGCGGGATCATGGCGGTGCCGAACCTCCGGGGCGGCGGCGAATACGGCGAGTCGTGGCACCAGGCCGGCATGCTGGAGCGGAAGCAGAACACCTTCGATGACTTCATCGCCGCCGCCGAGTACCTGATCCGCGAGCGGTACACGGTCCCGGCTCGGCTGGCGATTGCGGGCGGCTCGAATGGCGGGCTGCTGATGGGGGCGGTCCTCACGCAGCGACCCGAGCTGTTCCGCGCCGTCATCATCCAGGTCCCGCTGCTCGACATGCTGCGGTATCACCGCTTTCGGATCGCGCGGCTGTGGATTCCGGAGTACGGATCCTCGGAGGATGCGGAGCAGTTCGCCTGGCTCGCGGCCTATTCGCCCTATCATCACGTCGAGCCCGGGACGCCCTATCCTGCGGTGCTGCTGGCGACCGCCGAAAGCGACTCGCGGGTCGACCCGCTTCACGCCCGAAAGATGGCGGCCCGGCTGCAGGCGTCGACCACATCGGACCATCCGATCCTGCTGCGCCTCGAACAGCGGGCGGGGCATGGCGCGGGCAAGCCGATGTCCAAGGTCCTGGACGAGCTGGTTGACAGCTGGAGCTTTGTCGCTGCCGAACTGGGTATTGAGTGGCGGGGGGCGAAGCAGTAGCATATGTCTCCCTGCCGGACACTTCACGCACCCCCGGAGTACCGTTCATGACTGGCCCCACCGCAATGACACCGACACAGGTGGACATGTCTCATCCCAGTCGGTGGATGGCGGTCCTCAGAATCCTGCTGGGATTGTGGTTTCTCAAGGCGCTGTACTCCAAGATGGAATTCGTCCTGCTGGGCGGGTTCGTGCCATGGATCGGTACCGAGCAGCGCTGGATCGAGATGATGCCGGTGATCCTCACCAAGCAGATGGAAGCCAACCAGATCCTCTGGTACAAGTCATTCGTGGAGCAGACGGTGCTGCCGAACGTGGTGCTCTTTGCCCGGCTGACGGCGTGGGGTGAAGTACTGGTGGGGCTGTCGCTGGTCTCGGGGCTCTTCGCGGGATTGGGTGCGCTTGGGGGGCTCTGGCTCAGTATCAACTATGGATTGGCTGGGTCGCACACCTCGAGTGCGTCGGCGGGATTCCACTACCTGCTCCTCTCGGTGTTCGCGGTACTCTTCCTGTCCCGCTCGGGCCGGGCGTGGGGGCTCGACAGCTGGGTGGCATGGCGCTGGCCGGGTTCGATCCTGACCTGGCGGCCGTTCGCGTAGGAGGGGCCGCATGTATGCGGCCCCTACGACGTGAACGGCCGCATGCATGCGGCCCCTACTGCGGCCCCTGCTGCGGCCCCTGCGCGATCAATATCTCATTTTCGGTACCATGCTCACCCCCTCGATCCCTTCCACCTGGCAGCGCGCGTCGGACTCGCTGAACAGGATGCAGAACACTCCGCTGGTCCGCCACCGCTTCACCCAGGCGAGCATGACACCCTGATCCGAGCCCGAGAACTTGGAATAGACCGGATCGGTGTCATGCAGTGGCACATGGGTGTGTACCGTCCCGAACCACTCAGGCGGACTGCAATCCTCCAGCGATCCCTCTGCCGAGACGGCGAGGGAATCTCCCGCCGCCGTCGTGAGCGGCTTCAGCCGCTCCACCCAGGCCGTGTCCTGCTCGATCCGTCCGCCGAGGCAGGCCGCGCGCTCTTCGCGCGCGGCGAGAGTGAGACGCCAGAGCTCGTGCAGCGCCGGCAGTGCGTCGGCGTGGAGCAGCACCTCGTGGGGACGGCTCGAGGGCATCTGCGCGGCGGCTGGTGCCGCAAGGGTGGCGAGGCCGATCAGCAGGATGACTCGATGTCCCCTCACCGGATCGCCGGCCCGATGGCAACACCCCACGGTACCGACCCCACGGGAATCGTCTTGAGTACCGTCAGCGTGAGGGCATCCACGACGGTGACAGTGTTGCCCGGCCCGTTGGCGGTGTAGAGCTTCCTGCCGTCGGCGGTGAGGGCGATGCCCCACGGCCGGGTGCCGACCTCGACGCTGGCGATGACGGAATCGGTCGCGGGGTCGATCACCGAGACGGTCTTGCCCCGGCCGTTCGAGACATAGATGCGCTTGCCGTCCGGCGTCACCACGATGCCCATGGGGCGGGAGTCGGGTGGCATGGTGATCTGGTGCGTCGTCTTCCGGGTTACCATGTCCACCACCGCGACGGTGCTGCTCACCTCATTCGTCACGTAGGCCCGCGACCCGTCCGGCAGGAAGCCGATTGAGCGCGGCCGCTTGCCCACGACATCGATGCTCCCGATCAGCGTGCCGGTCGCGACGTCGATGCCGGTGATGTCGTGGTCGGTCTCTCCCGTCACCCAGACGCTCTTGCCATCCGGCGCAAGCGTCACTCCTTCCGGCTCCCGCCCCACCTTGACGTTCGCGATCGCCTTGCCCGATGGGATATCGACGATGGTCGCCGAATCGGCGTCCTCATTGCTGACGAAGAGCCTGGCGCCGTCAGCGGAGACGTCAAACGTTTCCGGGTCGAGGCCAGCCGGCAGCGTCTTGATCGTCTTGCGGGTGGCGACATCGACCACCGCGACGCCATCCAGCGAAGGGTCCGACTTGAGTTTCTCGCACTCCTCATTCGGCATGGTGGGCGGGCACTTGGGTGATCCGGAGAGGGCCACGTAGACGGTTCTCCCATCCGGACTGACCTTCACCCCTCTCGGCCGGGTCCCCACGAAGATCGTGGCGATCACCGAATCGGTGGTCGCATCGATCACGGTGAGGTCGCGGGAATCTTCGTTGGTGACATAGACCAGTTCGCCGGCTGGCGCATCCGCGGCGGTGGCGGCCTGGTCCGCGGGCGCCGGTTTGTCGCCCGGGGCGCAAGCGCCGAGCAGCAGGACAGCGGCGAGCAGGGCGCGGGTCTCGATTGGCATGGGAATCCGTGGCGACGAAAAGGTTCAGTGTGGTCGGGGACGCTAGGGTGCGGGGGCGTCGAAGATGGCCCGCTCCCGATTGCGGGCCTTGGGCAGGCCCTTCAGGGTCGTCACCCCGAGGGCGCCGCGGAAGGTGGCGCCGTTCAGGTCGGAGGCGGTGAGGTCGACATCGGTCACGTCGGCGCTGTCGAAATCGGTTTCGATGAGCTCGCTGTTGCGGAGATCGGCGCCCCGCAGGTTGGCACCGGCCAGGCGGGCATAGGAGAAATCCGCCTTGAACAGATTCGCGCCGGAGAGATCCGCCCCGGAGAGGTCGGCGCCGACGAACGTGGCCCGCATGACGCCCATCGACTGGTTGCCGGGATCCGCGCCGATGTTGGCCCCGGTGAGACGGGCGCCCGCCAGGTTGGCCTTCCGCAGGTATCCGATAATACGGGTCTCCCGCAGGTCCGCCTCCCGCAGGTCCGCCGCTTCGATGATCGTGGCGAAGAGGCTGGCACGGTAGAAGTTGGCTCGACGGAGATCAGCCCGCCGGAGCGTCGTTCCATCCATGTTCGCCTTCTCGAAGCTGGCGTCGGTGGCGACCGCATCCGTGAGATCGCAGGAGAAGAGGTCGGAGCCATCAAACCTGGTTCCGACCAGGCGGCTGCCGGTGAAGTTCGCCTTCCGCAGGTCGATGCCCCGCAGGTCCATGCCGCTCAGGTCGAGCCCGGTCAGGTCGGGGATATCGGTCACCGGGCCGCCGGCGATGTAGGCCTTCACCTGTTCCGCCGTCTTCAGCTGGTCGGCGGGCGGGCGAGTGGACAACGTCCCGCTGGCAGCGCCCATCGCGGGCATCGTTGGGATCTCCTGCGCTGCGCCTGCCGCAGGGGCGGCAAGCGACAGCAGGGCGCAGAGTGTGAACGGCAGCGAACGCATGGGGGCTCCTCGACGGGTCGCCAACGGAAACGGGACCGCGGACTTCGCGGTCCCGCCAAAGCTAGTCGCACGGCGATCGCTTCAGCTGTCGCTCTTCACCGCTGGTCGGCCCGCGCCGATCTTGCCGTCCGCCCGACCCTTGAGATAGGAATACATCCGCTGGATCTTGTCCATCTCCAGGCCGAGGGCGCACCAGCCCGGCATCCCCTTGTCGGGGCGGCCGACGCAGACGGTGGTGATGAAGGCCTCGATGGAAGGGACGGTGCCGTCAGTCTTCAGCGAGACGATGAGCGCCGGGGCAAAGGAAGAGCCGACGCCGTACTCGCCATGACAGCGGGAGCAGTTCAGCTCAAACTGCTTCCACCCCTGATAGGTGTCGTTATCGACGGTGTCGCGCGGGGCAGTGTGATACTCATCGCGCACCGCCTGGGCAGTGGCTGCCGTGGCGGCGAGCGCCAGGGAAACGGCGGCCAGGAAGGTGGCGCGCCGCAGCACGCGCAAGACGGGGTGGTTCATTGCTCTCCACAGTCCTTTCCGAGTGGTAGACACCGGCGTCGGGCTCATCTCCGCCGGAGAAACGTGCGGCGCGTGCCGTGCCGGGGTCCGCTTCGATGCCTTAACGGGCAGTGTCGGCGGGGAGCGGTAACAGCGGGACGCCGAATTCCTTGAGCAGCGCGAGGATCTCGGGCCGCTTCGCTGTCATGAAGCGCTCAAGGCTGTCCTTCAACTCACGGTCGCGGCGACGGACCGCCATGCCCATGCTGTACGCCATAGGAAGTCTGGTCAGGGAGTCATTTTCGATCGGGGTGAGGACCAGGTCCGCACCCAGTTTCCGGGTCCAGTAGCCGCCGATGGGTCCCCAGACGAGCGCGATATCGATCTTGCGGTCGATGACGGCCTGGATGATGTCCACCGGCCGGTCGAGCCCACCGCTGTACGTCGTGCTGAACCCGACGAGGTTGCCGACGACTCCATGGGCCGACAGTGCCATCGCAGGCGGCGAATTCTCGCCATCGGCGGCGAAGAGATGCACCCCGATCTTCAGCGTCTTCAGCCGGGGATCGTCGAGACTGGTGACGTCGGGGCCGTCCTGACGCCGCACGATGGTGTAGCTGGTACGGAAATAGGGTCTGGTGACCCCGGAGAGATCGAACCCCGCCGGAATCTGCAGCCAGATATCGCAGTAGGTCCCGTTGAGCATCCGCATCATGCCCCGCGGTGCGGCCCACCACACATACTCAAGCTTGCTGTTCCACGTTGCGGCCAGCAGCTCGGCCAGCTTGTTCTCGAAGCCTTCTCCCGCCTTGTTGGAGTTGGGCAGGTTATCCGGATCGGCGCACACCCGGAGAATGCCCGGCTGCATCGGCCCGGGGCGCTGGGCATGTGCCGGGGTCGACGTAGCGAGGAACAGTGCCGCACCGGCGGCGAACAGGGAGACGCGGTCCATCACGCTGCTTGTACCCCATGTGGTGCGGGGATGATCCGGCCGACGGTCGGGGAGATCCCGGCCTCGACAGCACGGGGGCGGGTCAGAGAGACCCGCCCCCGTGTGGAATGCCTTGCAGATTGTCGTTCCGTACGGCGAGGTGGAGTGTAATCGCTCCGCCAACGCCGCCGGACCTCGGGATCGGTGCAGACGGAGCGCCGCTCCGCCTGCACCGGCCCCTGCTCAACTAGAGCCCGAAGACGGTCAGCACGCCGCCCTGGTTGGAGAACTGCCCGGCATCGCCGAAGGCGCCAAGCGCGCCCAGGCCGGCGGTCGGATCCTCAGCGCCGATTCCAGCGGCGACGCCAATGCCCGCCCAGCCACCGATGCCCGAGAGAATGGCGACATACTGCTTGCCATCCGGGGCACGGTAGGAACCGGGGTTGCCGATAATGCCCGACGGGGTCTTGAACTTCCACAGCAGCTTGCCGGTCTTCTGGTCAACTGCCTTGAGCCAGCCTTCCATGGTGCCATAGAAAGCCAGGCCGCCCGCGGTGGTCATCGCGCCGCCGTACGCTGCCAGGTTTTCCTTGATCTCCCAGACGACCTTGCCGGCCATCGGGTCCCAGGCGAAGAAGCGGCCGCGGTGCCCACCGGGGCCGGGGAACATCCGCACGATCGCGCCAACGTACGGCTGACCGCGGGTGTACTTGACCTCAACGCCCTCGTAGTCCATGCAGATGTGGTTCGCGGGCACGTACATGAGGCCGGTGATCGGCGAGTACGCCGCCGGCTGCTGGTCCTTGAAGCCGATGGCGGCCGGGCAGATGCCCTCGCCGTTCTTCTTGGAACTGGTGCCGTAGCGGGGATCCTTGACCGGAACGCCCGTCGCGACAACGCCTTCAACCGGGGTGCCGGTGCCGGCGCTCTTGGCCCAGTTGATCGGGCCGTACGCGTTGGCCACGATCACCTTGCCGTTGGTACGGTCGACGGTGTAGGCGATGCCGTTACGGTCGAAGTGAGCTGCCAGCTTCTGGCCGCCCTTCTCGAACAGAATGGACTCGTTGACGCCGTCATAATCCCACTCGTCGTGCGGCGTCATCTGGTAGGCCCACTTGGCCATACCCGTCTCAGGATTCCGGGCGAACATGGTCATGGACCACTTGTTGTCGCCAGGACGCTGGTCGGGGTTCCAGCTGCCGGGGTTACCGGTGTTGTAGTACATCAGGTTCAGCTCGGGGTCGTAGGAAAACCAGCCCCAGGTTGTCCCGCCGCCCTTCTTCCACTCGTCGCCTTCCCAGGTGGTCACGCCCAAATCCTTGCCCTTGTGGGAAGGGTAGGCGGCGTTGGCGATCTCGGGGACGAGGGTCTCGCTGTCCGGGCCCGTGCTGTACGCGGTCCACATGTGCTTGCCGGTGTTGGCATCGAACGCCGACACGCGGCCACGGACGCCGAACTCGCCGCCGGAAATACCATTGATGATGATGTCCTTGATCACGATCGGGGCGACGGTGATGGTGGCGCCGTCCTTGTAGTCCTGCGCCTCGACCTGGGTCGGGGAGCTCTTCGGGTGACGCGCCTTCCACAGCTCCTTGCCCGTCTTGGCATCAAGCGCGATCAGGTCGCCCTGCAGCGCGTTGATGTAGATCTTGCCGCTCGGATGGTACGCCGTCCCGCGGTTCACGAGGTCGCAGCACGCGATCGGGATCGCGTCCGGCGACTGCTGCGGGATGTACTTCCAGATCAGCGGCGCGCCTTCCTTGGCCAGATCGAGGGCGTACACGATGTTCGGGAACGAGGTGTGCACATACATCACGTTGCCAATGACGAGGGGGGTGCCCTCGTGGCCGCGCAGCGTGCCCGTCGAGAACGACCAGGCCGCCTTCAGGCCCGCGACGTTCGTCGTGTTGATCTGTGCGAGCGGGCTGAAGCGCTGGAGGCTGTAGTCCCGGCCGGGCATCTGCCAGTCACCATCCGGAGCGTTGCGCGTCCACGCCCCCGAACGGGCCTGGGCGTGAGCTGCAGTCGCGAGCAGCGAAAGCCCCGCGACGAGCCCGCCAGACACCATCCTTCGGGTAATACTGTTCATAGCTCTGACCTCATGATGAAGGGTGACGCAGCCCTGACGGGCTGCTTGCTGCACGGAGACCCGGGGCGCCCGCGCCGGCGTTCGCGGACGTATCCCGGAGGCCCCGATTTCGGGGTGACTGCACGAGCCCGAAAACATAAACGGCCACTCAGCTGGTTCGCTGAACGGCCGCAATCATGCTGTGAGGCTGGACTCCCGCCAATTCCGCATCGCTCCAATATCGGCCGCGGCGGCGTAGTCGACCGGCCACCACGCGCTTGAGCGAGCCATGGGAATGGCACAACCGAGCGCTGCAAAATGAGTTGGCGAACTGGTGTCCATCGAAGCCACGGCAACCCTCAGCTGGCAGACACACGGGGCCCGGGAGGTCCGGGCTGGTGAATGCAGTCGCGCTGTTTTGCTGGGAAGCGGGCTTGTTATCGGCCCCGGATTGGAATCCCGGGCTGTTTCGGCCCCACCGATCATGCTGGTAGTACCGTCATCCTTCAACAGAGTTCCAACCGTCCGGCAGTCTGTTGGAGGTGGGGGCAGAACATACAGTCCCCTGAATAAGCTGTCAATCTCGCCCCACCTGGGCCCAGGCGCTCTCCACCACCGCCCCCCGCTGGGCGAAGGGAGTTTCCAGCACCTGGCCCGTGTCACCCAGCCAGGCCCTGACTCGCTGGGCCAGATCCCGCGCCTGATCCGCATGCGGCACCACTCCGTAGACCGTCGGGCCCCACGAACTCTGCCCTACCCCCGCCGCCCCGAACGCCTCCATCCGCTCGACCAGCTCCCGGGTCGCCTCGGAGGCGAATGCCCCCCCCTGGGCCGGTGCGAACCACCGCCCGGTGATCCGCTGCACCTCCGAGAGCGCCGCGCCGAAGGCCGTGAGATCCGCATCCGCCAGCGCGGGAAGGAGTTGCATCAGCACGAGATGAGAGACCCGCTCCACCTCCCGTTCCTCTGGTGGCGGCAGGTCGCGGAAAGCGGCAACCTCTGCCGCCCCGCTCAGCCCCGCTTCCTGCTCCGGAATTGCGATGACGGCGTGCCATGCCGGCGGGACAGGGAGGCGCGAGATCAGGGGGGCGACGGCCGTCTCGTCCCGGCGCCTCCCGCCCTCAAGCACGAACCCGCCGAGTGCGAAGGTCCAGGTCCCGATTGCCGAACGCTTCCCACGTCCGACTGCGGCGGCGAGCGTGGGCGGATCCGAAGGAAGCCCGTACAACTCGGCAAGCGCCCGCGCCACTGACAGGCCGAGCTGGGTCCCACTGCCCAGGCCCACATGCGAAGGGATGACCCGATGGATCGTGAGGTGGGCGCCGCCCGGCATGCCCGTCGCCGCCACATAGCGCTCGGCGAACTCCAGCGCCCGACCGGCGTCAGGACCGGCGGCCGTCAACTCGACGGCGGGGATCGCCTCCAGCCGCACGGAGGGTGTCGGAATCGCCGCACCGATACCCCCGAACCAGCGTCCCCGATGCCCCCGCAGGTCGAGGATGCCGAAGTGAAGCCGGGCCGGCGCTTCGACCGTGACCCGCGATGGACGGGCGTTGCGCTGACTCATCGCGACGGGACCGGTGTCCCGAGCCGCTCCCCGATGACGCCGACGACGTGCGCCATCGCCGCCAGCTCCCGCGGGCCCGCGGTCTTGTTGACGATGATGGTCAGCCGGGCGATTTCGGCCAGAATTTCCGGCGGCGGGAGCAGGTGTGTGCGGGTGGCCAGGATCGCCGCCTCGAGGACGGCGTGCCGGGCCCGGTTGAATCCGAGAAATTCGCGTCGGGTGCCATGATGCACGACCCGGGTGACGATGCGGGAGCGGGGCGGGGTATCGGCGATGGAAACGACCTCGACCTCCCGCCAGGAACAGGCCGCCTCCAGCACCACGCCGCGCACCACGCGGGCCGGCTCGTGCGGGAAGATCACATCGCCCGTCGCGCCCTGAGCAAAGAGCATCACATCGTCCGTCAGGTTGATCACCGCGGCCCCCGTCGCCCGCAGGTTGCGGAAGGTGGTGGTGTCGACGAACGGCTTGATCACGATCTCCGCGTCGCCCCACTCGACCCCCATCGGCGCGCAGTTCACCGTGCCGTCGGCGGCGAGCGAGGTGAGGATCGATTCGATGATCATCTGTCGGGAGTCCGACGACGGTGTCGCTGGGCCGGGTGCATCACTGGCTCAGCACCGGCAGCTCGACGTGTGACGGATACGCCGCCGTGCGAAACACCCGATGCGTCTGGGCCCGGTAGGCGCTCGCGGGCGCGTCGAAGATATTCGCCACCCAGGTCTGGGGGTTGCGATCGTAGACCGGGAACCAGCTGCTCTGTACCTGCACCATGATGCGATGCCCGCGCTGGAACTGGTAGCTCTGCTGGTGCAGGTCCACCGTGAACGGCGTCACCTTGTTGGGCACCAGCGGCTCCGGCCGACTGAAGCTCCGGTGGTAGCGGCCTCGCAGAATTTCGCTGGCCACCATGAGCTGGTAACCGCCCATCCGCGGTTCGTCGCCTCGGGCGCTGTCAGGATAGACATCGATCAGCTTCACCACCCAGTCGGCATCCTGGCCGGTGGTCGAGGCAAAAAGTCGCCCGACGATGTCGCCGGCGATCGTCACGCTCTCGGTGAGCGGCTCCGTCTGCCAGCTGAGGACGTCGGGCCGTCCCTGCACCTGGCGCTGATCCTCGACCAGCCAGGTGTACCAGTCGGAGCCCTGCGGGTGATAGGTGAGCTGGATGGGACGGTGACGGTAGGGAACGGGATGGGCGGGATCGGAGACGTAGCTGTCGGCCGCGGCGGTGGTCGCAGCCCTGGGCGCGGTGAACGACAAGGTTCCCTGGGGTCCGAAGTACAGCTTCGTCGCGGTGGCCGCCTTGGGCGGCCACTCATCAAAGGCGCGCCACGTGTTGCTGCCGCCTTCGAAGACCAGCGCCTCGGGCAGCGGCAGGCGGCCGCGGAGCTTGAGCCAGTAGGCGAACCAGGGCGCCTGGGCCTGTTCGCGGAAGTAGGCGCCGGTCGAATCGTCCCAGCTGATGCGGCCCAGACTGTCACCCGCCCCGCGGGACCACCCTCCATGATTCCACGGGCCCATCACGAGATAGTTGATCTTCGACGTGTCATGGGTCTCCAGCGTCCTGTACGTCGCCAGCGGGCCGTAGAAATCCTCCTGGTCATACCAGCCACCGACGGTCAGTGTCGGAACGGTGAGCCTGGTGAGGTACCGGGGGAGAGCCCGAGCCTTCCAGAAGTCGTCGTAGGTGGGGTGCTGGGTGAAGGCCGTCCACGTCGGAACCCGTCCCGCCAGCAGCTTCGTGAGGTTGCTCAGCGGTCCCTTGGCGAGGTACCAGTCGTAGGTGTCGTAGCGATCGATCGGTACCGGGGCCGAGAAATCCCTGGACAACTCCAGCGAGGCGGAGTATTCGAAGCCGTAGCTGAGGCGGAAGGCGCCATAGTGGAAGAAGTCGTCGCCCATCCAGGTGTCGGTCATCGGCGCCTGCGGGCTGATGGCCTTCACCGCCGGGTGGGCGTTCACCCCCGCCATCGCCGCGAGCCAGCCGGGGTAACTGATGCCGAGCACACCGACCCGCCCGCTGTTGCGCGGGACGTTCGTGAGCAGCCACTCAACCGTATCGTATGTGTCGGTGCTCTCGTCGACGCCGTTCAGGTCTTTCGGATCATGCAGCGGGCGGTTCATCAGGAACTGGCCCTCGGATGCGTATCGACCACGGATGTCCTGAAAGACGAAGAGATAGCCGTCGTCGGCCATCTCCTTGAGGTAGGTGTGGAACTGCCGCGATGCTCCGTCGATGCCGTACGGAGTGCGCAGCATCACGAAGGGGAGCGGCTCGGTCTGCTGCCTGGGGCGGAAGAGCCGGGTATGGAGCCGCGTGCCGTCGCGCATCGGGATCATCAGTGTGGTGTCGGCGTAGCCGGCGGCGGTGTCCGGTGCCGCCTGGGCCGCGAGCGGTGCCGTACCGGCAATAGCGAGGGCGATGAGTGTCAGACGGACGATACCGCGCATGTCGTGCTCCAGGTGAAAGTTCTTTTCCCGAATGTGAGGCTGTCGGCGCCTTCAAGACCGTCTTCGGGTCCGCGTCGTGCTCGCCCCCTAGGCCCCTCGGTTGCGTCCCGCAACCGCCCAACCGCCTAACCGCCCTATCGCCCACCGCCTGCACCTACCGCACCAGCTCGGACGAGGGCGGTGCCGCATGCAGGCTGGCTTCAAACGGCAGCGGCGAGCGGGTCGCGCCATCCGCGCGGTCGGGAACGTTGCTGCCGTGCCCACCGGTCAGAAACCAGTCCAGCATCCGATAGCCGTATTCGGTCAGCACGGACTCCGGGTGAAACTGAACGCCGATGACGGGATGCTCCCGATGTGCCACCGCCATGATTTCGCCGTCCTCCGCGGTCGCCAGGACTTCGAGCTCCTCGGGCACCGAATCCGGTGCGATGACCAGCGAATGATACCGCGTCGCGATCAACGGGCTGGGCAGGCCGGTGAAGACCGATGTGCCGGTGTGCCGGATGCTGGAGGTCTTGCCATGCATCGGCTTGCGGGCGCGCACCACCTCGCCGCCGTAGACCGCCCCGATGCACTGATGCCCGAGGCAGACGCCGAGGATGGGAATCTCGGGCCCGAAGCGGCGGATGACGTCGGACGAGATGCCGGCTTCGGTGGGCGAGCAGGGTCCGGGGGAGATGATAATGTGGCTCGGCCCGAGCGCGGCGATTTCGTCCAGCGTGAACGCGTCGTTGCGGTGCACTTCCGGGACCTGGCCCAGCTCCGCCACGTAGCGCGCCAGGTTGTAGACGAAGCTGTCGTAGTTATCGATGAGCAGGATCATGGCGTGGTGACCGCGCCGGCCATCGCGCCGATGAGGGCCCGCGCCTTGTCGAGCGTCTCCTGATACTCCTGCGCCGGCTCGGAATCGGCCACGATGCCGCCGCCCGCCGAAAAGAATGCCCGCCCGCCCAGGCAGACGAAGGTGCGGATGACGATCGAGGTATCCATCGCTCCCGTCACGCTCAAGTAGCCGATCGATCCGCAGTAGATCCCCCGGCGCGAAGGCTCCAGTTCGGCGATGATTTCCATGGCGCGGACCTTGGGGGCGCCGGTGATCGAGCCGCCGGGAAAGGTGGTTGCGAGCAGATCGGTTGCATCACGCCCGGGCGCCAGCGTCCCGGTGACGGTGGAAACGAGATGATGCACGGTGCGATAGCCCTCAAGCGCGAATAGCTCCGGCACCCGCACCGTGCCGGGCGCGCAGCTCCGCGACAGGTCATTCCGCAGCAGGTCCACGATCATGAGATTCTCCGAGCGGTCCTTCTCGCTGTCATGCAGCGAGCGCGACAGCGCCGCATCGTGCTCGGGCGACACACCCCGTGGGCGGGTGCCCTTGATGGGGCGGGTCTCGACCTGCCCGGCGGTGTCCAGCAGGAGGAACCGCTCCGGCGACGCGGACGCGACGGCGATGCCGTCGAACTCGAGATACGCCGCGAACGGCGCCGGGTTCACCTCCCGCAACCGGCGGTACAGCCGCCAGGGATCTTCCTCCAGTGGGGCTTCGAAGCGCTGCGAGAGATTGGCCTGGAAGATGTCGCCGGCGATGATGTAGTCCCGCACCCGCGCCACCGCGTCGAGGTAGCCCCGCTCGGTGAACGACGAGCGGAGCGCAACCTCGCCGCTCTGCTCCGCGGTCGTCACCGGGTAGCTCGCCGCCGCGCTCCCCATCGGATGACTCGGGATGCGCCGCCCCGACGCGCCGGCCGACGGTCCGCTCAGCATCCGCCTGACCCACGCCATTCGTTCGGCGGCACGCGACAGACGCTCGGCGCCGGTGGCGGGAAGGCCGGTGGAGATGAGCCACGCCTTGCCCAGCTGGTGATCCCAGGCGATCACCCAGTCGCAGAGACCGAGCACGGCGTCGGGCAGGTCGAGATCATCGAAGCGTGGCGCCGGCAGGCGTTCGATCACCGCGCCGTAGTCATAGCTCAGGAAGCCGGCCAGTCCGCCCTGAAACGGCGGCAGTCCCGCGATGGGCTCGGTGCGGTGCGTAGCGAGCAGCGCCCGGGCCTGATCCAGTGCGGTGGGTCCCGGACCACGGCCTTTCGTCCTGATGACCTGCGCCGGCGCGGCTGACAGGAACGAGTAGCGGCCCAGCCGTGCCGGGTCGGTCGCGCTGTCGAGGAAGAGCAGGTGGGGCTGGCCGAGGAACCGCTCGGCGGTATCGGCCGGATGCGGCACCGGCGTGAGCTCCTCGACAAGTGGCAGCTCAGGCATCGGGGGCAGGCTCCGGCACTGACGGCCTGATCTTTCGCATCGTCAGCTTCTGATGCTCGCGCCGCGCATCCTCCGGCGGCGTGAGGTAGCCCCAGTCGAGCTGACCCTCCTGCCGGTAGGTCTTGCCCAGCGTGATCGCGAGCTTGGCCTTGGCGAGTTCCTTGCCCAGGTAGAAGGCGTGCGACGCCTCCTCGACGCCAAGCTGATCGAAGATCTCCTGGATTTCGCTGCCCCGCACGAAGAGCGCGTGGTTGAAGACGGTGATCGTATCGTGATCGGTGAAGATGCGGAAGTTGGGATCGGTGACCTGGGCCTGGACCTCGCGCAGTTCCGCCTCGGTCATCGTCAGCACCCGCACATCCCGGGTCGTGACCAGGCGATCGTCAACGCCCTTCGGCAGCGTCTTCTGGGTGACGGCGTGATACATCAGCCGGCGGGCGACATCGACCTCCCGCACCGCGCCGCGGGCCCATGGGATCACCTCGGTGGTGAGCACCGCCTTGACGCCCGCTTCCTGTGCGACGGCCATGAGCAGCGCGTTCACACCGGTCGAATCGGCGCTGGTGAGCTCGGTCAGGTTGCCGATCCCCATCAGCTGCGGCACGCCGGGATAGCGCCGCTGGATTTCGGCATAGCGCTCAAGCGATGCCAGGAAGCCATACCCGATAGGCTCGAGGATCGGGTCGATCAGGAACGGAATGTCGGCGGCGGTGAGCGCCCCGAGCGTGGCGTCCAGCGTTCCCAGGCTCTCACCGAAGTCGGGGATGGCGACGACCCGGACGCCGGAGCCACGCAGGTCGCCGATGACCTCGCGATTGCTCCCATTGATACTGAGTACCAGTTCCGCGCCAGCCCCGACCGCAGCAAGGATCTCGGCTGGGTCGAACGAGTCGATGCTGACCCGCAGACCGGCCGCGCGCAGCTCCCGCACCACATCGCCGAGGTCGGGGAAGGGGACCCCCGGCGTGCAGCCGACGTCGATGATATCCGCACCGGAGCGGCGATAGTGCTCCGCCTCGGCGCGCACTTCTGCCCGGCTCCGCTTCGGCGCGTTGTTGATCTCGGCGAGGATCTCGATATCCCATGCGCCGTAGTCGCGCGCCGCCGCCTGCTGCCCGAAATAGCGGGGGAGGTCTCGGGCATCCTTGGGGCCGCGCTCGACGGCGCAACCGAACTGCTGGCGGAGGATGTCGAGGTCGCCTTCGACCAGACCGGGCAGCAGGATGAGGTCGGTGGCTTCAGGCACGGTGAGAAATTTCGATATCCACGGTGTGGTCATCAGCGCCGCCACCGTGATGCGCAGCGGCGCCACCTCCCACGCAAATGGCGGGTGCATGCCTTCCACGGTCCGCCTGAGCAGCGGCTCGGCCAGCTTGCCCGTGACGAACAGCACCCGCCGGTGGGTCACGCCGGATCTCCGCTCCTCACCCACTTGTTGGGCGTGCCTTCAAGCGCGCCGCCATGCGGCTTCCACAGGACCGTCTCCTCGATCTTTGCCGCGAGCTCCCAGTCCTTGTCGGTAATGCCGCCGGCCGAGTGGGTCTGCAGCTTCACGTAGACCTTGGCCCAGCTCACGTTGAGGTCGGGATGATGGTAGGCAGCCTCGGCGAGAAATCCGATCGTGTTGACCAGGGCGAGCGTGGTCAGCCAGCCGTCAGTCTTGAAGTAGCGGCGGATGAATCCACCCTCGTAGTACCAGCCGGGAAAGCCGGTGAGCTTCTCGGCGATCTCGGTGTCGGTGTAGGTGCGTTCTTTGTCGGCCATGGTGCCTCCGTGGTTGGGCGGTTAGGCGATTGGGCGATTAGGCGGTTAGGCGGTTGGGCGCACTACGGGGTTCCGCCTGCTGCCAGTACCGCCTCACCTGATCCCCGCTCCCTGCTTCCTGCTTCCTGCTTCCTGCTCCCTACTTCACATCACATCCCCGCCATTCACCATGATCATCTGGCCGGTCACGTATTGCGCCGCGTCGGACAGCAGGTAGATGGCGGCGGCGGCGACATCCGCCGGTGTGCCCCACCGTCCCAGTGGGATACCCCGGGCGATCTCCTGCTTGAACGCCGTCGGGGAGACATCGCCGAACGCGGTCTCGATCCAGCCTGGCCCGAGCACGTTCACCCGGATCGCGGGAGCGAGGGACAGCGCGAGCGAGCGACTGAAGCTCAGCACGCCGCCCTTGACCGCGGCGAAGAGCTCGGGATTCTCCCCTGCCATGCCGCGCACGGCGCGGTCCCACGACATATTGATGATCACGCCCCCGGCGGGACCCTCCTGCATCAGTTCAGCGGCGGCCCAGCTGGCGAGGATGGTGCCCCGCAGGTCGACCCGCAACAGCAGCTCGAGCTTTTCGCGCCGGGAGAGCGCGGCACCTGGGCCGGTGAGGACATCGGCTCCGGCGTTGTTGACCCAGCCATCGATACCGCCGAACGTGGTGCGGGCGGTCTCGACCAGTCGCGCGATGTCGTCCGGCTCGCCGATGTCGGCCTGCACCAGTTCAGCCCGGCGCCCGGTGGCGCGGATCAGGCCGGCGACGTCGCTGGCTCCGGCAAGATTGGCCCGCCAGGTGAGCAGCACGTCCGCGCCAGCCTGCGCCGCGCCGATCGCGATCGCCCGACCGATGCCGCTCGATCCGCCGGTCACCATGACCCGTTTGCCGGCAAGCGGAATCGGCGGCGCCGGCGTAGCATTGGGGGGAGTCATGTCGGGGTAACATATCGGCGAACGGCCCCCGAACAAGGGAGCGCAACGGTGCAATTGCTGGTGAGCGTGCGGGATGCCGCCGAGGCGAGGAGTGCGCTGGCCGGCGGTGGAGAAATCATCGACGCGAAAGAGCCGGCGGCGGGGGCGCTTGGCCCGGTATCCGCCGATGCGCTTCGCGCCATCCGGTCGGTCGTGCCGGCGGACATTCCGTACAGTGCCGCCCTGGGCGACGTCGCATCTGTTGCGGAGGTGACTGGGGTCTTCGCCAGCATCGATGTCCCGCTCAGCTTCGTGAAGCTGGGCTTTCGTGGCATCGCGGATTCCGCGCGGGTGCAGGAGTTGCTCAGCGCGGCGGTCGAAGCCGCGCGGACCCGACCGGGCGCGCCGCAGGTCGTCGCCGTGGCGTACGCCGATCACACCCGGATGGCGAGCCTGGCGACCGCGGAGTTTCCCGCCGTGGTGCGCAACGCGGGCGCAGCGGGTCTGCTGGTCGATACCGGGATCAAGGAAGGCGGTGATCTGTTCGACCACAGGTCACCGGCGCAGCTCCTCTCTCTGGCGCAATCGCTCAGTGCATTCGGGGCGTTTCTCGCGCTCGGCGGCAGCCTGGACATCCCGCATTTTCCCCGGGTCGGCTCGACCGGTGCCACGATTGTCGGGGTGCGTGGTGCCGCGTGCAGTGGTGGTCGCAATGGCATGATCGACGAGGGGCGGGTGCGGCGGCTGAGTCGGGAATTGGGGTAGGGCAGGCGCGATTGACGAGGCATGGGTGCGGCGGCTGGCAGGGCATTGGGGTAGGGCAGGCGCGATACGGCGGTCGGCATTGAATTGGGGTAGGGCAGGCGTCCCCGCCTGCCCACGGAGTGCTTGGGCACGAGGCGCACCGTCCGCTCACGGGACTGAGGCTGTGGCTCGGCACGGTTGTCGTTGAGGCGACGAGCCTTGCTGCGGGCAGGCGGGGACGCCTGCCCTACCCAGTGTTGGGCGAGCGACCATCTCCACCCTCAGCGGGCGCCGGCGACCATATCCGGCAGCGACGCGATCGCGTCGATCCCGAGCACCCGCCAACGGATTCCCGCTGCCAGCGCCCGGAAGAAGAAGGGATCCACCAGCCCGTCGCCCGATGCCACCGGCTTGACCAGCACGAGTTCCTCCGCGCCGAGCAGCATCGCGAGGTAGGCGGCGAGACTGTCGCTGGTCACCTCCCAGCTGTGCGGCAGCTCATCGGCGGCGTGGAGCCAGCGCGATGGGGCCAGGATGGGGACGAGCTGTGCCTCATGTGCCGCCTTCACGCCCGCACCATCCTCCACCACACGGCTGCCGGGCGTCTTGTCGGCCAGCGCAACGGCGTACTGGTCCATGCCGAGGATCGCCATCCAGTGCGCGGCAGTGGGAGAGAGCGCGTGGGTGGAATCGAAACGGCGTACCTGATCGGCAAACGGTCCGCCACCGGGGACGACAACGATCCGCTGCCGGGCAGCGGCGGCCGCGAGCGCCTGCCCGACGGTAGCGAGTGCGCCGGGGATGTGGCTGATCGATCCGCCGACCTTGATGACAGTCGGTGTTTGTGACAGAGGCGGCAGGGAGTAGGCGATGGGCGAGGGGGGGTAGTTGGTAGCGGACCAGTTGAATCGCCTTGAGAAGATAGCGCCGAGTCCGCAGACTCTCTAACTTCTCGCGCCTATCGCCTATCGCCTATCGCCTATCGCCTATCGCCTATCGCCTATCGCCTACCGCCTACCGCCTACTCCCCACTCCCTACTCCCTACTCCCTCTTCTCCTCCTGATACCTTTCCCCCCACATGGAACTCATCCCCGTCCTCGATCTCCAGCGCGGCCAGGCGGTGCATGCCCGGGGCGGGGCGCGCAGTGCCTACCGGCCGGTGCAGTCATCCCTGCTGCCCGGGCGGGTGGGCGATGCCGTCGCCCTTGCACGCGCCTATCGGACCGTGATTGGCGCCGAGCAGTGCTATATCGCCGATCTCGATGCGATCGAGGGCTGGACCCCGCAACTCGATCTGGTCCGCCGGCTGGCGCATCCCGAGCAGGGCTTCGGGAGTGGGCTCCTGATCGACGGTGGCATCACGGCGGCATCCGCGGCAGAGCCGTTTCTCGCGGCCGGGGCGACCACCGTGGTCGTGGGGCTGGAGACGCTGAAGGGCTTCAAGGATCTCGCCGCCGTCGTGCAGCGGGTCGGTAGCGCCCGGGTGATCTTCAGCCTCGACATGCTGCACGGGAAACCGGTGCGGCGCCGGACCGGCCGCATCGCCAGGGAGGAGGGGCTGGCCCTCGAACTCGGCGCGCGCGCCGCGGAAGTCGGGGTCGAGACGATCCTCGTGCTCGATCTCGCCGCCGTCGGCAAGGCGGTCGGTCCGCACAACCTCGATACGATCATGGCGCTCAAGCATCTGGTGGGCGTGCGGGTCTATGCCGGCGGCGGGGTGCGCAGCCGGAAGGATCTGGCGGTGCTGGAAGAGGCGGGATGCGACGGGGTGCTGGTGGGGACGGCGTTGCACGAGGGGCGGCTGGGCAGGGATGGGAGTTGGGAGTTGCCGGCGGGGGACTGAGCCTGCGGTTGGGCCACGCTCGGCGAATGGGACGAAGGCATTTGGTGTCGTCCATTCGAGCCTAACCGGCACTCCTTTCCCGCGGTGTGCAGACCGCCTGAGGACGAGACCCCCGATGGATCCCACCCCGACACCAATCACCATCATCTTCAAGCAGAAGAGCACCATCACCATCGAGGGCACGGTCGTCGTGCTGGATGAGGATGGCAACGTCATGACCCAGCCGGAGACCAAGCGGCCGGGAATGATCAAGCTGTGCGGCTGCGGGCGGTCGGAGAGGAAGCAGGTCTGCGGCGGGAGTCGCAAGAAGTAGGGGCCGCGTGTAGGCCGCCCCCGTGGTGTTGACGGATGATCGCTTTCGGCGGGCTACAACCCGCCGCAAGTCCCGCCAGTCTCCGTGGCCTGTCAGGGAACAGCGCGAACCGGAATCTCCTGCCACGATGGGCTGAGTCCTTCGATCAGCACGTCCGGATCGATGTCCGCCCCATTCGGCCAGACGACCGTACCCAACTCCTGGTCGACCCGGAGTTGGCGAAACATCGCTTCCGAATCCCGTATTTCCTGGAAGACCGGGCCATGCAGGTAGGGCGCGAGGTCCACGGTTCGTTTCTCACCGGTCGTCAGGTGGAGGACGACAGCCGTTCCCGCTGCAAATTCAACGGCGACGATTCGGATGCGGCCGGGCATACGTGACCTCTCGGCTAAGTGAGCGGGGCGATCGGGACGAGGGGCCGGCCGTCGCGAGCGCGTTCCCAATCCGCCAGGAGTTCGGGGCGGTGAAGCACCGACCATTCCAGGACCAGCGCCAAAGCGCGCTTGGGCAGGTCGCCTCAGAGCAGGGCGAGCGTGTTGATGGCGATGGCCGATTCATGGTCACCGTACTGCGCATGAAAGTGCGGTGGAGAGTGATCGTTGAAGTACATCACGATGGTCACACCAAAGAACTGACTGATCCGTGGCATCGGACTCCTGCGGTGACCACCGCTGCTGCGTGACAGGCCGTCTCCCCGCTGACCTCTGAAAATAGCATGGACCCCACCCGAAGGCATCACATCGAGACTTGCCTCGATCTTCCTGGCGGCAGCGTGGCGACAGGAAGGGTATGGCGCAGGAGCTCGCGGTCTACCGTGTGCTCAGTCCAATTCGGATGTGCGACGGGGAGTCTGCTGCGGAGGAGCGCTCGTGCCGTCATGCTCATCTCGACGGCCAGCTCAAGGCGCGCGATTGGCGAGAGCCGTCGGAGGACCTCCGCCTGGATCTCGGCCGCCTCGGGGAGGGTATCGGAGCCGTTGCGCGGAAGGGTCACGAGGAGCGCGTCACGCGGAATGCTTCTCAGGGAACAGTCGTGGAACCCAAGGTACCATTCCAGCGCAGTTGCTGCCAATCAGCGGGCTCGGGTACGGCGGACGCGCGGTCGCTCGCCTAGCAGGGTACCATCACCATCGAGGGCACGGTCGTCGAGCTCGATGAGGATGCCCGGATCATGACCCAGCCGGAGACCAAGCGGCCGGGGATGATCACGCTGTGCGGCTGCGGGCGGCCAGAGAACAAGCCGTTCTGCGACGGGAGTCACAAGAACTAGAAGCGCGGCGGGCGTCTCGGCTCACGGGATGGCAAGGTCAGGGAAAGTGGGGCTGCGACGGTGCGGCCCCTGACCTTTCTGCCGAGGCCCACTCTCGTCCCGAGTCTGCCTACGACCTATCTCCAAACGGCAACGTGATGGGACCAACGTCACTCGTCGATAGCTGTCCGCAAACTCAGGGACGCTCATGCTCTTAGGAAAAGGCAGGGTCGCATGCTGAGCGACCAGATGTCCGGGACAGAGGTTACTCCGGATTTGTGCCGGAATCCGAGCTCGGCGGCCGCACGTTGTAGTGCACGGTGATACCGTTCCAGATGACGGTCTGCAGGATGATTGCCACTCGGCCATCATACTCGACGAACAATTGATCGTCACCATTCCACCTGAGCCTCGTTGAACGGAGCAGCGTATCCCCTCCCAGCGATTTGAGCGAGTCCGGAATCTGAAAATCCAATAAATTCCCCCGCTCATCCGTGCGCTCCTCGTCGCTTGGCAGGATGGAGACTGAGGAGCGGTAGTGAGAAAGGGGGCCGCACGTCCGCAGGAACGCAACAGCCCTCCAGCGATTCCCCGGTGATACCGCCTCGAGAAATCCCTCATTTCTGCACGGAGGGAAGCATGCCATCATGGCGACAGTGCCATAGAGGATCCAAGCGCGACAAGCTGCGTGCGAGGGGATTACGCTCATTTGGAGTAACACTTATTTCGGGTGTATTGGATACCTGCGGCAATAATTATGGAGTCGGCCTGGCTGTCGGGATATGGCTTCCCAAAAATGGCGCGCCACAACGATGCCTTCCCACTTCGGCCCGAATCACTTGTCTCTGCAACATAACCGGCCATGCGATGAAGGATATTCGCTGAGAATCCGACCGCCGTACCGGTAGCACCATAGCTGAAATTCCCAAAAGGATCATATTCCGGATGACCGTTCTTCTTGTAGTCCCAACCTCCTCCATTATTGACGAGGTCATAAAAGATGACGGCGGTACCCGCCTGAGTTCCGAAGCGCATTGATTGTTGGATGGCTCTAACATTTTCCGCAACACTTGCATCATCAGGAGCAGGTGGTATTGCGGGGCAGCTGTTCCGCTCCGTGCTCTGGGAGGTGCTTCCTCCTGACCCACCACCACTCCCTGGACCAGCGGGAGCTCGCGGAAACGATGACCCAGGGGGCCCGCCCCCGCCCGTACCCGGCCCGAGGTAGATAGTGATGCCCCCCGCTCCGCCGGGACCGCCAGCCTTTTCCGCGTCGCAGTCGAGCACACTCTCAATGGCACCATCGATCCAACGCATGGCCCATTTGCACGGACCCAAACCAGACGGATCGCTGAAATTCACCGGGTCATTCCCCGCGTACGCATAGAGATTGCCCCCACCCTCAATCCCGATCGGATCCTCACTGATCCACCGACCCGTCGCAGGATCGTAGTACCGCGCCCGCATGTAGTAGAGCCCGCTCTCGCTGTCGTACTCTCTGCCAGCGAAGCGATATCTCACCACGATTCCCGTGTCCGCCACTGCATCGCCCCACGGGTACTCGTTGTACTCCTTCACTTTCATTCCAGTCCGAAAACTCGCCATCCCGCGCACCGTCCCGTTGAGCGGATCGACAATCGCCGCGAGGGTATCGAACACTGGTGTGGTGGAACGCATGGCAAGCATCTGATCGATCGTCCCTGGCTGCCAGGCGTACTCCCGCAGGATCGTGCCGCTCGCGTTCACGTCGAAGATGACCTGCTCACCCTCGTACACGTAGTACTCGTCGCCCGCGGCGGTCTGCTTCCGCACCCGGCGGCCGAGGGCATCATAGAACATGCTGTCCACGAGCGCCCCTGTCGAGCCGTTCCGGATGCCCTTGAGCCGGCCCAGTGCGTCCCAGGAGTACTTATACCCGATGCCCGTCCCCGACGGGCAGGTCCCGACGATCCGGCAGATCAACCCCCCGAGCGCGTCGTACCCCAGGCTGGTCGTTCCCAAGGCGGTGAGCCGGTTGCCGGCGCCATAGGTCTCGGTCACGCCGATCTGGTCGCGGTTCCCCGCCGAGTCGTAGGCCCACGCTGCGGACCCGGTGCCATTGACCACATTCTGGCAGTTCGGGGCCAGGGAATCACAGGCGTTGACCAGCCGGCCCAGCGCGTCATAGGTGAACTTCCGTTGGTTATAGGGAGCACCCTTGGGTGAGTTGCGGCGCGTGTTCCGACCGACCGAGTCATAGACCAGGCCGATGTCAAAGGGCGTCAGGTTGTTGTTTCCAGGGTAGTAGACCGAGGTCGTCCTGTGATTCGCATCCCGGATCTCCCGGTAGAGCCACCAATCTGCGGTTCCCTTGTTGAAATGCACCGTGTCCGGCCCGAAGTCGGCGTCCGGATGCATCGTCACGCACCGCTTGGGATTGGCAAAGACGCAGATGGAGTCGCGAACGCCCGTCCCCGTGGCATACACGTATTGCATGACCGCAGAGTCTGCTGCGGGGCTGCTCGGCGTGAGCACTCGCCGGGTTACCCGGTTGATGCCGTCGTACGTCAACGTGCCGGTGTAGGTCCGGCCATTGAGCGTCTGGCGCCAGACGTCGAGGCGTCCCCGGGTGTCGAAGTGCACGCTGTCCCGGGCCACGCTGTTGTAGGCCACCTGCCACGCACCGATGACCGTGTCGTACACGAAATTGTCGGTGGGGAATCCCGGGCCTGACCTCGACAGGAGCCGCCCGGCCTTGTCGTAGGTCATGTCGATCTGGTCCCCCCGGCGGGTCTTCAGTCGGCGGAGGGCGCCGCCAAGATCGTATTTGATGGTGTCAGCCTTGGTGGTATCGGCGGCGTCATGCTGGCGGATCAGGGCACCCAGCGCGTTGTAGGCAAACTTGTTGACGACCGGACTGCTCATTCCCCCGACTCGCGGGGTCTCAACCCGGACGAGCGCCAGTGTCGCCGGATCATAGGTATTGGTCACCCGAAACCCGGGGGAGCCCCAGGTCTGCGAGAGCACCTGGTTCATGAGCCCGTAGGCGGTCTTCGTCGCTGCGGCAGCCGGCGCGATGCTGCTGTCCGGTCGCCCGAAGGCATCGAGGGTGACACGGGTCTCCGTGTTGTCCGGCGCCTTGACCTTGAGCAGGTTTCCCCATGTGCCGTCAAAGGTGAAGCGGGTACCGTGGTTCAGGGGATCGACGACAGCAGTATCGCGTCCGAGCCCGTCGACCTTGTGCGTACCCAGCAGACTGCCCCCGGTCGTTGCCGGCCAGACAGCAGTCACACCGACGTAGGTATCCTTGAGCGCCCCGACCGGTCCTGCGGGATCCCCGGCACCGTAGTAGTGGAAGTCAGTGCGGACTCGATCGCCGTCGACATACTTCAAGTCGGTGCTCAGTGTGTCCTTGTAGTAGAACGAGGCATTCTGGCCTGATGGGAAACCCCCTCGGCTGGTGAGCTGGCCGTAGTTGTTGTAGACGTAGGTCTGATACCGCCCACCGGGCTCGGTGACCCAGGTCGGGCGCCCATGGGTGTCCCGGGTGATGAGGGTCAGCGCCCCGAACGGATCGATGATCGTGACCGGCGATCCAAATCGATCCTGACTCATCTTGACGACCGCACCGAGCGGGTCAGTGATAATCAACTTGAGCGAGGTATCGGCCTTGACCCCACCTTTGGGCGAACCGATGCTCGTCCCGGCGGTTGCCGGCTGCCACACCGCCCGCTCCGCCGGTTGGAGCTTGATCCGCGGGCGCCCTGTCGTACCATCGAACAGCGTGATGCTCGGCGCCCGGAGGCTGTCGAGCAGATTCATCCCGTCGTAGTAGAGCTCGCTGACTTGACCGGCGCGGTCCGTCACCGACGAGAGCAGCCCGTTTGCACCGTACGCCAGCGTCTCGCTGTATCCGTCCGGGTCCTGGATCTGGGTCAGCTTGCCCGAACTGCTGGTGTAGGTCACGGTGCGGAGCGCCGGGCCGGAGAGGACGTTCACGTGATGCAGCTTGGCGTTGGTGGCGGTACAGCCGGCGTTGTAGCAGAGCGTGATGACCTTTCCCATCGGGTCCGTTACCGTGGAGAGAAGGGTATCGAATGGCGCGGTATAGTACGCAAAGGTGGTCGCAGTCCCGTACCGGTCGGCGGCCTTGGTCAGATAGCCTTTGTCATTGAACTGCAGGTATGAGCCATCAAGATAGGTCCGGGTGTATCGGGAGCTGGCCGGATTTCCGGACTGGTAGACCAGGCGGACAGCTGGTGCTCCGGCGGGTCTCGTGTAGCCACTGGCGACGCTATCGTAGAAGGCGATCGAGCCGTCCCCCTCCGTGATGACGACATCGCCCGCCGCACTCCCGCGCTTGTAGAGTCGCTGGTACCCCGCGAGATCGAACCCGGCCCCGAATGCAGAGCGGCTCTGGGAGTTGATCAACAGCTGGGTAGTGGCCGTGTCGCCAAGCGTTGTACCTCCGTAATAAGCGAGAACAGATACCTCGAGATCGAACACGCCCGTGGAATCGATCTGATTGGTGGCGGCGTCTAAGGCGGCTGCCAGCCTCGTCAGACCTGAACTGTGGGGTGAGTAGTAGGCGATGGTGGAACCGTTCAACAGCGTCATCCACGTACCGGCTCCGACCCGCCGGACCTGGATGGAATAGGTGGTTGGGAGTGTGGCGCCAGCTGAGAGACTCACGTCGGCCCAGACCAGCGGAGTGGGCTTCTGGGTCTGACTGTTATAGGCGAGAGTGAGGCTACGGGCGGAGTTGAGGGAGAAGTATGCCGGTGTCGAGTGCGCATAGACGCCGTCAAAGCAGCTTGCTACACACTTCCCGGCATCCCGATAGGTCGTGTTTTGAGGCGCCATCGAGATGACGGGCGCAGCTGGTCCGGTGGAGAGAAGGTCGTACCATCCATTGTCGCTGGCGGTGCCAGTCGCCGCGAGTGTCAGCGACCCGGCACCAACCACTCCGGTCGAATAGGTGGCGGTCACGACGATCTGCTCACTGGGGTCGAAGCTGTAGGATGAATGGCTAAGGTTGGTGCAGGTTATCGGACTTGTTGTTGGACAGGAAAAGGTCACATTGTGGCCCACGGTACCGATGTTCTCCACCGTGAACGTCAGGAGTTGACCGGTGGAGTTCGCCGGTGCCGAGGCCTGGGCCCCCTTCGGAGTGACTTGGATGTCGCTGCCGCAGGCGCCAGGACAGAGTGGCACTTGGGCGGCAAGCTGCTCCTGCTCGTGGAAGACCGCCGCCATGAGGGCCAGGAAGATGCTCCGCACGATCAATCGGCAACGAGTGTTGCCTTGCACTTGGGCTTGAGACACGGTGAGCTCCGGAGGTGACGAGTCGCCTCCTCCTATTACAAGCGCCGTGCCTACCGGCCCCATCAGATTCGTGATGCGGCACAACGACTTGACCCCGCCGGACGGGCGACGGCAGTCGCATCGTCGCAGGTAGTCGCAGCCTGTCGCGCGACAACATGCGACAACAGGCTCGCGGGAGTCAGCGACCGCAAGTCATTCAGCCTGAGTCCCAGCCGCTGGAGTCGCCGGTAGACTGTCGAGCGCGTGCAGCCGAGCACCTCGGCGAGCCTGTCGACATCACACCGATGCGCATGGCAGAAAGCCACCATGGCTTCACGAGCGGACAGGGACTCCGATCCTCCCGCCAGGACCGAGCCGTAGTCGATGGCCTCAAGCGTCACCGCGGCTGTAATCGCGCCTGCGGGTGAGAGCGCCGCAGCACGCCTGATCACGTTCCGGAGTTCCCGGACGTTGCCCAGCCATTCATGACGTTGCAACGCGTACGACGCCGACGGCGCTAAATCCCTGCCCAACGCGGCGGCGAAGTGTTCCGCCAGGGGCCAGATGTCCTCCGGTCGCTCGCGAAGTGGCTTGAGATGGATGACGCCCCCCGCGAGACGATGCACCAGGTCGAGCCGAACCGAACCTTCAGTCCCGGGAAGCGGGATTTCCTGCAAGGCGCCAATCAGCCTGATCGAAACCCGATGCTTGGTTGTATCCCCGACGCGGCAGACCTCCCCCGTTTCGATCACCCGCAGCAGTGCTCGCTGCCCCTCCATCGGCATGCTGTTCAATTCGTCGAGGAAGAGAGTACTTCGATGCGCGGCCTCGAGAATACCGGGGACCGATTCAACCGCGCCGGTATACGACCCTCTACGGTGGCCGAAGAGCTCATTGATGACGGTACCGGCGTGCAGGGCACCGCAATTCACGTCGACCATCCTGGCGGCCCGCCCGCTCCACCGGTGAATCGCCTGCGCCAGTACCTCCTTCCCTGTCCCCGACGGCCCGATCAGCAGGATCGGCAGATCCAGCGGGGCGAACCTCAGCGCCAGCTCCACCGCTCGACGCATCGCTGGGGATTCGGCGATGATGGGCGGGAGGCCGGAACGACGCGCGGGTAGAAGGACGGGTGCAGTCGAACCCTCCATCTCTCCGCGGCTTACCGTCCTTCCGCCCTCCCGCCTTTCCGCCACTTCCTCGCGGCCATCTCGACTTTCCGCCCTCCCGCCATTCCGCCGAGTCGCTCATCGTCCCCCCGCTTCCGGCAGATGCGGCGCCGTCACACTGTCCGCGTCAGCATCACTCCGGAGAATCCGTGGGGTGATGAAGAGATAGAGCTCGGTGTCGCTGTCATTGCGGCTGGTGGAACCGAACAGCGCGCCGATGACGGGCAAGCCGGAGAGGAACGGGACGCCGGAACGACTCCGGTCCCGCTGCTGATCCCTGAGTCCCCCCAGCATGATGGTCTGACCATCCCGCACGAAGACCTGGGTGCTGGCCTCCCGCGTTGAGATGACCGGCGCATCGAACGCCACTTCGTTGGTCGCGGCGTTGATCTCCTGCTGGATGACCAGCGAGACGTACCCATCCTGGTTGATGGTGGGCCGCACCCGCAGCTTGGTTCCCACATCGCGGTACTGCACCACCCGGTCCTGATTGTTGTTGTCGGTGGGCAGGAGCCGACTGACCTGCACGAAAGGGCGCTGACTGCCGACCAGGAAGCTGGCCTCGGTGTTGTTGGAGGCGAGCAGGACCGGACGGGAAATGATCCGCACATCGCCTCGGCTCTCCGAGGCACTCAGGGTCGCATCGATGTCTGCTCGCCCGAGATTGAGCAGCCGCAGCACCAGGTCGCCAAGTCCCGCCCCGCTGGTCTGCCCGCCCACGCTCCCGTCGGCATCGCCCTTGATCCCCTGCTGCGGCAGGAAGAGACTGGTACCGATGGAGAAGTTGCGGTTGCGGCGTGCCTCGACGATCAGCACTTCGATGAGAACCTGCAGCGGGCGAAGGTCGAGCTGCTCCACCGCTGCAACAAGGACCTCGTGATCGTGCGGCGTGGCACGAATGAGCAGCGCGTTGGTGAGCTCGTCAGGCACGATGGTCACGGAGCCGATGAAGTTGGCGGACGGGCTGGCGGAAGGGCGGGAGG
>Ga0163152_10001314_pt1 | contig 39655 bp, 37 predicted proteins | sample OliLakLV19MP8IB2_FD_148635 | JGI IMG/M metagenome (GOLD analysis project Ga0163152, IMG submission 148635) | Freshwater microbial mat bacterial communities from Lake Vanda, McMurdo Dry Valleys, Antarctica - Oligotrophic Lake LV.19.MP8.IB-2 | ecosystem: Environmental > Aquatic > Freshwater >...
ATTCAAGCCGGGTTTCAGGGTGTTCAGCACCTGCATCGCCGACCCGATGATGGCTTCGCTAATCTCAGGATGAATCAGTTTATCCGTATTCATCCCTGAAATCCGTGGTCAAAAGAACACGGCCGCTCGCGGCATGGTCCTCAGATCAGAAATTTCCCCTTCGTCATGACCTGTTCGTCGTCGAGCCAGATGTCGAAGAAGCGGCCGACGCAGTCGATGTGAGTCGTGCTTTTCCAAGGCTGGCCGGTGTGTTCCGAGTAGGGGTGGCCGAAGGCGATGTGGATGCCGGGGAGCTTCTCGTCCTGCAGGATGTGGCCGATGATCCGCGTACAGGCGAGGTTGGTGCCGATGGCGAATTCGCCGACGCGGTTCGAATTCTCGTCCGTGTGGCAATATTGGTCGAATTCCTCGAGCAGCTCCTGGTTGCTGCAGGCCAGACCGGCGATGCGGTTGTCCTTGATGTCGATGGTTAGCGGGGTGCCGCCGATGTCGCCGTATTTCTGGCAGAGGTAGTCACCGACGACGCCATCCACGACAAAGCGGCCGTTGGAGTTGAAGGGCGAGGTGAAGATCTCGCCGCCGGGGAGGTTGCCCCATTTCGCGGGCGTGATGAGGCCGGCGGTCTTGACCCAGTTGAGCGTGGGTGAGAGTTCGGCGACATAGTCGGTGCCAGCGGCGGTTTTGCACGTCACGCGCTTGGCGCGACGGCATTTTTCAATGAGTTTCTGCGAAAGGCGGTCAACTTCGATGAAATCGGCGCGCATGCCCTCAACCATGATCTGCTTGTTGATATTCACCATGTGGCCGTGCCGAATCTGGCGCGGGTTGATGACGTCCATCATCTGCATGCGAGTGCGGAGTTCGCCGGTCTGGGTGATGCAGGCGTAGATGCTGACCTGGGACTGCGCGAGGTCGTCGAGCACCGGCTGGGGCATGTCGCGGTGCGGGCGGGCGCCGTATTCCTCAAGGACGAAGACCTGGTAGCTGGCGCCGGTTTTCTCAATCTCCGTGACGAGCGCAGCGGCGATTTCCGCGCTGGCCTGGTCCGTGATCAAGGTCATCCGCTCGGTCGGCCGCAGTTTCAGGCAGACATGGATGGCATTGGCCGCGCCTTGGGTCAGCGCGGGATCGAAAGTGGCGGGCAGCGAGGCGCTTTGCGGCATGGCGGCGTGGGCGGGGAAAAAGTCAGAGATCAAGGCCGTGGTGAGTTTCGGTGATGATGTAATCGACGACTTGCTTGAGATCTTTCGTGCGGTTGTAAACCTCAACCTGCCGGTCGGCACCGGTCCCGTGGGCGAGGATCTGTTGGACGTAGTTTACCTCGGCGCGGGAGCCGAGTTCATCCACCACGTCATCAATGAATTCGAGCAGCTCGTTGATCAGGTCGCGGGTGGGGACCTCCTCCTGTTTGCCGAAGTCGATCATCTTGCCGTTGATGCCGTAGCGGGATGCGCGCCAGCGGTTTTCGTTGATGAGCCGGGCGCGGTAGGTGCGGAATCCGAGGTTTTCCCGGTGCAGTTTGTAGAGCTTGGCGATGACGGCCTGCATGATGGCGGCAAGGCAGATGGTCTCGTCGACCCGCATGGGGATATCGCAGACGCGGAATTCCAGGGTGTGGAAGAGCGGATGGAGGCGGATGTCCCACCAGATCTTTTTGGCGTTGTCGATGCAGCCGGTTTTGATGAGCAGGTTGACGTAGTCGTCAAACTCGTTGACCGAGTCGAAGAGGTCGGGGATACCCGTGCGCGGGAAGCGCTGGAAGACCTGCAGGCGGTAGGAGGCGTAGCCGGTGTTGCGGCCGACCCAGAACGGCGAGTTGGTGGACAGCGCGAAGATGTGCGGCAGGAAGTAGCGCGCGGTGTTTTGCAGCTGGATGGCGGTCTCGCGGTCGGGCATGCCGACGTGGACGTGGAGGCCGAAGATGAGGTTGGCGCGGGCGATCTGCTGCATGTCGTTCAACACGCCCTGATAGCGCTCGCCCGTGGATATCTTCTGGTCGATCCAGTGGGAGAAAGGATGCGTGCCCGCGGCGGCGATGCGGAGATTGGCCTTCTGGGCGAGGCCCGCGAGGTCGCGGCGCAGGCCGGTCACGGATTTGCGTGCGGCCGCGATGTCCTCGCAGATATCGGTGCCGACCTCGACGACCGACTGGTGCAGTTCGGGCCGCACGCGCTCCTTGAGGATGACCTTGCCGCCCTCGATGATTTCCTCGATGTGCGACTTCAGCTCACGCGTGACCGGGTCGACGATCTGGAACTCTTCCTCGATGCCGAGGGTGAATTTGGGTTTCTTTTTGGCGGCCATGGGGATTCTTGATGTCAGGGTAGGTTGCCCGCTTGCGGGCAACGTGGCGCGCGAGCGCGCCACCGACAGGAGTTGATGCACGCGTTCATTTCTTCTTCGGCAGGGCGGCGGGCTGGCCAGTCTTGACGGCGCCCTGCACGTAGGAGCCCCAGACGGTGTTGTTGCGGTCGGGCGAGTGGGCCTGGGCCTTGCGGACGAGCATCTTCGCCGCGGCCTCAACGACCCAGGCAAAGTTTTCCTCGCCAACGGACTTGCGGTCGGCGTCGGGCGCCGGGTTGCAGAAGTCGATCGCGTAGGGTACGCCGCCGCTTACGCCGAACTCCACGGTGTTGAACTCGTAGCCGAGCGCGTGGTTGAGGGTGAGCACGTCCTGCGTGATGCGCGCGAGCAGCTCGGGCGAGCCCGGCGGGCGGTCCACGACATAGCGCAGGTGGTGCGGGTTGCGCGGCTCATACTGCATGATGCGGACGTCGGTGCCGCCGATGCAGTAGCAGCGGTAGTAGTCGTCGAAGTGGACCTCGGACTGCAGGAGCATGACGAGCTGGCCGGTCTCGTTGTAGGCTTTGAAGAACTCGTCGCGGTCGCGGACCTTGTAGACGTTCTTCCAGCCGCCGCCGGAGTGCGGCTTGAAGTAGGCGGGCCAGCCGATGTATTGGAAGATCCCGTCCCAATCGAGCGGGTAGGCCAGGTTGGAAAACGATTCGGCGGAACAGTCGGCCGGCATGTCCTTTGAGGGGAGGATGACGGTCTTCGGCACGGCGACGCCAACCTTGGTCGCGAGACAGTTGTTGAAGAACTTCTCGTCGGCCGACCACCAGAACGGGTTATTGACGACGGCGGTGCCGTTGAGCACGGCGTTCTTGAGGTAGGCGCGGTAGAAGGGCACGTCCTGCGAGATGCGGTCGAGAATGACGGCGTAGGGCGTGGGCTCGCCCTGCGTGACCTGGTTGATCAGGACCTCCTCGGCGGTGATGCCGGGTTCCTTCATGGCGTTGATGCGTTCGATGAGCGCGGTGGGGAAGCTGCGTTCCTTGCCGTGGAGTATGCCGATTTTTTTCATGGGAGAGGAAGGTTGGTGGTAGGGGCCGCTGCCCGCAACGGCCCGGGCGCTGGAGGGCCAGCGCCCCGACCGATGGTGCGTTTGATTTCGGGTGGGGCCGGTTCAGGATTTGATGAGCGAGACGTAGGGCGGGAACATGTCCCGCCAGTAGTTCCAATCGTGCCCGCACCACCTGCGGTCGTCCAGAAAATGCGGGAGGCCCTTGGCGTTGAGCAGGTGCGAGAGGTGGAGGTTGCGGTCGCGGCAGCCGTCGCGGTCGCCGGTGCCGAGCACGAGGCCCATGCGGCGGATCTGCTCCAAAAACCACGGGTCGTTCAGGTTGGGCAGGTAGTCGACCGGGTTGTTGAAGTAGCAGTTGTCGTCGAAATATCCATCGAGGAACGGCCGGATGTCGAACGAACCGCTCAGGCTGAAGCAGTAACCCACCAGGTCCGGGTGACGCAGGGCGAAATTCACCGCGTGGTAGCCCCCAAAGCTGGCGCCGGCCAGGCAGACGCGGCTGTGGCCGGTCTCGCGCATGGCGAGCGGCAGGACGTCGTGCAGGATGACGTTCTCGTAGGCCTGATGCGTGCGGACGCGGTCGGCCGGGTGGATGGATTTGTTATACCAGCTCTGCTCGTCGATGCCGTCGGGACAGTAGATTTTGATGCGGCCGGCGGCCAGTTGGTCGGCGACCGAGCCGACCAGCCCGAAGTCCTTGTTCTGGTAATAGCGGCCCAGCGAGGTGGGAAACAGGATGACCGGGTAGCCCGCATGGCCGAAGACCAGCATCTCGAATTCCCGGCTCAGGTGTCGCGTATACCAGCGGACAAGTTGTTCGTTCATGGCGGGAATGGGCCACGCCGGGAAACCGGCGCACCTCCGCTGTCACGCAATTCCCATGCCGGGTCAACGCATGATTGGAGGTGGTTGTAGGGCGGGATCGCTGATCCCGCCACGAGCGTGACAGGGTCACCGCGCAAAGGCGGGATACGGTGATCTCGCCCTACAACAGAAACCGCTTGGCTTCGCTCGGCCCCGCCGCTGGCATGCTGGCACCCGTCACCATGCCGCGCCCGCGTAAAAACGATTCCCCCCTCCGTCTCCACCGTCGCTTTCTCTCCCGCGGGCTCCGCCTCAACCGCGACATCGTCGTGTGGCTGCCGCCCGGCTACGGCCTGATCCGCGGGCGCCGGCACCCGGTGGTCTATTTTCAGGACGGGCAGAACATCTTCGACCCACTGACGGCCTTCCTCGGCAACGCCTGGCACGCCGGCGACCGGGCGACCGACCTGATCCGCGCGCACCGGATCGTCGCCCCGATCATGGTCGGCATCTACAACACCGGCTTCAACCGGATGAACGAATATGCGCCGACGCCGTCGGAGTTCTCCGGCTGGGACGGCGAGAAATGCCAAAGCACCGGCGACGCCAAGCGCTACGCGAAGTTCGTCGTGCAGGAACTGAAACCCTTCATTGATTCACATTACCTCACGCGCCCCGGCCCGCGGGACACGGCGGTGATCGGCTCGTCCATGGGCGGGCTGGTGTCGCTTTATTTTGCGCTGTGGCACCCGCGCGTGTTCGGCCACGTGGCGGCGCTGTCGCCGTCGATCTGGTGGGACAACCGCGTCGCGTTCCAGGATTTCGCCAAGTTGCGGAAGAAACCCGCAGTCCGCCTCTGGCTCGACATGGGTACGGCGGAGCCCGGCTGGGAAGCCATCCGGCTGTTCCGCGACACGCTGGTCAGCAAGGGTTGGCGCGAGGGCGCCGATCTCCGCTACCGGGAGGTGCCCGGCCACGAGCACACGGAGCACGCCTGGGCCGCGCGCATCGGCGACGTGCTGGAGTGGATGCTGCCGTTGCGGCGGGAAAGATAGGCCAGTCGGGACGTCCCGACTGAGCTGTAGGGCGGGATCGCGGACCCCGCCATCGGCAGGAAAGCCACAAAAAAGGCGGGATCAGCGATCCCGCCCTACAATCAATCACGCTTCAACAGCCCCGCGACTCACGCCGACGCGAATTGCGTGGCGATGACTGAGAAGGTAAACAGGTAGAGCCCGGAACCGATCTGGAGGCGGGCCACGCCAGCCGACTTCATCGCGACGATCAGGATGGCGACGACGAAGACGTCCAGCATCGACCACTTGCGGGCGACTCGACCCAGCCGTGCAGCCGGCGCACGCGGGCGAGGTCGTGCGCGCGCTCCAGCCAGACGATGGCGAGCAGGCCGAGCTTGACGCAGGAGAAGACGAGGGTGAACAGCGTGAGCACCGCGAAGAGGAAATACTCGCTCTCGCGGAAAAGGGTGCTGAGGCCGCCGACCACCGAGACCGCGTCATCAAACACCCAGATCTTGGTGACGTGGAAAAACGGGAAGAAGATGCCGGGGCCAAACAGCAGAAAGGAGGCGGCAATCAGGACGGGGATCAGGCGGTAGCGCAGCGGCGCGGAGTCGGGCATGAGCGGATTTGTAGGTCGGAGGCGACGACCCGGCCAACGGCAAAATCAGACGGGATCCGACCTCCGGGCGGGTTGGTTCGGCGGGCGTCCTGAAAACCCGTCCGGAGGCCGGGTTCCACCCAAGGGAGTCGCTCAGATATAATACATTTCGGTCGGATTCTTGGACGCGAGCTGATCGAGGGTGTATTCCTTGGTCTTCTCGACCATGGTCGTGCGGACCTCGTCCCACACCTGTTTGAGGCGGCGGCCGCTGCGGCCGGCGAAGTTGCCACTCAGGCCCAGGCACTCGCCCTCGGCCGCCATCATGATGTCGTAAAGCGAGATGTCCTCCGGCGGGCGCGCGAGCGTGTAACCGCCGAGGTTACCGCGCCGGCTCGTGATGAGACCGGCGGTGCGGAGCTTGCCCAGGATCTGCGCGAGGAAATTGGCGGGCACGTCTTCCGTGCGCGCCAGGTGCTCGATCTGCGCCAGCTCACCCGAGCCATGCAGTCGCGCCAGCTCCGCCATGACGCGGCAGGCATAATCTACTTTGACGGAAATCTTCATGGGTGTGAGGCGGAGAAAAGGTGGAACGCGGCCGCCGGACGCGTTGTTCCCAAGTGCGCCTCCTGAAAACGCGTCCGGAGGCCGCGTTCCACCCGGGGAAATTTCGCAGGGAAAATCATTGGGGTTAAATCATGAAGTCGCCGCTCTCGGGTTTCACGACCTCGTGCGAGGGTAGCAACATGCCGGCGGCGACCGTGGCGTTGGTGCCCTGTTCGATCAGGATGAAGGACCCGGTCAGGCGGTTGACGGCGTAACCGTCGTAATAAAGCGGCTGCGAGACCCGCAGGCGGATCTCGCCGAGGTCGTTCATCGTGAGCGCGGCCGGAGCGGGCTCGGGATCGAGCGTCTCGATGTTGAGGCGGTGTACGAGTTCGGTGACGACGGCCTGCACGGTGCTGGTCGTGTGCTTGAGGAAATATTTTTTGCCGCGCTCGAGCGGGCGGGAGTGCATCCAGCAGACCTTGGCGTGCAGGTCGGTACCGGTGCCGGCGGGGTTGTCGAGTCCGACGATCATGCTGCCGCGGCCGGCGTCGATGTCGTCCGCGAGCACCAAGGTGACAGACTGCGGGCAGAACGCCTCGGGCACGCGGCCGTCGTAGGTCCAGATTTCCTTCACGGTGGTCACGATGCCGGTGGGCAGCACGAGAACCTTCTGGCCGGCGCGGACGATGCCGCCGGCGATCTGGCCGCTGCAGCCGCGGAAGTCGTGGAGTTGCGCGTCGGTCGGGTTGTTCGGCCGGTTGACCCACTGCACCGGGAGGCGGAATCCGTTCAGGTTCCAGTCGCTGCCGATGTGCACCCCTTCAAGGTGGCCGAGCAGGGTCGGGCCGGGATACCAGGGCGTGTGGACGGAAGGCGTGACGACGTTGTCGCCGTTGAGCGCGCTGATGGGGATGAACTTGACGTCCTTGATGTCGAGGCGCGGGAGGAAGGCCTCGAACTGTTCGCGGATCTCGTTGAAGCGCGCCTCGCTCCAGCCGACGAGGTCCATCTTGTTGACGGCGACGACGAGGTGCGGGATGCGCAGCAGCGCCGCGATGGCGGTGTGGCGGCGGCTCTGCTCGATCACGCCGAGGCGGGCGTCGACGAGGATGATGGAGACGTTGGCGTTGCTGGCGCCGGTCACCATGTTGCGCGTGTATTGGACGTGGCCCGGGGTGTCCGCGATGATGAACTTGCGGCGCGGTGTGGCGAAGTAGCGATAGGCGACGTCGATCGTGATGCCCTGCTCGCGCTCGGCGCGGAGGCCGTCGGTGAGGTTGGCGAGGTTGATCGCGCCGCCGCCGGTGAGGTCGGCCGACCGTTCGAGCGCCTCGAGCTGGTCCTCCATCAGCGACTTTGAGTCGTAGAGCAGGCGGCCGATGAGCGTGGACTTGCCGTCGTCGACGCTGCCGCAGGTGTTGAAGCGCAGGATGTCGACCGGGAGCGGGGCGCCAGCGGCGTGAACGGACGGAACGGTCGCGGGAGAAGGTGAAGTGAGCACGGACATGCGTTAAAGGATTAGAAGTAACCCACCTTCTTGCGGTCCTCCATGGCGGCTTCGGAGGCCTTGTCGTCGGCGCGGGAACCACGCTCGGTGACGCGCGCGGCGGCGACCTCGCCGATGATGTCATCGACGGTGCTGGCCGGGCTCTCCACCATGCCGGTGCTGATCATGTCGGCGATGGTGCGGACGCGGCAGACCATGGTCTTGCGCGGCTCGGTTGGCTTGGGCCGGGCGCCGGCGTAGGGGTCGGCCTTGGTGGGATCGGGGTGCGGTGGCGGCACGGGTAGCCACTGGCCGCCGCGGCGGAAGCACTCGCGGGTGTGGCTGAAATAGATGCGGGGAACCTCGAGCTCCTCCTGGCGGATGTATTCCCACACGTCCATCTCGGTCCAGTTGCTCAGCGGGAACACGCGCATGTTGTCGCCTGGGTTGAGACGGCCATTGTAGAGGTTCCAGATTTCGGGGCGCTGGTTCTTCGGGTCCCACTGGCCGAAGCTGTCGCGGAAGCTGAAGAAGCGCTCCTTGGCGCGGGCCTTTTCCTCGTCGCGGCGGGCACCGCCGATGGCGCAGTCGAAGCGGAATTCCTCGATGGCGCTGAGGAGGACAGGGATCTGGAGCTTGTTGCGGCTGACCTCGCCGGGGCCCGGAGTGGCGGTGCCGTTGGCGATGGCCTGGTCCACGGTGCGGACGATGAGCCGGGCACCGAGCTGCTTGGCGCGGCGGTCGCGGAACTCGATGAGCTCGGGAAACTCGTGGCCGGTCTCGACGTTGAGGAACGGCAGCGGGATGTCCGAGGGGCGGAACGCCTTCTCGGCGAGGCGCAGGAGGCAGATGGAGTCCTTGCCGCCGGAAAAGAGCAGGGCGGGGCGCTCGAATTCGCCGGCGACCTCACGCATGATGTGGATCGCCTCGGTTTCGAGATGTTGCAGGTGGTCGAGATGGTAGGAAGTCACGGGGAGGGTCTGGGATCTTGGGTCTGGGTTCCGGGGTCAGCGGTCTCCCAGAGAGCGGATGAGTCCGCTGATGAGTTTGCCCGATCGGACGCAGGCGGCGGTCAGGGCGGTGTGCTCTGCGGCGGTGATGAAATTATTATCGAGCAAGACGAAGGTCATGGAGCGAACCTCGCCACAGGAACGCCGGGCGATGTTGGAGGCTTGGCGCTTTTCAGCCGCGTGGAGGCTTTCCCAGCCTTCGGCCACATTATTCATCACCGAGACGGCAGCCCGCTGCAATTGGTCGCGCAGGCCGAAATCCTTGGCCAAGGAACCTTGTCTGCACTGCGTGTAGACCAAGTTGGTCAGCGCGCGCGCTGATTTCCACGTCTCGGAGTTTTCAAATGGTTCGCCCATGGGTTTGCCTTGGTCCCAGATCCTAGAGCCTAAACCCCGGACGCCACGGCGGCTTTGGCCGCCGTCCTGCCCCAAGCGGCGTGCAGGCCGCACTCGCGCTTTTCGTCGGCCTTGGCGGGATCGAAATAATCCCACTCGTTGGGCAGGTTGTGCTGCGCGAGGTAGGCCTCGAGATCGGCGTCGGTGGCATAGAAGAACGGGCTGACCTTGAGCGCGCCGAAGTTCTCGTCGAGCGACACGATGTCGAGGCCGGCGCGGTTCGGGTTCTGGACCTTGCGCAGGGCGGTGATCCAGATGGTTGGCGCGAGCTCGCGCATGCCGCGCTGGAAGGGCTCGAGCTTCATCAGGGCGCTGAACTTCTTCAGGCCGGCTTCGTCCTCGGTGGTCGGGATCGGGCCATGGATGGCGTCGCGGTGCGCGGGCGTCAGGCGCGGGAGCAAGGGCTGGAGGTTGAGGCCGAGCGACGTACGCAGGGCCTCGGCGTGCTGGTAGGTCGCCGGGCGGTTGTAACCGTGGTCGACCCAGAGCACCGGGATGGCGGGCTGCACTTGCGTGGCGACGTGCAGGATAGCGGCCTCGTAGGGGCGGAAGTTGGTGGAGACGATGGCGCGGCCGCCGGCCTGGGCGACGGCCCAGCGGACGATCTCGAGCGGCGACTTGGCGCGCAGCTCGACATTCCAGCGGGTGAGTTCGGCGGTGGTGCTCATGGGGAGATGGGCGTGGGACCGGCATCCCCGGCCGCGCCCGCTTTGATTTGTTCGGGCAACACCATCCGCGAACAAAAGTCGCCGAAGCGTTCGCCGGGCAGGCGCTCGTTCTTCCAGCGGGTCAGCGGCGGGCGCAGTTCATTAAGGATGTCGTCTGATTTCACGCTGGCGCGGTATTCGCGGTTGAGGTGCGTGGAGCCGGCGTTGCCGCCGAGGTAGAGGTTGTATTTGCCCGGGGCCTTCCCGACGAAGCCGATCTCGGCCATGTAGGGGCGGGCGCAGCCGTTGGGGCAGCCGGTCATGCGGATGATAATCTCCTCGTCGGCGAGCCCGAGCTCGGCGAGCAGACCCTCGAGCTTCTCGAGCAGGCCGGGCAGATAACGCTCGCTCTCGGCGAGGCCGAGGCCGCAGGTGGGCATCGACGGGCAGGCCATGGACGCGCGGCGAATGGCCCCGGCCTGGTTCTCGACCGGGATGCCGTGCTCGGCGAGCAGCGCGGTGATCGAGTCCTTCTGGCCGGCGGGCACACCAGCGAGCAGCAGGTTCTGCGAGGGTGTGAGACGGGTCTCGGGGCGGAACTTGGCGACGATGCGGCGGAGCGCGGTCTTCAGCTGGCGTTGGGGCGTGTCCTTGATGCGGCCGGTCTCGACGTAGACGCCGAGGAACCAGTGGCCGTCGCTTTGCTGGTGCCAGCCGAACAGGTCGCCCTGTTTCGTGAAGTTCATCGGGCGGGCCGGCGCGAACCTGAGGCCGGCGCGTTTTTCCACCTCGCCGCGGAACCAGTCGGCGCCGCGCTCCTCGATCACATACTTGAGGCGGGCGTGCTTGCGGTTGGTGCGGTCGCCGGAGTCGCGGTAGGCGGTGAGCACCGCCTTGGCGACATTCACGAGCTCCTCCGGCGCAAAGAAACCGAGCACGTCGGCGGTGCGCGGGAAGGTCTCCTTGTTGCCGTGGCTCATGCCGAGGCCGCCGCCGCAGAGCAGGTTGTAGCCCAGCACGCGCGCCGGCTCGGCGGGGTCGGGGATCGCGACGAAGCCGAGGCAGTTGGTGAAGACGTCGGTGTCGTTCAGCGGGGGGATGGCGAAGGCGATCTTGAATTTGCGCGGCAGGTAGGTCTTCCCGTAGAGCGGGTCCTCGAACTGCTGCTTCTCCTCGGGCGGCAGCTTGAGCGGCTCGCCGTCGATCCAGATGGAGTGGTAGGCCTCGGTCACGGGCTTGAGCGCGGCGTCGACGCGGCGGGCGTCCTCCAGCACGCGCTCGACGAGCACGCTGGTGGCGGGCGTGGCGGGGGCCATGACGTTGCGGTTCACGTCGCCGCAGGCGGCGACCGTCGTGCAGAGCGCGTCGTTGAGGCCCTTCATCAGCGGGCCGAGCTTGTCCTTCACGACGCCGTGCCATTGGAACGACTGGCGCGAGGTGATGCGGAGGGTTTGGTTGCCGTATTTTTCGGAAAGGTCGTCGAAGGCCAGATACTGGTCCGGCGGGATGATGCCGCCCGGGATGCGGGCGCGGATCATCATGATGTATTGCTTGCCGGTCTTGCGCTTGTCGCGGTCGTCCTGCTGATAAATGCCGTGAAACTTGAGGAACTGCTCATCGTCGGACGAGAAGCAGGCGAGCGCCGGGTTGGCCAGGGTCTCGGCCAACGTCCCGCTCAGGGTCGGGTCGTTCTGCTTGAGAACCTCGTTTTTGTTGACGGGCGCTGGAGTATTTTCGGACATGACGTAGAGAACGGTTGCACTTGTTGGCCAAGGGGTAAAGTTGAAATAAAGTCATACTGACTAAAGAAGTCATGTTAAACTCAAATCCATCCCCCGCAAAGGGTTTCGTCTGGCTCGTCGGAGCCGGACCGGGTGCGGCCGATCTGATTACCCTGCGTGGGCTGCGACTTTTACAAACGGCCGAAGCCGTGGTGCATGACGAACTTTCCAGCCATGAATTACTGGCGCACTGCCCGCCGGGTTGCGAAATCCATGCCGTCGGCAAGCGGGCCGGGCAGCACAGCGCCACCCAGACAGAGATCAACGTTCTCATGGTGAGGCTGGGCAACGAGGGCCGGAAGATCGTGCGCCTGAAGGGCGGTGATCCGATGATTTTCGGCCGCGCCGGCGAGGAGCTCGAGGCCCTGCGCGCCGCCGGCATCTCCTTTGAGATCGTGCCGGGCGTGACGGCGGCCACGGCGGCGGCGGCCGCGCTGGGTCTGCCGCTGACGCACCGGGATTGCTCCTCCGCCGTGGTTTTTGTCACCGGCCACCAATGTGCGGCCAACACCGGTGGTCTGGACTGGGGCGCGCTCACCAAGTTGCGCGCCACGCTTTGCTTCTACATGGGCGTCCGCCGCCTGCCGGAGATCGTGCACAATCTCTTCCAGCACGGCATGAAGGCGGAAACCCCTCTGGCCCTGATCAGCGAGGCCACGACGCCGGCGCAAAGGATCACCATCACCACGCTCGGCGAGGCAGCGACCATTGCCCCCGGGAAAATAGCCCAGCCCGCGCTCGTGGTGATCGGCGAGGTGGTGCGGTTTTCCGACTTTGCCGGCCGGGTGCCGGCGCTGCATGCCAAGGCTAGGCCCTGACCGCCGCGCGCCAGCGGTCGGCCAGGAGGTCGAGCAGCAGTGGGTGCTCGGCGACGAGTTTTGTCATCCGCGTTTTCAACCCGGGATACGCGGCTTCCGCCGCGCGGCAGATTTCCGCCACGTCGCCGGCAGCGCCCGCATGGCGTCCTGGTAGGAGGAACTGCATCGCCACGACTACGCGGCCGGCGGACCAGGGTGGGGTGGCGAGCAGATCGGCCAGCAGCGGCCGGCAGAAATCATATTCCGGACCGGCCCGCCGCTCCATGCTGGCCGGCGCCACGGCGGTGACGCGCGAGCCGAGCAAGCCGCCCAGCTGCTGCGCGAGTTCGTCGCGCACGGCGGTGACTACGGCCACCGGGCTGCCATGGTCCACGAGGGCCACGTGGTCGGCACCGGCCGGATCGAGTTCATCGCGGACATGTTGGGCGAGGATCTGGGCCAGCCGGTTATCGCGGGCCGCGTGCAGCGGCGGGGCGAGCTTCAGGCGCAGGTTGGGAAACTTCTGGCGCAACCGGGCCAGGTTTTCCGGCAGATATTCGGTCAGCGCGCGGCTCGGGCCGAAGAAGAGCGGCAGGAGGATGAAATCATTCTGCCCGGCCGCCAGCCGACGCTCGAGCGACGGGAAGAAAATCTCGGCGGGCTCGTCGCCGATGAGCGCGGGATCGATGGCCGAGGAGTGGAGCAAGGACACCGGCGCCACGGGCCGGCCGAGCCGCCAGGAAAGCCGGATCGCCAGCCCCCGCAGGGCGAGGGTGGCGGCGGGCTCAAGCGAGCCGTTGTCGACGAGGAGCGTCAGCGGCGCTTCGGGCATCGACGGTCAGTCCAGGCCGGCGACGTTCACGTCGTTCGGGTAGTCGATGGTGAACTTCACCGTCAGCTCGCGCTTCTCGCCGGGCTTGAGGTCGAGTGTCCACTTGAGTGAACCCTCGTCGGTCGGCTTCAATTCGCCGGGAGTCGGGGAGAGCTGCTTGACGACGATCTTCTCGTTGCGTGACAGCGGAATCTGGTCGGCGACGATCACGCGCTCGGGGGTCTTCTTGTTGTTCTGGATCGTGATCAGATACTCGTAGGTGATGCGCTTGCCGGAGTTGGTCAGGCCGGTGTCCTCGGTGAACTTGTTCACGCGCTTGTGCTTCACGCTGATGCCCTCGTCGGCGCCGAGGGCCAGGTCGAACTTCTCGCCCGACATCACGGTGCGGAGCGAACTGGTGGCGACAAAGGTGCCGTCGAGGAACACATTCATGGCGCCAGCGAGCAGCGGGAACTCGGAGGAGTTGACGACCTTCGCGGTCAGGTAGGCCGTCGCGAGGCGCTTCGGCACGGTGAGGTATTCCGGGTTGGCGGCGAGCCTGGCGGACGTGATCGGCACCTTCTGCGGGGAGTTGTCGCTCGGCACGGAGGAGCTGACGGCGATCTTGAAGGCTGCGCTGGTGGCGCCGGCCTCGATCGTGGCGCTGGCCATCTCGGCGTCCTTTTCCTCGGGCGGCGGCGCACCCATGGCGTCGCTGGTCATGGACTGCATGTTCACGGCGGTCGGGGCGTTCATGGCCTTGGCGCTCATCTCCCGCCGGCGTTCGTCCAGGGCCTGGCGCTGAAGCAGGATCGGGTTGAACACATCCACATTCCACACGCTCAGCACGGGGGCGGCACCGCCGAGGCCGGGGCGGGCGGTCGAGAGCGTGAGGGCGACATCCTTCCAGTCCTCGCCGGTGCTCTGGCGGACGATGCCGAAATAGCCGAGGGCCACGGCGCGGTCGGCGCTCAATACCCGGGCGTCGTAGCTCGGGGCCCAGCTGGCGCCGGGGACGGTGTAAGAAAGAGCGACGTCAAGCGAACCGGCCTGCGGGGCGGACACGCGCACCGTGACGGTCTTGAAGGCCTTGCCGCCGGAGCCGCGCAGCTCGTTGAGCTGGGCCTGCACGGTGTTGATCTTGTTCGACAGCTCCTCGCGCTGCTCGTCGAGCGACGCGCGTTCGGTGGCGAGCTTCGCCTTCTGCTCGGTCAAGTAGTTGAGCGAGCTGGTGAACTGGTTGAGGTCAGGCCGGGGCACGTCCTTGGTCGGCGGGGCGAAGAGCGCGGCCTCCATGCGGTCAAGCGAGGCCTGGTGCGCGTTGAGCAGATTGGTGCGGTCGTCGAGGCCGCGCACCTGCTTGCCGAGGCCTTTGAGCTGGTCCTCGAGCTCTTTCACGCGGGCGTTGGGCGTGAAGTCCACGTAGGTCTGCTTCGCGCTGACATCGAGGATGAGGGCCTGCGCCGTGCCGCGGCCGCTGACCTGGAGCGAGCGCTCGTTGAGGGCCTGGGGCAGGTTGGCGAAGACGAGCTCGGTGGTGCCGCCGGGCAGGTCGACCGTGGCGGAGCGCGTGACGACGGCGCGGTCGGGGTAGACCGTGACGGCGGAGATGGTGGAATTGACCGGCGCGGCGAGCGCCGCGAGCGGAACGAGGGAGAGCAGGGCAAACAGACGGGTGAGTTTCATGGGACGGAATGGATTGTGGGGGTAAGACGGGCGGTGCCCCGAAATCTTAGGTCCAGTGTGTCTGCGGGTGGCGCCAAAACAATCAACAACTCGTAAAATCCGCCCACTTGGCATTTGCCTCGGGCCGGGCGCTGGGGTTGGTTTCCGGCCCCATGTTGTTCCACAACGTCTACTTCTGGCTCAAGCCCGAGCTCACGCCGGCCCAGCGCGCGGAATTCCGCCGCGGGGTCGAAAGCCTCGCCGGCATCAAGAGCGTCACCAAGGTCGATGTCGGGGTGCCAGCCAGGACCGAGGCGCGTCCCGTGATTGATCACAGTTTTGATGTCGCCCTCATCGTGCAGTGCCGCGACGTGGCCGCGCACGACGCCTACCAGGTCGACCCGATCCACCTGGCCTTTGTCGCCAACTTCAAGAGCTACTGGACGCGCGTCCAGATCTACGATTCGGAATAAACCGAGGCTGAGGGCGGCCGCCCCGGGATGGGTCCGCGCTTAGTGTTCCGCGATCAGCTTAAGCAGATCGCCGATCTTGCGGTGTGACTCCAGCGGATGGCGCAGCCGGTAGCTGAGGTTGAGCTTGTAGCGGTTGCGCTGCCCTTCGCGCGTGCGGGTGAGCACCCCCTCCTCCTCCAGGGCGGTCACGATGGCATGGACGGCCCGTTCGGTGATGCCGACCTGCGCGGCGACCTCGCGGAGGGTGATGGCCTCATTCTGCGCGAGGCAGACCAGCACGTGGGTGTGATTGGTCAGGAAGGTCCAGGCGGGGGTGGTCGGGTGGGGGGCGGGAGCGGCCATCGGCACAGTCTGGCCGGAAGGATGACAGTTTCAAGAACACTAAATATAGAAGTTGACTTCATGTATTATACTTCTAGCAACCCGGTTCACATGAATCTGTTCGAAGCCCTGCTGGCCAGCCTGCTCTCTCCCATGGTGCTGGCCTTTATCCTCGGGATCGCGGCCACCCTGGTGCGCAGCGACCTCAGGATCCCCGAGCAGCTCTACGCGGGTCTGACGATCTACCTGCTTTTCGCCATCGGGCTGAAGGGTGGGGCCAAGCTCGACGGGGTGGCGCTGGCCGACTTCGGCCGGCCGTTGCTCGCGGGCTTGGGGCTGTGCCTGGCGATTCCGGTCTGGAGTTTTGCCATCCTGCGGCGGCTGGGGCGGTTGCCCGTGGTGGATGCGGCGGCCATTGCGGCGCATTATGGCTCGGTCTCGGTCGTGACCTTTGGCGCCTGCCTCGCGTTTCTCGATGCTCGGGGAGTGGGGCATGAGCCCTTCCTGCCGGCGTTGCTCGCGGTGATGGAAGTGCCGGCCATTCTGGTGGCGTTATGGTTGGCCGGGCAGGCGCGGGCCGCCGCGGCCCAAACGGGGCCGGCCCCGGCGCTGGGCTTTGTGGCACCACTGCCCACCGGGATCGCTCCGGGGGTGTTACGCGAGCTGTTCACCAGCAAGGGCATCGTGCTGCTGCTCGGTGGCATGGCCATCGGTTTGCTCTCGGGCAAGCAGGGTTACGAACAAGTGGCCCCGCTGTTTGACACGCCGTTTCGCGGGGTGTTGACGATCTTCCTGCTGGAAATCGGCATGGTCACCGGCCGGCAGTTGCGCGACCTGAAGACGGCAGGTCCCTTCCTTGGGGCTTTCGCCATCGTGATGCCGTTCTTGCACGGCCTGCTCGGGGTCTGGTTGGGGCAGGCCGCGGGCCTCGGGGTGGGTGGCGCTACCGCTCTCGGCACCCTGGCCGCCAGTGCCTCCTACATCGCCGCGCCGGCGGCCGTGCGGGTGGCCTTGCCTGAGGCCCGGCCGGCGCTGTATCTCACCTCGGCGCTCGCCATCACCTTCCCCTTCAATGTCGTGGTCGGCATCCCGGCCTACTACGCCTTTGCCGGCTGGCTGTTCCGGGCAGTTTGAGCTGGAAAAAGCTTCGACGCGGGCCAACACCCGGGCAAGTTTCGGCCTCATGCCCTCGCTCGCCGGCCAAATCATCATCGTCACGGGTGCCTCCTCGGGCATCGGCGAGGAGACGGCGCGCCGGCTCGTGCGCGGGGGCGCGAAGGTCGTCATCTTCGCGCGGCGGCCGGACCGGCTTGCCGCGTTGGCCCGGGAGCTAGACCCGGCGGGTGTCAACGTGCTGGTCGTGGCGGGCGATGTGACCAGTGACGCTGATCGCCGGAAGCTGGTGGAGGCCGCGCGGCAGAAATTCGGCCGCATCGATGGGCTGGTGAACAACGCCGGCTACGGCACGCGCGGCCCGGTCGAGCTGGTGTCCGTCGACCTCATGAGGAAAAACTACGAGACGAACGTCTTTGCCCTCATCGCCCTCACGCAACTCGTGCTGCCGGAGATGCGCGAGCGCGGCCGTGGCGGCATCGTCAATATCGGTTCGGTCGCGGGGAAGATCGCGCGGCCGCTCTCGTCCATCTACGATTCCACCAAACATGCGCTCGAGGCCCTCACCGACGGCTTGCGCGGCGAGCTGAAGCCCTTCGGCGTCCGCGTGACGCTCATCCGCCCGGGATACATCCTCACGGAGTTCGTCGACGCCGCCAACGCCGCCTCGACCGGGGTCATCGAGAACGCGGGCCCCTACGCGCCGTATCTCGGCGGCTTCCGCGTCGGCTACGACCAGCTCCGCCGCATCGCGGGCACGCCGGACGACATCGCACGGCTCGTCGAGCGGGCGCTGACGGCCGACAACCCGGCGCCGCGTTACAGCGGACCCGCCCACGCGAAAATCTTCCTGCTCCTGCAGTGGCTCCTGCCCGACCGGGCGCTGGAGTTCATTGTGCGTTTGCGGAAGTAACCGATGACAACCGGCATGACTTCACGGCCTTGGATCGCGCTCACCGGCTTCATGGCCGCCGCGTTTGCGGCCGGCGCCATCGGCTCCTGGGCGACCTTCCCGAATGTCCGCGACTGGTTTCCGCTTTTGCTGAAGCCGGCGTGGAATCCGCCCGGCTGGCTCTTTGGCCCGGTGTGGACGACGCTCTATGTGCTGATGGGCGGGGCGATCTGGCGGGCTTGGCGCGCCGGCGGCCCGGCGGCGCCCCGCCTCGTGCGGGTTTATTTCGTGCAGCTGTTTTTCAACGCGCTCTGGTCCGGGCTGTTCTTCGGGCTGAAGCAGCCCGCCTGGGCGCTGGCGGATATTCTCGTTCTCTGGAGCCTGCTCGTCTGGCTGCAGGTCGGCCTGTGGCGTATCGACCGGATCGCCGGGGTGCTCTGGCTGCCCTACGTGCTGTGGGTGAGCTTCGCCACGGCGCTCAATGCCGCGATCGTGCGCCTGAATTAATCAGGACGGACCGTGGCGGGCGGGCGGGCGGCGAGGAACGCGTGGAGCTGCGCGGCGAATTTTTCGCCAAAACCCGGCACTTGGGTGATCTTCTCCACCGACGCCGCGCGCAACCGGTCGAGCGAGCCGAAGTGGGCGAGGAGGGCGGCCTTGCGTTTCTCGCCGAGGCCGGGGAAGTCGTCGAGGATGCTCTCCTTGATCTTCCGCGAGCGCAGGTCGGCGTTGTAGGTGTTGGCGAAGCGGTGCGCCTCGTCGCGCAGGCGCTGCAGCAGGCCGAGGCCGGGATGGCCCAGCGGCAGATTGAGCGGCTTCCGGTCGTCGGGGAAGATGATCGTCTCCGCCTTCTTCGCGAGGCCGATCATGGCCGGCGGCAGGCAGTCGAGGCCGACGAAGGCCTTGAGCGCCGCGCCGACCTGGCCGCGGCCGCCGTCGATGACGACGAGGTCGGGAAACTGCTTCTGCTCCTCGATCAGCCGGCGGTAGCGACGGCTGACCACCTCCTCCATCGCCTTGAAGTCGTCGTTGCCGATGAAGCTCTTGATGGAGAAGCGGCGGTATTGGTCCTTGTCGGGCCGGCCGTCGGTGAAGTGCACCATCGAGGCGACGACGAAGGTGCCGCTGATGTGCGAGATGTCGAAGCACTCCAGGTGCACGGGCGGCGACTCGAGCCCGAGCGCGGCCTGCAGCTCCTTCAGCGCGGCCTGGTTGGGCTGCAGCTTGGTGAGGTCGCGGGTGAACTTGCGCGTGCGCGCCAGGGTCTGCTCCAGCGCCAGCACGACATCGCGCAACTCGGCGGCCTTCTCGAATTCCTGCTTCGCGGCGCGCGACTGCATCTCCGCGCGCAGCGAGGCGAGCCACTCGCGGCTCTTGCCGTCGAGGAAGGCGCAGGCCGCGGTGACGCGCTCGCGGTATTCGACGGTCGTGACGGTGTTGGGCCAGCCGTAGAGCTCGGCGCGCACGTCGTCGTAGAGCTGCCAGGTGCCGTCAGGCAGCCGCTGCGGGTGGGTGTCGTTGAGCAGGACGCCGAACTTCGCGCGCATGGTCGCGAGGGTCTTGCGCAGCAGGGCGGAGTGGGCGAAGGGCCCGAAATAGCGCGAGCGGGAGTCCTGCTTGAAGCGCGTGAGGACGAACTTGGGCAGCTCGGCCTCGAGGTCGATGCGGACGAGGAGGAAGCGCTTGTCGTCGGTGAAGTCGGTGTTGTATTTCGGCCGCCACTGCTTGATCAGCTTGCCCTCGAGCAGGAGGGCCTCGGTCTCGGACTTGACCTCGAGGATCTCGAGGTCGGTGATCATCTCGATCAGCGTGCGGATCTTCGGCTGGTGGCGCAGGGCGCGCTCGCGGCCGGCCTGGAAGTAGGTGGCGACGCGCTTTTTCAGGCTCTTGGCCTTGCCGACGTAGATGATGCGGCCCAGCCGGTCCTTCATCAGGTAAACGCCGGGTCCGTCCGGGAGGGCCCGGATCTTCGTCCGGAGGGCTTCGCTGTATGCGGGGACTGGCATTTTGGGAAAAACGGGGTAGGTTGCGCCCCCCCACACAGTATGGCCACCTCGGAATCGTCAAACCCGCGCGCGCCCGGCGTCGCGCCCCGCTATGAATTGCTCACGCTCGGCGATGAGCTGCTGCTGGGGCTGACGGCCAACGGCCACCTGACGTGGATCGGCGCCGAGCTCGGCCGCCGCGGCGTGCAGCTGGCGCGCAATGTCACCATTTCCGACGAGGCCGACGTCATCGCCGCGCAGTTCCGCGAGAGCTGGGCCAAGGCCGACGTCATCATCACCACCGGCGGGCTCGGGCCGACCTGCGACGACCGCACGCGCGACGTCCTCGCGCAGGCCTTGGGCCAGCAGCTGGTGTTCGATCCCGCCATCGAGCGGGCCATCACGGAGCGCTTCGCGAAGTTCAACCGCGTGCCGACCGCCAACAATCTCAAGCAGGCCTACAAGTTCGAGCGCGGCGAGGTGCTGCCCAACGCCAACGGCACCGCGCCGGGCCTCTGGGTTGAGCAGGAAGGCCGCGTGCTCGTCATGCTGCCCGGCCCGCCGAACGAGCTGCGCCCGATGTTCACCGAGCAGGTGATCCCGCGGCTCGCCGCGCGCGGCCTGCTCGCGGAGGGCGAGGCCTACATCCAGATCCGCAGCGCCGGCGTCGGCGAGTCGGCGCTCGAGACCATGTTCCAGCCGCTTTTCGACCAACGCCCCGGTCTCGGCATCGCGTTCTGCGCGCACCTCGGCCAGGTGGACTGCCGCGTCAGCTCGCCCGATGGCAAATACCCGATGGCCGCGCTGCGCACACTGGCCGACGAATGCGCCGCGCTGCTCGGCGACGACTTTGTGGGTTTCGGCCACGACGGCATGGTGAAGGTGGTCGCCGACCAGCTCCGCGCCCAGGGCCGCACGCTGGCCGTCGCCGAGTCCTGCACCGGCGGCCTGCTGGCGAACTCGTTCACCGATGTCTGCGGCGCGTCGAAGTTTTTCCAGGGCGGCATCGTCTCCTACAGCAATGACTCGAAGATGCTGCTGCTCGACTGTCCCGAATGCCTGCTTTCGCAGCACGGCGCGGTCAGTGCCGAGTGCGCCGTCGCCATGGCGACCGGCGTGGCCGAGCAGCTGGGCGCGGACTACGGCGTGGCCATCACGGGGTTTGCCGGTCCGACCGGCGGCAGCGGCGACAACCCGATCGGCACGATCTACCTCGGCCTGCACGCCCCCGGCGGCGACTGGTCGAAGAAGCTCACCTATCCGGGTCCGCGCTGCGCCGTGAAGGAGCGCGCCGTCACCGCCGCCATCGACTGGCTCCGCCGCGAGGTCGTGAAGGAGTCGCGTCGCGTGGCGGCGCCGCTGGCGAACTGAGGTTTGTTTGGTAGGGGCGCCTGCCCCCAAGCGCCCTGGGCCGTTGCGGGCAACGGCCCCGACCGAAAATTCTGCGTGCGCTTTCCCGCGTTTCGTGGACAAATCCCCGCCCATGCCCGCCGCCACCAAACCCTTTGCGATCTTCTGCGGACCGGACGACTTCATCGTCAGCCGGCTCGGCAAGGAACGCTTCGAGGCGCTGGCGGCCGCGGCGAACGCGGACGACTTTTCCCGCGAGATCATCAGCGGCTTCGCGAACAACGTGGACGAGGTCGAGACCGCGGTGAACCGTTTCCGCGACGCCGTGCAGACGGTGCCGATGTTCGGCGGCAAGCGCATCGTGTGGTTCAAGGACATTAATTTTCTCGCCGACACCGTGACCGGCCGCGCCGACGGCACGCTCAAGCAGGTCGAGGCCTTGCAGGAACTGCTGGAAAAGGTGAACGCTGACGAGGTCGCGGTGGTTCTCACCGCCGCGCCGGTGGACCGCCGCCGCACCTTTCCCAAATGGTGTGAGGCGAACGCCGACTTCACGCTGGCCGGCGGCGACGGCGAATCCGCGGGCGAGGCGCTGGCGGGGGTGGCGCTCGCCGAGGCGCGCGACAGCGGCGTGAGCTTCGCTCCCGGCGCCGTCGAGCTGCTGCTCTCCAAGATCGGCCCCAACACCCGCCTGCTCACCGAGGAGGTGCGCAAGCTCGCCACGTTCGTGGGCGAGGGTGGCGTGATCGATGACGCGCACATCGACGAGCTCACCCCGAACTTTGCGGAGGGCGATTTTTTCGCGTCGGCCGAGCGGTTCTTTGCCGGCGATCTGCCGGGGGCGCTCGCCGCCCTGGCGCAGCATTTCTTCAACGGCAACGACGCCCGCCCCGTGCTCAGCGCGCTGCAGAACCGCAACCGCATCCTCATCCAGGTGCGCGTGCTGCTCGACACCGGCGAGCTGCGGGCGCCCGGCCCCTACGGCTTTGACAAGGCAGCCTGGACCCGCGCGCAGGGCGTCTATGCGAGGCATTTCGGCGGCGACGCCGAGAAGAGCGCCTACCACCTCTTCACCCAGAACCAGTGGTATGTCGGCAAGCTGGCCAGCGCGGGCCGTCTGCCGTCGCTGCGCCGCCTGATCGACAACCAGCAGGAGTTCATCCGGGCGTTCGAGGAAATCGTTCGCCGGCCCAACGAGCAGGAGGCGGTGCTGCGCGACATGGCCGTGCGGTGCCTGGCGCCGGGGGTGGTTTGAGGGCTTAGCCAAAAACCCATGCCGTTGACCTGATTTCCCGCCAAGCCTTGGGCATGCTGAAAGGTGTTGCGGTGGGCCAGCCCGCTGGCGGGCGCCTCCAGAGCGCGAGCATCAGCCTTCGCCCGGCCTACGGCTGACAGGAGCTCGCTGGCCCACGGCCCACTGCATGATCCCGGCTTAGGGTGGAACGCGGAGGCCGGGTTCCACCCTTAAGGCGGCCCTACTTTATCCCGCCGAAGATCAGGAAGGGTATCTCGCGCCAGAAACACTCGGGGTCGGCGAAGCCGGCTTCGCCCATCAGCCGCAACTCGGTCGCCAGCGGCGGATAATAGTCCTCGCGCGCCCAGCTGGCGAAATGCGCCCGGGCCTGCGCCTCGGTGATGCCGTGCGGCGCCATGGCGTTGACCCATTCCTGGTAGGAAAACTCCCGCAGCGCGCCGCCCGCGGCGATGGCCGTGTCGGCGTTCAGGAAAACCCCGCCCGGCCGCAGCGCGGCCCGGACGTTCCGGTAGATCGCGCCCTTGGCCGCCAGGTCCTGCACGTGATGCAGCGCGATGCAGGCCACGACCGCATCGCACGGCGTCAGCGGATCGGCGAACGAGCGCTCCACGTAGCGGATGCGCGGACCGAAGCGGGCGCAGCGTTCGCGGGCCACGCCGAGCATGGCGCGGTCGATGTCCCAGATCTCCACCCCGGCCAGCGGCAGCGTCTCCGCGACGGCCTCGGCCAGCGCGCCGGTGCCCCCGCCCAGGTCAAGCACCAGGCAACGCCGGTCGACCGGCAGCAGTTTCTTCAATAGCAGCATGTGGGCCGCGCGCATGGCCGCATAACCCGGCACGAGCTGCCGGATGAGTTTGTCATAGTCGGCGACGTTGAGCTTGAGGTGTCCTTCGACGGAATGGCCCATGGGGTTGGTAAAGTTGAGAGTTGAGAGTTGAGAGAGACGACCCTCGCCCGGTAGATTTATCTCTCAACCCTCAGCCATCAACCCTCAACCTGTCTCAACTTTCACCTTTCAACCTTCACCCCAACGCGCAAGCGTTAGCCGCCGTGAAGCCGCCGAACCCTCCCGCCGAAACCATCCCAAACGTGCTCGCCGAGCGCTACGCCTCGCCCGCGATGAAAGAGATCTGGTCGGCGACCGGCCGCATCCTGCTGGAGCGCGATTTCTGGATCGCCGTCATGAAGGCCCAGAAGGACCTCGGCGTCGCCATCCCGGCGGAGGCCATCAAGGACTACGAGCGCGTGCGCGGCGACGTGGACGTGGAGCGCATCAAGCAGCGCGAGCGCGTCACCCTGCACGACGTGAAGTCGCGCCTCGAGGAATTTTCCGAGCTGGCCCAGCGCCAGTTCATCCACCTTGGGCTCACCAGCCGCGACCTGACGGAGAATGTCGAGCAGCTGCAGGTGGCCCGCTCGCTGCAGCTCGTGCAATTCAAGGCCGCCGCCGCGCTGCTCGCGCTGGCGCTACGCGCCGAGCAGCACCGCGACGTCATGATCACCGGCCGCACGCACAACGTGCCGGCCCAGCCCACGACCTTCGGCAAGCGCCTCGCGATGTTCGCGCAGGAGCTGCGCCTCGCCTTCGCGCGCCTCGATGATCTCGTCGCCCGCTACCCGGTGCGCGGCCTCAAGGGCGCCGTCGGCACGCAGCTCGACCAGCTCACGCTCCTCGGCGGCGACACCGCCAAGGTGGACCAGCTTGAGGCGCGCATCCTCAAGCATCTCGGCTTCAAGGCCTCGCTCGGCGCCGTCGGCCAGGTTTACCCGCGCTCGCTCGACTTCGACGTTGTCAGCGCGCTGCACCAGGTGGGCGCGGCCGCCGCCAGCTGCGCCACGACGCTGCGCCTCATGGCCGGCGCCGGGCTGCTGACCGAGGGCTTCCAGGAGGGGCAGGTGGGTTCCTCCGCGATGCCGCACAAGGTCAACGCCCGCAACTGCGAGCGCGTCTGCGGCTTCTCGACGATCCTTTCCGGCCATGTGACGATGACGGCAAACCTCGCCGGCCACCAGTGGAACGAGGGCGACGTGTCCTGCTCGGTCGTGCGCCGCGTGGCGCTGCCCGACGCGTGCTTCGCGATCGACGGCCTGCTCGAGACCTTCCTCACGATCCTCCGGCAGATGGAGATCTTCCCGGCGGCCATCGCGGCCGAGAACGAGCGCAACCTGCCGTTCCTGGCCACCACGACGATCCTGATGGAGGCCGTTAAGGGCGGCGCGGGCCGCGAGACGGCGCACGAGGCCATCAAGGAGCATGCGCTCGCCGCGGCCAAGGCGCTGCGCAATGGCGGTGACGCCGACCTGCTCGGCCGGCTGGCCGGCGATAAGCGCGTCGGCCTCGGCAAAAAGAAGCTGCAGGAAATCCTCGGTCAGAACGAACGATTTGTCGGCGCGGCGCCGCATCAGGTGGACGCGCTCGTCGCGGCGGTCGCGCCATTGGCGAAGAAGCACAAGGGGGCCGCGGACTACCGGCCCGGCAAGCTGCTGTAAGGCTGCGCATTCCGACGAAAATATTTTTCCGTTTTACGGTAGGGCGGGATCGCCGATCCCGCCTTGTGCCCCCGGCGGGGTCGGCGACCCCGCCCTACAACCGACCCACACGGGGATTAATTTTTCGCCGCCCCAAGGTTTTAGTTTGCCAGCGTCTGGAGCGGGGCCTTTTTTGAACCCTCTTTTCGCTTCTTTAACAGCTTTAACCACACCACATCATGGCAGAAGAACTCGTAGGCAACTGTCTCATCGGCCAGTCCGGCGGCCCCACGGCCGTCATCAACGCCAGCGTCGCGGGCGTTGTCGCCGAGGCCCTGAATCACTCCGCCATCGAGGAGGTCTACGGGGCGCTGAACGGCGTCCTCGGCCTTCTGGGCGAGGATCTCGTCGACCTCGCGGCCGAGTCGCAGCAGGCCATCCGCGGCCTCCGCTACACCCCCGGCGCCGCCCTCGGCACCTGCCGGTCCAAGCTGAAGAAGCCCGCCGAGTTCGAGCGCGTGCTTGAGGTGTTCAAGGCCCACAACATCCGCTACTATTTCCACATCGGCGACGGCGATTCCCAGGATACTGCCCTGAAGCTCGCCGAGCTCGCCAAGGCCCAGGCCTACGACCTCCGCGTCATCGGCCTCCCGAAGACCATCGAGAACGACCTGCCGGCCACCGACCACTGCCCGGGCTACGGCAGCGCGATCAAATACATCGGCGCCACCGTCAGGGAGCTCGCGCTCGACGCCGAGGCCATGGGCCAGGGCGACCTCGTCACCATCGTCGAGGTCATGGGCCGCAACTCCGGCTGGCTCGCCGCCGGCGCCTCGCTGGCCAAACGCCGCGACCACCCGAACGATCCCCCGCACCTCGTCTATCTCCCCGAGGTTCCCTTCACCAACGAGAAGTTCCTCGATGATGTCCGCCGCGTCCTCAAGCGCGAGAAGCACGCGGTCGTCGTGGTCGGCGAGGGCCTCGTCGACAAGGACGGCAACTACGTGTCCGTCGAGACCAGCTCGACCGATGCGGCCGGCCACACCCAGCTCGGCGGCGTCGGTGAGTTCCTGAAGGACCTCGTCGAGTCCCAGGTCGGCGCCAAGTGCCGCGTCGCCCGCCTCGGCATCACCCAGCGCGCCGCCGCCCACCTCGGCTCGAAGACGGACGCCGACGAGGCGTTCCTCGTGGGCCAGGCTGCGGTCAAGGCCGCCATCGCCGGCGAGTCCGACAAGCTCGTCACGCTCGTGCGCGGCGACGGGGAAGACTACACCTGCGAGACCGGGCTCTCCGCACTGAGCGACGTCGTCGGCAATCTCAAGCGCCTGCCCAAGGAGTGGATCAACGAGGACGGCGTCAGCTTGAACTTCCAGTTCTTCCGCTATGCCACCCCGCTCATTCAGGGCGAGGTTGTGGTGCCCTACGACAACGGCCTGCCCGCTTACGCGAAGCTGTCCAAGGAGTCGGTCGGCAAGACCCTCCCGGCCTACGAAGGCTGAGTTGGGAAAAAGTTTTGATCTAAAGCCGGTCCGCCAGGGCCGGCTTTTTTGTTGGCAGGGCGGGGACTCCGTTCCGCGCCGGGTCGGGGCCGTTGCCCCCAACGGCCCAGGCTGGTGGGTGGAACCTGCGCTCCGCGCCGGTGAAGCCCGCGCGGAGCGCGGGCTTCACCGGACGGTCAGATGCGAATGTCCGTGTGTCCGGGAGCCGCCCGGCCGAAACTGGCCGCCTTACCCCATGAAAACCGCCCGCCTCCGCCGTGCGCTGCTTGCGCCGCTTTTCACCCTGACCCTTTCGCTCGGCCAGGCCCAGACCGACTTCGCCACTCACGCCGCCGATAATCTCGCGCTCTTCGAACGCAAGGCGACGCTCGCCAAGGAACTCGGCGCGCCCCACGTGCCGATCACCGACAACCTCCCGCCGGCGACGTGGCAGTTCCAGCGCGCCGACGACCCGTATCCAGGCTGGTTCATCCAGCGCCCCGATTTCTTCCAGCTCTTCCCCGCGAAGGAGGTCGAGCCCTACGTCGATCTGGACTACGGCCGGCGCGTGTCGGGCCTTTTGGAGGCGCGCTCGAAAATCCTGCGCAAGCTCGGCCTGATGAACGCCCACTGGCCCGACCACGACCGGCTCTTCACGAAGCCGAACCCCTGACGGCCGGGCGGCCGGGCGGGGGCTCGGCACAGATTTGGCAAGATATGCGCAGTATCTCGCGGGGCGCGGGTGCATAATGCCCTCAGCAAAACGGCTGCCATCGTGCGGCCATTCCCAACCCCCGACCCCGGGAGAATACCCCCATGACCATCAAGCTACATCTGGATCACGCGGAAGCCGCGCCCATCGAGCGCGCCGCCGAGGCCTTCGGCTGCACTCCGGAAGACCTCGTTTACACCGCCGTCAACCTTTACATGCTCCGGCTCGGGAGCTTCACGGAGCAGTGCGGTCCCGACTGCAAGAAAATGTTCACGGACTTCGAGACCATGCGCGCCGGCGTGCTCAACCAGAAGCTGGCGCGCAAGGACAACCTGCCCCTGTGGGCGGACAGCGCGGGCAGCGTGCACAACTACGAAGGCCTCGGTCCCGACCAGTCCGTGCGCAGCAAGAAAGCCATCTACTGACCCGGCGCCGGGCCTTGGTGAATCACGGCCTGTCATCCATCCGCTTTCGGAAGCCGAAAGCGACGGATGGTGGACCCACCGGGATTCGAACCCAGAACCAAGGGACTATGAGTTGGCATGCATGGAGTCCACAACTCCGTTCCATGTCCACAACACCAACCGCTCTGTCCACAACTAATCGCCTGCCCCCCAGTGTAATGGTGCTAAGATTGGCGGTGAGCATACCAACCAACCAGAAAACCGACGAAGCCGTTCAGGACACGAAAAGTGGCAGAAAGTGGCAAAGTCAAAACGAGTGGCCCAAAGCCGGGAAATTCCCCTTTGAAGGCGAACTGCTGAAGGACGCCATAACCCGGACTTTTGCTCGGCGCGAAAGGCCGTTGCCCGCGGCAGTGCCGGTCGCGCTGACCCCGGAGTTCGCCGCGTCGGTGAATCTGGCCCGTGAAGTTACCGAGAAAGTCGCCTCAATCCACGCGGGGCTTGCAACTATCCTGGCCGCCGAAACTCCGGCGAAGCGTGGCCAGCGGCGAAAACTTTGGGAGTAAGGGAGTGCTGCTGAAGTCAGGCTGCCCGCCGGCAAAGGACGGCCGGTGAAAACCAAGCACCCCAAACCCCAAAGCCTGACCCTTTTTTTCATGACCGAGCAGGCCTGGCGTCAGGCCCTGACCGAGGGCTTGCGCGCCCGCCGGAAGACGGCGGCCGATTTAAGGTCTGACCGCAAGACCGCGGCTTGGAAGATCGCGTTGGCCGCTCATCTCAAGCAAACCACCCAGGCCCGCAACGCCTGGCTGGCGCAGCACCTGCACATGGGCCGCACCGAGGCGCTCAGCAGCCATGTAGCCAAACACCGGAGGGGGCGGTTGAATGAATAAAGATCCCCGGGGCAAGCCCCGGGGCATTTGACAAGACCACCGCTAACTAATCCGCCAGTCATGCAATCCACACTCAAACCCGATCAACCAACCAAGCCGAAGCAAGCTTCGGGGTATCGGACCCACAGCGAATGAACGACTGCAATATACTCGACCTGACCCCTTTATTGCCCCCGGACGACGGATGATGAATCCGCCGAGAACCGAAGCTCCGGTGCTCAATCGTCCCGAACTCATCGCGAACCACTTCGCCCCAATTGTGCACGGACTGGAGGTTGAGAAATTCTGGGTGCTGTGTCTGAACCGGAAGAACCGGCTGAAGAAATTGGTAGAGGTGACTTCCGGCACTGCCACCAGCTCTCTCGCGCATCCACGAGAGGTATTCCGGTGCGCCATCCGGGAGGGAGCGACCGCCGTGGCCTGTGTGCACAATCATCCTTCAGGGGATCCGGCACCTTCTGCCGCAGATGTGCAGGTTACTCGCCAGTTGCGGGATGCCGCCAAGGCGATCGACATAGAATTGCTGGACCATGTCATCATCGGTCGGGCTGGGGTCGATCCCACCGGGCTTGGCTACTTCAGTTTCAGGTCCGCCGGCATATTGTGAGGTGCCCCGTGTATACCTACACAATTTACATAACGTAGCGCCGCACTTTAATTGCAGTCTTGCCACTGTCGTCCACGAGGAGTTGAAACTAGCAAGATCAACTTCGCTCGTGCTCCCAATTGGCTGGGCCACCAACTAGGCGGCAAGTCGAAGAACCGACCTGCAACCAACAATAGGCCTACCAGCGTTAGCCTCACGGACACATACCTCTAGCCTCAACCTTACCAACAGATGAACGATCCCAAGGGCTCCCAATGGCGGAAATGGGACCTTCACATTCACACCCCGGCCTCCTTCCATTGGAAAGGTCAACGGTTCGCCGAAATGAAATCGGGAGAAGAATCCGTCGTGTTGAAAACGATGACCGACAAGATGGCCGGTTCAGACATCGCCGCCTTCGGCATAATGGATTATTGGACGCTCGACGGCTTCCTCAAGCTCAGGAAACACATCGCCGAGAACAGGCTCACGCTGCCGTGCACCGTCTTTCCCGGCATGGAGCTTCGCATCGAGGCGCCGGTCGATTTTCGACTCAACATCCAGGTCATCCTTTCCGACGCATTGTCGGACCAGCAGTTGGCGAACTTCAAGAGCGCCCTGCTTGTCAACAAGCAACCCTTATCGGACGAGGCCCTCGTCCAGTTTGCAAAGACGCTGGATGACTCCAAGGCGAGGGTGCATGGCTTCTCCCCGCTGGACCTGAAGGACCCGGCCAAGCTGCTGGAACTGGGCAGCATGACGGCCAAGGTCACGCGGGAATCGCTCCAGGATGCCATCGCCCTGCTCCCCGCGAATTCGTGCCTGATTATCCTGCCCTACGACACCTTCAACGGCATCGACGCGCTCGACTGGGAAAAACACCCGTATGACAACAATTACTTCATGCAGAGCGCCCACATCTTCGAGACCCGGTCGCCGGAGAATGTAGACCTGATCTTGGGCGTGGAAACGGACAAGAATCGGAAATTCATCCGGAACTTTCAAAAGACAATGGGCCGGCCGGCCAAGCCGGTGATATCCGGCAGCGATGCGCACCGCGTCCAAGACTACGGCGTGTTTCCATCGGGCCGCATCACCTGGCTCAAGGCGGACACGACGTTCACCGGATTACAACAAACAGTGAACGAACCTGCCGCGCGCTGCTTCATCGGTGCGTTGCCGTCCAAGGTCGAACACGTGAGCGCCAACAAAACCAAGTTCCTTCGGTCGATCACGCTCCGCAAGAAAGCCGGCTCCGCTCTCGGTGAACACTGGTTCAACACGGAACTTCCGCTCAATCACGACCTCGTCGCCATCATCGGCAACAAGGGTCAGGGCAAAAGCGCGCTCGCGGAGCCCATCGGGCTCGCGGCCAGCACGCGGCAGCACGCCGCGTTTTCCTTTCTGGGGCCGAAAAACTTCTGCAACCCGAAGCAGAACAAGGCGGCCCACTACGAGATTTCACTCCTGTGGGAGAGCGGCACGGTGACCGAGTGCCCCCTCGACGCCAAGGTCGATGAGACCAAGCCCGAATTGGTGAAGTTCATCCCGCAGAACTTCCTTGAGAACATCTGCAACCAGATCGGCCAGCCCAATGAGACCGATTTCGACCGGGAACTCCGCAAAGTCATCTTTTCCCACGTTGAGGAAGCCGACCGCCTCAAGCAGCCCTCGCTTGACGCCCTTATCGCGCACAAGACGGAGGAAACCAAGGCTCGTATCGCGCAAATCCGGAAGGATCTCTTGGCGTTGAACCGGTCCGTCCTCGATGCCGAACGCAAGCTCGAGCCAGAATTTCGCCAGACGCTCGAAAGCCAGCTTGCGCAGCGCAACGAGGAGTTGAAGGCCCACCGGAGCGCCCGCCCGGCGGCGGTGCAAAAGCCCGATCTCGATCCCGCCACGCAGCAGGCGGTGGCGGCGGTCGCCGCCACCATCGCCGGAAAGAAAGCCGAGGCCGACGCACTTGAAACTCAGATCGCGAACCTGCGGGAAAACCAGCAGACGTTCGCCGTCGCGCTTTCGAGTGTCGAGAAACTCGTCGCCAAGCTCGACAACCTCGACCGTAGCTTTGCGGATTTTGAACGCCAGTGCGCCCCCGACCTCGCCATAGTCGGGATTCCGTTTGCCGATCTCGCCAAGCTCACGACCACCCGCGCCCCGCTCACCGCGAAGAGGACGCAACTCACGCAGGAAAAGGGTGCGATCGACCAGCAGCTTGACCCCACCGCCGCGGGCAATCTCGTCTTCAAGTGGGAGCAGGCGAAGAAGGACGTCTTGGCGCTCCAGGACAAGCTCGACGAACCGAACAAGAACTATCAGGCGTTCCTAACCACCGAGGAGAACTGGCAGAAGAAGGATACTGCGATCATCGGGACGACGGCGTTCGCCGGCTCCATCAAGCAGTTGGAGCACACCATTGCCGAGCTTGCCAACGTTCCGCCCGCGCTCGCTGACCTGCGAGCCCAGCGCAACGCCAAGGCTGTGGAGATTCATCGCGAAGTCGCCGGATTGGCGAAAGCCTACCGCGATTTCTACGAGCCGGTGCAGAAATTCATGTCAGAACGCACGGTCACCCGCGAAATATTCAACCTCAATTTTTCCGTCTCCATCGTCGATTCGGGTTTCGAGGAGCGTTTCTTTGCCTTTGTCAGCCACGGCATTGCCGGCACTTTCTGCGGCGTCGAAGAGGGCACCAAGATTCTCCGCGGTATTCTGGCAAAGCATGATTTTAACACGGAGGCCGGGCTGACGGGGTTTCTCGCTGAAGTCGCCACCGCGCTGGAACAGGATCAGCGGCCCAGCTTCGGCCAGCCCAGCCGGAAGGCACAGTTGCTCAAAAAGGGTCGGACGCTGGAGGAACTCTACGATTTTGTCTATGCGCTCGACTACCTGACTCCGCGCTACGGCCTCAAGATGGGCGAGAAGGAGCTGCACGAGCTTTCGCCCGGCGAACGCGGCACCATGCTGCTGGTGTTCTACCTCATGGTCGACAAGGGCGACATCCCGCTGTTGATCGATCAGCCCGAAGAGAACCTCGACAACCAGACGGTCTTCGAGCTGCTCGTCCCCTGCATCAAAAGCGCGAAGGAGCGCCGCCAGATCATCATCGTGACCCACAATCCCAACCTCGCCGTGGTGTGCGACGCGGAACAGGTGGTGTTCGCCAAGCTCGACAAGCGCGATGGCTACCGGCTCTCCTACACCTCCGGGGCCATCGAGAATCCGACGATCAACCGCGCGATCATCGACATCCTGGAGGGAACCCGCCCCGCGTTCGACAACCGCGACGCCAAATATCTCCCGGTCTCGGACTCCTGACCGTGTCCGATGGTAAAAGGGAAAAGCATAACGCTCTTGCCCCTGTCAATCCGCGTCCCAACCTCGGTTTCAACGGGCCAGCGCTCCGGAGAAACCCGGGGCGTCTTTTTTTGCTGTAGAAGGGGTGATTTGAGAGTGAACGTGCGTCCGTCCTGCGATCTCGCGGCCTTGCTTCGCTTTTGATTCAAAAGCTGGCCGCTCTACGCGCGAGGCTCTCAGGGCGCAAGGGCCTCTATCTTTGTCGGGCTGGCCGAGACGTTGAAGGATCATTGTTTTGGGACGCGGTGTCACAGCCACGCCGAGCCGGTCTTTCTCTATCCCATCGAAGACGCAGATCGTGCCAAGGTCCTGAATGGGTGGAGGCCATGCGGACACGGTAATTTGCGAATAGGCCAACCGGCTTCGGCGCGATGAAGGGGGGCCGACTGCTAACCTAATTGGGTCGCCGCCAACCGGCCCAGGACCGGGTTTGAGACGGCCGGCGGGATATTCTCCTGTTCCAGTCGGATGTGCGTGATCGTGCATTTCTGCCAGATGGCCCGCTCAGCCGGGGTGAGATTCGCCGTGACAAACGTGGCCGGCAACACGCCCGTCACCGTTTCCTGGCCCGTCACAGTCGCACACCTAGCGAGTGTCTCCTCGTCCATCAGGCAGCTTTGCGTCCTGGGCAGGTGGCTGCGCAGCGAGGCCAGGATTTCGAAGCCGTGCTGGTCGATGTCGCCCCAGTAGAAGACGGCGATGCGCGCGAGCTGCTCGATCTGCGCGAGGCGATTCGCCGCATATCCTTTGCCGAGCAAAGCGAGGCAACCCCGGAGCGGACTCAGAGTGAGCAACGTCGTCCGATTCTCGGTGATGATCACCCACGTGGGGGCGGCGAACGCGCACCGGTTCCACTCTTTCACGGGTGCCAGCATGTGCTGCGGTAGTTGCGGTGCGAGGGTCGGGTCTAGAAACCGCCCTTCGATCATTTCAGAAGAGGAGCGCAGACCGAGCCGGTCCTGCCAGTTGGTGAACGGCTCGTTCAGGGCCTCGGGCGCGACCTGGTCCAGCAGATCGACGATCACGGCGTAGTTTTGTTCAAGGAACTTGGTCGACAGCCCCAGCGGCACCTCGCGGGGATAAACCCAAGGTTTTGGATGCGCGCGAAAATGGCGGACCACCGGCACGATGCCTGCCCACCGCGCCGCATCATGTTCGGCCAATCGCCGGAGCTGGCGGGCCGTCCAAGCGCGCGCTTCCGGAAACGCGGCGGTCACAATCGACGCGTGTGCGATTACTCGCCCGGCCTCCGCCTTGTTCCCAATGTAGCGCGTGAGATCATCGAGCGAGTCGAAGGATATATTGCCCGCGAGGACCCCGTCGCCGAATTTGCGGGTGCGTGCCGTTTCGAACTGAATCGTCGGGCCAAATCCGTTCTCCGCCTTGGATTGGCCCCGGAGAAAGTTCTTGAGGCGGATCAACGCGGCCGGATCGCCGCTCCGGCCCGGCCGCTTGTAGGGGAGGGCGAGCGGAAAGGGATCTTCCCCGAGCAGCACCTTCCTGAGTGCGCCCGGGTAGCGGCTGGCGGCCTTGGTCTTGAGTTCCTCGATGGTCACGCGGTCGCAAATCGGTTCTTATACTCCTGAAACTCGTGGACCGTCATATTCACGACGGATGAGAATTTCTCGGGCTTGAGCACCACGTTGTAACGGCGCACGAATTTTTCCGTAATGTGCAGCTTGGCGTCCCGCGGATGGATGATGAGGAGCTGGAGGTGGAAGCGGGCGAAAATCTCGAAGAGGTAGGCCGAGAATTCGTCGCCGATCCGGCTCAAGGCCTCGTCGATGAGCACGAACCGGAAGGTATCGCCCTCGGGCCGGTCGATCTCAATGTCGTATTGGTAGGCAATGGCGGTGGCGAGGATGGTCGAGGCGAGCCGCGACTTCTCGCCTCCGGACTTGGCGATGGCACCCTGGTAGGTCTCCTTCTGCTTGTCTGAGGAGCGAAACCGCTCCTCCGCTTTGAAGTCGAACCAGTTCCGGACGTCAATCAGGTGCGCCCGCCGCTTCGCGTCCCGGTCGAGGTCCTCGATCAGGGCGTTGACCTGGTGGAACACATTGGTGCGCGCCTCCAGGTCCTCGTCGATGTTGAGGATGTCCTTCAAGGCGGCGTTGAGCTGCACGCGGAAGTCGCGCACGATCTGGTCGCGGGTCTTCTCCGGAATCAGCCGGATGTAGGTTTCGAGGCCCTCGCGCCGGTCAAAGTCCACCTTCGCCAGATGCCCGTTGATTGTGGTGATGCGGTCGACGATACTCTGCTCCATGTCGTTGAGCGACGTGCGGAACGTATTGAAATCGCTGATGACGTTCTCCTGCAGGAGGCGCTTGAACTTCTCTTCGTTCTTGGGGATGTCATCGGTGTTGATCCGTTCCTGGACCCGCCAGAACCGTTCAATCATCTGGTCGGAGAGATGCAGGGGCGGGATGCTGCCCAGTTCGTCATGGAGATGGCCCCAATCGGGATGATTCACGATCTCGGCCATTTTCATCACGGCCGTGGCGGCACTGGTATCGGCCGTCGATTGCTGGAGGGCGATCTCGTCGGAGTAGTTTTGGTGCAACGAAGAATTCCGGCGGTCAAGACTCTTAAGGTCGGTGATGGGCTCGGTCGTGCGCCGGGCGATCAGAATGAAAAGGTTCTCCAGTTCCGGGGCTTGGGCGCTGGTGACGGTTTTCAACCGGTCGATTTCGCCGAGATTGATCTCCTCGTCGTTCTCGGCGATGGCCAGCGCACTGACCGCGCCGTCATAGGCGGTGTTTTTGTTCTTCAGGTCTTTGGCGGCGACGGCGATGTCGCTGCTCAACTTGGCCAGTGCGGGGTCTTTTTTCAGCCCGTCGCGGGTCGCCGTCTTGGTGGCGATGGTTGTCTGGAGGTCCACCTCGCTGATTTGCTCGAAAGTAAACGCCGCCTGGATGAGGTTGTCCGCCGCCCGCACCCGGTTAAGGTGGGTTTCCCGCGCGGCCTTCGCCGTCTGGTAATCTTTGGTGGCCTTGGCGCCAAGGCCTTCCAGCTCCTTTTGCCGCGCCTTCAGAAGGGTTAGCTTGTCGTGGTTGTCCCACCCTAGGATCCAGTAGCGGCGGTCGTTGATGTCATGCCGGTCATCCTTCACTCGTCGGCCTGTGCGACCCTTGAATAGGCCGGTGATGGTCACGGCCTGGTCCGCGCTGTGCCACTTTTGGTCCGTGGGTTCGCAACAAAGGTGGGTGAACCGGCGGTAGAGCTCTCGCTGTAAATACCGTCCGAAGGTGCTAGCGTCAGGTTTGATTTCCAATTTTCCGGCGACCATGTCGCTGGTCGGCTTGGCACCGGGTGCGGCGACTTCGGCGGGCATCGGGTCGTATTCGATCCGGCCGCGCATCTTGTTCGCGGTTACAAAGGCGTCGACGTCCCGGTAATTGTCGTGGTGAACGAGAATGGTGAGGGCAAAACCGTGCAACAGGCTTTCCAGGGCGCCGGTCCACCGAGCCTCGTTTTTGTGGACGCGCATCAATTCGCCGATGAAGGGCAGGTTTTTCCGGGGGATGTTCAGCGAATCGGCGATCCAGTCCCGGCGTTCCAGCGCCTCACCCTCGATGGCGGTATGCTGGTTGATCAGGCTTTTGATTTCCTTCTCGACCTTGTCGAAGTCCTCCCGGAGTTCGCAGAGCTTCCGGTCGGCCTCCTTTTCCTTGGCTTCAAAATCGGCGCTCTGGCCCTTCAGGGCCTGGGTCTGGGCGGGCAGCTGCGCGGCAAACGTGGCAAATGCAGTGGCGGTGCCAATCTGCCGGTTTGGGTGCAGGTCCTCCAGCCACGCATCGAACCGCCGCCGGTTGCTGGTCACAAATTCCAGCGCCTTGTTCAGGGTCTCGATCTCACTGTCGAGCGAGGCGATTTGGTTGCCCTGAGCGGAATTCTTCTGCTTCGCCCGCAGTGCCTCCAGGGTGGCGGCGGTCGTCTCCTTCTGCCGAAACAGGTCGTCGCGCTTCCGGATCAGCGTCCCGATCATTTCCGCATTCTCGACCGACAGGGCCTCACGCAGGCGCAACGCGGTCTTCGCGAAGAAAGCGTCGAGGGCGCTACGCTCGGCTTCGAGCTGTCCCTTCAATTCCGTGGCCGAACGGAACGTCGAGACGTGCGCCGCCACGGTTTCCAGCTTCACCAACTGGTCCTTGAGCATCTTGATTTTCGCATGGGTGTTGCGCAATTCGCGCACGCGTTCCTTCAGCCCTTCGAATAGTTTTTCGGCCGAGCCGCCCTCCAGCATGTAATCGCGGATGAATTCGGTGAGATTCTTGATGTCCTTCACTGCGACCGTCTGGTTGAAAATGTCCATCGGGAGCCAGTTGGCGTTGAGCTTCATCAACCGATGGAACCGCTCCGAATACGTCCCGAACTTGTCAATTGGCTCTAGGTCGCGCTTTTTCAGCGTTTCCTTGATTTCACCGATGCTGGGAAAGCCAGCGAGGTCGCCAGCGATGGTGAGGGCGCGGGTTTCCACCAGAAAAATCTTGGCGGTGTCGCCCCCGGCCTTGATCCAGAGGATCTGCGCCAAGGTGACCGTTTTGTTTTCCCGGCGGTTGCGGAAAACGCCCAGGAGCACGGTGTAATACTCGCCGTCGGGTCGCAGGTAGACCGGCTCATCCCGCTCCGTGCGCTCGCTGTAGGCCTTGCCGGTGTTGCCGCGGATGTAGTCCGGCTCCGTCCGCTCCCGTTTCGCGTCGCTGGAGGCCGCGTTGTAGTTTCGCTTAATCGTGGGCACGAGCAGCGTCACGATTCCGTCCGCCAGGGTGGACTTGCCCGCGCCGTTTTCCCCGGTGAGGAGCGTCGTCTGGCCATCGAGCTTCGCCCGCCCGATCCGCTCATGGAAGGTGCCCCAGTTGTAAGCCTCGAAGTAGTCAAGCCGGTAACCGGCCGAGGCTTCCTCTTGGTAGACATCGACCACTTCGGACTCTTCGGGTTTGGCCGTCATGCGGGCTCCTTTTCGCCGTTGTCCCCGTTGTCCTCGGCGGCTGCATCCGCCTTGCCCAGATCCTTCAGCCGCGTGAGCAGTTCCTGCAGGTGGGAGAGCGGAATGCGCGCCCGGATGATCGGTTCGACACGGTAGATCACGTCCGACCGGTTGAGCAGCCGGTGCAGGGCGCTGATTTCCTCGACCCGAGCGATGACCTTCTTCACCTCGCGCTTCAGCGCCTTCTCGTCCGGCGTCTCGCTGAGGTAAGGCCGCAGCAACTCGATCAACTGGCCCTCGTCCAAGTAGAGGTGCTTCGTGTCGACGGAATTCTCTTCGTGGCGTTGCAGGGCCTCGCGCAGCAAGGCGCACATCACCGAGGGCAGATAGCCGAGGGTCTTGGGCGGAATGATCTTCGGCAGCGGGGCGTATCCGGCTAGCGCAAACTCTTCCTCCTCCGCCAGATTCATCGGGCGAAGAAACCCCATGCCCATTTCGGTATCGACCTCAAGGCGGACACCCATGTCGGCGAAGTAGGGCAAGAGCGTGGGCTTATCGTCCAAGAGCACCTGCCAGTAGCCCTCGTCGTCAAAATAAACGGCCCCGGTGAGCAGTTTCGCGATGACGTGCTGGCGGGCGATTTTCTTCTCAGCCATGTTTGGCCCCCCGGGTGAAAATGATCTCCGGCAGGCGCGCCACACGCTTCGGCCCGGTGTTCAGGCTGACCTCGATGTCGTCGGGCAGGAACCGGTGACGCTCGCTCTGGCCGCCGGCAAAGATGTAGCAGAGCAGATCGATGGTCCCGTATTTCAGCGGATGGCGCTCCAGGAGGACCGACAGCGTCACTTGCGGCTGGCTCTCCAATTCCTCGCGGATGAACTTCACAATCTGTTCCAAGCGCAGGTCCGGACCGATGCCGCGGAAAAAGGCATCGAGGCCGCTTTTTTCCTCTCCGGCCCGGATCGTCGTGTTGAGCGAGGTTACGAGCCGACGCTCGAAGAACCGCAAGCCCAGCAGCGGATTGATGTCCGGCTGGAGAAAACAGGTCATGGTGACCTCGTCCGGTGGATTCGCCCGTAGGAGGTGCGCGTGCTTTTTGATGTCCGCAATTGTGTCGAGGAGGAGCCGGCGGTCCCGGCGGAACGACTCCTCCACCACGATGTGAAGCTGCTTCGCGATGGAGCTGTAGGTATGTTGGGCGCGGTTGATTTCATTCAGGAGACGGCCCACGAGACCCGGCAGGATTCCGGCGTCGATCTGAAAACCCTTCGCCAAGACGACGCTGTGCTGCGTCAAATGGCGAAGTTTCTCCACCTCGTCCGATGAGCGGAGCAGGCGCTGGAAGCCAAAAAAACTGCGGCCCTCGTCCGAATCCTTGAGTAGTTCGACCGCATCGAGCGCCCCCGCCAGAATGTCTCCACGGGACTGTTCCTGCTCCAAGTAGAGGTTTTGAATTTCGTCCCGCTGCTTGCGGAACGAATCCTCGACGGACCGGAAATCCGCCAGGAACCGATTGGCCATGCTGACTAGGTCATAGAGCCGCGCCTTGATCGCCGTGTCGTCGAGCCGTCGCGGCTTCCCGGTCTGACGGAGTTCCATAATCTCGGCATCGATCACGTCGCGTTCCGCCAGGAGCTGCTGCTCCCGCACCTTGGGGTCCGTTTGTGTCCTTTCGGCCAACTCGGTCAGCGAGTGCCAGATTTTCGAGAAGTTCGACTCGGTCCCGATAAAGGCTCTCCGGTTCGCCGTCAGGTGCTGCTCGACAAACAGCAGCGCCTGCTCGGTGTGCGCCGTGAGGCGGTAGAGATAAGTGCCTTCCTTTTCGTCGTAGGTGCGGGCAAGCCACCGGTTCTTGCACCATTCCTCCAGATAGAATTTCGCGGTATTGGTCGGTGGCTCGTCCTCCCAATCGCTGTGGATCACGTCCTCCTCAATGAACGTCTGCCAGCGGCCCTCCAGCCGCTCCTCCGGGATTTCCAGGATATTCGCTTCGCGGAATACCTTTTGAAAAAAAGACAAAAGGACTCCCGAATGGCGCTTATGCAACAGGGCCAGAGTCGGGGAATTTTGCAGTTGGAAATACATGGGGTGCAACCGGGCACTGCGCGTATCGAAGCAGGCGGTTTCAGATGCGCAAACGCGGAATCCGCCTGTAGTTCAGAAATACCGCGGGCAACGAGGGCCAGTCGTTGTCGGTCAGTTTGGCCCGAAATTAGGGCGCGCCCAGCCCTCGCTTGCAGGCGGGGGGCTGCACGCTTGCCGCCCCGGAGAATGTTCCCAACCTCAACCCCGCGTCCCCATCACCCCGGCAAGCTTTTCATGAAACAACTGATTGGGGCGGTTTCCCGGGCTGGCCCGCGCCTCCATTTTCCCGACGCCCGTCAAGCTCCTCCTCGCTTCGCTGCGGTCCAGCTTGACCGGCGCGAGGCGGAGACGGCGTGTTGTGAGTCAAACAATGACCGGTTGCCACAATGCCGTCGCCCGCGAGTTCGGCGCCGAGATGGAAGAACTCG
>Ga0163152_10001315_pt1 | contig 39628 bp, 52 predicted proteins | sample OliLakLV19MP8IB2_FD_148635 | JGI IMG/M metagenome (GOLD analysis project Ga0163152, IMG submission 148635) | Freshwater microbial mat bacterial communities from Lake Vanda, McMurdo Dry Valleys, Antarctica - Oligotrophic Lake LV.19.MP8.IB-2 | ecosystem: Environmental > Aquatic > Freshwater >...
CTCTTTGATGCAATTTTTTTAAGCCTATCCTGTAACTCTTCTTTTGATATAATTTTCATAGTTTTATTTACCCCATCCTAATTTTTATAAACAAGAAATACGCAATAGCAATCTGCGAATTCTAACCATTCTAAAAATAACAAATCTCTTTGATGCAATTTTTTTAAGCCTATCCTGTAACTCTTCTTTTGATATAATTTTCATAGTTTTATTTACCCCATCCTATAGCTTGAAACGCGCCGGAACTAGGAAGTGCTGAAACACTTCTAAACCAGCATTTATAACCTATCGGCGATTGATACATTAAATTCCAAGGCGTCTCAACGGTTGAATTAGATAGAATCTGAAAGCTTCCTTTTTCCGCAGGAGAAGGCTTCGTAATCGAATTGCAATTAGCCTCAATTGGAACCGAAGAACTATTTACTAATTGTACTATCGTCATCGGTCCTGAAACCGTCGTTAGCTCTAATTGTGGTTGGTTATTATATGTAGCGGCCATCACTTGGGGCGCAGAGGTAAAGTCTGCGTTATAAGAATATGGAGTCGCATTAGCTAGAACGCATATAAAAACAGTAACCAGTAAAATAAATTTCATTTTTTTCTCCTTTAAAAAGTTTATCATCAATCGCAAATCCTTGTAACCCTGAAGTAAGCATAGTCATTGCCAGCACTACAATTAGACGATCCGTTTGACTGCCCCCTTAAAATATCACCGGGGTACAATCTTTTAACCGCGTTTACCGCAAGGCAAGTATCTATCCCTGAAGAATATGGTACAGCGGATACCTTTGCTAATACCTGATTACCCGGAAGGGAATTTATATCTGTCGCCGTGCCCGATGAATTCATTGTAATCCCAAACGCAGGGGTTGAAGCTGTTATAGTATTATCCGCAACCGCCGACACAAAATAAATTCCCGGAGTATTTATTGTAAAACTATCACCCTCTGTAGCACTTTGAGTAATGGTAATATCTGAGCCTATATTTTCACTTGGCGCCGCCCATCTAAATGTAGTTGCGGCTATAGAAGGGTAACCGCCACCTCCTTGACAATAAACAGTAGAGTCAGCGCCGAAAGTGGAATTATTTATATTGGAAATGACAGTTGGCGCAGTTGCCCATGTGCCAGCGGTGGCTTCCGAAATAGTAATTCTCCCAATGAGTTTTATTGGAACGCCTGTTCTTGCGACAGTAGAATAAAGTGTTGTACTAGAAGAGCCTCCGGAAATAGCCGTTGTAGTTTGTACAATGTTTTCATCCCAAACCCTAGATCGGGAAACCGCAATCTCTAATGTCCCTGCATTATCTAATAAGTAAACCCATAAGTATTCAGTAGACCCGGCTTTAGTTCCTATTGTAGTTCCAGAAGGGATAACTAAAGACAGAGATTCCGTGGCACTGCGAACGTTAAATGTTCCAGTAGCGAGAACTGAACTCCTAAAAGAAACCGAAGCGGGGCTTGAAGCTACAGGATCATTACCCTGTTGATTTTTCAATGAAATAGTTAGTGCATTATCGGCGACGCTTGCACTTAAGGAAACGTTTAATATGTCTGAAGAACTAGAATTTAATACTATCCATTTTGTATTGTCGGTTACTGCGTTATTTAAATTTGTATCTATAGTGGAGCGGTAAACATTCCCGTTACCATCATTTACAATAGAACCGATATAGTACGTAGTCTGCGCCTCCCACTCAGAAATTCCCTCTTGCATCAAATATGCAAGCTGATATGTAGGAACTAAAAAAAGTGAATTCAGATCCTCTATTGCCGGGCTATTACTCCCAAGAACTACCGCCGACATGCCGCCTAAATATTCCGGTAATGATTGAAGTGTTTCAATGTCGGCAGAAGTAGTTGGCGCGCCTGCCGCGAATGATCCAATCACTCCCTTTTGATTTAAATTTGAATCCACTCCGAATATTCGAGCTAGTTTTCTTACAATTTTAGCCATTTATAATTCCTTACGATAAGATATATGCATATATATAAGACAGCATAGGATAATTCATTTTGTAGTCACTGTAACTATTTAGCGGGAAATTATTAGGCGTATCATACCCATAAGTCCTAAATCCAAAAAAACTAGTAGTTGGGGCATATACTGCCGCCAAGCGCACGCCCATCGGTTTAGGCAATTTACGCTCAGTGATAAACATTTGAATTAAATCCTGACTACCTACAGAGTAGTTTATAAAATAATTCATGTGCATGTTCTGATAATCAAAAACTAAAATATTCAAACCGAAAAATCCATTTATTAGCGATTGTATTGCATGCAAAGAACTTTCGTTATGATTGCTTACTATGCATATTCTAATAAATTGTCGGTAATCGTCGTCACTTAAAGTAATAGGAGCGGTGAATCCATTTCCGCTTCGGTTTGATCCCGTATATTTACCTATGATATCTAACTGGTCCCCCACGCAATCATCAAGATTGAACGCATCCTGTACTTGCGTTGGGATTTGGTCCATCACAACGGGGTTAACCAATGCTTTTATAGTCGCATAAGCTTTCGCTTTGCCTATGTATTGCATTATTAATAAATCAGCGTAATACCTGATTATTTCTTCATTCGTCATGAAATTACACTCACATTCGCTAATGCGATAACCCCGTCTGCATCCACTACCTTAACAACGTCAGTTACAGAAGGCACCGCGCCCGCAGTGTAAAGACCGGAAGCGTTTATTGATCCTCCGCTAGGGGCTGAATTCATCGAGTAAGTGTAAGCGCCGTAACCGCCAAGCCCTATAAATTGTTGTGTTTCGGTTACTGCAACAGTTGCTGAAGAAGGCGATAATTGAACTGGAATGATAATTATATTGGCAGAAGAAACTGCGAACTGTTTATTTTTTAAAGAAGGCGTAAGAGTATTTGTATATGCGCCACCGTGAGTAAGACTAAATCCTGAAAGAGTTACAAGAGTATTTGGATCAATCGCCTGAACCGCTGTTGCTAATGCATTTATATTTACTTCGTCAGCCACGCCGGGAATAAATGAAGTTACAAGACCGGATCGGATAGCGGCGATATTTGGCGCATTAACCCCATCAAGTGAAGTTACAGTAAATTTAATAAATAAATTTTCTGATTCTACTACGTCCCAATAGATTGTAAAAATAGATCCGTCGACTTGAGTTACGTCATAAGATATAGATCCATACATTCCACAACCAGCATTTCTTTTTCTATAGATTGCCTGTGCAACGTCTGCATCAGCGGGCGTGCCCGCAACAATTACCCAAATAGAATGCCCCGGTACCCCGTCACCATTTGTAGCCCCTGAATCATTTTCCTCAATGAAGGCGAAGGACATTCCAGAAATATTTTCTAAGTCTGCTAAAAGTCCGGCGTAGTAACCTTGACTCGCAAGAGAAACAGATTTTTGTCTGCGTATTTTAAGCGCGGCATCGCTTTCTTCATTTATTCCTAACGTTAAATAAGTTGTAGGGTTATTAACCGAAACAACTCCTAAAACTACAGTTACAGGAATGATAATAGTATTGGGAATAGTTAAGGTGGCCCCTGGCAACTCAGCTCGGAACTGATAAACATTAGTTCCCGCTCCTGAAATTGAAACGCTATTGACTAGGAACCATTTATTACCGGCATTATCTGAAATTGTATAAGGGATTTGCTCTGTCTGGTCTAAACCGATTAGGTTAAGTGCTTGAGAGGTAACCAAAGTTATTTCGGTTACAGTGTAAGTCCCGGCTTGCCTTTGAATTCCGTTGATCGCAACACGTTGATCAAGAACTTTTCCTATAGCTAAGTCAGGGTCAAACTGATTATAAATTTGAGTTAGTAAATCTAAATTATCAAGAACCGATTGAATAAAAATATTGATCATCTGCCCATCGGGGGTACTTGATTCTATATTTATATCGGCCCCGTAAATGTCTTGAAATGCAAGCGTGTACTGAGCTAACAGCTCCGCTCTGGTAGCTGTTTGTAAACCGTTAATTCCAATTTCGTTAGGCATTTTTTATTTCCTTTTTACGGCGCTAACCAGGCGGGAATAATCATTGTATCCCCGTTAAATTGTACCTTTATCCATCTATAGGGGTTGCCCGATGTTGGAGCTAATAAAAGCGTTGCTGTCTGCGCCCCGCTAGGTTGAACGTTGCATGTCATCGGAGTCTGCAAAATCTCACTTATTTTCATTTTATAAGTAGTGCTACTATTCACCATTGGGAATACGGCACTAGCTGTAACTTGCGGGGGAGAAACCGCGGATAAGTTTGAAATCTTTACATCCGCAAAAAGATTTAGTGATAAAAACATTATTAGATATTTCATAAGTCCTCTCATACTGATATTTCGTTACCTTCTTCAGTGACTATTGTGTCACCGCCCTCTGTTAATAGGAATTCGTCTGGAATAAAATTACTTTCCGCAGATACAGCCCCAAAGCTTGTGTCTACTTCGTATTGAATAGTTAACTCTCTTACAGAGGATAGAACTATAGATAATTGTTTTATACCTGTCACATAGAGAGTATTTAAAATTGTCGCAGAAACTGACAGCTCAATTGTAATCTTATTTTTTCCACCTAAAAGATTGAACCAATCAATCCCGTCATTCGCCGCAAAAAAACAATCTCCTAAAAAAGAATATAACCGAGTTTGAATGTTTTGAGCCACCGCCTCACGGTTTTTCTTGTAGTCGTTACGGCCCTTTCCGAATTCCCAGTCGTGCCCCGCGTCTAGTGCTCTTACAATCATTCTAGTAGCCCCGCCACGAGAATTTGAATAGCTGCAATTTGCGCTGTCGCTGCGGTAGCCCCCGCCGAAACCGCTAACTCATAGGGAGTTATGGGCACGCTGCTTGGACCCATTGTCGCTAAAAGCGTTGTTAAAGTAGTATTTAAATTATTCAAAATTACCCCTAAACTAGTAGTCGAATTCGCTATTTTTGCTTTCGTGGCGCTTACCCCTACCATCGCGCCGGTATCGCCGTATCTTAACACGGCCCTAGTAGTGTCGTAGACCCCTACTTTATTGAATCCTATTAGGGCCATCGCGTCAGAAAAAGAGTGTAACCGTGAAGTTTTTACCTCGCTAACCGCGCCCGATTTTCCTGATTTAATATAATTATCAATGTCTCTGTCATTGAATAGGACGAGGCATTGATCACCTTTTACGATTGGAAAAGTAAGATGAAATTGACCTCCGCCGAGAATGATTACCGGACAATCTAAAAGAATAGGATATTCCACTTGATAAGCTACCTGAACACCAATTTCGGTTTGCCTGTAATAAGTCTGTGAATAATTTAAAGTTGCCGAAATAGTTTGTTTTGATGAATCGAATTCTTGAACGGTAGCGATTGCATGGCAATTCACTTCTAAAAGAATCTCTCTTTTTAGAACATTAAAAGCATCCCTTAGACTAGGCTGAGATGTTATTTTTTTCGGAGGAATTGACATTATCTAATAACCCTTATTCCTTCTACGGATTCTAGCTGACCTAAACCGTAAAGCCCTAGTGAGGTGGTAGCACTGCCGCATACTACCTCTGAAATCATGCCCTTATGCTGAACCGAAACTATTTTATATGATCCATTTAACTTTTTAAATGTTTGAGTATCTAAATTAACTTGCTGTAACATGTTTGCGCTTGGCTCAAAAATCATTTCTAAGGTAATTTTTGTTTGTTGTTTTATAGGTGTTCCAATAAGGCCGCTCTCGCTTGTTATATTTAAAACAGGGAGTGTTTTAGTTCCTAGTTGTTCTGTATCCTTGAGGCAGTATGATTTTTGTTGATCTATAAAAAAGCAATTCCCAGTCATTTCATTTATATTACCTATAATGCTTCCATTATAAGAAACTCCCTTTGAAATATTTCCCAATGAAGAAAAATCACCGATAGCGCCAAAAGCTATTCCATAAGGTTCAAGCGAGCGCATTAGTTGTTCAATTATTTCTTGGCATGAAGTCCCTGACTTGAATTGAATATTTTTTTGAATATTTTCTTTATCTGAAACCTGAGTATATCCCTGCCCACCGTCGTAAGATTCTACCTGAGTTATAAAATCAACTCCCTCGCGTACGGACCATGCTCTATCCATTATTCCTTTAAAAATAACAGGTAATCCCAATCGGTTTATATCTACCTGTTGAACAAGGCTTGTATCCTTACCATATCCTGCTGCAAAAATTATAAGTCTAGGCCCGCTATAATTCCATTGATCTTTAAAAATATTGTCTCTTCTTTTTTCACTTAAATTGTAAATCCTAAAAGAGGCAACATTGACCGAACTTAGATCATTCCTCTGTATATCAAACTCTAAACTAAATGGCGGGCGTATATTTATATAGGTCCCGCTCTTTGAAGCTTCCTCAATGAGTAGGTAATAATTTCTGTTAAACTTGTCCACTTAACAGCCCCGCGTAAGCGTCAACTTCCGACTCAGTCAGAATGAATATTTCGGCATTCTGAGATGAGAAATCATATTGCTGAGATGGCTCTCGGCTCGCCTTAGAAAAACAGGCCAAACCGAAAGGTATTTGATTTCTGTATTGATATAGCATATTGGGGCTGATGCAAATTCTAAGTCCGTATAGTAAAAAATCCTGATACTGTATTGAATCAAAGAACCATCCGTACTGCATCGGAACAAATTTCATCGTTATAATTAACGAAGTCCCGTTAGGTAGTATTAGAGTTTGCCTCTGTAATGGGTCATTTGTAATTTGAGAAATTTGATTCATGCTATACCGCCAACATTACCCAAGAAACTTTGAGACGATACCGGCGGCGTGCTGATACCTAAATCATTTAACAGTGCGCCTTGAGCTGATGCCCTGCCCTGTAAGAAAGCAGAATTCGCACGAAGTGTTAGATAGGTATTTGCGTACTGAATTTGTTTAAAAGTTATTTCAAAATCCGTAACCATTCTAGTTTCGGCGTCTTGAATAGCTCTTAAAGTTTTAATTGCCATGTTATCAAACTTAGCCCATGGAGTTTGAACGGTAAAAAGAGTACGTTTACTAAAATATCCCTTGAACAAAGAAAAATATTTTTGCTGCTTAGTTTGTTGCGATCCACCCGTAACGGTATTCCATATTGAAACGGCAGAATCAATAGCTGTCCCCGCAATATCGTATAATAGCTTTGCTTCGTTATATGCGATGAGTGCAGTAGTTGAAAGTTGCGGAACGAATGCGCTAACCGTAATAAGTTTATCTGCAATAAATTTAATAGGAGCTAATATAGAAGGTACCACGTCATTTAGTTCCCCTATAAATCCTTGGGTAGTTACTAGGATTGGTTTTAGTGCTATTTGATCCTGTACAGCTGAATTATCCTCAACGTAGTGGTCCGTTATATCACTTTCCAATGTTACGGTTTGCTCGCCTTCATAGTTAAATAAAATAGTAGCGGGTTGGCGTGACTGCGTGCCGTTGTTAGTTGGGGCATTCTGAGGTTGATAGCCAGAATCCTCATTGGGACTAACTAAAATAAGATTGGAAAGAGACAGCGCAGTAGTAGTGAAATTTGAAAGCTGAGATAAATAAGGCATTAGTTATCCCTCGCTGCCGTGGGTGAAGTATTAACCGCGTCTGATGTTTGCTTTTTTAATTCGCTAAGCGCATCGTTAGCGCCCGGCACACCGTAAATCATATTGGTTTGGTTAACCGTATTATTCGAAGTGTTGCCTTGATTTCTTGGAACGCGAGCAGGGAATGGGATTACGTTATTAGATTCTTTAGTAAATAAATCAGTAGGATTTTTAGTTACTCTATTAGATTCTTTAATAAACATATCTGGATTTGGAGTTCCTACTAACCCGCGCACAATTTTTTCAAGCCAGTTATCCTCTTTTTTCTCTTGTGGCCCATACCATTTACCTTTTTCTTGTTCGGTTGGGGCAAGTTGCTCTCTTAGCTGTTGAATTTTATTCAATGCTGCCGCCGCTAATAATATTCCAGCAAGCCATGGTGCCCATGCTGCAGTAATAACAATACCTGCCGCCGCAAGAACCGAGCCCAAAATAGGAGCATCTTTTATTAGTCGTGATATGTTTTTAACAACGTCTTTTAAAAATAAAAAACCTTCTCTAAGTTTTTTAACTCCGGTCATACCGAATTCTGATACAAGCGCGTCTCTTGTCATTTCTAGCGCCTTGTAAAATTTTAACCATTCTTCTTTTATCTTAGTAAGATTTTGAATCTGACCACCGGATAAAATATTTGATTTGCTTATTTTTTCTAATTCAATTCTAGATGATACAAGCGTGGCGATAGTCTCCGGACCAATCCCAAATGTAGCGAGCATCTCATTTCGTTTGCCTATATTTTTTTCCTTACGGGCATACTCACGAAGTTTACCCATCATATAGAACGTGTCTTTTAATTTCGTCTCATCAATCGCGCCTGTAACGCGTGCAACTTCGGCAAGGCCACCTGGCGCGCCCATGCCTAAACTCATTTTTGCCATTGCACCTTGAACCGACTTTATAGATCCGCTCATTGAATCCGCAGATTCGCCCGCCATCTCGGCCATGTAGGTCCAACGCTGAAGTGAATCTAGCGAGAGTCCAGTCAAGTCTGAGAATCTTTTTAGGCCCATTCCTTTATCAGCTGATGCAATAGTCATTCGTTCTAGCGCATACATAACGCCAAGAACCGCAGCTTTGGCGGCTAGACTCGTCGACTTAACGCCCTCCATAGAGGTACTTACGGCGCTTACTTTTTTAGAAGTATCGTCAGCGCCTTTTATTCCAAGCGTGATAAATAATTCGGCAATAGCACCCGTCATTTATTCACCTCGAAATAGGCTCTTTCAAATTTAGATAGGAAGTTTTCGTAGTTTAAAGCTTGAATTACTGTCCGTGCGTCCATTTCTCTAACCTCGTTTAATGATCCGTAACCAGCTTTTACTAAACGAAAATGAACCAGTAAAACTTTGTCCTCTACCCTTACTTTAGGGAACTTTTCATCATCGCGAGTATTTGTGAGTACTTCTGCGTAAGGGATTTCGTAAAAGGCAGAATGTTTTCCCTCGCGACTTCAAAGCAAACAATGGCGTAATCTTGTCTTGCATCCACGGGTTCAAATGTTTCTCTGTCAATTTTCATTGAGTTATAAGTTGAACGCTCAATGCATTTCCAAAGCATGGCCTCTATTTTTTTAGAGGATAACCCCATGCAGAAAATATCTTTTAATAGAGTTAAGTCTTCCATCGGATCATTTGAGTTTATTTTTAAAGTCTTGGCCTCTTCTAATAAAGCCTGCCAAAGATTTTTGGAATCCTCAAAAGGAGCGATCTTGGTATCAAGTTTAGCTCCGCTTGGTAAATCAATGATCATGTGATCACGCGCGGCCCATTGCTAAATTTAATAGTATACACGGAAACACTCTGATCTGTGTCACCCTCTACATTCATTTTAGCTTCGACCTGCTTAGTGAAAACTCCGCCGCTCGTAATGTAAGTATCGCTTGCAACATTACCGGCCCCGTCACCTAATTTTTTAATAAATTCCCCAATCATCAAAACAAAACCTGAAAAGTTTGATTGTTGTTGAGCTAATAAACTATTTAAAAACTTATCATCAGAAGAGCCCCTAATAAGTCTTAATTTTATTTCGCATTGCTTACCGCTTTCATTTAAACCGTAAATAGAATTTCCATTTTTTCCGGTTTTAACATTAGCGATATCGTTCGGGAAAGTTAGAACTACCGCGTCCCCATCCGCCAAATCAGTAAATACTCGGTTATTTAAATTTATTGTATCTGCCCCTGACATTGCCACTGTTGACATATTTATATCCTCCCTAAAAGTTTATTACGCGTTGATGTAGATTATAATATTTGCACTTTGAATAGCACCGGCTTCCTTAGCTGCAATCTGGCAAAGAGGAGCTATTCTTGCCTCTCTCTGAGTTTGAGATTGCTTTGCGATAGGAGCAGAATAGATGTAATAACCTACCTGTTTAATATTCGCTAGGAAGTCAGATTGATTGCCAAAAGTAGTGGAACTATTCCATACGCCGGGCGCGAGGTATTGATTCGAAACGTACTGCTCGCACACTTTACGTTGAGAACCTTTAAATCCATCCATACCGTTTTCGGTTTGAGGTACTTTCGTGGAACTCTGCGCGAGATAGTTAAACGCTGCAATCTGCAGGTCTCCTAAGTAAGCAATTAAATTATATACCTGGTCGAAGAAAGAATTTTCCCCGCTTGTAAAAACTTTGCTTACGCCCTGAAAGCTTGCGTATACGTCAGCTCCTGCATCTTGACATAGATTTAAAAGAGTTTCTGTCATGGATGGATCGGGCTGAACCCCAATTAAATCTTTTAAATGCATCGTGGACGTTGTGTTGCTACCCTCAAAATTTGTAGACAGCGCGCGCCCTGCGTAAGATGCTTGCATAACGAGTGCTTCCTGATCGGTATCCTCGCCGTAGTAAAGCCCACGACTACGAGAGAATCCGCCGGTTGTAAGGAGATCTAAAATTCCACCTGAATTAACCGATGCAGAATTTCTCTGAACTAAAAAAACAATTTTAAGTAACGCTTGAACTACTGCCGCAACGGCAAGTGTTGCCGTTTGATCTAAAACGCTCGTTGTCATCAGACCGAAATACTGTACAAGTCCCACCGTTCTAGTAACTGCAGCGGCAAAAGTTTCCCCTGCCGTCAATTGAGCAGGCGTAACAGTAACCGCCGTTAAACCAACCGTCTGAAGGCTATTCGCGCTAATTGTAGTGATTGCAGCATTCCCGGAATAACCGTTGAACGTAATAGTTACTAGTAGAGATGCGATACTCCCAGTAACAACCGCGTCTTCTAGTCCCGCTAGTGTTCTAACCTTAACTTGAATTTGAGAGGCTGTATCATCCCAGTTAATTGCCGCTGTTGCGTCGCCGTCAAAATTTATTACGAACGTACCGCTTGCCGCTACACCCAAAAATGATAAAGTTTGCACTTCAACAATTAACGGAATAACTACTAAATACCCGTTGCCTGCAAGAATATTTGGTTGCTGAGAAAATACGCCGTTAGCCATCGCGTAACAATCGCTAGTACTTCCAAAATCGGTTGCTACTTCAGTGGGGCCTAAATAAATTTTATATCCTAACGCTCCGAAACCCGCGCCGTAAGGCTCGGCGGTAAATACTGCCAAGTTACTTGTGTTATATTCACCCGCGCCGCCCTGTGCTGCACTGACAGACACATTGATAATATTATCTAAAGATAGTTCAGCCATTTTTAAAACTCCTATTGGTTATTTTTATTGTAACAAAATTTCAAGGGCCTGTCGTTACCTCTGAGTTTTGGAAGTTCTCATAATAACGTACCGCCTTAGTATTTGTAACGAAATATTGAATAGCTACAGAAATGTTAAACCGATACGGAATAGCCGCGCCGTCCACTTGGGAAAGGTTAACGAAAATACCGGAAAGAGGAGCTATATAAAAGGAATTTATTTCTTGTTGGCTCTCTGAATAATCGCTCATAAGCGCCAAAATAATCTCTTCTTTACGGTCTCTCGCCGCGGGGCCCCTGCTATAAATATCGACGCTTAGTGTCGCGTGCATATTTACCGATTGAACTGATTCGCCAAAGCTATTCATCTTATTTGAGCTGCCAAACGGTTTGCACGTTAGATTTGAAACAGCTATGTATAAATCATAATCCGTTGGGATAGGAAATTTCTGGTCCCACAACAAAACCCTGCCTCTGGATAATTCCATTTCTCGACGTATTACATCGCAAAATAATTGCATCGAGTTTCCTACGGTCATCACCTCAGAGATTTCATCTCCCAATGAATCGGTAGCAATTACTACGTCCTCACCCGTGATTTCCGGCGCCACGTATGCACCGCTAGAAGAATCAATAGTACCACCTGCGCCTCCGGGCAAAACCGAATAAACATACGGTGGCGTCCCGTTGGACGCAAGAAACTGTGTTTGATTATTCGGTGATAAAGCAAATGTGCCCGCAATTAAATTCATGTTGTAATTGGGTCTCCGCCTTCAGTGATAATGCCGAATCCATTCTCTGTAGAAAGTTGCTGATTGTCCATATAGTCCTGAACTAGTTGATACTCTACATACCCGTAAAGACTGTAATCGGTTTGGCCCATCACTCTATAATTTTGACTTCTGTACTGGACAATTTCATCAGGAAAAAGCTTTAAATTAATATTTGAATGAAGTGTAAAATGACTCCATTGCCTTTGGCCTATATCCTTCATCTCTAAATTTTTAGGGCCTGCGGGTTGCCACACACCCAAGAATGCCGTGTCTATTTTAGTCTCAACTACCTGAAAATTTACAACCGACTTTGCTATTTGAGTAAATGTCATCGGCTGAAACCAATTCAAAAGCGCATCACTCATATCTGGTACCGTTCCAGAATTATGAGTTAGTAAAACGTCTTTGGCGTTTTGAATAGGAATACTCATTTAACCTCACTCGAAATTGAATTGCGTAATTGCTGAGTTTCAACCAAGGTCTGTTTTACCTTTTTGAATGACATATTAGACTTTTTCCACTTTCCAAACCCTGTACTATGAAACGCTTCCGCTACTACATTTTCTCCCACGTGGCCCATTTTTATAACCCATTCAGTAAGGGATTTCTCGTCGATAACTTTTAATAGCACCTCTTCCGTAAAGGCATTTGATTTATTTAAAAACTTTTGAAGGTTATCTACAAGCGGAACTCTCAAAAAAGAACGTTGAGGCATTCCATCTTTTCCGAATTCGTGTTTGTAACCGATAGATGCATTTGTTCCGTCGTCTTTTCTATTGTTTTTACCTGCAAGCACGCCTACCTTTGCGACAGGTATTTTATTCTTAAGCGCGGCTATTAAATTCTTTAGTCCGTGGTCTTTATATTCAATAGTGTCACTCATGGATTTGTATAGGATGATAAAACCATCACTTGCCCGCATAGCATGGGCATGATCATGAATAAAAATTCCGCTCCATAATTTGTTTTTGAAATCATTGCAAACTGGGGATTCTGCATTATACGGTCTGGAATGCTAAGCCCTTCAGAAACGGAACCAACCGATTTGCTAGATTGAAGCCAAGAATATTGACCGTTAATTCCTTGGGACGATGCCCTTAAATTCATTACCATGAAGTGGGCGGTCAAATACTCAAAACCTAAAGTGTAGGCTTCCTGCGTGCAGAATAATTCTTCGTTAATAAAAGCTGATGACTGTAACTGCGCTCTATCAATGTCTGAATCCATAACCGATGCATCAGTACTACCGAAAGGAAAGTCTCGACTAAAGAATGTTTTAAACTCTGAGACTGTAGGATTTATATATGCCATCTATCGCCTCTAAAAAAATGGGCTTGGAGATATTCCCCAAGCCCACCTAATCACTAGCTTACCCCAAAAATATTAATACTGAAAATACAGTAATTCAGCGGGACGTTGAGCAAGAACCCCGGTAAATTGACCGTAAGCAGCATTTTGGAAACTAAAATTATCCAAGCTGTTTGCTAAAGTATTCGTGTATTGAACCGGGATATTCATTACGAGAGATTCTGGATCATAGTTTAAAAGAGTGTAGGTTTGCTTACTTAAAACTCCCGAGCTGCTTGCGAAATCAGCATAGCGCAGCGGAAGGATTTTAAAGTTTGCATTACCCGTCATGACTTGGAATGTTTCAAGCATTAGCTGCATGATTGATTTCAAAGGGAATGATGGACTAGAAGGAGTAGCCATTCCCAAGAAATCAGATTCAGGCATAATGAAATGCGTTGGCCACGCGGTGAACTGGCAGTTAGCGCGGTAGGTAGTCAACAACCCTTTAATTACAGCGCTTAAGTCAGCCGGGGTATCAACTAAATTACTGATTGGTTCAGTAATTAAAGATGTGTTAGCTGTAACGCCCGATTGATTCAAGAGTCCTTTTACATCAGAACTTCCCGGAAGTCCCAAGAAAGCAGTCCTTTGAATTCCCAAATCCCAGTTTTTCTTTCTGGTACGCTCTTTCGCGGTAACAATATCCCAGTTTCCTGAGCGTGCGGCGAATTCTAAATCAAACAACGTCCACCCAGTAGATTTAGTCCAGTTTTTTACGTTGATATTCAGAGCGTCAACTCCGGCGTCTGCTGTTGCAAGGCGGGCATTGTTAGCTCCGGTACTGATAACGCCTGTTGCGAAATCATCAGCTTCGTTAAAAGAGCGGTAAAAAGTAATTTGTTGTGACCATGCGCCCTCTCCAACTTTTACAGGGAGGTAATCGGCGGGTGCAATTTCAAAAAATTTCTGCTCAGAAATCATTTTTGAAATAGTTGTAAGCGACGTAATGGGAATATCATACCCAAGAGCGTTGCAATGACGTTGATTGAACTCCGCAACTTTTTTCTCGCGCTCAGTTAGTACAACTTCTTTACCCGCTGCATTTAAAATTTTCATTTTAGTTTTTCTCCTAGTTAAGTTTTAAAATTAAGAATCAAGTCTGTAAGATGGCGTCTGCACAAAGACTCTCATTAGAGAACCGATGACTGCACTGTCAAGCGCCCATCCTACGATTGGTAGGCCAGAACTTCCGGTTACGGGAATAACTCCACCTACTGTACCACCGGAAACTCCCGATGGCAGAGAGGTTAGTTGCTGTCCTCTGCTTACTGCAAGTGCAGCGTATGCGTAAATTACATTTCCACTCATGGAGATTTGCAGTTGATCACCTGCAACATACGATGCATTTTTGATATTGTAGTTTACAAAACCTGCGCAGACATCCGAAGTAGCCGTCGAAGGAACTACTTTAGGAACTCCGCCTGAAACCGTAGACCATTTCACGGCTTGACCGGCAACAAGAGTACCCGAACCGGCAGGGTCAAATTGGCATTCAAGAGTATTCCCGTTAAATCTCAAATCATTTTGACCTAAGATTGGGGACATTCCAAAAGTGTTCTGAGAACTAACCGCAGCAACGGTACTCACGGCGAGCTGAGAAGAGGTTCCAGCTACTGAACCGTCATCGGTCGCGATTACTTTATAAAAATAATTCGTACCGGGTGTAAGTCCACTATCGCTTAAAGAAAGAGATGTAGCTCCTGAAACAAGATTACCAGCACCCGCTGCAAACCCTGTTGTTGTGGAACGATACCATTGATACGTATAAGGGGCCGTTCCGCCCGTTGCTACTGCACTCAATACACTAGACACGGTATCGGAAACTGAAACTTGGGATAAAGCACCTGCTGTTGTTGCCATTTTTATATTCTCCTTTGAATTAAATTATTTTCCTGAACCGTAAAGATTTTTGCCTTTAGCGGTTTCGTCGACGTAAATGTATTGCTCATCTTTTTTAATTGCCTTGAGCGGGGCATTTCTCAACTTATCAAAATGAGAATTCTTTACTTCTTTTTTATCTTCTTCTTCGTTTTCTTTTTTCTCTTCGTCTTTTTCATTCTCTGTTTTGTCGGCTGATTCTTTTTCTTTTTTCTCTTTTTCGTCTGCGTCTGCCGCAACGTCAGCATTCTTCTTTTTTTCTTCCTCATCAGCCATGTTTTTGCACATGCCCATATGTTTAGAAACTAAATCATTTACAGACATTTCTTCTTCGCCAACTTTTACCATATGATCGCCATTTGCATAGCCATTCATGTTGATAACTTTGTCTGCTAAACTAATACATTCAGAAATCGTCATATCCTTTTTAGAGGATGGAAGAGTGACGCTCATGGCTTCTAAGTCGGCAGAATTTTCTACTTTTTCTTTTTTAAATATTTTAAACATTGATTTTTCTCCATTGGAATTTGCAATTCTCAACAATTCTGTTTCTTTTTGCAAGTTATATTCTTTAAATTTTTCAGGGGTAAGGATTATTGATTCATCATATCTGGGATTTGGAACTAGTGCAAGATGCTCGTACTCACCATCCATTACTTCTTTCTGATATTCAACCCCATTCCATAAGCCGCCCTGTGCAAAGGAAGTTGGAATGTATGCGTTGGAAAGTCTCCACCCATTTTTAATTGCCTTATGGGCATCGTCAGAAATTACAATAAATTTTGCCCAGTGCTTACCGTCCGACTTATTATAAAAACTTTCAATTACAAAACCGTCCGCATCTTGCAGCTTGTCTAAATTAACTTCGTCTACATGATGCACGTATAAAGGTTTGCCCTGAAAAGTTTTATCCATCTTTTTGATGGTCGATTCATTTAAAAATATTTTGTATGATTCTTTTCCCGGCTCATCATATTGAGCCACGCCGGGGCAAAAATGCAAACCGTAGAATATCTGTGCGGGCTGAGATGAGGCGTTTTTAATTTTCATTGGAATAACTGATAGTGTATCATATTTTAAAATTTTACAAGTGGTCTAGCTACGCATCTGCACTCATAGTCCATTCCAGGATTCTTTCTCTCCCCTTTTTTATTAATTATCGGGGGACTATCCCACCTAAAAATTTTCCCGTCGTTTAATCCATGGTAGTAACGGACATTGCCGAGAACGTGCTTGTCAGGGCTAGCGTCTTTGGGATTCCTAACGCACTGCCATCTATACTCATCGCTACCCGATTCACGGTACCTAGTTTCTTTAAAAGTGCTCATAAGAATTGAGGTCTCTTGCCGTGCAAGGAACTTTGCTTTGCGTTGACTTACCCCATAGCTTTTTTGAATCTCCTTAGCTATGCCTTCGTATCGATCACCGTTAAAAACCCTTTTTTCGATGTTTTTTCTCAGCTCAACGGTCTGCTTTTTAGTGAAATTTTTTATATATAGCTGCGTGGTATTCGTATACTCTTCGGCAATCTTAAGCCGTCCCTTATCGCTTAGCTGCGCCTGAACGGTCATTGATTTAAGCGTTTCGTTTATATTTTTTTGAGTTTTAAATAGTGCTTTGTCGAAAAAAGAGGTCATTCTCAACTTTTCGATAAGCTTATCGGGGATGACTTTTTCAATTTTCCGTAATATTTTTTCCAATACTTGTTCAAACGCAGAACTACTCATTGAGATTGCATTTCTTAGCTCTACAGGTAAAGAACCGAGCGGGATACGAAACGACAATTGCTTTCGATCCCACTCGGCACCGAGCTTTCTCAACTCTTTACTTATAATGGAATTGAATCGGCCTCTGAATTGTCCCTTATTAAAGGTAACGCGTCCACAACGGATTGCCTCCGCTAAATAGTCACTAGAATTCTTAAGAGTTTTTTTAGGTAAACTAAGCTCGACTATAAGCGGCAAATAAATCTCATCCCTAAAATATTCTGAGATGATTTTCTCTAATTCATCGTAATCGCTTGGGCGCTCTGGGATAGGTTTTATTTCTCGTGTTCGCATGGCTTCGTATATTCATCTAATGATATCCATTGCTCGCTAACGTGGGAATGGTCCCCAAGGCCGTCGTCAATGTATAAGCCTAAACCGAATCTTGTTTCGAATATTTTTAACGGGTATAAATTCCCGCCCTCGGCAGGAAAAATGCCTTCCATACCCGCTGTAAAGATGCACGTATCAGGAGGAAGGAGACTTAGTTGGTTAATTAAATCAACTACCCTCATCTATTCTTACCCTTGGCAACGTGCTTTTGAGGCGCCTCTTGAACTTCTTTTGATTCACGCAAAGGCACAATTATTTCACCTTCTTTGCCGGTTTCTTTGCCGTGCTCTTTGCCGTGTCCTCTGTCGTTTCCTTCGATTTCGTAAATCTTAAGTTTGGCCGCTAGTTCGAAGTCACTAATTCCAAGACTACTTGCACATTTTGAACGATCTCCGTCGTAAAATCTAATTGCATATTTAATTATTTCTTTTTCAATTTCTCTTAAAGTTACGCCAATAGTCCATTTCATTTTATTTCCCCTTTTAAACAAAGCTCGGCCATTCTTGCAGCTGCTAACCATCTCTTTTTGAATTCAGGAGCGCAGTCCTTCCAAGTGTAAATATACTTAGATTTTACGCCACCTTCATTTTCATCATGAAACGCCCTGAATAATCTTATCGCAATTTTTTCCTGCTCACTCATCATACGTCTGCGTCTTTCGGTTTGGGAGATTCACTTTTTGAAAGTGGGATCTCTTTAGTATCCGGCTCATTCGCGCCTATATCGCTTCCGATTTCATTTATATCAGTATTAAGCGTTTCAATAGAACTGTCTAGCTGAATAGGTAGCAAGCTTGCCTTGTTGCAGGCGTCTTTGAATTCTTTAACCGAAATTAGTCCTGCCGTGAATGCCTGAAAGGTTCTACCGAATTGAGATGTCTTTACATTTTCTTCTTGTTCAGCGGATAGCACGCGCAACGGTTTGAATTCTATTTTTATGTCTTCAGGAATAAATCCAAACATTTGTTGGCATCTAAGCTGAACCATTTGCAATATATCGAATTTAGATTTTTGCCTAACCTGCGACTCAACCATTGAGTTATAGTTCTCAATGTCATCTTGACCGCTAGAAAAGCCCGCAGCACTAATGCCAAATACTTTAGTAAGAGGCATTCTTAAATCAGAGGCAATCTGCATTCTGATACTCGTCATAGTTTCAGAGATCCCGGCGAAGGATAATTCTTTTTGGATGAAATCATCCTCACTATCTAAAACAATTGCATGCTGATAGTTTTTTTGCTGATTAGCTAATTGAATGCGCTCATGAATTTTTCGTGCGCCCGCTTGACCGCCCATCAACGTATTAACTAAATTTTTCAGCTTATAAGTATCGACCTTGAATTCGTCCAAGACTTCAAAAACTAAATTATTAGTTTTAAGATATTGATTGATTGAATTGATCATGACTTCTACAACGGAAGTACCCCAACCGCGAAGGCGTGGGCGAATGAAACTTGGCGCTTCAATGCCTACCATTTTCATTACCCTTGATTTGTGTACCTTCGTTCCGTAGTAGGAATAAAATTCATATGTTTCTTGCTGTACTTCCGCGTTGTAGCCTTGGGTATTTTGAGCGTCCCAAAATAGTTCCCACAGATCGACCGATCTAAATTCAAGCGGCGTTTTTTCATTTATAGCGGTTATGTCTAGTGGAGTTTCCGAATCCTGATCCGTCATTATCAGAACGCCTGCCCCGCCAAATAATCTATTCCATTTTAGGGCTTGCGAGCATTTTGTAAGGTCCGCCTCACGCTCCATTTTATTTTTTAGTTCTTCAATTTCTTCTGGATCTAATTCCTTTGTAACAATGTCAATGCCGCCCCTAAAACCGTCATCTACGGGGACATCGACTACGGTCTGAATCAAACCGTGTTCAACGTAACTCTCCGATAAGAGCTGCCGCATGTTGGAAACTAGGTACCACCTGTTATTTATCCAAAGTGTTGACGTTTGATTTAGTGATGTGCCAACAGATCCATTACTTCCGAGCGGGTTAAAACCGAATAACGCTTCAGATAGAGTATTCGAAACAAATTCTTTTGAATTTTCTACTGCGGGTTTTTTTCTTGTAGATTTTACAGGTATTTTTTTCTTCATAGTTTGGTTTATATTACATTTTATTTTTTATAAGACATCAAAAATACTTACCGATCCGCATAATTCGTTAAAGCTGCCCGATAATGCATCAACTTGATCATCATGTCCGCCTTCTGGAAAATTTTCAATTTCGTTAAAAAAAGAATCATTCCATATGCACCTTAAAACTTTTACATTTCCGACTTCGCACTGCGCCGAAACGGGCCGCGCCCTAGTTTCTTTGTCTTTAGTTGGAACTTTTACCCTGATATCATATCCGGCAAGCAATCTAACATAATTTTCAGCGTCAGCTTTTCCGCTGCTACCCGGATCTTGTTCTATCCCAATCGTAGTTGAATAACTGTCAAAGCTAGCCGTATTTTTTACCATTCTTTCAACTTCCAAGGGCGAGCCCTGCATGCGTCTAATGTCGCCAACTACATACGTACCATCGGTCATTTTATAAAGTAGTAGTCCTACTGTCCAATCCGGATCGGGGTTAGCATCACTTCTCTGCGTTGCCGCCCTATCCCAATATCTAATTTTAGAAAGGACATTTGCGGGAAGCGCGTCAATTACTTGAAACCATTCTCTCTTAAAATACATTCCGGACGACGGCCTAACATTCCAATTACCCTCTAATAGTCTCATTCTATCAACGCGAGAAAGCGCCATTAGATTCGATAGGTAGGCGGGGTCTTTTTCCATTAGAATTTTATTATCGTGAACTGAAGAGGGAATGAAGGTCAATGATTTAGGTTTTTGAATCTCGCCGTATTTATCTATTAATTCTTGCCTGCTATCGGCCCATATTAACTCGTCATTATTTCTGATGAACCATCTCAATATTCCGGACCTACTTTTAATAGGGAAACCGTCTTGATCTATCCACCAATCTATTAATTTTCTAACCCAACTATCGGAGTCAGGATTACACGTGGCCCTAATGTATCCCGGTACCCCGGACAAAGAGCGGTTACGAGAAATCATATACCAGAATTGTTTTTCGGTGAAATGCGTTAATTCATCAAAACCGATAAATGGTATTTGCGAGCCCTGCCAATCGTAAACGGTTTTTTCATTTTCTAAATGGGCAAACTTCATTCTCATTCCGCTTGGGAATTCCCACTCTAAATATGCCTCTCTTGGATGCCCTTTTATTTGAGAATATAAATTAAGGGATTCGTCCCACAAGCCGCCTTCATTTCTGACTTGAACGCTATTTCTTCTAAAAATTACCCCGCCAAACTTTGCGTTGCGATAATGTCTAAGAGGCTCAAGAAGTAATGCGTAAGATTTGCCGCCGCCTGCAGCTCCACCGTAAAAAGCTATGTCACTTCTAGATTCAAGGAAATCAGTTTGGGGCCCCGATTGTGCTTTGATTTCTATTTTTAGCATTATTAATTAGCTATCATTTTTTATTTGTTTACCATTGTCCGGGATTATCACAACAACCTGAGTACTAGTCGACTCTCCGCTATGCTCAACTTTTTCCGTGGCGCTCCAATTCTTAGGATGCCTTCGAGATAAACGCCATGCACTAGCAGACCAATCTCTCGGAGAACCGGGTTTTAATACTATTGGATTCCCTTTTTCATTGAAAACTAGTCCACCTGTTTTGTCGCGCATGTATTCGACCTCGTTTCCCATGGCGCATTTATCAATATTGTGTAAATCACGGACAACGGCTTCCTCTTGTGCTTTTTCCACCGCGTGTCGCAGCGTGGCATAAATAGGTTTATAGTGAAAATGATCTTCATGAGAGTAAGTCATCCAATTATAAAAAGTTTTTTTAGTTATTCCCGCTATGGCTACGGCAGTTTCAATATATGATCCGAGACGTAAAGTATTTACGATTGAATCAATAACATCTTGGTTACATTTAGTAACTTGCATCCCTTTTTTAACTTTTTTGAATGACGGCATAAATCCATAATAGCATTTGCGGTAGCTATCCCCTATATTTGTCTTATGAAAATTAAAGATCTAAATCCAAATCCAAGAAACCCTAGAAAAATAACAGAAGAAAAATTAATGTCACTAAAAGCCTCGCTTTTAAAATACGGCGACTTATCGGGCTTTGTATTTAACCGAACGACTAAAAGGCTAATCGGCGGCCATCAGCGATCTAAAGTATTGCCCGGAGATGCAGAAATAAAAATAGATAGGTCATTTAATATTACGCCCTGTAAAACGGTGGCAGAAGGTCACGTACTAATAGAAGGTGAAAGATTTAAATACCGCGAAGTTGAAGCTGATGAGCTATGGGAAACAGAAGCTCTTATTGCTGCAAATAAACACGGAGGAGAATGGGATAACCTAAGTAATTTTATAAAAAGTGTCCCAGAATTAAATTTAGAGTTAATAGGTTTCAATCTCCCGGAGATTGCGGCTTTGAATATAACTATAGATCCTGATTTTATAGATGAACCAGCACCAAGATCTGATCCAAAAGAAAAAGACTCTCAACTAATAAAATGTCCAAACTGCGGAGTGCTAGTAAATGCCTAGTGTTAATTACGGCATTCCATACATGGGATCTAAAGGTTATGTAGCCCACAAAATATGCAGCATTTTTCCGAAGGCGGATAATTTCTACGACCTATTCGGTGGTGGATTTTCAATCACTCACTTCATGCTTTTACATAGAGGAAATAACTACAAGCATTTTCATTTTAACGAGATCAAAGCTGGGAATATTGAATTAATAAAAGCCGCCATAGATGGTAAGTATAATTACAATGTTTTTAAGCCTTCGTTCATTACAAAAGAAGAGTTTTTAAGAGATAAAGATACCTGTCCGTACACGAGAATTATTTGGAGTTTTGGGAATAATCAGAAGGACTATTTATTCGGGAAAAATATAGAGTCTTATAAGGAGTCTATGCATAACGCTGTCGTTTTTAATATTTTTGACGACGTCTCTATACAAGCATTGGGAATACCTACTTTCCCAAAAAACTACTCAATAAAAGCAAGACGATTATTCATGAGACAAACCGTTGATAAAAAATCTGGCCGCGTGCTTCAGCTGATGCATTTGCAGCAACTTATTCAATTGGAGAGGTTGCAGCAATTGCAGAATTTGCAGAATTTGGAGCAGTTAAATTTTTCGGCTTTGAGTTACGAGAAAGTAAAAATAAAACCTAACTCGGTAATTTATTGTGATCCGCCCTACAGAGGTGCGACAGGATATTTAAATGTTTTTGATCACGATAAGTTTTGGGAGTGGGTGATGGATCAAAAAGATCCTGTTTACGTTTCAGAATATATAGCGCCTAAAACTGCTCACGTAATTATGGCTATAAATAAAAAAGCGAATTTAGCGGCTACCGGACACACCGATAGTGTGGAAAAAATGTTTGCAAATGATGCGGGTAAAAAGGCGATGAATGGCTAATTACGGCATTCCATACATGGGATCTAAAGGTTCCATAGCCCACGAAATATGCAGCATTTTCCCGAAGGCGGATAATTTCTATGATTTATTCGGTGGTGGATTTTCAATCACTCATTTCATGCTTTTACATAGAAGAAATAACTACAAGCATTTTCATTTTAACGAGCTACAATCTGGGAATATTGAGTTAATAAAAGCCGCAATTGACGGTAAGTATAATTACAATGTTTTTAAGCCTAATTTTATTACGAGACAAGAGTTTTTCAGAGACAGGGATAATTGTGCATACACTAAACTTATTTGGAGTTTTGGGAATTGTCAGAGGACATATATCTTTGGGAAGCACATAGAATCCTATAAACATTCTCTGCATAACGCTGTCGTTTTTAATATTTTTGACGAAGTATCTATACAAGCATTAGGAATATCTACTTTCCCAAAAAACTCCTCAATAAAAGCGAGACGATTCTTCATGAGACAAGCCGTTAGGAAAAAAGTAGGGGAGGTACGGCAATTGGAGGGCTTGCAGAGCTTGCAGCAATTAGAGAGGTTGCAGAGGTTGCAGAATTTGGAGAATTTGGAGAATTTGGAGAATTTGCAGAATTTGGAGCAGTTAAATTTTTCGGCTTTGAGTTACGAGAAAGTAAAAATAAAACCTAACTCGGTAATTTATTGTGATCCGCCATATAAAGGAACTGCTAAGTACCTCAGTGATTTTGATCACGATAAGTTTTGGGAGTGGGTGATGGATCAAAAAGATCCTGTTTTTGTTTCAGAATATGCAGCGCCTAAAACTGCACACGTAATTATAGCTATCAATAAACAAGCAAGGTTAGCGGGTACCGGACCCACCGATAGCGTAGAAAAAATGTTTGCAAATGATGCGGGTAAAAAGGCGATTTTAAGCCCCTCCACAATCAATTCAAAGGGCTAACCCTGCAGGCTCAAAAACTCTAAATAAACGGCTAGTTACGGCGCAGATTTGACTTATGAGGCACGTTTAAGCAGCGTGTTATTTCCCTTGACTTATGTAATACACCGTGTTATAGTGTAATACAGGTAGACGAAACTAACAAAAGGAAAAAAACAAATGAAAAAAATAATTGTACTTGTCGTGTTAATTGCATCTTTAACTAGCACTAATTTGTATGCTGACGAGGTAAAAAACTATTTTCAAATCTCGCCTAGTACAGATATTGAGAGGAGAATTTCTGCGATTGAATCAAACCAATTAAAAAACGAAGAGGGACGTACAAGCGCCCCTTTGGCGTGGTTTTTTATCGGCATCGTAGCCGGTGGAGCTGCGGGATATTTTGGCGCAAAGGGTGGATGGATCAAATGAAAACCACAATAAATATTCGTTTGGACGAAAAATTAAAAAAAGAACTCCAAGCAGAAACCGAAAAAATGGAAAAGAAAATCGGCATCAAACTAACGCTGTCCGAATACATTCGATTGTTAATTTCAAAGCGCCTAAAAGCGCCGCGTTAACCGTGCCTTCCGGGGAGGGGGAAACCGAATGATTCAACCTTGACTCTCGGGGTCAATTCAAACTAATGCTTCGCGCTGAATACCACGCGTCAACCTTGACTCTCGGGGTCAATTCAAACTAATGCTTCGCGCTGAATACCACGCGTCAACCTTGACTCTCGGGGTCAATTCAAACTAATGCTTCGCGCTGAATACCACGCGTCAACCTTGACTCTCGGGGTCAATTCAAACTAATGCTTCGCGCTGAATACCACGCGTCAACCTTGACTCTCGGGGTCAATTCCTCAAAAATCAATTTTTCGTGCCTAAACTAGGACTAGGACCGGGACTAGGTAGTGGTGTAGCCCTACTTTTACTATAATATAACTATATATATATTATTAATATATTTATTACTCTTAATAAATATATTAATAATATATACACTTAATAATATTTATTAAGGTTTAACGAATTGAAATCATTGAAAAATTTTAAGTGGGTGTGGCACAGATTTTGTATGCACTCTAAAACACTGCCTCACCATGCGGCGAGTCAATTCTGATGTGCTTGATTTTTTTAATTTAAAGCTGAGATTTTAAATTTGCTAAAAACTTCATAACGTGCATAAGCAGCGCGTTAAAAAAATAACCCTTGTCCACGTATCAGATTTCTTCGCGCGCAGATTCTACCGGCCTTAAAACCAGAAAAGCGCCGCGTTAACCGATACCGCACAAACCGCTAAACGGAAAACGGAATTAAATTTTAAATAATTGAATTTTTGCGAGGAACGAAAAACTGCCTGTATCCGTTTCGCATTCTTTCTTTTTCCCAAGACTGTTTTCTTAGGGTTCTACAGGCTATTTTAAAGTCTCTGCTTGATGGTAAGTCTATTCCTATCTCCGCGCATACCTCACCTGAGGTCTTCCATTGTCCAAGGGGCGAAGTCCAGTCAAATGTCAGCAATATTTTCTCGGCGACGTGATCGGCCTCTTCAAAATTTAAATTGTGCGCATCGAGTTGTTCTTTTTCTTCCAAGGTCAAAACCCATTTTTCCCCCGCGTGGTATAGACTAAGAACTTCCGCCCATAGTTGCTGCATGTTTATATTATGGGCATAGTCAATGCTAAGACATTCGATAGTCCAAAACCGTCTATTGCCAGTAGGATCACGTAAAAAATCTTTGTCGTTTACCGAGCCGTAAAAAACTGTGCGTCTCGGGTACCTAGATTCCAAAGCAGAAAATGGACGACGAATCACGTCCTCGCTTTTAGTTGCGAATGCTTTTAATTGCGAAATTTCCGCCTTTTTAAACGTCGCATCAATCTCGCCTAATTCCACAATCCAATTGCAAATAGCTTGGTAAACGCTATCTTTGTCGTCGGGGCGCAGAAATAAACCGTCTTTAATTACTTTTAAATGCGGGGGTACCAAACGCTTAAACCACGCGGTTTTCCCGCCGTATTGCGCGCCCTGAAATACTAGTATTCCGTGGGCTGAAACGCCATCGTGTTCATATGCCGCCGCTATAGCTGAAATGAGCCAACGTTTCATGAGAATTTCTTTCAACGGATCATCCGTAGATTTAACCGTGTCGAATAATTCCCGAAGCCGTGAATGCCCGTCCCATGGCTCGGATTCAATCCATGTCGCGACGGGATTATAAAGATTTGAATCACAAATGGCCGTAAGATAAGTTTTTAAATTTCCTATGGGAATTCGCACGCGCTCGCACCAATCGATAACATGTGCGAGAGATGCATTAGCTTCATTGTCCATTGAGAAAACAAGATTAGGGATTAGAATTTCTTCTTTTTTCTTTATAACGTTGTAGCGAACGATGATTTTAATTCTTCGGAGTAGTTCGGTTACATTATCGAGCGTGCCGTGACGCTTAAATGATTTAATATCCTCATCAGGGTATGGGTGATGAATTACGTACTGCCTGTCGAATGTCTCTACTAACTCGTTTGGAGAAATTGACTCAATTTGTTTTTGAACTCCTTCGGGTCCATCTTGCTTAAACAAATCATAAAAATCAGTTGGTCTTTTCTCAAGGTCTCTAAACGACGGTACAACAAATTTACCTCCGCAAACTTGAGCCGCCTCTTCTGCTTTTTCTCTTCCTGTATTTTTTTCGCTGAACTGGTCATTGTCGCCACAAATCACGATCCTTTTATTCGGGTATTTTACAGATATTAATTTCGCGACATGAGGGAGGTTTCCTGAATTAAAACAGCATAAGACTGATTCTTCCATCGCGATATGAATAGAAACGGAAGTTGAAAATCCTTCCGCGAGATATATAACATCTTTGACGGTTCCAATCTGATGATACAGTCCCACTCTTTCCCCACCGTACAAACCTTTTTTTTCTGCGCCTTGACCGTATACGGTTTCCAAATTCTTAATATTCCCATCACAATCACGCATAGGGATGACAATATTAAAACCATCAATTCTAGATCCGTAGAGTTCATTGAAACCTTTTCTTTCTAGGTATTCATTTCTTCCAAAGTTATCGGTTAATAAATTCCACTTATCGTTAGCTTTAATTGCCGCTGCGCTTTGTAGCTCTTGTTTTTCTAAGAGGTTTTTTCTTTTAGCTTTTCTAATTTGTTCTTCGGCTCTTTGTTTGTCTTGTTTATCAAGTTTGACATTTGACTGAGCTTTAAAACTTTCTCCGCTGCGGTGAGAACCATAGAGGAAAATAAACCAATCAACTCCAACGTTATTAGTGTTTCTAAAGCCAGTATACCACCCGCTATTTTTAGAATCTTTTTCATCAATTTTAAATCTATGTATTTTTTCGTCTGGGATAAGTGGGAGAGACGGGTTAATACCGTCGTTCATCATTTGGTTTATTATCGATCCTAAATCAATCATTTTCCTATCCTTCGATGTGCAAGGTTGATGTTTTTTTTAAAAAAATGTCCGAGTCCAAGCATCACCGAGGAAGAGCGCGCGCCGCTCATGTCACGGACACAGGGCAGTTTTAACTATTTGAATAGCATCGTCAAGATTTCTTATTTCCTCTGCGATACCGCCCATGCCGCGAATCATTTTTTGAAATGTTATTTGATCTTTCGACAACTTAGATTTGCCGGTTTTTATTTCTAACTCTAAGCGTCTACCTGATTTTAAAATTCCCGTTAAATCGAATGAGCCGGGCAATCCGACACGAATAATTCGGTTCGAGTATAGATCACGAAAAACGCCGTTGATTTGTTTCCATAACCGAACCCCAGTCATGGAACCAATTTTTAAATGAATCTCATTCACTAATTGTTGATGCTCTTCAGTAGATCCCATACTCTGATTCAATTTTGCTGTATTCGTATTCGTATTCGTCCCACCAATCAATGACGCGAATCAAAAAAATAAATCCAATTAAAATTAAAATTAATTTAAAAAAAATTAATTTCAATCGCTTTCGCTCCTGCTCCAACTCCAAATCCCGCTCCAACTCCAACTTAAGTTACGGCTACCGCTCCGACTCCATCCGCCGCTGCCGCTACCGCTACCGCTCAAGCCCCCTCTCCAGCTCCAACTTCCGCCCCAACTCCTGCCACCGCTACGGCACCCGCTATTGATCCACAACCCGCGCCTGCTCCAACTCCAAATCCCGCCCCTGTTTCCGCTTTTGATTCGGCACCAACTAGGTTTTCGATTTTGTGTTATTTGCATTTGCTCACGCTACCGATCCCGCTCCTACTCCAAATCCAACTCCCGCCACCGCTACAGCTCCAACTCCAAATCCCGCTACTGCTCCCGCTCCCGCTCCCGCTACTGCTCACGCTCCCGCTCCAACTCCTTCTCCACTTCGGTTTTCGATATTGTGTTATTTGCATTTGCTTACGCTACCGCTCCAACTACTGCTCCCGCACCCGCTCCCGCTCCAACTCAAACTCCAATCTAAGCTATCGCCCAAACCCCAACTCACGCTTAAGCTAGCCCCCCAGATACAGCCCCCGCTTCGGCTACCGCTCCTGATTCGGCTCCCGCTCCCGCTACCGCTCACGCTTCGGCGCCCGCTCCATTTCGGTTTTCGATATTGAATTATTTGCACCCGAAACTCTCAATCGCCGAAAGTCTCACATACCAAAATTTGCAATTTAATTTCTGCTCATCTTTATATGATTTCAGAGTCCATTCGCCGGTCTCATAAACAATCGCTGGATCTTCAAGTTTTACACACGTTTTATCGACGCCTATTAATTTTCCTGTATAAAAATAATTAGCGCACATCAGCGTCACCTGTTGTCCTAATAAACTTGTTAGACCTTGTTTTTCTTCACTCGTTACTATCATTTGCATTTGTTTTTTTCCTTTTCGTTATTTAAATCGATATCTTTTTATTTCCTGTGCTTATACGCAAGTGACAAAAGTTTATGAATCTCGCTGGCGCACGCACATGCCGCGTGAACAGTTTTAGGATTAATATTATCCTTCACTACACTTTTGCTTAATTCGAATAAGTGCTCTGCCAAGTTTATCGAGATAGGTGTTAGCGTCTTTCTCTCCTTTTCTAACAAGGGAGAGTTCTCGTTTAAGTCCATGGAGCGGGTTTTTTCTGACACTTGATTCATAACATTTCCTCAATTTCTTGATTCTGTTTTTCTTATACCAGCGTCTATGCAAACCATTCAGGGAAGCCCGTTTCATTATAGCCTCCCACTTCAATGGGTTTTTGGAGCGCCACGCGTTCACTCTCATAGTTTGATATTTGGGGTCTACCTCTTTTTTCCTGAGTGCCCATTCTCTCCACTGTCGCCTCCTCGATTCCCTGTACGCCGGGTTCTCTTGTCTCTGCGCCGCCGCGTATTTTCTCTTGTATATTCTTTTGTATTTTTTTGAGCCTTTGGCTAATCCGAGACTCGCTAACTCCGAAGCAATCGCCAACCTCTTTGTTTTTGAAACCCCATACATATATTAAAAAGAAAATTACTCTTTCTTCTCCCTGTAAGACTTCAACAGCTCGTTTAAAATCATACCCATTGATTCTAGCCTCCTCGCTTGATCCCGTAGAAGAAAGTTGTATTTCTTCCTCGTATTCGTCGTCCAATCGATTGAGCAATGGATCACGGCAGACGCCTCCAACAGTTCGTCCATAAATACCTCGAATAGCCTCGATAACTCTTTGCCTTGCGGTTTGTTTCCAGTGTGGGTTTTTGAGGCCTCCCAAATAAGCCTCCTGAGCGATATCTTCACAGTCTCTCTGAAATCCAAGCCCTCTAGCAATGCTTCGATATCGGCGCAGCAATTTTTCATGATCTTGCATCCTTTTTGTTATTTAAAATTTCATTCGCTCCCGCTCCGACTCCAACTTCGCATTCCGCCACCGCTCCAACTCACGCTCCAACTTCTTCTTCCGCTCCCGCTCCAGCTACTGCTCCCGCTCCGACTCCAACTCCAACTCCAACTCCCGCTCGTGCTCCAACTCCAACTCCCGCTCCTGCTCTTCCTACCGGCCTGCGGTTTTCGATTTTGTGTTATTTGCATTTGCTCACGCTACCGATCCCGCTCCTACTCCAAATCCAACTCCCGCCACCGCTACCGCTCCAACTCCAAATCCCGCTACTGCTCACGCTCCCGCTCCCGCTCCCGCTCACGCTCACGCTCCCGCTCCAACTCCTTCTCCACTTCGGTTTTCGATATTGTGTTATTTGCATTTGCTCCTGCTCCAACTCCTGCCACCGCTACCGCTCCAACTCCCGCTCACGCTACGGCTCCCGCTCCCGCTCACGCTACGGCTCCCGCTCCTGTTCCACTTCGGTTTTCGATTTTGTGTTATTTTCATTTTGGATTTGTGACCTTCCAAAACTTTGTACTCGGCTTTCTGTATTGTTCTAAATCTAACCCACTCAGTACTTCTATTTTAGAATAATCAACATTCCCAATTCTGCTCTCGTGAGTAATTTTAATTCCAGCGCACAACAATCTAACGTAACCGCTTTTTCTGGCGTGCTCTAATAAGGTTTCCTTAAGGTGATCCCTCTCAATTTCCATCGCCTCTATTTGTTTGCACAATCTTTTATAGGCGGAGGATTCGAGAGACAAGCCTGTCAACGGCACAAAATCTTTATCGGATAGTTTAGGCGGCACCCGTTTTAAAACATTCTCATTCCAGAAAATATTCTCCAAATTAAAAAGATTTATTTGATATTCTGGATCGGGCATTACCTTGATGTGCGCGAGTTTTTTAGGATCTAAAATTTTATCGTGTCTGCCATCGTACGGATACGAAAGGTAATGACACACAACCGCATTGGTAGCCATCAAACAGTGTTGTAACTGCGCTACATATTTATCAGGAACAAAACCCATTTTTGTACCCTCCCAATCTGCCTTGCCTGAAAATTTAATCTCAATGATTTCGGTTTTACACTCCGAATAACCGTCTAAAGATGCTCCTAGCCATGGGAAATCCTCTCTGACTACCATAGCGGGTTGATATGATTTGCCCGTTAGCATCTCGAATAGCGCACGGATTCTAGGTTCTAAGTCTATACCGACTTGCATAGCGTAATTTGTTTCGCTGATTGTAGGCTCTGCTAAAATTTTTTCCTCGTATAGTTGTAATATAGTTTTATACGGGCTGTTACCCATTATTATAGGAGCTTCCGAACCGCCGATCCTATTGTGCCGTTTTTTTAAAAATTCTAAATTATCTGACATTGTCCCCACCTCGCCCGATTTCGAATAAAATATTTCATTTGAAATTAAAGTCAATTAAATATTTGACATATTCTCGAATCAAAATTAAAAGCTGTTTCATGGAAGAAATAAAAATGCTTAAAAAGTGGATGAAACAACCCGGAAACACTGCCGTTAAAATGGCTATGGAATTGGAATACACATCGTCCACTACTATTAATAAATGGATAGAGAGAAATTGCATCCCGGCCCATCAGAGAACCAGGGTTTTAGAGCTGATCACAAGAAAAGGAGCATCACAAAAATGAGTGTATTATTACGTCTGGTTTCTAATGGAAGAATAAAAAAACCGTTTTTTATTACGTTATACGGGCCTCCGGGGGTTGGAAAAAGCTCATTTGCTGCGGGGGCCCCAAAAACTATTTTTTGCGGACCTGAGGAAGGCACCTTTAACATGGATGTTTCTAGGTTTCCGCGCTCTAAAAATTTTGATGAAATAATGAATTGTATTTCTGAATTAAGAAATGAAAAACATGATTTTCAAACTTTAGCTTTGGACACATTAGATGCTATCGAGCCGCTTATTTGGGACACGGTTTGCGGTTTGGATGGATCTGAAACGATTGATGAGGCACAGGGCTCTTATGGAAAAGGGTATGTGATGGCTAATAAATATTGGGCGCGCATGATAGAGGCATTGCACGACTTAAGAGATTATAGCGGTATGAATATTATCGCGCTCGCGCATTCCCAAGTGAAATCATTTAATGATCCATCATTATTACAACCCTATGACAGGTATCAATTAAAATTGAATGAAAAGGCGTCTGCATTGTGGAGAGAGACTTGTGATCTTATGGGATTTGCCGACTTTCAAACTTTTTTAAAAGAAGGCGACACGGAAAAGAAGAACCGAGCACTTGGCGAGGGAAAACGTATTTTGTATACCGAGCGACGCCCTGCATTTGACGCTAAAAATAGATTGGGATTGCCTTCTGAAATCCCGTTATCGTTTCAGGCATTTGAACAAGCCGTTTTGGTTTCGACGCCATTATATAAAGATCCGCTAGCGTTAAAGTCTAAAATCCTAAAACTAAAAGAAATTTTAACCGATGAGAAAATCAAAAAAGCGGTTAGAGAATCTCTCGATAAAGCGGGCGATGAAACAGAAAAACTAATTCCAATTCTAAACAGACTCGAAGAAATAACAAAAGGAGCAACATAACATGTCGTATAAAGAAATTACTCAAGGTGAAAAATTAGCATTACCAGTTGGCGCTAGATTCATTGAATCTAAAGCAGGCACAATGGGTATGGAGGTAGCATTTGAGTTTGAAGAGATTGCTACCGGCGCTCGCGAGCGCCTTAACTGGGTTGGATGGCTATCTGAAAAAGCGATTGAAAATACAATGGCAACATTGGTTGATGTCCTTGGTTTCACGGGCGATGATTCGGTAGATCAGAATGGACATCTCGCCAACCCTAACGCAATCAACATGCTTACTCAGGTAAGGATTACAGTAGAACTCGAAGCTTACGCAGGTAAAACCTATCCTAAAATAAAATGGATTAACCGTGTAGGCGGCAGTTCATTTGCAGAATGTAAACCACAAACTATTAAGTCTAAGTTAGGAGAGGCAAATTTTGCTGCGCACTATTTGGCTCAGAAGCAAAAAAGTGGTATTACGTTGGAAAAAGTTGAACTACCATTTTAAAAAAAGGAAAATATGAAATACTTAATTATGTTTTTAATAGGTGCGGTTTTACATGGTGCCGAAATTCCTAGACAAGAGACCGTAAAAATTAGTAAGCAGACTCAAATTGTTAGTTATGATCCTAAAACAGATAAATTAAATTTAATTAGCCCTTGGTCTTGGGAGGATGCATCTTACGCAATTTTGGAACTGGTTAAACAATGCGAATCTCGGGTTGCATCTATGAATAAAACAGCTCCTGAAATTAAGAGAGAATTAAAAAAATGAAATACTTTTTATTATTAATATTATCCGTTCCATTGTTTGCGGCGCAGGAACCAATGCGGTTTGACACGGTACCTGATGTCCCGTCGTCTGAGTTCACATTTGAAACCGCTCCAATGCGTGGCGAGCCATACTCTTTAGGGCTTGTAAAAAAAGAAAGCGTCAGAGGTTTTATATCCGTTTCCCCCAGTAAAGAATTTTTAGGTAAGGAATTGGTGATACCAAATAAATTTTCTTTAAGTCAATTCGCTGAACTGGCACCTGTAAAAAACCAAGGGAATTGCGGATCATGTGTTTCATTTGCCGTGTCCGCTGCGGTAGAAGATCAATACCGCATATTAGGAAAAATTCTACCCACCCTTTCCAATCAATATCAAATGTCATGCGGAAAAAGGGAATGGATTTGCAACGGGTCTTTTTTTGAAAAAACAGCCAGCGACTATACTTTGTTAAACGGAAATATTACGCAAGATAAATACCCGTACACGGCTAGCAATTCCTCATGCAAAGGCAAAGTATCGGATACTATCGCGCAAATTAAAAACCCACGTGTGATCGACAACTCGCCTAAGTCAATTATCACGGCTCTTCTTACATACCATGCGGTACCCGTTACCGTAGGAGCTGATAATTATTTTTTAAGCTATAAAGGCGGAATTTATAACGCATGCACCAATGCCGGAACAAATCATCAAGTCGAATTAGTTGGGTATGATTTAGAAGGCGCTCAATTTGATGCAAACGGAAAACTTCCGGCAGGTAAGGGAACGTGGCTAATTAAAAATTCGTGGGGCACAAGATACGGTGAGGCAGGTTATATCACTATGAAAATGACCTCATCATCGGGAAGGCTTTGTAATAATATTGCTGAAGAGGCAGGGGTTTTTGACGTTGATTTACCGACTCCTACACCGACTCATACACCGACTCCTACGCCCGCTCCGCCGACTCCAAGTAATTTAGATTGGAAATGGCTAGGCATCGGATTCGCTATATTATTAAGTATTGCAGGATCTCTTTTTGCAATATTTAAAAAATAATCTATCTGTGTGTTGGCTTTATATTTGGGCCAGCACACTCTCTCTTTTAAAAAAAATTAAGCCTCATTGGATAATACTATTTACAGTAGTTTTGTTACCTCTAATCGTTCGGGTTGAACAAGTTGCAGCTCCATTAGATTTAAATGTATGGCCAGTACAAAACGAATTATTTACCTATTGGAAATGCGCACTTCTTTTTACGGTCTCACCAACACTATTTTTTTTTAGTTTTAAAAAAGTAATATTAGCTCCGTATGTCTACATTTTTTTTATTTGCATTTCTGGAATATTAACTAGGCATACAGAAATTGTATGGTATGGGCTCTATAACTACAGAGAAGGAATGCTTACTTTAATTTGTTATATGGCCCTATTCATATCATCGGCGCATTTAATAAATACCGATGAAAAAAGGAAACAACTAGTCTATGCAGTAGCCCTATCTTTTTTACTTGTCGGTTTAGTCGCTATTTTACAGTTTTTAAAAATAGACGTGTTTAATTTGCGTGGAATAAACCGAATCATTAGAAACGGATACGAAGGCCAATTAAAAACCTCTCTAACGCCATCTTTTTCAACGCTAATGAATTCAAATCACTTAGGGTTATATTGCGCAATGATTTTTCCGTTCGTCGCTATTGAGTTTAAAAAATGGTTTATTCCTTTTATATTATTCGTGTCTATGACCTGTTACTCAAGGGGGGCATGGGCTAGTATTTTAATAACTGCATGCTTGGTATTTTACTATTTGTATAATGAAATAGATTCAAAGCATCTTATTATTTTATCGTTTTGTGTTTACGCTATTGCTCCAAAGATTAGCAAAGTAAATTTTGATTTTAATAATAATGATAGGTTTTATTTTTGGGAAAATACCATTCCGCTACTAAGTGTTTTTGGTAATGGCCCGCAAACTTTAATTTATACTTTCCCGAATTGGAATTCATCTAAAAAAGCTGATAATGGAATAAATAAGGATGTGATGATAGACAGACCGCATAATATTTTCTTGCAAGTGTGGCACGATACAGGTTTTTTTTCATTGTTATGTTTTTTATTTTTCCCTATTTATTTTTTACTGAAACAAAAAAAAGATAGGTACTCTATTGCAGTTTCATTTTCAGTTATCGGGTATTTAATAGCCGCATGTTTTACCGATAGTACTGTTTGCGTGGCCCCGCTGTATTGGATAATACTAGGTAGCGGATACGCGAAACTATGAGTGAGAGAGAGTATCAAACTAAAAGTATTGAACTAGTTAGAAACGAATTCTTATCTGGTAAAAAGAAAGTCCTGTTGTGGCTTGCTACCGGATCGGGAAAAACGCATGTATTCTGCAAGATGATCAAAGATACTGCAGCGAAGGGTAAATATTGCATTATAGTTGTGCGCGGCAGGAAATTAGTCGACCAGGCTTCGCAAAGACTTACGAGAGAAAATGTAGATCATGGTGTACTCATGAATAATCACTGGAACTATAGACCGTCACTACCAGTGCAGGTAATTAGCATTGATACGGCCATTTCAAGAAGGCTAAGGCCAAAGGCCGATTTAATAATAGTCGACGAATGCCATCTTTCGAATAGTAAGCGATACATCGAATTTTTAAAACAGTACGATTGTCACCTAGTTTCGGTTACCGCCTCCCCATACGTTGACGGCGGGTTGCGGCACGTCGCAGAATCCATAGTTCATCCAATAAGTATGTTGCAGTTAATAGAACAAAATTACTTATGCAATTTTAGATATTTCGCCCCCTCTCAACCGGATTTAACAGGAGTTCAGGTATCTAGTTCGACTAAGGACTACGTGAATGATCAACTTGAAACCGCAATGGTAAAAGGATCTTTGACAGGAAAAGTAATTGATAATTGGATAAAAATTGCTAAAGATAGGCCAACACTTTTATTCGCAGTGAATATTCATCACAGTAAAATACTTATACAAAAATTTATAGATGCGGGAATAAGTGCTGAGCATATAGATGCGAATTCAACCGATAGAGAAAGAGAAAATGTTATTAACCGATTACAGATCGGCGAAACAAAAATTGTGTCTAATGTCGGAATATTTTGTACTGGCATTGATATTCCTTGTGTTAGCGCGGTTATCATGGCAAGACCGACAAAAAGCAGAAATTTATTTATTCAACAGGCAGGAAGAGGCACGAGGATATATGAAGGAAAATCAAACTGTATTTTACTTGACCACTCAGGAAACTTACAGAGACACGGATACCCCACCGATGAACCAGAAGTAGACTTAGATGGTAAGATAAAAACTGAATCCACTAAAAGAGAATCTAAAACCTGCAAAGAATGTTTTTGTGTTTATATCGGGGATAAATGCCCGGAGTGTGGCCACAAGGTTACTAAAACAGAGGCTAAAGTATTAACAGAAACTGATGAAAATTTAGTGGAAGTAATACCAAATTATGATCCAGTTAAAAATTATATGCACCTGTTAAACATTGAAAAGAAACGAACTAATAAAAAGCAAGCATGGGTTTATCACAAACTAGTAGACAGATTCGGTTTAGACGTATGCAAAAATCTTTTACCCGATTGGTTTAAAAATAAGTATGGGAAAGATTCGCTGTTTCGTAATTCCCCTTACGAGCAATTTAAAAAAAATGTGATAGAATAATTCTACTATGACAGGCGAATGGCACGAATGGTCAAATCACGTTTTGGCCGACCTAAAAAGGTTAGAGCAATCTAGCAATCAAATTAGCATTCAATTGCAAAAAATAGAAATAGAGATAGCCACACTTAAAGTAAAGTCGGGGATATTTGGAGCTGTGGGCGCGTCAATTCCTGTAGTTGCTATGATTTTATACGACATGATAATTAAAAAATAAGAGGTATATATGCTAGACACATTACTACTTGCCCTGCCCTATGGAATAGGTCCGTGGGCCTATTTGGTAGTGCAGCTCGCTAAGTTGCTGCCGGCGGTAATCACTGCTATTAAATCAGATCCAAACCCTAATAATAAATCAGCTCCAATTGTAGTTGATAAAATTAAAAAGATCATAACCGTAGGGGAACCAACGGAATTGAAAAATATATGATAGTAAAAGATTTAAACCCAAAACTTAGAATACTTACAAAAGAACAAACCGAAAACTTATCTGAGTTATTCCGTAGAATAACTTTACTTGAAGAATTAATTGAAATGGAATTTACCGTTATTTCCGGTTTTAGAACTCCGATGGATCAATTAAGAACTAATCCTAAGAATCCAAAGAGCGCCCATTGCGAAGGAATGGCAGTTGACCTCAAAGATAAAGAAGGGGTTATCTATGATTTTCTCATAAACAACCCCGATATGGTAATTAAGCTTGATTTTTATATTGAGCAAAAAACCTACACTCCGGGTTGGATACATTTACAAACAAGAGCAACCCACAATCGGTTTTTTAAGCCTTAAAACTTCTTATTCTTTTTCGGCGTCTTGCTGCAATGCCAAATGAACCGAAGTAAGAAGTGATTTCACGGCCTCTTTATCGCCCTTTTCTATAACTCCTGAAATCATAGATTTTAATTCTCTTCTTTGTGAAAATGGCAAATTACTCAATATTTTAATTATGGCTTCAATTATAGAAATGAAGTCCGGTATGTGCATTACTATCCAAATTACAATTGTAATCCATGTCATAATTAAACTCCCTGTTTTTTTAAAAGCTCAAACGCAAGGCTTTTTACTGGTAATAAAAATGCAGTGACAAACGCCTCTAAATTTTCTTTTTCTTCTTCTGGAATTTTATCAATTCCGTTAATAGCGGGAACCAAATCAAGTATTACCGCCTGAAGAAGTACCGGCAAATCAGATCCAGGTTGCCATCCGTCAGAAAGTGACTGTTTAATACTAACTACAAATTTTTTCAAACCCAAAGCTAACTCGTAGGCCTCTTTAGATACTTTTTCATTTACTTCAATTAACATGTTTTTCTCCTTTTTTTTTATTGTTAAGCAATAGTACTTAAATTTTACCAAAATGGAATGTAACGATCAGTTCCGTTGATTGTAATTTTAACGTAACCAACGGCATTTCCGGCGGTTCCAGTTGGACCATTTGCAAGAGTCAAAGCGTCCGCGCCCGTTGTGCCCGTGTCGGTATTTAAAATATGCTTTGGGTTTTCTGATGTCGCGCCTAAAGTAATAATCCCACCGTCAGCAATTTTCATTACTACCGTTGAATCATCTGCAAATCTTGCGATGTCTTGGGCTTGGGCATTGTTTGTAACATAGAGCGCAGAAATAATTCCACTAGGCGGGAATACAGTATAATTATTGCTTGGCGCTAATTCAAAAAATCCGCCAATAGCCGTTGATGGTGTTCCGCCCGTTCCCGCCGATCCTTGAGTTCCTATTAGTCGTGGATTGCTACCAACCCCCTCACTAGCAATGCCTACCGCTCCGTAAACATAATTTGCCTTCGAGCCAAGAAATGCCCCTCCTCCGTGCGTGGCACCCGCCGCTGTACTGTTTTCTGCAGAATACCCGCTAGATCTGACGCCCCAATTTCCTCCGCTGCCATCGGCATACCCTACTTGGGTATTCCCGCCCGTATTATTTAGAATAGTCATTCCCACCACATCGGTAGTTATGGTTCCGCTTAGGGTGCTTGAGTACGATCCGGCATCGGATAATGTAACGCTAGAATTTTGTAACGTAGATCCTCCGGTGCCATCAGCGCGAAGTAGTGCGTTATCAGTTGCCCCGGTAGATCCGCTAATGCTACCGCCCGAAACAAAAGTAAGATTGCCTACGCCGTCTGTAGACAGAAACTGTCCATTAGTTCCATCGGTTAACGGATAAATAATGCCCGATACAGTTATTCCAGCAAAACTAGGACTATCGGGAATATTCAAATTCTGATTGAATGGATTGGGAGGATCAACAAAAGTAAGATTATTAGCCCCGTCTGTAGATAGAACTTGTCCATTAGTTCCATCGGCTACCGGATAAATAAGGCCCGCTACAGTTATTCCAGCAAAACTAGGACTATCGGTAGTACTTAAATTCTGATCGAACGGATTGGGAGGATCAACAAAAGTAAGATTATTAGCCCCGTCTGTAGATAGAACTTGCCAAGCAGTTCCATCGGCTACCGGATAAATAAGGCCCGCTACAGTTATTCCAGCAAAACTAGGAGTATCGGTAGTATTCAAATCCTGATTGAATGGATTTCCACCGCCATTTTCCCAAGAATTACCGTCCCACCCGTAAACTAACCCACTATCTTGAGCTACGCGAGCATCCCCCACGCTATTTCCAGAAGAAGGTAACGCGGCAATGTTAGCTACGGAAGGCTTCCATGTAGGAGCACCGCCCATCAGAGAAACATTTCCTAATGCGCACGCAGTAAAAAATAATAGTATAAAAAATGATTTCATTTTAAACTCCATAATTTTTATAAACAAGAAATACGCAATAGCAATCTGCGAATTCTAACTATTCTAAAAATAACAAATCTCTTTGATGCAATTTTTTTAAGCCTATCCTGTAACTCTTCTTTTGATATAATTTTCATAGTTTTATTTACCCCATCCTAATTTTTATAAACAAGAAATACGCAATAGCAATCTGCGAATTCTAACTATTCTAAAAATAACAAATCTCTTTGATGCAATTTTTTTAAGCCTATCCTGTAACTCTTCTTTTGATATAATTTTCATA
>Ga0163152_10001317_pt1 | contig 39611 bp, 42 predicted proteins | sample OliLakLV19MP8IB2_FD_148635 | JGI IMG/M metagenome (GOLD analysis project Ga0163152, IMG submission 148635) | Freshwater microbial mat bacterial communities from Lake Vanda, McMurdo Dry Valleys, Antarctica - Oligotrophic Lake LV.19.MP8.IB-2 | ecosystem: Environmental > Aquatic > Freshwater >...
GGGGAGGAGGGGGAGGAGGGGGAGGTGTCGGTTGGGTTCTGCATTCCCATACATTAGCGGCCCACAATGGTGAATCAATAGGTGAGGGATGTTTTCCTGAGTTTTTTTCGACACCAGGAACACCCTAACAAAACCCGATTGGGGCGCAGAACACTACAAAACACGGTGTTTCGATCATTGTTGCCGTTCTCGTTTCTGGATCAGCCACGGTATATATACCCTAACATATACCTAACGTGTTTCTAGTGATATGCCTACCTCAATACTGCAAAAAGGCGATCAAGTACTACATTTCAGGCGTACAGCCTCCCGGTAGGGTTTTGTTAGGCTAACAAACACCTAACAAAGAATCCCACTATTATATATCCGCCGCGCGCGCCCATATGGCCCCAATATTGGGATCATATAGTTTTTTATGCTTTTCTCCCATTATATATGGGGTGCACAACATGTGCATAACTGGTGCACAACTCTGTTAGGTGTTTGTTAGGCGTTTGTTAGTGTGTATAATATGGGGATAGAATGGGGATAACCCACGGGGATATCTTGGGGATAACTTGGGGATATCTTGGGGACAACTTCCGGTGTATAACATGGGGATATCTTGGGGACAACCTTCGGGGATATCTTGGGGATAACATGGGGATAACCCCCGGTGCACAACATGTGCATAACTGGTGCATAACTCTGTTAGGTGTTTGTTAGTGTGCATAATGGGGGGATAACTCTGTTGGTGTTTGTTAGTGTGCATAATGTGTGCATAACTCTGTTAGGTGTTTGTTAGTGTGCACAACCTGGGGATAATGTGTGCATAACTTTGTTAGGTGGCTACTAGGGTGCTTTTGAATCAGGCCCTTCACTGCCACCTCACTACCGAGAAGACAAAAAACGCCCCGACCTCAAAAAACGCCCCGACCTCAAAAAACGCCCCGACCTCAAAAAAACGCCCCGACCTCAAAAAACTCGGGGTCTTTGGGGTGGCGAAAACCCCGCAAAACCCCCGAATGTTTGGGGCTTGGACTTGCATCCGCTGGAAAAACCGACGTAAGATGCTCAACGATGCTCGAAGATGTCGAAAACGCCGCGGGAAATCGTCTGTTCGAAGACGAGGAGGGCACGTTCGGATTCACCGGATTGCTGTCCTCACGACCCACGAGGCATCAGGATTCCCGCCGCGCCAAGAAACCGGGAAGCCTCATGCGTGCAATGTGGCGGGACGCAGAGCATGAGTCGATTGCAAGGAACGATCCGGCCGTGGTCGCACAAGCCACGGTCCAGACGACCCATCGAATAGTGCGGGAAATGTGCCGATTAGTCGGGTGGATCAGCACAAACGACGGGCTGAGAAGCATCGACCTGACGACGGCCCGCAACATCGCTGCGCCGTCGATGGACATGATGAATACAGACGCGGGAACTGCCTCGATCGTTGTGAAACTGTCGAAGGCGGGTCATCGACTGTCTCCTTTGCCTCGGCGAAACCAGTCGATCGAATCACTCCGCGAATACATGGACCTTTTCGCGTCCGTGGCCTCGTCCCTGGGCGTGATAGAGTCGGTTGATGGCCAGATCGCACTCTCCAGAATCGTGATGATTCCACCTCCCTGGGCGTGCTGGCCCACACCCGGCCAGATCGCCGCGTACGAAGCGGCATTGATCGACGGGGTGGTGGATTCGATAGTGGCCAGAGGCGCGATCCGCACCGAGAAATGGCTGCGGATGCACACGCTGTTCCAGCATCACGAAATTCGGTCGATGGTGGCTATGGCACGCATCGAAAGCGTGGAGAAGACCTCCTCAAGCATCAAGGAGGATCAGGCCGTGATCACGCTTCGGTTGGAGGATCTGGTGATGCGGTGCCGCAAGAGCGGGGATCTCCGCGCAGAATTGCAGGCCGTCAAGGCCCTGGCCATCGTCCGCGGCGTGACGCGAGTCACCCCCGAAGATGAAGAGGCGGATTTCCTCCGCTTGGCTCGGAGAGTTGCTAACATGGCCGCTCTACCAGTCGATGCTATGGAGCACCACCCGCAAGTGCTGCCTCCAGCCGCCCAACTCCCGGAGTTACCGTCTTGAAGACGCCGTTCACCAAACTTCCGCCCGTGCCGCCCGTGCCGCCCGTGCCCGCCGCCGATCTCACGATCGTGTTCCAGTCGGGCAATATGCCGAGTTTCGAGGAGATCGAGGGGCAGATCCAACTCATCGCCGCAGAGTGGGCCGTGACGCTCATGGAGGGGGCGTACGAAGATGTGCACGTCTTCGCCACCACGATCACAAGCAATCTGATGGGCGCGCTTTCCTTCCCCCCGCACGATCGAGAACGTCGGGACGCCGTGATCCGCGAGTGCATCCTCCAGTTTTCCCAGATAGCCGAACTCAACAGGGTTCGATCGTCGAGGGCCAACATGCTCGCCTTTTCGAAGATCATGGAGATCACCACGCTCGCAGCGATCTCGGTCCTCCTCGCGGCGGTGGGTGGGATCACCGCCCTGCCTGTTCCCGCCGTCTCCGCTCTCGGCATCGGGGGCCTCTTCCTCTCCCTCCGTCCGAACACCATCAACCCATGACCCTCCCAGACTCAAACATCCTCAACCCGCTCACGCAGGGAGTTGGCGCCGCACCGCTTTCATGCGCGACGTGGGGCAAGCCCGTGGTGTTTGACCTGACCCAACTCTCGACGAGCCCTATCAACCCGTATGTGGCGTACACCCATGCGAGCAATACGGCACTGATGCCCCTGAAGCTGCCTGCGTTCGGCGGGTTCGTCTACCTGATGCACTGCTGGTTCGGGGTGAACACGACCCAACCGGCGGTTAGGGCATGGGCGAAACTGCCCAACGCCGGATCGGATACCAACCCACAGGGAATCAACGCCACCTACCCCGCCAACTTCCCAGACCTCCAAAGCACAGGCCACTTCGTGGCGATCACAGCCGAAGGCTCGACGGAGACCCGTCTTGTGGTCCCCTCGACCGCCGTGATGATCGGGAGCGTGCCCGGGGTGTGGAATCAGGGACTGCCCCTGCGGCTGCATCGCACCGGCGCGGAGACCCTTTTCGTGACCGTCGCCACCGCCGCGGTCTACACCGCCGGCGGGGGATACCTCCTCGCATGGGTAGGGAGTTGATCAGATGCCAAGCAGCACGCTTCCCCTGGTAGTTGCCGGCAACGTCTTCAAGAGGGCGATGGGGACCTTGGTGAATGATGCGGCGACCCGAATCGTTCGGGGTATTTTCATCATGGACAGCCGCGGCTCCACGAACGGTGCAGGGAACCAGATGCAGGCTTGCATTGTGCATCAGTTGGGCACGATCCACGGGAACATCCCTGAACTGTTCTGTCCCTGCATGTTCGGAGGTGTGGTAGCTGCGCCGATGGTGGGCGGGTGTTGGGCCATAAACGCCGCGTCAGGCAGCAACGTCGATACCGATGTGTCGTCCGTAGGGAGCGTTCGACCGTATTGGGCAGGTACCGGGCCTGATGTAGGTGGCGCGTCAGGGCGTATTCGGCGGGTTCCAGTGGGAAACGGCACTGACGGTACCGCGATCGTATGGGACGGGAGAATGCATAGAAATTCGTTGAACATGAACGCGTTCTCTCTTACCAACCTTTGGAAGGACGGAACGTTGGAGGTGGACGTTCTTTGTCCTACCAACGTATTGAACGAGACATCAGTACGACTTCGCCATTCAAACAAGGCCAACGGCGCTTCTTTCTCGTTCTCCGCAGCCGTTGTCTTGAACGATGTCACGATTGCAGATGCCGCACTGAATTCAGCAGTCTACGACGTTAGGAAACTGACGTTCACAAACCTGACCACAGTTCCGAACGCTTTTTTCGGGGTGGAGCAGGTCAACTCGGTAGGGGCTGCGTTTTCTGGACGAGTCGAAGTTTCAGGACTCAGGATTCGAAACGCAGGAAACGCATACGGCTTGGCGGCAAGCATATGGGGTCGCGGTGGTGCGCGAACAAGCGAGTACCCCAACGATCATGCAGACATGCACGCGTCCATGCGGGCAGCCGGGCCGGTGGATTACGTGGTGCTGGCTTGTGACATCAACGACTGCTTCGGGTCGCTGCATTCCAAGGAGACGTTCAAGGCCAACGTGATTGCAGCAACCGCCCTGGCGAGAGCACAGGCAGGGAATCCCTCTTTGCCGGTGATCTACTGGAGGGTGTCCCCTCACGGCACCAACCTTGACACAAGCTCAGGTCTGGACAGGACTGCGCTGTGGGACAGTTATGGTGATGCCGGTGATGAGATTGCAGCCACAGATCCCTTCTTCGGCATGTTCAACAGCCTCCCTTTCCTGGAGTCTATGGGCTTCAATAGAACCAAGGGGTTTTTTACGGGACTCACGGATGCGGGTACCTGGAATGCCGGAATCACGGTCAGCACCACTCAGTACACCCTGCATCGCGACACTTACTGGACCGCTGAAGTTACAACTGTCGCTGGGGACGAGCCGGGTACGGCCACTGCGGGCGGCAGTAAGTTTCGATGGCTGGGTTTCTGGGTGCCGGGAGATGCCTTTCACCCGACGGACTTGGGCGCACAGATCTGCGCAGAGATGTTCTGCAAGGCCCTAATGGAATGCGGTGGTTTTGCCGAGTCGCCTGCATCCGGCGGTGGGTTGTACTACCTCTGATTGATCATCATCATGGCCCAGCGATACGATTTGCTGATTGACGCAGGCGCAAACTTTGAACGATCGTTCGAGTGGGCTGACGTTCAGGGCGATCCGATCAATCTCACAGGCTTCACCGTCCGAATGCAGATCCGGCAGTACTACACGAGCCAGTCCGCAGCGCTTGACTCCAGCACCGGGGTAGGTGCCGGGTGCGTCACGATCCCGACTCCCTTGAACGGCCGCGTCGAACTGAATCTCTCCCCCGTGATGACGGAATGGCTCAGCACCACCATCGCCAAGGAGTCGCGAGGGGTCTATGACATCGAACTGGTCTCAGTCGCCGGAAAAGTGAGTCGACTCGTGCAGGGAGACGTATCCGTCACCCCTAACGTGACGCGAGTCATGGGAGGCCCATGACGACCGTCGTCACGCTAATCCGTGTGTACGAGCCTCGCACCACGATCACCGTGACGGAGGCAGGCACCCCCGGAGTCAACGGAAGGACCATCCTGAGCGGCTCAGGGGCTCCCAGCATCGCCCTGGGAGTCGATGGGGACTTCTACTGGAGGCTCGACACGAACGCCTTCCACGGCCCCAAGGGCCTGGTATCGCCCGGGCTGTGGCCGACACCCCCCCTTAGTCTGGTTGGCCCCGCAGGCACGCCTGCCTTGGCCGCGGGGGCCCTCCGACAGGTGCAGTTTCACGGGGCGGGGGCCGTCTTCGCCGCAGACCCCGGGCTGACCTACGACTTGTCGACGGACGTCTTGACCGTGCTGGGCTCCGTGGTGACCCCCCTCATCAACGCCACGACGCGAATCACCAGCGGAAACGGCAGCGCGGCGTCTCCGGCTTATTCATTCACCGGCGACCCTGACAACGGGGTGTATCTCAGCGCCACGAACCAAGTGGCGATCTCCACAGGGGGCGCTGATCGCCTTCGGACCGACAGCGCGATCACCGAGTTTCTGTCCGTCCAAGTCGGGGTGCCAGGGGGATCAGCTGCGTCGCCGGGTGTGGCCTTCACAGGTGATCTCAACACCGGGGTCTTCCGCTCGGGCGCCGACGACATGCGTCTTGCCACCAACGGGGCCACGCGCGCGGGCGTCTCGAACTCAGGATTCTCTGTCGCCAACACAGGGGGCACGGGGCACCTCCTCAAGCAGACGACCTCCGGCGGGGTGTTCAGCAGCGGGCAATTAGCCCTTGGAGACATCCCCAACGGGCTCATCACCGCAGCGAAGGGTGCGTCGGAGGTGGAAGGCACACGGATTCCGCATCTTTCGGCTGCGGGGTCGGACGGGAACTTCGCCTCGATCGCGAACGGGATACTGTACGCGGACTCCCTGAACAACCGATTGGCTGTCCGCATCAACGGGACGTGGTTCTACGCTTCTCTGACCCCCTACTAAAGGGGTGGCTTCTGAAGCCCGCTTCGCGTAAACTACAGTCGTTCCCATGACCGACTCTACCCCTTCGCTACAACCTGAGATCCGGACCGTGCTGAGTGTCAGCGGGTTTCACACCAGCGAGTTCTGGATGACTCTGCTGTGCGTGCTCAGCGGCTTGGCGATGGTTTGGCTAGGGCTCGCATACAACGACTCCTCGGTGAGCGCCAGCGGGACTCTGATCGTGGCGACGACGGCCGGCGCCTATTCCATCGGCCGAGGGCTTTCAAAAAGGGGTCCCTAAATGCAAAAGAACAACCGCGTCCTGTTCGTGTTTCTGGTATTTTTTGCGGCCTCCCTGGTAGGGTTGGTCGGGTGTGCCGGATTGAACGGCCAGATGGTCGAAGCGGCGGTGTTGTCACCTGCTCTTGCCCCGGTCCTTGACCGCCACGATGCTTACGTGCGGGCGGACGCGACCCTCAACGAGGTGGAGAAATCCACCTTTCTGACATCGTCGGAATTGACGCGTAGCATTTTGGATGCTGCAACCGCTCCTTGATCTGAGGTACTTTCTCGTGAATCTACACCCCGATTTCTCAGTTCTGGCTGAAGCCACGATCGCCACGGTCGGGGTGGTGTCATCTATCCTCCTGATTCTGTTGGGTTGGCTGCACGTGAGAATCTCGTCTATGGCGGGGGATCAACGCGTAGAGAGCCGGGAGCGGATGGATTGCGTCATGGCTCTGCGGGCCGAAATTTACGGCCACCTTGGGACTTCGCACATGAGCCGACAGGAGGCGGCGGCGCAGTTTCAGAGGGTGGTGGACGGTATGACATCCCTGACCAATCGGATGAGTGATTTTCAGGCCACAGCGCAGGGTGTGATGGACCGATCCGTAGACCACACGAGTCGGATTGCTCGCCTGGAGGGGCGATCAGACAGGGATCGGCCGGTCGATGAACATCGCCATTGAGTCGATCTATCGACGGACCCGCGAGGACATCTTCATGTTCTGCGCGGCTATGAATTTCCGCCCGACATGGCAGCAGGCGAGTCTGTTGACGGCTGTCATGGATGCGACAGCTGGCCGCGGATCGAACTGGATCGCTTGCAAGAGCGGTCAGGGGCCTGGAAAAACCACCGTGGCAGCCATCATCGGCCTCTGGCGCAGTTGGCGGGTCTACGGGGCCATGACCGTGCTGACGGCGCCGACGATGCGGCAGTGCTCGGACGTCTATTTGGCGGAAGTGCGTCGCTTGATGGAAAAGGCAGACCCCGCCCTTCGACGATTCTTCAACGTCACCCAGCGGAAAGTCGAGATCGCGGGGATGCCGGATTGGGGCATCAAAACCGTGACCGCGACGCGGGTCGAAAACGCGCACGGCTACCACCAGGCCAACATGACGATCATCGCTGAGGAGGCATCCGGCATCCCGCGAGATATCATCACACAGTTCAAGGGGACTCTCTCGAACGCAGACTCGATCTTTCTCCAGATCGGCAATCCGAGCGTGCGGGACTGTGCTTTCTATGACTGTTTTCAAGGTCCGGGCTCGCCCCGCTGGCGGCAGTTTACCCTCAACGCTGAGGACACGGCCCGAGACTACCCGCAGATCCTTTCACCCCGCAGAAACGAGGATCTGGCCCGGGAGTTCGGGCGAGACAGCGACGTGTACCGTGTACGAGTACTGGGGGAGTTCCCTAGCCGAGACCCGGACTCCGTCATGTCGGACGAGATGCTTTGGCCGATGACTGATCGGGCGCGGTGTCTGCCGTGCGTGCGAATGAGCAACACGAAGCAGTTCGGGATCGATTTCGCCCGGTTCGGAGGCGACGAAAACGTGTGCTATCGCCGCAGCGGCCGAGCCATCATCGAGTGGGAGAGCCTCTCGAACGCGGAGCCTGTGGAGATAGTGCGTCGAGCCTTCGAGATGCAACGCAAGGCGGGATGGAGAGACAACGACTGCTGGTACGTACCCGACGCATCGGGCATGGGGCAGGGCGTGCTGTCGCATCTCTACGAGGCGCACAAGCAGGTGTTTGAGTGGCACAACGGGGGCAGGTCCCCGATGGCTGACTTCAAAAACAGGATCACGATGGGGTGGTTCCTCATGGCCCGCATGGTGCGGTCTCCGGAGGGCATCTATCTGCCCGATGACACATCGTTGATCCAGCAGTTGTCGAGTCGGAAATATTACACCGACTTGAAGGGAAAGCTCGTACTCGAAGATAAAGACGAATACATGAAGCGAGGGCACGATTCTCCCGATCGTGCGGAAGCCTGTGTCCTCTCGTTCTGCGACATTCTGGCGGCATCGGCTATGGGCGGCAGTGTGCGTCATGCCCAGGCAGGGAGCGCCGCGTGAACTGCCCGAAATGCCGGGGCTTGATGCTGGTGCTGCACACCTACCTCTCGCCCGGAGCCACGATTCGCCGGCGAGTTTGTGAGAAGTGTGGAGTGGTAGGCGTGACGCAGGAGGTCATGATGGTGGTTGACCCTCCTCGCGGCCAAGGGGCGCACGCTATAGCACAACAGCGTCGGAAGACAGACGCGGGGGCTTCACCACGAGAGGGTCCAGCAGAAAAGGGATGACCCATTGAAGGGTGCTGGCCGTGTTGATAGGCAGGCTTTTGGGGTCTTCGATCGACACCATGCACTTAGTCGGGTTCTTCGAGCGGGCCTTCGACAAGCGCTCGGTCTGTGCGTAGAGGTAGAACACCATGCCGGGGGCTTTGAGGGGTGCGAGAGACAAGGCCGTAACCAGGCTCCATGCTTCCGTGGGGATGCGAAGGCCCGCGTCGCGAAGTACCTGCTGGCTCATTGCTCGACAGATGCGGCCCCAAGTGTCCAGAGACTCCCCGGGGCCGACTCGATGTCCTGTGTACACCAGCCCCATGTCTCCGGGGCCTACCCGCCCGCACAAAAGCACTTTCCACGGAACCTGGCTCGAAAACACGAGCCCTGAGTAGGTGTAAGCCTTCTCGGGGGGGTCGATCGGCTCCAGGTCGTTTTGTTCTAGGTCTTTGTTCATGTTCGTAGTCTAGCACCTTTACGGGTCGTTGGTGCGCCACGACAAGCCGTAGGTCCATACTCCCAAGGTGGGCGTGTTTCCCCCGTCTACAGCGCTGCGAGACACGCGGAAAGTGTTCTCAGCGGGCACGTCTCCGTTCACGAACGGGACGGCGACCGGGACGAGGAAGTTAGGGGCGCCGCCGCCGGTCAAGGTGTATGCGAACGCTCCTGCGTCGGGATAGGCTGGAACAAGGACCGGACGCGCCGCCAACAGGTTCGAGAGGGAAAGGTCGTGATCGTTTAATGAACCCATGCCGCCGAACAACACGGAGGTCACAGACAGCGTATCTCCGCACCAGAACTGGTATCGGTTTGTGCCACCGGCAGCACCCGCGCGGAGCCAGATGACCATCAACAGGGGCATACACGCCCACCCCGGCACAGATGCCACAAGGACCGAGCCAACGGTGCCTCCCGGGGGCGTCAAGCCTTCGACGCGGGAAAGCAGCCCGAACCGCTGGCGGCCCTTCTGCTCATCCATGAACGCAGTGATGACGACGTCCCATCCAGCGATTCCGGGGGTGATTGGAGGGGCGTTGACGATTTCGGAGAAAGAGAGAGACTTGATCATGGGTCAGGCGCCTGGGACCATAAAGGTAGGGGTGGATATGTGCCGCGGACGTGCACGGGTAGGGAGGGATTGCGTGCCGTCGGAGTGGTACACGCGGAACTCCCAGATGTTGTAGGGGTTGCTTTCTATGCCGTCACTCAGGCCGGAGTTCGTACCGTCTGTTACCCTCATTGCGGCAGTGTACACCCACCGGTGGACGCCACGGATCGGGTCCAACGTCGAAGCGGCGGTCACGGTGTAGGTGGTCTGCGGTAGGAGCGCTTCGAAAGAGATCTCCGAAAAGGTCGGGTCCCAGCACACCTCGATGATGAAGTTTCCGCCGGCCGCAGCAGGTGCCGCGGGTTGCCCGTAGCCTTGTCCCCCCGCTCCTCCTGTTTTCGCAACAGGAAGCCACTCGAACGCGAGACCCTCGACGGCTCCTTGGATTGGGGTAGTGCTGTAAATCAGGTCTCGTCGACAAGGACCGACCGACCCACGGTCGCCCCCATAGGTCAACCACGCCAATGGAGGCGTGCGGGTCGCTTGCGATTCCATCTGGATCGGATCAGGAATCACCGCTCCGGGTGGCAGGGTGCCGATATTGTTCACCGGAACGCTCTTGGCAAACCGTACGCCAGCCGTTTCAGTCAACGGTGAGACTAGAATGGTCATCTTGTTGAACGGGATCAGATACGCCTCTTCATTGACGGGATGCACACTCATCGGGTCGTCGACCATCGACCGCAGCCGCGAGTGCCCCGTGCCGGCACGACCCCGCAGGACGCCCTTGGCCTGCCAGTGAAACCCCGAGATCTGGACAAACTCTCGCACGAACAGGAGCTCGCCCCCCAGCACCATGATCTGCGAGCCGGACAGCCAAGAAGCAGGCGTCGCGGAGAGATTCAAGGGCACCACGAACTCGTCTCCGTTCTCGTCGACGGTGATCTCAGGCCCATCTTCAAACCAGTAGATGTAATCCCGGTTCAACGGTGTAGGCGGCCAGGGGTGCAACAGGAGCCCCCCTGTGCTTGGGGCGCTCTGTGTGCCTTCGACCGAGTATGTCAGGCCGTCGGCGCTCAGCAGTGCCCCCGCGTTGAAGATCGAGGGGTTGTCGCGGATGCGGAAGATGGCCACCGCTCCAGTGCCGTTAGCGAGAAGGAACGGGATTTCGTACACGTTGAAGCGGATGTCGGGCTCCAGATCGCCTTCGGGAGCGATCACGGGCAGAGACGGGTCTGCGAAGGGCACGATGTCCTGGTTGAAAGGATCTCGCAGGAGGTCGAGTTCCACTTCGGGTCCGTCGAACGATGGCTTGACCCCCAACAGACGCACGGCGCCCACACCCGGAAGGGTGAACATCTGCCCCGGGGTGGCTTCTCGCAGGTTGCGAGCCCCGCGAACCGTGACTCGTGTCGGTTCGTCCAGATCTTCCACCTGTCGCCGAGCCACTACTGCGCTGGCCACTGTGCGACTGGTGATCGTGGTCAGGGTGATCTGCTTGGTCCGGCGGTTGTTGCGGATGGATGAGACCGCGTCATCATCCACGTCGATGGTCGCAAACTTGTACTTTTGCAGGGCGTCCGGGTGCCGGTAGATCAGCTGTGTACCGAAACCTGCGGATGTCTGCAACTTCTCCACCTCTGCGAAAGGAGGCAGGAGCACGTCGTTGTCCAAGGTGGGCGGGGTGGCCAATGCCTTGCGAACCGGGAGAAAGGACAGCACTCCGCCCACTACGGGGAGCATCAGACCTGCGTCCTGCATGACATCCGACACCACTCGATCGACGCTGTCTCCGTCGTTGACCAGGATGTTCATGCCGAGACCTTCGGAGGCGCAGATGGCGCTGACGTTGCTTAGGGCCGCGAAGTCGATCTGGGATGCGGGCACGCCTCCCCCGTGCGGGAAGGGGGCCGTGAGCACCTGCCAGACCACTGACGCAGGGTTGACGCCACCAGCGATCTGCTGCGGGCTGAAGGGACCAACCGTCATGTTTCCGGGCACCGAGACGACGTACTCGATGATGGGCCAGTTCGATCCCCCGATGCGGAACTTGTCCCAGACGACGTAACACAAGCGGGGCATCCTGGTTGCGATGCCGATCACCGACAACGTGCGAGGGTCGACTACTTGATCGTCTTCCCCCCAATAGATGCGAAGCGTGCCGTAACCCTCCAACGAGATGGAGCACCCGCTCGGGGCCAGGCGGCTGTTGATGTTCTGCGAGTTCGGGATCAGCACTCCAGATACGTAGATCCCCCTGATTCTGGCTGCGGGACCGACGCAAAGAGCATGGAACGCCGCTTCGTAACTGACGTTCGTCTTGACCTTCGAGGGGGCGAGGAATCCGAAACCCTTGCCACCCTCTGCTTCCTCTTCCTCCACGACGACGGTGCGATCGCCGACCCACAGGATCACAGGCCCCACCAGACGATCACCGATCACCAAAGGTACGAAGGACCCGCGAGTTGAGGATGTCGAGGGCTTGTCAGTCGAGAGGGGCTGCGAGTCTTTTTCCCGGAACAGGAGGCGGGCCAGCAGTGCCGCCCCCACAGCCACGATCAAGAGTGTGGTGACTTCGGCTCTCAGGAATTCCGGGGCCGGGTTGATGAAGGTGAGAAAGTGCATGGGTGGTAAGTCGCCAGATGGTGCGGATGCCGACATTCTGACACCAACTCAGTGCCGTGGACAATACCTTCCCGCGTCCCGGGAGTCCGCAGCCGTTTGCTGCGTGCCAGAGTTCGTTGGGTCGGCACCCTCCGATGAGGATATGGCTTTCCACCCTGCCGATGTTGACCGTGACAACATCCCCGAAGAGTACCGGCTCCGTGTCCGGTGCCAGGACCGTGTGCGGGAAGGAATCCAGGAACCAGCGAATCACTCCTTTGCACCCTTGCGGTTGGTGCTGCGCGATGTGCTGTGGGAGCAAGGGGGGGAGGTCTTCAAACAAGGGACGCTGATGCAGCCAGTTTAGCGTGACGGCGACGAATCCCACACAATCGACGCCTTGTTTGCTCCGCCCTCCGTCGCGGTAAGGGACGCCTCGCCATGATTCAAGATATTCTTCGTATTCGTGTACTTGCATTTTTCAAGCCCCGCCGGTCGGGCTGTCTTCGATGATGGGGTTGTACTGGGGCATGGCTCGCCCTATCCCCATGAAGTTGGCCGCTTGTCCTCGGGCGGTACAGGCTTCGATGGTTTTGGTGCATCCGGTCCCGACGGTGACCGCTTTTCCGGACCAGGTGTAGTCGACGATCTGCGGGGCGGGCTTCGCCAGCGTCAGCGTCTTCGAGATGATGTCATGGCTGCGAACCATGATGCGGAGTCCCTCGAACTCCACGAAGCCGCGGGTGTACCTCGCGACGTTGGCGATGGGGTCATTGTTTGGGAGTGTGGTGAAGACCAGAGATGTCCCACTGACGCTGGTTACCGTGGCGAGTGTCGTGACGACAGGCGCTCCGCACGGCGCCGATCCGTAGATCCATGAACACCGATCGGTAGCCTTCAAACCCAGCGACACGTCCTTGAATCCGCGACGGGGGGTGTTCACATCCGCCCGCACCAGCCGCGTACGGCCGCGGTAGTTGGAACGAGTCTTCCCGATGGTGCCTACGAAGGCCACCCGTGGGGTGGCGGAGAGGTCGTTCTGGTCGGCTTCGAGCAGACGGACCGTGACCTCGGCGTGGGTCTGAGTGAGCATCTTCCAGATCGGATCGATGTCCGATCGCACCGTTACGCCGACCGCCGAATCTTCGATCCCTCCGTCCTGTTGGGAGTAGTCGACCTCCAATTCAGGGAGGGAAGAGTACAGCAAGCCGTCCACGATCTGCGCGGAAGGGGATCGGCAGAATCTACGCACCTCCGTCCACCATGAGAACTCCACGCACAGCAGATAGCCGAAGGATGCAGAAGAGAGATCAATCGGGGGCATGAGCGGTCCAGTGCTGGAAAGGGCATTCCTCGGTACTGTCTTGGATCTTGATGGGCAGCAGACATCCGCAGCCACCGAGGACCTCTTCACATACCCCGAAGCTGTAGCATCCGGAGGGGCATTCTTCGCAGATTCGCCGGCGATCCTTCTGAATGTGCGGAGGGCAAACACTGATCCCGAGAGCGTTCTTCGTCCATCCGATCGCGCCAGAGATCAACTTCTTCACGCTTGTACCGCAACCGGCGCAAGGCTCTTTTTCACCCACAGGCGGTTGCCCTGCGGCACCGCGGAACGGAGTCGGGGGGTCTTCCAAGGCGGCTGTTCTCTTCTCGAAGTCGATCACCGCCGAACCGTGTTCGGTAACGACCCTCACAACGGCGTTAGGGAAGGTTTGTGTTTGGGTCCGCATGGTTCATTCACAAACAGGACCGATTGGGGTGATTTCGAGCAACAGTACCCGGACGTAAGAACAGGTCGCATTGATGCCGTAGATGTCGCACAACAGTTCTCGGCGGAAGGAGTTACAGGTAGCCGTCTCGATGGATGCAGGCAGATCGGCACTGCAAAGGCTGGAACTGGTGCAGGTGAGAAGACCCCCACCATCATCGATGATTGGAAGGCAGGTCAGACCCCCGACATTAGACCCCCACATGGTCGTGGCCGTATCCAGTTCGGCCCATATTGTTCCTGTATCGTTCTGCCAGCGGGCCACCCCTGAGACGCAGGAGTGAAAAGGCAGCAGCACCACGCAATCCTCCCACAGCACGCAGGCACCGTTACAGTCTGCGTCCGGGTGGTTTTGCCCGCGGTAGGTGGATGACTGCACGCGGAGGAGATCCTCGGGACAGACCACACAACCCGGAGAGGCTCCGCAGAGGGGCTGGCATGTCAGGTAGTTGCTGTTCGGCGTCCAAACCGTACCGCCTCCGGGGCCGGTGAGGGTGTCGAGCGTCGTGTCTGCGGCCATCTCCCGCAGGAGTTCCACCACTGGCCAGGAAGAGCGGGAGTATCTGTCCGAGACCCATTCCTCTTCCAGCTCGTCGGAGTCCAATCGCACCAGGTGCGCCGAGGACACGAGGTAGTCGGATGCTGTGAAGCTCGGGAGCGGTGGATTGATGTCCAACAAGTGTTCGCCGGCGGCTTCGACGGAGAAGGTGATTTCGTGGATCGAGGTAAGGGATGTGCTGATCCGGAAAACCGACAGGTGCCCGATCGTCTCCCAATCACGCTCCGAGGTCGGCGCGGCGAAGTGCAACGTGTTTCCACCATCGATCGACAGCAGGCGAAGTCCAGCGCTGGGGTTGGCGATCCAGAACGGGCGAAGCCGACCACGTAACCCGTCGAAGAACTTCGTGAGTGCGAACGACTCGGTGCGCGTGCGGCCTTGAAAGGGGAGTGTGAAGGTGTTGCCCGGGCGGTTGCCGAACAGCTGCACGACGCTGGTGATGCCCACTTGCGAGCGTTCACCCAGACGGAAAGCACCAGCCCCCACGTCGACCCATTGCAGATCGAAGGGCAGGATCGGGTGACCGTCGAAGATCGTGGCGGTAAAGACCCCCGAGGCGACAGTCGCCGCCAACGCCGAAGGCCCCACTGTTTCCGTGAGGACCAATTGCCCCGCGTTCACGATGTCTGTGACGACATCGGCGGAGAGATTCAGTTCTAGCTGGCACTCCAGGACCGGGAAAGCCAGAGATCCCTGGTGGTAGATCGAAGACAGAGGCGCGTCCAGCACGATCGAGGACGGAAGCACTGTCAAAATACGTCGAAATTCGAACTGGTCGGTGATCCCGCTGGCCGAAGGCAGCATCGAGACAAACCACCCCCCGGGCAGGAATCGCCGATTGGTGAAGTCCCCGGAGTAAGTGTTCGGGCCGATCAAGCCTGTCAGCACGGTCTGGTCGCAGTAGAGCGGCACCGGGGTTCGAGCGCGGGCGAACCGCAGGAGGATCGAGCGGAGGCGGTGCGTGGCGTCGGCCTGGTACGCGCCAAGAGAGAAAGACAGCGACCGCCCGGGAGAATCGACCAACGCGAAGCGGTGTTCGGCGGAGGACCAGGAGCCCTCGATCACCGTGCGGTAGCGGCTTTGCAACGTAACCGGCCCGCTCCAATTCGGGGAAAAGAGGGCGACAGGCTCCCAGAGATCCGAGGAGCCGGGTGTGGCGTTGGCCAGCACCATGTTGGAGCCGATGGTGGTCATCCGCGGCCCCCGGCCATGTAGCTCGTTCGATTGGCGCGAAGGAATTCCAGCATCGCACTCTTGCCCCCGTTGAGGAGTTGCTGCATGGAGTTTTCGTCAGCAATCACGAAGGCAGGGACCGGCCCGGAGTTCGTGGAGACGCCGGAGGAAGCCGTCAGGGGCGTTGGGACCGAGGGGACGATCAGACCGCCTTCGGCATAGCCGCGGACGCCCCGTGAGGCCGTGGCGGCTGTGGCGTTGCCTCCGGGGGACAAAGCCCGGAGAGAGAGCGGGTCCAACATGCCGCGGTTGATGGCGGACATGAACTCCGCCCCGTACTTTCGGACAGCCTGGGCGCGGATCATGTACTCGCCCGGCGCCGCCCAGATCGGCACGGTATCGGTCGGGTGCAGGTTGGTCGGCCGCATCGAGGAGAGAGCGCGACTGGTGGTGCGGATGGGTCCACCGGTGGCCCGCCCATTCGCCCGGGCAAAGGGTGTGGTTCGGGCACGACTCTTCGAGGTTTCCGGGATCAGGCCGCCACCCGCAAAACCGAACCCGAAACCCCCCGTGAGGCCGCCTCCTTGACCGCCCGCGAAGCCTAGACCCAGCAACGCCTTGGCGAGGGCCAGCTTCACCAGCATGTTAATTATCTGCCTGGAGAAATAGTTGAGGAAACCCCTCAGCCTCTCACGGAAGGATACGTCCTGAGAGGGGTCGAAGGCGTCCATGATCGTGTCGGTGAACAGATCTGCCACGGCTGAGAGCTGCTGAGTCACCAGAGCCCGGATGGACGCAAACAGGTCTGTGGCTTCGTCGAGGAAATCCCGGATGCCTTGGATCGAGCCGAACACCACGGGCTCCTCAAGCGCACGGCGAGATTCTTCGGCATCCTGCCGGATCATCGCCATTTTCGCCTGCTCCACAGCAGCCGCAGCCGCGTTCTCCTCGTACATGAGGCTGCGGAGATCCGTCAGGTCGTTGACGGTGCGTTGCGATGCTTCGAGCTGCCGCGACAAGGCAGACTCTGCCTCGCTCCCCGCGACGGCGTCGCGACGGGCATCGGACAAACTGTCGAGATTGCTCTGCTGAGCAGCGATCTGTTGATCGAGGGCGGCCAATTGCCGCTCCCGCAGTTCAGATCTCAACTGGACCTCGGCCTCCACAGTGACCAACTGCGCCTCCGCGATGATCAGACGCTTGGCTGCGTTCCCGATCGTGTTTCGCTCCAGGATCCGAGCCTCCGCTTCGATCAGGGAGATACGGGATTCGCGGCTGGTGATCTCGGATTCGGCAGCAGCCGCTCGGGCCGTGGCGGACAGCCGCAGGGCCGTTACCTCATTCACCGATCGTTCGAGGAAGAGCTTGTTCTCTGCGAGTTGCTCCAGCCGTTCCTCCTGTATGACCATCAATCCGAGGAGGCGGAGTTCACTCAGCGCCAAGGTCTGGACAGCGCGACGTTGTTCGGTCGTCAACTTTGCCGACTCGAAAGCCAAGTCCGTGATCTTCCGCTGTTCTTCGACTTGCTTTGAGATCACTTCCAAGGAATCGCGGAGTGTATCCAGACGCAAGGACCCCGCCTCCGTCGCCTCGGTGTCGCCGGTGCGTCGTGCCTCCCGCAGTCGCACTTCCGCCACCGCCACATCTTGGGCGGCTTCGGCCCGATCAGACTCCAAAACCACCAGGCGGCGGAGGTTTGCCTGGCTCTCGATGACCAAGTCCCTGTCTTCGGTGCGGAACCCGTTGATGCGCGACTGCACCACAGCCAGCGTCTCCGCTGCGGTGGTCTGCTGTGCGATCACCGTCGCAACCTCCCGATCCAGTGCGAGAGTGTCCATGCGGAGACGGTTCTCGCCTTGAGCCGTGCGGCGTCGCAGATCCAAGGACGCTCCCTGCAATCCGATGATGGACTCTGCGTCTGACAGCTCGTTTGTGGCAGATCGGAGTTCATCAACGAGGTTTTGGACCAATTCTCCGTTGCGGTCGAGGCCATTTCCGATGTCGGCCACGATGGCGCGGGTTGCGTCGAAAGCCTCGGTCAAGGACTGTGCGTCAACCAGATTGTCTTTCAGATCAGGGAGATCGGGGAAAAGGTCGGGGAACAGATCCTTTGTGTAATCTGCGATTTTATCGAAGGCGGCGATTCCCCATTGCTTGAGTGTTTCGACGAAGGGCTTCTCGTTCTTGTCGTCCAAGATGGCGAGCACGACGGAGCGTTCCAGCTCTTCGTCTGCGAGTTTCTGTTGGGCGGCAAAGTAGTCCTCCAGGTCCTTCAATTGCTGGTCCCAATCCGCGTTCAAACCGGCGGAAGAGGCAGCGCCTGCTGCTCGGAGTTGTCGCACGACGGCCAGCGTGGCCGCGGCCGCGTTGGAGTATTCCGCAGCGAAAGCCAACACCGTTTCGGAGCCTGCCAGAAGCAGATCCAGCAGTCCGTTGACAGCGGCTCGGGCGCCGTTTGTGACGTTCGTGTATATAAGAGAAAGATGCTTTGCGAGGAAATTGGTGGTGGTTTGAAACGCATTCTTCACCGAGGCGAAAAGGATCTTCCCGAAAGACTTGAACTTCAATTCCACCCCTGATGCCTCGTCGAACATTTCCTTCAGGTAGATGATGCCCCCTGCAAGTGCCGCTCCGATGATCGCCACAGCGACTAGAATCCCAACAGGGATAAGTGCCAAAAGGGCAACGCTCGCCTTGATCCCCACCAACAGCAGTTGCACGACTGCGAGCAGACGGACCAATGATCCGACCATCAACACAACGGCGCCTACGGCCAAGCGGACGGCCCCGAAGGCTGCGTGGATTGCCAAAACCAAAGCCAGCCCTCTGCCGAGCACCCCTACGGCGGTAATCAGAGAGGAAGTGTCGAACGGATCGTCCTTGTTCTTGGAGAAGGCGTCGACGATTCTTCGGGTGATCACGCCGACGTCCCGCAACCCTCGGACGAGGCCGGCGATGAACGCCGAAGCCAATTTGGTGACGACGACGAAGACCGCGCCGAGGGTCTTTGTGGCCCCCACAAGATCCTCGGTCGTCAGAGACTCCGCCACCTTCCGCGAGGCCAGCAGCGCGTCGCGAAGGGCGTCTGCGAATGCTCGAACGATCGACACCGCCTGCGGACTCGGGGACAGTAGCGTGGTGATCGGGTCCTGCCGGATCAGGAAGGAGAACAGATCCCTCAACACGTTCTTGACTTCGTTGAAGAATTCGGATGCGCCGCTGGCCGTCAACTGCCGGAATGCGTCGATCAGGTTCGTGAAAAGTGCGTTGTATGTGTTGAGTGCGAGCTCGCCCGTCTCGTTGAACGCGGCGAATCGCTCTTGCAGGAACTCCAGCAGCGCGCCTTGTTGCTTGGCGTTACGGATGTCCTCGTTCGTGATTCCGAGAGCCACCGCAATACGGGTGTTACGGGGCTGGATGGTGCCGGACAGGATCGACCGGATCTCTTCCGCGAGCTGGTTCTGCTGGAGCCCGATCGACTGAGCAGCCCTGGAGATCGAGAGAGTAAATTCCCGCACCGAGTCGACACTCAGGCCCGCTGACAGACCCGGCGCCAGTGCGGTTTGGAACGTCGTGACCAGGTTCTCGAAGGTGGCGGAGGTTTCAAGGGCGTCACGACGGAGGAGAGCCATCTGTCTGCGGGCCTCCCCCTGCGCCAGCGTCAACCGCTGCTGTGCAGTGACCGACGCTCCCGTGGCGTCACGCACATCGCCGACGGCCGTGAACAGCGACGCGATACCAAGTTGAGCCTGTTCGATCTGTGCGTTGAACAGGACGAGGTCCTTGACGATCGTCCGGAAGCCTTGCAACACCAGGCGGGCCGCAGTGAACGCGGCCAGAATACCGAACAATCTCCGGAACGTGAACGTCGCCCGATTCGCCGATTCGCTGGCGGACCCGAGGGCGCCCTGCAACAGACGCAGATCTTGGATCTGTGTTTTGGGCGAGGGCACGATCGGGGCCACCCGAGGAATCCGACCTCGTGAATCAAGGCCCCCTTGCCCCAGCGAGGACGCGACCGCTGCCTGCTGCGCGGCGCGGGTCTTCCGCCGCAATGCTTCCGTCTCTGCGTTGATTCGCAGGAGTTCTGTGTTGGACGACAACCGCGTGGTGTCCGCCAGACGTCGCCGGGCCGCGATCAACTGTTCCTGTTCGCGAGTGAGACCGCCTAGTTTTCGCGTCTCCTGTTCCGTGAGAGTCACGCCGCGGCGCTGGGCTTCGGCCATATCTCGCTGAGCGTTGGCCCTGTTGTTCAACACCCGAGTCACACGCTTCGATGACGCCTCCAACTGCTGTTCGGCGGCGGCTGTGCGCCGTGCGTTGGCAAGCCGATCAGCGACGGCGATCTGCCCCTTCCGATCCGCCACCTCCAACTTCTGCGCCTCGCGGACGTACTGCCTGAGAGCTTCGGTCTGGGCGTCGAAAGCGGCCTTGGTTCTGAGGGAAGCAGACGCCGTGCCTTGTGCGGCCTTGTTCACCGACCCCATCGCCGCGACCGTCTGCTTTACCCCCGCCTGTAGCCCGGCGGCAGTCCGCTGGAGCGATTGCATCGCATCGTCCGCAGCCCGGACATCCGCGATGAACTTGGCTGTGGCTGCCGAGAAGTGATCCTCGACGATGATGGGGTATTGCAGGCCGCCGCGGTCAATGGTCATAGGGTGCCTTGAAATACCTTCGGGTCAGAAGCTTGAACCCATCTGTCTGATGAAGTCGTCTCCATCAGGCCCGTCCGAGGAGGATCGACCCCCAATACCGTGTCGGGTGTGTTTCTCGAACTGGCGGTCTAGATCCTTCAAAGACTTGTCGCTTCCGCGAGCCGCCACCACACCCAAGGTGAGGTTGTGTCTCATCTCGTCAGCGAAGAGGCGGATGCAGGAGCCGTGTATCGAGGTGAATTGTCTCAGATCCATAGAGAGAATGGTCTCGAAGGATTGGTTTGTGTGTCTCACCACGAACACTATCTGGTCCTGCCACGTCAGCCATCGATCCTCTGTGTTTCCGGAGTCGGGGTGTTGGTGTCGGCGGCCACTACCTTTCCGATCCGCGCGGCCACCGTCCCGCGGATCTTTTCCGTCAAAGGGCCGAGTACCCCCTGGTTTGCCAAGGCTACTCCGATCAGCATGGAGCTGAGCAAGGGCAGAGGCAGTTGACTCAGGAACTCGCTGGCCGGTGGCCAGTTGCTCCGCTCCGAAGGGTCGAAGATGTCGTGCAGCGATTCCTGAATGATCTTCCCGATGACGGTAGAACTCTCGGGGGATGTGATTGCCGAGATCAGCTTCTGAATCGCCGTATCCTGCTGCTCCGATCGCAGCCGCGCAAGGGAGGGATCGATTCCTTGAATGGTCGCCTGCTGGTTGACCTTATTCGTATCCTTGTCAGGGACCGAAACGTGTTGCGTGGTGACGTCTTGATCGTTCTTGGAGAACAGGACAGTGACAGCCTTCGCCAGAGGCTCTGCGATGGCTCTCAACTCGAATGCGAGGCCGACCGAGATTGGCCAGAAACGCAGGGGCTTGTCGTTGATCTGGTGAACGATGAACGATGGGGAGAACGCAAGAATCTGCGACTCCCAAGGATTTGTGGTGCGCATGGTGTCCTATGGCAGGGCGGGGAAGTGAACGACCCCGCGATGATATCGCGGGGTCGTCCCTGCATCCACCCTGCCGAGCGGAGAAACCTAGGAGGAAGATTAGTTCGCCAGCGATCGGATGGTCAGTGTGGGGCTGTCCGGGAATCCCAGAGTGTTCTTCTCGGCGGCGGCCTCGAAGGTCACCTGTGACCAGTCGTCGCCGATCAGGCTGAGATCGCCCGAGGGCTTGAGAGTGACCTGATGGAAGGTCCACTCCCGAGACTTGTCCGAGTTCGCGGGGTTCTTCTCGATGAACTTGAGGGCGCCCACCACTCCCGAGTTCAGGAGACCGCGGACTTCCTGCACCACCTTGGCTCCGGCGTCCGCCGTCAACACGCACCGCATTGCGACGTTGTTGCTGATGAGGGTCGCTGTCGTCCGGAGGAACACGCGGCCGTTGACGAGATCGAGGGTGTAGTCGGTTCCCTCCACCAGGGTCTGAGTGGTGGAGTCGTTCTTGAACGTCACATTGGCTGTCTCCACGTCATAGGCGCGGGCGCCCGAAGAGTTGACGATGTCGTACCATCGACCCAGGGTCATGTTGGCGCCGAGGACCATCGGGTATTCCACGAAGCCTGCAATGGCTGCGTTCGTGAAGCTGCTGATATTGCCCAGCACACCCATCGCGAGATTCTGGTCATTCATCTCGTCCAGCGAGAAGGTCACCTTCATGCCAACCGAGAGGGTTACAGACTTGTCGAGTTGCCGCAGTCCTGCTCGCGAAGTGAAGTGGTCGAGGGTCTCGGTCTCGGTGGAGATGCTGACCTCCGGTGCGTTGCCGAGGTCTCGCCAGGCCAGAGGCTTGCCGGTGACGGGGTCGTTGGAAGAAAAGTAGAGGATACCCCGCCCGAGGACGTAGTCCTGCGTGTTCGGGAGTCCGGTGGTGTTCTGAGCCACGAAGGGCTCCTTTCTTGAGAGGGTGCGTGCTTGTCAGCGGCCGATGTCGGCCTCAAAAACGTAGGAGATTTCCGAACCCGAACCAGATCCATACTGCGCGGGGTGCTTGTAGGAAACGGAACGGACGCGAAGCAAGACTGTACCTTCGCCGTGGACGGTGAAGCGAGGGGGGTTGTGGGCAATCAACAATTCGAAACCTGAGCTGTCCACCTCGACAACGAAACTCAGCAAAGTCTCGAACACCCACATGCTCTTTTTCATCCGCAGATCTCGACCGTATCGGCGGTCTTCCTCGAACTGCGCGGCGATCTCGTTCGTCACCACACTCTTGGGCCGGACAGCAGGTGCCGTTTCGTGATGGAGGGGTGCCAAACCGCCCGCGCCTTTGCGGTCGCGAATGACGGCGAAGAAGGGACCCTGTCCGACGGCTTCCAGGATGGCGCGTTCGCAGAGGTTCTTCGGAGACGTTTCGTCCGATTGCGTAATTGTCATTCCACACCCCCTGTCGATGGGTTTCGTACGGAGTCCCAAGGACGGAAGACCGGGGCGATGGCGCCGAGAGAGGCGGAGACGATCCCGGATGTGTCCGAATCGTCATCAAGAAGTTGGGAGACCATCTTTTGAATGGCTTGCCACTGTTCATCCAGCATTCGACGGAGTGTCGATTGGCTGGCTTCTCGAACGATGCCTTGTTCGTTCCAGGTCTGACGCAACGTCGACGCGTTGAACTCCACGAACATCGACGGCTGACGGGTCATCAGGAGGAACCGTACCCATGCCACTTCGAGATGGGACGCCCGCAGGCGTCGCAGTCCGTTGGTCGTGCTCGTGGATGGGTCCCATTCCGTGAGTAGGATGGTGGTGATGAGGTCCGGTCCGAGGGCGTCGAACAGGAAAACCCGCACCTCGGAAAGGGCTTGGTCCACAACGGCCGCCCCCTCATCCGTCACGTTCAACAGGCGCAATCGCGCCTTCAACGCATCGAGATCAGGGATGAAGAGGGGGGCGGACACGGTGGAGGAAGGAGGTCAGATCAGTTGGGGAAGTCGGCGGACAGGAACGCCCTCGCCTCGGACTCGGTCTCGAAGGGAGGCACGGATTCGTCGCGTTCGGCAATGCTGGCGTTCAGCTGGTCCAGCGAGTAGTCCCGCAACGTCGCCGGGTCGAAGGCCCAGCGGCTCGCCGTGCCGGGAGGCTTCTGTGGGTTGGCCACCCGAATAGTGTCGGGGTTGCGGGGTGGCACGAGGTCCACTTCGAGATTCACCGGAAGCACATCGACACCGGGGATGACCGACCTACTGAAGTCCTGGTCCGCATCTGCCCGCAGCAGGTATCCCGTGTTGACATACTCCGCGAAGTTCTGGGGGTTGACACCGAGCGAAATAATTTCGTCGCGGGTGTAGGTGCCGCGGTGCGATGTGCGACTGAGCACGCTTCCGTTCATCCCTTCAATGCTGCCTCCAGCCGCGAGGCGGTAGAGGGTGGTCCCGCGGATAATGGGCGAGGGCGTGGGGGAGGAAGTCTTGGGGTGGTTTCGAGACATAGTATCCTAATGCACGGGGGCAGGGTGTGGAACCGCGGGCCGAGGTGGGACCCCGGCCCGCGACGAAAACGACCGACGAATCAACCAGAGACGACCTTCATCGACAGGGTCGCATTCGGGCGTCGCGGCACCGGCAGCGGGCGGGAGTGCGTGAGGTGGACGAGGTAGGAAGGGTCCTTCTCCTTCCACGACTTGCTGAATCGCTCGCCGACGAACAGACCGGTCCCTTCGTTGGCATCGAAATCAGGCACCGCGCCGTAGTACAGCGTCCGCTGAGCCGCGCGGCTGCCAGCGATGAACTCGATGTACTTCGGGCGGATGAGATCCGTCGCGACACCCGAGAGTTCGGCGCTGCGGCTGTACTCCCAGAAGTTGATGCCGGCGATGCGTCCCATGTAGAGCACGCCGTCGTCGCTGTACTGCTCCGTGAGGGTCATGCCGCCGACCGAGACACCCTTGTTGTCCAGCAGCGCCGCGAAGGCCGAATTGGTTTCCAGCAGGCCGACGATGGTCGACGCTGCTTCGCTTCCACAGATCGCATCCGAGATCCCGAGACCTACCGCGTCCGCGATGAGCCGCTTGGCCGTCATGATGTTGGCCTGCGGCTTGGGGTTGGCCTCATTCCAAAACACGGCGACCGTCATGTTGTGCGTATTCAGACGGGGGAACGTGATCTGGTACGTCTCCTCATCCGCCACCGAGTAGTTGATCTGTCCGCGCAGTGCCATCGCGCACAGCCACTCCTCCGCGTTGGTGATCATGTCAGCCATGATCTGCGTATCGCGGGCGATGTGCTGTCGGATCGCCGTGTTCTGCATCCCCGCGCCCGAAGAAAAGATCGGGGTACCCGGCCGACGGGTGAAGGCCAGCACGTTGGGGTGGAACGGCCTCTTGATCCTGATGTTCGGTGCCTGGACGGTGGAGAACGATTCTCCGTGGCCGGCGACCATGATCGCCGCTGCGCCCTTGCGGACGAAAGGGGCAATGCGACGGGTGCCGGAGAACAGCCCGATCTCGATGTCCTCGGTGTGGACCGGCTCGTGATCGGGGAAGAAACGACGCTTGATGAACTGGTTGGGGCTCTTGATTTCGTTGACTGCTGTCGTCAAAGAAGCCCAATTCAGTTCGGTGATGGTAGCCATGATGTGTGTGTCTTTCGGGGTCGGGAGTGCGTGTGTGCGGGTCGCGTTCGACGGGGTTTAGCGGAAGTCCTCCATGCCTTGCACAATCCACTTCGTGGACAGGGTGCTGGCGATGATGGCCGTCTTGAGTTGCGCGAGGGTGCCTCCGACCACTGGAATGTCACCGAGGTGGATCTGTCCTCCGAGGAAGATGATCGCGAGGGTTTCGTCCGATGCGTGCGCGACGGCGCCTCTCAGGCCCATGAAGCCGGAGATGGTGCCGGTGCCGTTGGCGCCACCGGTGGCCCAGACCGTCCACAGGTTTGTGGACGTGTTGTAGGCCATCGCCGTAAGGGGCGCGATCGTGCCGAGGGCGGAGGCGATGGTCTTCGGCTGAGCGGCGCCGTCGGCGATCATGACGCGAAGTCCGCTGCCCACGCCGGGTGCGGTGGAAAAAAGTTCGTTGGCGTTCAGGGCCATAAGGAGGGTCTTTCTGGGTCAGGGGGCGAAAACGGATCAGCGTCCGTTGATGTACCGAGCGAGGCCACGGCCGACACGCGCGGCTTCGAGGTCCCCGGACTTTTGCACGTTGTTGGTGACGTAATCGGGCATCGACTTACGCACGGCACCCTTGCCGGTGTCAGCAGGAACGTCATCGTCCCAATTGAACTCTCCGTCCCCTTCCGTGCCGACGTTCGACGCAGCCGGAGCCTTCTTCAGAGGACGACCGGAGACGTACGCCTTCTCCCCCTCGGACATCTCCCCGTGGGTGGCCTCGAAAGCCTGGAGTCGCTCGCGGTACTCCGCGACGCCTTCGCCTGTGGTGAGGTCCGCATCCTTGGCAATCTCCCAGAGACCCAACGACCTCTGGTGCGACTCCACATCAGAGTCATCGGTCACGTCGCCCTTGAAGATCGGGGCGGGACGGGTGTACTTCTTCCGATCCTCCTTCTTTGTCTCGGAGGGCTTCATCGCCTTGGCGATCTCCTCAGTGACACTCTTGAAGAGGCTGGAGAGTGCGCCTACGAGCTTGTCGTTGGAAACCGCGAGTGCGGCATTCATCTGTTCGAGGGTCACGGTCATGGTCATGTTTTCCTGTTCGTCGTACTGTTTCTCGGTGTCACGGACGGCCTGCCCGCCCATCGAAACACCCTGCCACTCGCCACTCGCATAGCGGTGGCGGAGTTCCTGGTCTACCAACTTGATTACGACGCCCCAGCCGCCGGTTACGTCCACCGGTTGGCCGTCGTAATCCTTCATCATCGAGAACCGGGGGTCCCCGGGTTGAATGATGAACTGTTCGGCGATGTACGCCTCGGACCGCGGCAGAGCAACGTTGCTGTGCCGCACGTCCAGGAGCACGCCCCTTTGGGCGGCGTCGTACATGGCTTCCTTGATCACTTCCTGACCTGCGATGTCTCCATGCGAATCGCGGATCTCCGGGGCGTAGACCACAGCCACCAGTTCTCCGTTTTCGGCAATGCTGGCGTTCTCCTTCACCAGCATTTCGAGTTGCAGCCCGCCGTCATCCTTCAAAATAGTCGCGAAACGATTCGCACCCTTGGGTACGAGAGAAATGAACTGAATCACTGCTCGACGGATTCGGCGACGGGAAGGAAGAGGCATTGCCGGATAGTATGCCCTCGGTTTGCACTGAAAACAAGTCCCATACCGCTGTGGATAGATCTATCAAATGACCCTACCTGTCTCCATGCCTCCGTCTGTCATGCAAGCGGCCATCTCCGTTCTGGAACGGTCCTCGCACTCTCTGCACGGAGATCACCAGCTCGGAAAGTTGATGGCATCCCTGTTTGCGGACGGCGCCAGCGGGCGCAGCGTGCAGACCGGCATCCGTCCGCGACCCTTCGACTTTGTAGCGGCCCGCGGGTACTTCACCAACAACGCGCACCATTCGACCTGCATCCTGTCGAAGGTCGAGACATGCGTCGGGCTCGGCTTCGCCGACGGGGTGGAAGAGGTGCTGGCGAAACCGCCAGCCGGGGGCGAAGGGTTGGTCGCGCCCCAGGTGCGGACGAAAATGAAGGACAGCAAGGCGGACGAATTGCTGAACCCTTTGTGTATGTATACGTTCGCGGACGTGTTGCACGACGTGAACGAAGACTACTTTTCAGTCGGCAACGGGTACCTCGAAGTGGTGCGAGAGTCGTCGTCGGGGAGTATCGTCGGACTGCACTACCTCGACGCGGCCACCGTGGAGATCGAAGTGGTGGACCGGAGGGGGCGGCACTTTTTCAGGATCAAGGACTGCGAGGAGTCCGTGTCGGACACATGTTTCGCCCGCTTCGGGGAGTACGGAGACATCCTGAGCCTGGGCCTGTTGCCGGAAGGCGAAAAGAGCAGCGAGGACCAGCAGACGTATTCGGAGGTAATCCACTTTCGCAAGCCGTCCTCGATGTCCCGGTGGTACGGCTTCCCCGATTGGTTGGCGGCCGTGCCTTCGATGGAGCTCGACGCGATGATCACGCAGCAGCGATTCGACTTCTTCCTGAATCGAGGCGTGCCGGAGTTCATCTTTGCCTTGATCGGCGTCACCATGTCGAAGGATGAATGGGACTCGATTCTGGCGACGTTGCAGAGCCACATCGGGGCTGGGAACGGTCACAAGTCCCTCGCGCTGAAACTCCCCTCTGCGGAGGCCAAGATCCAGGTGGAGCACCTTGCCGCCGAGACAGGGGAGGACACCTTCGGATCTTTGCGAGAGGCGCTGGCATTGACCATCGTCACCGCGCACCGGACCCCGCCGCTCCTCGCGGGTATCCAGATCCCCGGAAAGTTGGCGGCGGCGAACGAACTCCCCAACGCATTGATGGCATATCAAGCACTCGTGATCGCTCCGGCGCAGCGGGTCTTCCAGCAGACACTCGGGGTCACGCTGGGGTCGGAAGAGGCCGGGCTCGGGCTCACCGTGACTGATTTCACCTTCCGCACGATTACGGAGGTGATCAATCCCGCACAGGCGGACACCATCAGCCGCATGAAGGAACCCCTCGCTTCAGGGCGAGACCCGAGCAAGGGTTTGAAGGACTGACAATGTCAGCCCTCATCCACAACCGACTTGCTTCGTGGCCGTTGTTCGAGGCTACGAAAGTGGCCCGTATAGGCATCAGGTACGTGCGTCCACGCATCGCGACGGCGTCGACCCTCGGTCACGGGTCCCAGACGCTGGCGGCGTCTCTGAGCATCCTCACGCAGCAGGTGGGGCTCCGGGTGAGCATGGCCGGGATCTACATCCCCCATTTCTGGGCCGTGTTCGTCCACGATGGCCGGGGACCAATCACGCCCAAAGAGGCGAAAGTGCTCGTGTGGTTCCGCGATCGAGAAGAAGACCCTCGGCTTCAGGGCGGCATCACGCCCGAGAGGGCGTACCGTATTCCCCGCCTGAAGATGACTCCGGAAGAGTTCAAGAGGGCACGGGCAACGGGACAGATCATCGTTGCAAAGAGAAGCGGTCCCGTGGCGGGAAACCCGTTCTTTTCCAACTCACCCGGAGGTGGGATGCACGGATTCGGCCGACAGGTGCGGCCGCTCATCCGGGCCGATTTCGAAGAACTGATCCGGTCCGCCTTAGAAGAGGCCGGAGTCCGGAAGGTGGTCCGCCCGGTTCGCGTCCGATTCGGGTAGTCGCCATGCGGCGGTGCTGGTCATATCCCCATACCGCCAGTCCCAGCGCGTCGCCCAGGTGCTTCCACGCGCTCGCGTGAATTTCGGGGACCCCAGAGACCGTCGACACCTGCGGGACCCTGTACGGGGACTTGCCACCCCTCTTCTCCGAGGACCACCCGAAACGGACGTAAGTCCGTCCTTGGTCCACGTCTTTAGGCACCTGGCCCTTCCATTCCGCAGGCTTGGGGATCAGGACCTTTTCCACGCTGGTGAATGCCGACACGATCGCGGCAGCGGCACCGGTGATCTGCGCCAAACGCAGGATGTCGTCAGGGTCGGCCTTGCTGTTCTTGCGGTGAATCGTTTGTCCCTCGATCACCACCCAGCAAGGAGACTGTTCGTGGCTCTCAGGGTCCAGCAGGTCTACGAGATCCTTCGCGCCCTCGGGGAAGGGGCGGATGCGGATGATCTGACACCGGGAACATCGCAGGGACAGAGACTCACAGCGGATTTCCGCCACCGCGACGGTGTCGCAATCAGGGTCGATCCCGATGAATCGCATGGGTGGGATGGTGGTCAAGTGCGCTCCGGGACACTCACCGACGACCCGCCTTTCGGGACGAGGCGGGCTTCGCCTTGGCCTTTGCCTTGGCCGGAGCCTTGGCCTTGCCCTTGCCCGGAGTCTCAACCGTCGCTGAGGGGAGGGCAAACACCGGTCGCAGCATGATGCCTACCCGACCATCATTCAGGAGACGTCGGGAGAAGCGGAATCCCTCGGGAGGGGGCGTCGGGCAGCGGTGGACCGCGGAGCCCAGGCGGTTGAACAACCTGCGGGGGGTATCCCGTGGGCCGGGGGTCTGCACGATCACCTCACCGACCACGAGCCCCGCCAGTGCTTCGTGCAGATGGACGTACTCGGGCCGGGTCTTGCGTCGATTGGCGAATACGAGCGAGGACTCTTGGGCAATGACTGGCTTCCCCGGAGCCGACGAAGTCGGAGGGGTGGGGGAACAGCGAACAGGCTTCTTGGTCATGTGGCTTTCTGTGGGGGATCCCAGGGCTTGAGGCGGCCGTCGGAGTCGTACGCGGGCTCCGCAGCCTTGTTCCATCGGAGCATAGCAGCGGGTTGGACGCGCTGCAACACGTTCGGGGTGATGTTCTCCATCTCGTCCACCATCATCTTTGACACCATAAACGCATCGTCGTGCAGGTGTTCGAGCGGAACCTCGAACACAATTTCGTCATGCACGAACATCACCGGGAACGTGCGGTCGTACAGAGGGCTGTTCTGCGACGGGTCGTGGGATGCCCGGACCACGGCGATGACGGCCAGCAGTGCCCCCTCCGCCGCGTAGGATTGGAGACCTGCCCCGTTCGCGACTTCGGTGTAGGTGCAGCCGTAGCGGTGCATCCCCATCTTCGTCCGGTAGAAGTGCATCCCCATCGACACTTCCTTGGGTAGTCCCGTCTTCTCGTCGATGATCTCGACCCGCCGCGGGGCGTTCCAAGGGTCGCCGGTCTGTGTGTTGATCCAGTCGAAATACCGAGAGGCTTCGGGGATGGTCTGCTTCCAGATTTCCCGAAGTTCCGTAGCAGTGTCGATGTCGACGGCAAGCCCGAACTGACCCTTCGCGTACTTGCAGAAATTCTTAGGTCCGAGGCCCCCGGGGTACCCCAGGCCGGTGGGCTTGGCCATCGTGCGGTAGTGCCTCCACCACCCCTTCAACTCCGGGTCATTCCCGATCCCCACGAAGGCTTCGTTGATTTCATCGGTGGTCGGGGCTGCCATGCCGGAAAAGCAGGACCGAAAGTCGGGATCGGTGGCGTATGCGATCTGGGCACCGAGATATCCGTGGGTGTCCACGCCGGTGTTGATGCGATCTGCCAGAGCGGAAACCCCGAACAGGTCGATGCACTTCTGCGCCCAGGTCGTGAGTTCCAGTTGCGAGTAGTCGCACGAGACGAAGGCGTATCCGGGGCGAGGCACGAAACACGCCCGAGCCTGGGGGTCGACGTTCTGACAGTTGAACGAGGGGTACAGTTTACCTGCTCGGCAAGAGGTGCGACCGCTGGCCTTGAGCGAGTCGTACCACGTGTAAACGTGCGTGGCGGGGGATCCGTCGATGGGATTCCCGTCGTCATCGAGATTGCACATGCGCGGCAGTTCGGTGGTCTGCATCTTGATCCGCTGCTCTCGGTAGCGGAACTGTTCGATCGCCTCGTCGAGGTGGTAGTGGTCGTCCAGCCACTCTCCGGAGAAACTGATCTGGCCATCGGGGAACTTGTCGGAGGGGTCTGTGCGGCGAACATCGACCTCGTCGAGGTGCAGGTCCTTCAACTCAAGGATGAACTGCCTCATCCTCTGGTGCGACAGCCTCTCGGGCTGACCGCTGGTCATCTTGGGCGTGCCGTCAGGATGTTTGGCCCCGTTCTTGTATTCCCGCGGGGGCTCGGCCGGGATCAGAATCCCCTCGGCAATCAGGCGGCCGAAGTTCGCGGGGTCGAGTTCCTTCCCGAGAATGTCCCGCATCTGGTGATACATCGCAGGATCCACCGCGATGCCCCGCGACGACATGATGAACAATGCAAACTCTGCGGTGACGCGGAAGGATTCGACCTCGTACGGATCGACGCCGCGAGCCTCCATCAGGCCCAGGCGACGAGACTCCTGCTGCTTCCACACCTGAAGGGTGTCCAAGGAATCCTGCAAGGCGTAGTCGGCGGCATCAGGGGGGTAGTCGTCGAACTTCACGCCGGCGAGTTCGGAGAAGTTGGTGCGCCACGACTCAGGGCTGTCCTTCTCCGCGGATCGATCGACTCCGAGATACTTCTTCGCGAGATCCTTCAACGAGTAGTTGATCTTCATGGTCGCGCCGCCCAAGTCGGCCATCTCCAACTGCCCGTGGGTGGCGAGGTTCATGAGCTTCTCCCTCACGCCGGTGTCATGCACACGGCCGCCCAGGAGAGCCTCCCATACCGCCGGAATCAGGTCGGGCCTCCGGCGACACATCACGGCCAGGTCGAAGGCGACGAAGTGCCCCACGATCCGCTGGTCAGCCTCCAAGAGCCAGTCCTCCATATCCCGGAGACAATCGCCGTCTGCGGTCGAAACGCCAATCGTCTCGGAGTTCGGCAGTGCCACTGTGAGGCAGATCGCCACGGGGGCGAGGTTGCCGGCGCCGATTCGCTCCGTCTCGTAATCAAACGAGACAGGGACAGGGGGCAGTGGTGCGGCCTCTCTTGTGGCCGGAGCGAGATTGTTCGTGGTCATGGTTGGGATCTTATCCGAGATCGTACTCGGTGGCAAGGAAGGCTTTGACGAACTCCGCCGCGACTTGCGGCACGATGACTCTAACTGCATGATCGGGAACGTTTCGGCCTTGTCGCGTAGTGCCGCCTCGATGCGTTTCACGGCGATCTCGAAGAATCGCGGCACCTCCTCGACACCGATGAATCGTCGGCCAGTACGCACGCACGCAACGCCAGTCGTGCCGGAACCCATGAACGGGTCGAGGATGCAGTCGGCAGTGTGTCTCCGGATTAGATACTCCATCAACGCCACTGGCTTTTGTGTCGGATGAACGTATGTATTGCCGGACGGTCTCGGAATGCTCACGATGTCCCGATCCCTTCCGCCGACCAGTTCCGAGCGGGCGATCCTCCCAAAGACGATCGCCTCCCACTGCTTGCCGTAACTGGCTTTCAAGTCGCCCGCCCCGCAGTTACCCTTGTCCCAGCAGATGATGTTGACCACGTCGAAACTTGCCCGAATGATCGGCAGCAGCATGTCGAGCCGCTCGGGTGCGCCGAAGCAATAGATGATCCCGGCATCGCTGAGCAGGGGGCGCATGGCTGGCACGGCCTCGATGAGCAGTGATTGTGTCTTCGCAAAGGTATCGTTGAGCAACGGCTGTGTTAGAAGTTCCGCGGTAAGTCTGGTGCTGTGCCTGTAAACCCCAAGACGGTAATCCGTTCTATATCTGTTTCCATACGGCGGGTCTGTCATTACCGCGTCCACGCTGCCCGCAGCGAGCGTCGGGAGCACTGCAAGACAGTCGCCGCAGTACAACGTCACGGTGCCGCAGGGCGAGACGTAGGAGGGAGTCATGGTGTGTCTTTGCGGATCTTCTCAGCTGCTGCCCGCACTGATGCGAGCAGCCTGGGTTCCGTCATGCCGGACCTCTCGTTGATCTCGTCCAAAGCAAGTCTCCACTCTGATCTATCTGTGGGGATGTACTCGGGATGGAACTCGGCAACGACTGCGCGGTAAGCGTCAATTCGGCGAGCCTCGTCGCTTTCGGCGTGGTCGATTGCAGTGGAAACTCGCACGCGGCCATACTTGCTCTGTCGTTGCATTCCCTCCCCTAGGTAGTCGCGATTGTGCGGCGTGCCGCTGAGCCAGGGGTTGCGCATCATCGACTCGTGCGCTGCGTCCAGAATGTCGGCGATGGTCACTGATTCTCCCTGCGGAGACTTTCAGCCGCTGCCCACACTGATGCGACGGTCGCCACGCGATCACCCTCTGGCCGCGAAAGCCAGCGGGTGTGCTGGTCGTAGGTGTTTGCGGGGCAGCGTCGCCCCATCCTGCGAGCGATCTCGGGGTATGTGCAATCCGTCAGTGCGCGGAGCACGCCGACCGTTGTCACCCGTGCGTGCACCACTTTTTTATGCTGGTTCGTGGAGGCCATCATGGCCAGCGTGATGCCCTCGATTTCACTCGCAGCGGCGAACACGAGGCTCGCCGGCAGTCGTTGAGGCGTCGGGGGGTGAGCGGCTTCGGCGACCAGGCGTTCCACTCGTTGCGTCCACGTCTCAGAGGACCCGGTGACGAGCGGTGCGACCGGGCGTGAACGCCACGCATCTTCCAACGTCACACGTCCGAAGTCGTCGCGGGTGCCCCAGAACTCCTTCCGGGCTGTGGCATTAGTCATAGGTCGTCTCCCCTTCGGATCTTCGCTGCTGCTTCCCGCATGGCGGCAGACATGCAAGGTCCAGACATGTAGACCGAGTCGTTCAGCAACTTCAACTCTAAGAACCAGTCCCTGTCTGTCCCGTACGAGCACGGGTCCAACACCTGCACGACTGCTCGGTACGCGCCGTCAAGGACCAACTCTTCATCCGTGTGCCCTATACCGTAGACCGCCCTGTATGCCCGCTCGACCCTTAGATCGCGGCCGGTCCCGGACGCTTGGATCGACCCCGTGGCGCACCAGCACGAAGCAGCGGGGTCTTCCGGCCACACTGCAACCCCTTCTTGGTCACGAGCGGAAGCGTGCTGTATCCATCCCGATTCGATCAGGTCTGCGGCGCTGTCGAGAATGTACGGAATGTCTCTCACGGGTCACACTTCTCCCCCGCCGCCAATGCGGCGGCGCGTGTGGCTGCGTCAATCGATCGCGGAGCAGCGGCGAGCCGGCGATTGTGCTCCTCCAATTGCATTATCTCCACCTGCTCCAGCTGTCGGATCCTCGTCTCAACGCCGCTCAGCTCGTCTCGCAGCGCCTCGGTGAATTGGAGCAGGTCCCGAGAGTCGACCGGGCCGCCGCGGTTGGCGATGCGGTCGATCGCTTCCTGAAATGGTGTCGTCATAGTCATAGTCATGTGGTTTTCTCTTCTTCCTTTGCGATGGATTCCAATGCGGCGGCACGCATGGAGGCGGCCACCCGTGGCCCGGTCATTTCCCTGTGGTCGTTCCGCTCAACAAGAGAACCTCTGCTTCTAGATAGAGCCCCGCCCTTGTCGAGGTCTCGAACGAGGGCCATCCGGGCTGCGCAAAGGATCGCTGATCGGTACTCAATGTCGGTGAATCGATTCGCGGCACGGGAGAGAGCACCCATGGCGCACCAAGACACTGCATCGCACGAGCAAGGACTGACCTCTTTATCTTGCCTACTAGGTCCGTCACGCGCCGAAGCATATTGTGTCCATCCTCGATCGATCAGGTCTGCGGCGTCGTTCAGAATGCGCGCCAGGTCTTCGGCGACGGCCACCTGTGGTGTGGTCATGTACCCTCCTACTGAATCAGGGTGACAGAGAAAGATGCGTACCACACGTGCTTCCCTCCGATGGCCGCTTGGACGCGGACATACAAGCGGCCGCCTGTCGGCGTCTGAAGCACGCCGAAGGGGGGGATTAGCTGCACGGTCGCGGATCCCTCGCCGGTCGACGAGAATCCCGGGGACTGGTTCTCCGCGATGTTCTTCGACGTTTGCCCCCACGCGGCGAGGACGTGCCCCGCGTCGCCGCCGTCGACCGTCCCGCTGCCGTCGAGATCGGCCTCCCCGGCGCCAGGCCCCCACGCGGCGAGGACGAGCCCCGCGTCGTCGCCGTCGACCACGCCATCGGCGTTCAGGTCTGCAGCCGGATCCTCGACCAAAGCGAACAAATACTCGCCCCACTTTTGGAACAGGAGCGGCACGCCCCCGGAGCTCTTCGCGTGCACCACGATCATCCCGCCGACGGTCTGGAAATCGGCCGCCCCGACGGCCACCTTGAGATCGATGATCTCGCCTTCAGGGCCTGTCGCGCCCGCGATGGAACCGAGGATCTTGTTGCCGACACGGACGACTGAGGTTGAGTATGCCATGTGTTCCTTAGCGATGGAGGGGGGTAAAGCCTGTCAAACGAGCCCACCGACTTTCGTCGATGGACCCGGGGGAAGGAGGACATCAACAACAAGTCTTCAGGCACTCCCACACACCGTTGTGGGACCTCCGAAGGTGTGAACTCCGAAAACAGGCGCACACGGTGAGCGGGGCGGTCGGAGCCAGCCCGCAGCACTCGCGGATCCCCGACTCTCGGCACATCCTGCGCCGCTCCGTAAGCGTGGTCGCCACCGGCGGGAACTGGTCTCCGATGTCGTCCGCGATTTCGGCGAAGACCCTCGCACCGTCCATCGACCAGTCACCTGCGACCGTGTCGGTCGTACCGTCTTCGTGAACCGCGGTGAACACCCATCCGTCCTCACCGATGTCTGTCAATGAGAGGGGGGGAAACTGGTCCCCGATGTCGGTACGGGGCGGTGGACCCCCTCTGGCGACAGGCGCCACCGAAAGAACCGAAAGAACCGCAAGAACCGCAAGAACAGCAAGAAGAACCTTGTTACGCATTCCTTGCCTTTCTGTTGGGGGCTTTCGCCCAGGTGTGGGGACCTTACGCCTTCTCTGCATCAAGGCAGAGTTGGTCCAGGCGGCCGCCCGGAAAGAGACGGTTGATCAGCGACTCCCCCTCCGCCCCCAACTTCTGGAGTTCGTTCCGCACGGTGCGGGGATCGACGACACCCTTCCAGTTGACCTTTGTGTACACACCCCCTTTGCGCGTCGCTTGATGGCGCGCTTCGACCTGCACCAGCACGCCCGCCAGAGGCTGAGAGTCGCCAACGACCTGAGCGGCCACTTCCTCATCCACTTCCGACACTTCGCAATTCGCCAACGCGGCGATGGCCGTCTTCACGTTCCCCAAGAAGCTGGGGTGCTTCTTCATAATGATCTGCGCGCACTCCTCCCCCGGGGAGTGTCCATAAGCGGAGTGTTCCACCCCGGGGGTCCCCTTCGTGAACATCGTGGGGGCGAGGTCGAGGACGGCCGTCAACTCAATGATGAAAAACGGCTCCTCGCTGAAATTCTTCCCTTCGCCGCACCTGCGAACAAGGAACACGGTCTGGCAAGGCCTGACGTAGTTCCCATCCATCGATGCCCTTGCCTTGCCGAGACCTGTAAAAATGCCAGCCATTGTTGTTTTTCCTTTCAGGAATATGACCAAACTAAACGAATCGATTAGTGGAAAGGTACTCGAACAGTCTCGCATCGTCAAGAGGCTTCGACTGCGAATCTAAAATATATCTGGTGGTGAATACGTACGCGAGTACGGACAAAACCAAGACAAAAAACACAAAATTGACGCGGGCCGAGATGTATTTCCTTTTTGTGCGTCTACGTATCGTCAAAAATCAACCCCCTTCTCATGCCCTTTGCAGGTCGCCAAACTTCTCCCGCAGGGCCTGTTGCTGTGCCTGGGACAGCATTACCGGCTCGAACCCTCGTGAGCGGAGAGTCTCCGGGGTGAACACCGCCGGAAGAGGATCCCACGACGCGATGATGATCTTCTGTCGGTCGGTGGTGGAGTGAATGTACAGTGCGTCGTTGATGGACGCAGCCATCAGGAGCTGGTCGAACAGCAGGGTCAGATTGGTGCAGATCACCAACTCGTCCGCTGTCTGTCCCGTGCGGTGTGTGCGCCCGATGGTTTGTTCCGCCGTACGGGCGGGGCGGGGCCACTGGAGAAAGAAGTTGTGTCGGAAGTGCTGAAGGTTCTTGCCGGTGCCGTGTGCGTCGATCGAGGCCACCACGATCCTGTCCTTGTTGTCCGGGTCGGCGATCTCTTCATTCGAGCCCGCGGGCGCGAACAGGACGGGGATCCCTGCCGCCTCCAACCGCTCCCGAGCCCATCGAAGCATCGCGTTGTGGTAGCACCAGACGATGCCTCCTTGCCCCTTCTTCGCGAACATATCGGCCCAACGAACCATGTGCCGAATCTTGTAGTCGTCCACGCGGACCTCTACTTCGTCGCGAGAAATCATCCCTTCGAATTTCTGCGCTCTAGCCTCGGTCCAGAGCTCGAAGAGTTCCTCCCCCACCTGGGACGCACCCGTTCTGTACATCGCCGCACCGACGAGCAGAGGGGTGTCGATGCCGGGGCGTGAGTACGTCTGCAACCAGGCCCGCAGGCATTGCGTGTACGACTGCTCGGCCGCGTGCTGGTTCTTCGACCTTTCGAGGACGGTGGAAGCCTCCGTCTCGGAAATGCGACGACGCTGTGCCAATTGTTTCAACGTAGGCCAGACCAGCGAGTTGTAGAACCCCGAGGATAGCTCCAGCAACCACTTGTACTTGTGGATGGCGTAGTCGATCTCGTCACCGTTCGGAGTGACCCACTCCTGCTCCACCGCCCGGATGAGTTCGGACAGTTCCGCCCCCGGTTGTTCGGCGGGCTCGTTGTGAATCACCAGCGATGTGCCGATCTGCGCGTCGCCGGAGATGACCACCCCGGGCGACCGTGCCATGCGGGTCCTGTACGCGGCCCGGAACCCTGGAAGCACGTCAAGGAAAGAGTGCTCCGCGGGGAAGTGCTCCCGAGCCCACTGGCTGAGTCTCAGGATCGGGCCTCCGTCCCCTGTAGGTGGTGCCCCTGCGTCGAGGACATCACCCCACCGTCTCGCCTGGGCGGCAGGGATCGGGAGCGGTGCCAGCACGCCCAAGGCGCGAGCGATCAGGTGGTGGTAGTCCATCACGGTCTTTGACGTGACGGTGCCGCTCATCGCGACGAACTGCGCATCCGGGTTCTGGTCCCGGAGATAGTGCCGCATGACCCTCTTCGTACGGGCCGCGTCGAAGGTGGACAGGTGGTGAGCTTCATCAGCGATCACCAGACCGGGCGCCAGTGTCGCGAGAAGTTCATCCGTGTCGCGGGTCGACAGCAGGGAGTAGGGGACGACGTACAGCCCCGGCCGGCGAGCCTTGGCCATCGCGCGACGTGCAGAGGACGCACGCCCCGCCATGACGTGCACGGGGACGCCGAAGGGGATTCGGCTCCTCGCCCACTTTACGTCCTGGATAAACTGCCCGACCACGCCCGGGGGGAGGAGGAGTACGATCTGCTGAATGCCTCCAGCGAAGGCCCGGTTGGCAATCATCTGGCCCAGGAGGGTTTTTCCCCAACCCACGCCAATGGGGAAAAACCCCCCTTGGCACCGCTCGTAGGATCGGATGCCCGCCAGTTGCGGAGGCAAAAGCCGAAAGCCGCTGTCAAAGGCGGAAGACAGCAACCTACTCCGGTTCTCCGCCTCGATTTCGGCCGGCGTGAGGATCTCGGGAATCGGGATCGCCAGGACTCGTTCGATCTCGTGGTTCAGATTCGCGACGTGATGCGGCTGACTCGCCTTGGCCGCCAGCTTCTCCGAGAGTGTCTGCGGAGGGCGTAGAGGTGCGATGGGGGTATCGCCGATCCCCTCTCGCACCGTCATACGGTCGAGTGTCGTCGCGCGCTGACGCAATTGGTCCAGGATACGGCTCACGATCGCATGTCTCCCTTGCTATTGATCTCAATGCCCATCAGACACACCCCTCGAAAAAATCCCAGCGGACGCACTGAGGGGGTCGAGCCCCCCTTTCGTGCGCCGCTGGGCGCCCGGTCGGCCGTTACACCACAGGCATGATGACCGTACCTGCGTGCGGCAAAAAGCTGTCGAAAAGGGCCTTCGCGTCAGACTCCATGCGGCCGACGCCTTCACAGATGATCCACTCCGTCGAAAGTTCCCGGGTGGCGAAGCCTGATCCCCACTGCCGGATCATCCGCATCCTCGCGAAGTCGTCGATCTCGAAGGGCGACGCGACGCCCTTCTCCTCCATGATCGCCTGATACGCCTCTTGAAGGATGGTGGACAGGAGCTTGGTATTTCGATTCGCGGCCTTGGTAGGCACACAATTCACCATCAGGAGAAAGCCTGTCTTAGGACGCCCCGCCTGGCGGGTGCCCTTCGGGGTGGCCTGTGCGATCTCTTCGTCACCCTCGGGGGTCTCGACCGTAGTCGTGCGGGGGGTCGCGGGCACCTGTCGTCCCACCCGTGGGTGAGGCGTCTCCGGCGGAGTCGTCGACACCTTCACCTGGACGACAGGCTCATCGCCCTTGTAGTCCATCAGCGGCCAGATCCCCTCCTCTTCCACCCCGTCCACCTCGCTGAACCACTGCACCGTCCCATCCCCCAAGTACTCGATGCCGAAGGGGAATTCCCCGTCATTCGCCCGCTTGTACTTCATCTCACAAATCCTACAAATAGTCCCGGTCGACACCAGACCGTGGCCGTGGCAGGCACGACAGGTCGGGTCTGCCCAAGGCGGACGCGTCCAACCCTTCTCCGCCGCGATTTCGTCCGACACATGGAATCGGGTCGCAGACGGTGCACTGACAGGCATCTCCGGGGGCATCTCCGGGGGCGTGACGGGTGCCGCCGGGGGGACCGACCTCGTGGGAAGGACCGAGCGAGAGGGGAGCGAGC